>ERZ795053.3793-NODE-3793-length-16863-cov-5.078653_pt1 | contig 16863 bp, 15 predicted proteins | sample MGYA00375137_ERZ795053 | MGnify/ENA primary metagenome ERZ795053 (study PRJEB30182, sample SAMN05720284) | activated sludge metagenome | isolation source: Anaerobic digester | place: Hong Kong | collected 2014-12-17 ...
GATCGCCGGCACGCTTGCGATCGCGTCGTGCTTCGGTGGCTTTCTCGGCTGGTCGCTGCTGGCGCACCTGGACTCGGCCATCATCGCCGCCGGAACGGTGATCGTTGACAGTCACCGCAAGACCATCCAGCACCTCGAAGGCGGCATTCTCAGCCAGATGCTGGTGCACGAAGGCGATCGCGTGCGGATGGGCCAACCGGTGGCGCTCCTCGATGCAACGCAATCGCAAGCACAGCTCAGCCAGCTCCTCGCCCAAACGCTGGCGACGCATGCCGAACTTGCCCGGCTGCGCGCCGAACAGGCGGGTTTGCGTGAGATGGAGGTCCCTCCGGCGCTGGCAGGAACAGCCAATGACCCGCACGCGGCGGCCCTGCTGGCCGGACAGCGCCGGCTGTTCCAGGTTCGCTGGCAGGCGCACGACAGCGCGAAAGCGGTCCTTGAGCAACGGATCGAGCAATCACGCAAGGAGATCGCCGGCGCCGAAGCGGAACTGGCGGCGACCAACGAGCGCCTGCGACTGTACGAGGAAGAGCTCGCGGGCGTCGTCTACCTGTTGAACAAGGGCTACGAACGGCGCCCGCGGATGCTGGAGCTGAAGCGGACGGCGGCGGAGCTGAAGGGCCGCCAGGGCGAGCTCACCAACCAGATCGGCCGCGCCAACGCTGCGATCGCCGGCACAACGCAGGAGATCGCCAACCTCGAACAGACCCGGCTCGCCGAGATCGCCCGCGACATCGCCGATGCCCAGACGATCGAGAATGACTTGAGCGAACGCGTCCGCGCCGCCCGCGACGTCCGTGAGCGCCGCTCGGTGGCGGCACCGCAGGACGGCATCGTTGTCGATCTGCGCGTCGTCACCCCAGGCGGCGTGATCGGGCCGGGTCAGGCCTTGATGGACATCGTTCCGGTCGATGACGAGATGATCGTGGAAGCCCGTGTCAGCCCGATCGACATCGAACGTCTGCATCCGGGCTTGCCGGCGGAAGCACGGCTCTCGGCCTACAAGCGATCGAACGCGCCGGTCATCGGCGGCGTGGTGAGCTACGTTTCCGCCGACAAGATGGCGGACCCGCGGACCGGCGAGCCCTATTTCACGGTCCGCCTCAAGCTGCTGGCAGAGTCGCTGGCCATGAACGAGGAGGCGCGTCTTTCGCCCGGCATGCCGGTGGAGGTGATGATCAACACCGGTGAACGGCGGGCGATTGACTACTTCGTCGAGCCGGTCACCGAGCGGATGCGGCACGCACTGCGCGAGCGATGAACGCGCCTTGGCGCTGGGGACTACCGGTTAATTCACCTTGACAGCCGATACAGGAGATGGCCGTGACAAGCACGGCCATGACGGTACACTATAATGCATTGATTATAATTGACTCTTTCTGAGTCAGACTCTCAGAGGATCGCCCAGATCCCCATCACCAGCGAAAGCAGGGATAAGGCGGCCACCCCGGCGACGGCTGCGACCAGCCGCTGGTCCGTGGGCGCTGCCTGGAGCCGTTGCGCATCGGCCTGTTCAAGCGCCGCCGCAATGCCGTCAAAGCGCGCCTGAAACACTTCCAAGCCGCGCAATTGGTGCGCGATCTCGCCGACAGCACCGTGCAGGCTGTCAACAGCCGCCGTCAGGGTTCGCAGCTCCGCCGCCTGGCCACTGGTTGCACGCGCGTCGGCCGCTCGAACATCATCGATGACGGCACGCAGCGTCGCCTCGAAAGTGCGTTGCACGCTGGCGACTTGATCCATCCATTGGCGGAGATCGGCGGGCATCGCCGCCGCCTCGCCACGCTCCCTGCCGAGCACGTCAGCGGTGCGATTGATCAGCGGCGCGGGGATCGCGAGGCCGGGGCAAACGGCAAACGCCTCGATGGCGTGGCCCTCCCCCGGGGCGATTGGCGTTTCCAGCATGACTTCGAACGCATGCCGGCCATCACCGACGCCAGCCTTTTCCAGATCAGCGCGGAACCTATCGGCACGGCCGCGCCCGGCCACCTCGCCGTCGCGGCGGATCTCGATCTCCAGCACGGCGGCAGGATCGGCGCGGTTCCAGGCCCAGCCGGAAACCTTCAGGCCCTTGGCGGCATCAATGTAGCCGGAGATTGCGGGCGCCGCTGCAGGCGCCACAGGCGCGGCTAGAGCGGCCGGCTTGGCATCGACAACGGCTTCAGGCGGCACGACGAGGCTCCACGACCGGTGCATCGGCCTGCATTTTGTGCGCAAGGCCGTTTTCGGTCAGGAACGTTCGCATCTCCCGGTAGCCACGGTAGTAAGCTTGGTTGAACCGCTCGAAGCGGCTCTGATCCCAGTACGCTTCCAGCGCGAATGGTTCGTCCGAAAACACATCGTAGGCCGGGATCGCGAATGTCTCGGCGAACTCGGCGGTCCGGCTGTCGTAGGTGAAGTAAATCGCAGGCACGCCATTCGCCAGGGCCATCAGATTGCCGTGCAGCCGGTAGCCGAGAACAAGATCCTGCAGGCGGGTCACGCAGTCGTAGTCGGAAACAACGTCCGAATAGAACAACCGCGTGCAGTAAAGCCGCAAGAGGGGATCGTTTGCCCCTGCGAACCACCGCGACTGCGTGAGCTGAACGAGCGCCTGTGCCCGTTGCAGAGGCGTACCGAACACCAGCTTCTTTTCTTCGACTTCGCCCTGCGCCAGCAACCTGAGGTCAAAGCGGCTGTCGAGATCGGCGATGACGGCCCGGTGGCGGTTGAGATAGCTCTCGACATCCTTGGCGTATGCGGCGGAAACCTCGCGGCGGACCGTGAAACCGACCGTGCGCACATCTGCCAAGGCGGGCAATTCAATACGCAGCTCGGGATTGTTGCGGCGGAACAGCGTCGGACAACCGATGATCCGGATGTTCTTGACGCCGATGTCCCACAACGTCTGGGCTGTGAATGCGCCGCGCACGCCGATGGTGTTGCAGCGGTTCGCGATCGCCCGCATCACCCGCTTCGTGTCCTCCGATAACTCAAGAGCGCCCTGGCTCGGCGCTTGGGCGCCGATGGCGAACGCAATCACCGGGATTTTCAGCTTCTCGATGATGTCCGCCGCACGACCCCACTTGGCCGAGGGGTTGAGATAGTTGGAGCCTCTCAGAAAGCAGAAATCATACTCTGCGTTGTAGAAATCGATCTTCCGCTCATCAAACTTGCTGATTTCAAGAGACTCTATGCGATCGTAATCAAGCAGCTTGAGCGAGGAATCGAAAACGAAGGCATCACCAATGTTGTGATAGTGCTCAATGGAGCGCTGCTTGTCGCTGGCTTTATACCAGCGAACACAGTCATGATCGTAGACCTCCCCTGCCGGGATCATGACTAGGATTTTTCGCGTTCTGGGTGCCATAAGCTTGCCTCTCAAGAATGCAGGGATGCATCAAAGTTGGCCACGAAGGTGCTCGTCTCCCGCGGCCGCTTAAGCATGCGCTGCAAACAGCTGCTGCAGATCGACCGCGGTCAGCGGGCGCGGGCAATAGGGCTTCAGCGTGCCGGCGGCTACCCGCTCTTCGATCTGGTCCAGCGCCTGCGCAGGCTTGTCGAACGGCAGGTCGTAACAATCGTAGAGGGAATAGCGCCACCAGTTGACTTCAAGCAGGCGCGCGATGATGCGCTCGTCAAAGCGGTACTTCTTGATTGAAGCTGGCATGCCGGCGACAATGGCATAGGGCGGCACGTCCTTGATGACGACCGAGCGCGCTGCGACCACCGCACCGGCCCCGAGCGTCACGCCGGCCTTGATGAACGCGCCTTGGCCGATCCAAACGTCCGGACCCAGAGTTGTCAGCGGGCAGGTGGCCGTGAATTCGTGTTGCGTCTGACGGATGGTTTCGTAGCCATCCGGACGACTGAAGCGATCCCAGTCGTGCACGACCGGATAGTAGGCAACGCGCGAACAGGTCAGCCAATGGGTCGGATGCTCGTGCGCGCCGATGCGGACATCGGGCGCGATCGCGCAATAGCGGCCGATCTTCACCTTGCCGATCTGGCCGCCACTGACCGAGGTAAACGCACCAACCTCAAGCAGCGTTGGCTGATCGACCCGGGCTTGGATGAAGCACGGTGGCTCGAAGGACGAGCCGGCATCAAGCTGGCATGTGCCCGTGAGCGTTGGCAGACGCAGTCCCAGCGGCTCGAGGCGCTCGCGCGGTGTGGCGCCGAATTCGATGCTGAGCGGTGCCATCAGCGCGTGCCCCTTGTCCAGTATCGGACCGGATTCTTCGCTTGAAGCGTGAAGAAAGGGTTAACGTCATGGCGCAGCCGATCATGGCGGCCGGCCTCGGAGCGCCTTGCGGGGTTGCCAAGGCAGCGGAACACCGCGTAGAAGGAAAGGAGATGATGCGAGGCCTGCCACGATGCCCTGGCGGACACCCGCAAAGTGAAAGCAAGAGATGCGATGGCTAGACGTTTGTTTCGCAAGAAGCGACCGCAACAATCGCGGTTTTTGGCCGTCTCTCTTATTGCCGTCCTCTGTCTGGGTGTGGGCTACGCACTCTGGTTCACCGACAGCACCCCACAGCGGGAGACCGCGCAGATCAACGCTCCGGTCGCGACCGACGCCGGCCAGCCGGTCAAGCTTCCCTCCGGCTTCGGTGCTGCCTTCATTGACCGGCCGTCGATGCGGATTGGCAGTCTGGTCGAAAATGACCGCCGCAGCGAGGACAGCGCCGCCGCACCTCCGGTGGTCGAGCCCGGCGCGGTAGATCTGCCGGTACCGCGGGTAGAACCGACGGCGGAGACCGCTCGCCCGACGCCACCGGCGGCGGAGACCGCTCGCCCGACGTCACCGGCGGTCGAGACCGCTCACCCGACATCGCCGCCGGCAGCGAGCCAACCCTTGGGCCCCGGAAACGGCTCGTCCGGCCAAAGTGGCGCGCAGCCTCGCGCGGCTGCTCAGAATACGCCTGCAACGACTGCATCCGCTCCGGCTGCATCCCCGGCCGCGCCTCAGAGTCCCTCCGCCGGGCTGGCAACCGAGCCCGCCGCCGGACCGGCAGCGCCGCCGTCCCCGGCCCAACCGGTCGAGACTGTAACCGTTGCCGCGCTGACCGCAGCGCCCGCCGCCACCCCGCCTTCAGAGCCGGAGATCGCGCCGGAGACCACGGAGTGGGTACCGCGCCCCGTCCCGCGCGCGCGCCAGGCGGAAGTCCCGCAGGCGAATGTCCCGGACGTGAACGACGAAGAGTCCATCGACATCGGAAGACCTGCGCCTGCGCCTTCGTCGGCGCCTGCTCCTTCCTCGCGCGACGATAGTTTTGCGATCGTCGCTGCCCCGTTGCGGCCGGTGGTCGTTCCCCCGTCATTTGACGACGAGCCTCTGGTCACTGAACGCGACGCGCCGACGCGGTCGTTGGACGACAGCGATGTCGATCTGCCGCCTGCGACCAGCCGCAACGTCGCGCGCTCGCTGGTGACGACGGCCGTGCGCGACCGCGAACCGGTCAGAACACTGGGAGACACGGTGAGCCTGCGCGAGATCGATCGCGGCCAGCTCTATTACTTCACCGAGCTGACAGGCCTGATGGGGCGCAAGGTCGAGCATCGCTGGATCTACCGCGGCCGGGTGGAAGGAACCATGCGCTTTCAGGTCGGGAGCAATCGCTGGCGTGCGAGCTCACGCAAGACGGTTCTGCCGAATCAGAAGGGCGAATGGCGCGTCATCGTCGTTGACGAGGCCGGGCGGACGCTGGGCGGTTCGCGCCTGATCGTGGAGTGAAGGTCTCTCGGCCGGCTGACGGCGGTTCGAGCAGAATGCATCCCCGGTGATGCACATCACAGGAACGCACTACTGAAACTGCTATAACTCTCATCGTCAGGGGCTCCCCACCCCCATCTCCTGACACTCCCTCACGGGGCGAGCCGGGCCGCAACGGTCCGGTTCTGCCCCTTAGGAGGGGGAAGCCGGGGCGATCTTACCTCCCCCCACCGCCCGCACCTTGGTCTGCCGCCGCTCACAAATACGGTGAGAGCAGCCAGGCGGTCGCATCGCGCAGCTTGATCGGCAGCGGGCGGGCGTTCAGCCGCTCCAGCGTCAGTGGCGTCGCGGCCGCGATCCGGACGTCGATCAAGCCGTTCAGCCTCTGAACCAGATCGGCGTCGTAGCATTCGACGTCGAGCTCAAAGTTCAGTCGCAGGCTGCGCGGGTCCCAGTTTGCCGAGCCGATAAGCGCCCAGGTGCCGTCAACCGTCATCAGCTTGGCGTGATCGAACGGCGGCGGGGTCAGGAAGACGCGGCAGCCGCGGCCGAGCAGCGTGCCGATTTTGGCATAGACCGCCCACTCGACGAGCCTCAGGTTATTCTTGAGCGGCACGACGATCTCGACGGTAACGCCGCGCAGAGCCGCCACCATCAGCGCCGTTGCAAGAATGGGGTCGGGCAGAAAGTACGGGGTGACGATGCGGACCGCCGACCGCGCCTGGGACAAAGCGGCCAGGATGGACCAGCGCAGGAGCTCGAAATCCTCGTCCGGACCGGCAGCGATGACGCGCGCCAGGACCGGCCCGCAGGCCTGCAGGGCTGGAAACCAGTCTCCTCCGGCCAGGCGCTCGCTCGTCGCGAACTGCCAATCCTCGGCGAACGTGGCAACGAAATCGCGAACGACCGGTCCGCGCAAACAGAAATGGACGTCTGCGATCGCGTCGGCTGCCGCGGCGTCGTCCAGGTGACCGCGGCGGATGTTCATGCCGCCGGTGAAGGCGACCGATCCATCGATGACCAGGATCTTGCGATGGTTGCGCAGGTTGGCGTAGGGCAGGTGCAGGGGGAACAGGGTCGGCAGGAACTCCGCCGCCGTTACCCCGAGCGCCGCCAGCCGTGCTGTGATCAAGGGTTGCGAGTAGCGCACACCGACGCCGTCGACAAGGACCCGGACGGCGACACCACGCCCGTGAGCGCGGCCCAGCGCGGCGGCGAACGCCTGGCCGAGCGCGTCAGCGTCGAAAATGTACGTCGAAAGACCGATCGAGGTTTGCGCCCCTTCGATCGCCGCCAGCATGGCCCGATAGGCCTCCGTTCCGCCGACCAGCGGCACCACGGCATTGCCAGCCGTGAGCGGGCACGGTGCAATCGCATCGAGCAGCCGCGCCACGGCGGCGAAATGGGAATGGGGCTCGGGCAGAACGCCGACAACGCCTGCATGCGCAGCACCAGGACCGCCGCGCATGGAGCGCAGCGGCGGCTCGTGACTGCGCAGGCCGCTCGCGCGCCTGCGGATGCGATTGATGCCGAACAGTCCGTAGAAGATCGAGCCGAAAAACGGCACCAGCCAGATCAGGCCGACCCAGCCGATGGCGGCGCGAACGTCGCGCTTGTGCAGAACGGCGTGTGCGGACGCAAACACCGCTGAGAGGACCTGGGCCGTCGCCAGCAAGACCGCCCAGAGCATTGCCATGTGATCGGTCATCGTTCTCCAGCTGGAATCGATCAAGCGAGCGATGCAGGGTGTCCGCCCCTGATGGAATCCGCGCCTGCCCCCATTTCCCGCCACGACGCTTGCGGCGGTTTCGGTCCGTCTATCCGGACCGACATTGAAACGCTCCCGGACGATCTGCGCAACGCCAAGCTTCTCTGGGCGGGGCGCCGACGGTCCGGTGCCTTCCACCGCAGCGACGGAACGGTTATCCTACGCGATCGATTGACAGGCGGTGACACCCGCGGAAGGAAGGACGTTTCAGACGTGACGATGGTACGGATCTTTCAGCCGAGCAAGACGACGATGCAATCCGGGCGCGGCAACACCAAGAGATGGCTACTGCAGTTCGAGTCGTCGTCGGCGCGTTTTCACGATCCGCTTATGGGGTGGATCGGCTCCAGCGACACCCGGCAGCAACTCCGCATGGGCTTCGAGACGCGCGAGCAGGCGGTGGCGTTCGCCGAACGGTACGGCCTGCAGTACTCCGTGCAGGAGCCGCAGGCACGCCAGATGCGACCAAAGAACTACGCGGAGAACTTCCGGATCTGAGTCTCGCGGCCTCACGTGCACGGTCAGCGCCATGGTGATATCGGCAGACGAACAAGCGGAGCTGGCGCGGGCGTTCGAGGCGCTCGAACATCCGAGCTTTGCCGCCCGTCTCGCGAATGCCATTGGTCGACCGATCGAAGGAGCGCTGCAGTATCTACCGCGGCGTTGGCACGATCACGTCCACGCCGCAGCCGAGAAAGCGATCGGCAAGACGTTCCTGGTCGCGCTCGATTCAATGGACGCACGGCCGTCGACGCGCCGTCATAACGCATTGCATCACCTGGCGGTCGCTGCGACCGGCTCATTGGGCGGCTACTTGGGTCTGCCAGCACTTGCCGCCGAGCTCCCGGTCACGACGCTGATCATGCTGCGCTCGATCGCCGATGTCGCGCGCAGCCACGGCGAGGACCTGAACACCTCCGAGGCCCGGCTGGCTTGCCTCGAAGTGTTCGCCCTCGGCGGCCGGTCGGGAGAGGATCGCTACGCCGAGATCGGCTACTACGAGGTGCGCCTCGCGCTCTCGCTTCACTTCACGCCGCTCGCAGGCCAAATCGCCAAGGCCGGCGCGGGTGTCGCGGCCCTTCCCGGCGCTGTCGATCTGGTGCGATCCATCGCCGCTCGCTTCGGCGTCGTCATCACCGACAAAGCGGCAGCACAGATGGTGCCGATCATGGGCGCACTCACCGGCGCCGCGATCAACACCCTCTTCCTCAAGCATTTTCAGGACATCGCGGACGGGCACTTCACGATCCGGCGCCTGGAGCGCAAGCACGGCGCAGACGCGGTCGAGGCTGCGTATCGTGCCGCCGCAAGCGTTGCCAGCGCGCGCGGCGGGCCGGCATCGGCTGAACCGGTCGTGCCGTTGACGGCAGGCGCAGCGCCCGCCTGAGCAGCGTCGCCGGTGCCAGAGCAAACTCCGGCCGCCTCAGCGCGCCGCCGGCTCGCGCACTCGTTCGATCGCGGCGTTGAAAGCGCGCACAGCTGCCGCAGCTCCCTCGGGGTGGTCCCATACGCCAGCACTGACGGCGAGAAAATCAGCACCCGCCTCGATGACGGCGGCACAGTTCTCGACCGTCAGCCCGCCAATGGCAACACATGGCACGGTCATCATCGTCGACCACCATTCGAGGATCTCGGGATCGGCCGCGGCCGGAGCAACCTTGGTCGCGGTCGGGAAGAAGGCCCCGAAGGCAACGTAGTCTGCACCTGCCTCGGCGGCCTCGATGGCGAGGTGGCGCGAGGCGTGGCACGTGACTCCGACGATGGCGTTATCGCCGACCAGCCGGCGGGCGGTTGGATAGGGGCAGTCCGATTGACCGACATGCACGCCGTCGCATCCCATCTCGGCGGCGAGATCGGCGCGGTCGTTGAGGAGAAAGGCTGCCTCGCGCGCCTGGACGACCGGGCGCAGGATATCGCACGCTTGGCGAATGTCGTCGTCCGAGACATCCTTCAGGCGCAGTTGCACGGCAGCGACGTCACCGGCATCGAGCGCCTGCGCCATCACAGACGAAAACGCCGCCGCGTCCAGGCGCGGCGGCGTGATCAGATACAGCCGGCAGCTCACCACCGATCCAGTCCCGGTCGGCAGTTTCGCCGCCCTTCAGCCTTAAGCGCCCTGGCGAGCCTTGCCGAGGAAGATGTTGATGATGCGATCGAGCATCGCCAATGCATCCTCGCGCGGCCGCTGGAAGGTGTTGCGGCCGATGATCTGGCCGTTGCCGCCGCCATCAAAGATGTCCTGCGCATCCTGGTAGACCGCATCCGCACCCTTCATGGCGCCGCCCGAGAAGACAACGATCCGCCGGCCGGCGAACGCCGCCTGCATGACGTGCTTGACGCGCGCGGCCTGAGTCGAAATGTCGATCTTCTGCGCCTCGTAGACCTTCTTCGCCTCGCCCTGCTCGATGAAGTTGCTGGGCAGCTTGACCTTGATGACATGGGCGCCGATGAGGGCCGCCATGTGCGCCGCATACGCGCCAACGTCGACCGCCAGCTCGCCATCCTTCGACAGCGCACCGCCGCGCGGGTACGACCACACGACTGCGGCAAGCCCCTTGGCTTTCGCCTCGGCGATCAGCTCACGCAGATCCTGCATCATGTCGAACGCGGCATCCGATCCCGGATAGATGGTGTAGCCGATCGCGGCGCACCCCAGCCGGACCGCATCATCGACCGAAGCGGTGATGGCCTGGCTCGGTGCCTCCTTGCTACGGGCCAGCGTGTTCGAGCTGTTCATCTTGAGGATGAACGGGATCTGCCCGGCCAAGCTGTCCGCCACCTGCTCAATCATGCCGAGCACCGATGCATAGGCGTTCAGGCCGGCATCGATTGCCAATTGGGCATGATAGAGCGGATCATAACCGGCCGGATTGGGGCCGAAACTGCGCACCGGTCCATGTTCAAAGCCTTGATCGACCGGCAGAATCACCATCTTGCCGGTGCCGCCAAGGCGCCCTGTGCACAGCATGCGTGCCAGATTGGCTTTGGTGCCCGGATTGTCGCTTTCGTAGTTATCAAGAATCTTCTTAACCGTCCTCGTGACTCTCATACCTGAATCTCCCCGCTCTTGTGCTAGCGCTTTGCCCCAAATACACGAGCGGGTTCGCATTGGCAACGAAGGTCTTGGCGGCGGCAACTGACGAAATCGCGGCCGAAGCACGCTTTTGGCGCTGTCACGGCGGTGAAACATGCAGCGCAAGCGCGGCTCTCCGCTCGCAGCCAGCCGCAGCCGCTCAGCAGATACTCTCGTGATAGTTGCGGGCGCAGCCGCAGCAAGATGCGGCGGGCAGTCGGCCGGAGCCTGGTTTACCAAGCAATCGGCACGCGGAAATATGAAGCGAATTAACAGCATTTTTTGGCTATCTTGAGTGATATAAGTATAGAATATTATAATTCGCTGCCCCTGATGTATTATGCTATACCAAGCCGGTACAAGTATTCGGTAGATTTCTTCGGATTCGCGCCGACTTGGCGCGTCTCCGGACACGGTTCGGGTTGTGCTTGATGAGGATCGCCCCGGACACGTACGGACACCGTCGCGCACAGCGGATGCTTGACACGCGACATCGGGCTTTTTTCCGCCAGCACCGCGAGCAGCGGCCTGGCGGTTCGGCAGGGAGTGGAGCATGCTGACGTCTCAACCGGTCGGGAACGACGGCTCGTCCGCCGGCGACAACACGCGCGGCCTTCGTGTCGTCGTGTTCTCCTCGCAGAAGGGCGGATCCGGCAAGACCACGCTGTGCGGGCATCTCGCCGTGCAGGCGGAGCTGACCGGCTGCGGCCCGGTCGCGCTCGTCGATACCGACCCGCAGGGCAGCCTGGCGCAGTGGTGGAATGCGCGGTCGGCCGAGGCGCCGGTGTTCATGAAGGCGCAGGTCGACTACCTGCACGAGGACCTGGACCAGTTGGAGCGGGCCGGCATCCGGCTCGTCTTCATCGACACGCCGCCGGCGGTGACCGACACCATCCGCCGCATCGTCGCCTTCGCCGACATGGTGGTGGTGCCGACCAAACCGTCGCCGCACGATCTGCGCGCCGTCGGAGCGACGGTCGACATCATCGACAGCCAGATGAAGCCGTTGATTTTCGTCGTCAGCGACGCGACACCCAGGGCCCGGATCACGAGCGATACCGCGATTGCACTCTCCCAGCACGGCACGGTGGCGCCGGTCTGCATCGCGCACCGGACGATCTATGCCACCAGCATGATCCACGGCCTGACGGTGGTCGAGACGCAGCCCGGCACGGCGGCCGCACTCGAGGTCGCGGATCTGTGGAATTACATCTACGCCCGCATCGACAAGCCGGTCGGCCGCGCCACGCTCGGCACCGGTGTTTACCAGAAACGCGCCGCCTTCGGCCGCCGCAAGCCGACGCCTTCGATTGCCGTGGCAGGCTGACATGGAAATGACGAGAGCGCCACGCTCGCGCGGCGGCCGCGAGCCCCTGTTCGCCAAGAAAGGCGAAGCCATTCCCGCCGGGGTGCCGGTGCGCGATCCGCGCGCAGGCATCGAGGCGGGGGCCTCATCACCACTTGGTTTCCTCATCCAGCGCCGCGTCACCGGCGCGCCGCCGCAAGGAGCGATCCTCGCTTCGCCACCGATCGCCGCCGGTCCGTCGCCTTGGGGCACGGACAGCACCGAAGAGTATCCGCGCGAGGCGCTGTCGGCGCCACTGTCGGTGCCGCTCGCGGTGACGACGGCAGCGGTCGGCGAGGGCGGGGAGGAAGACTGGAAGCGGATGAGCTTCCGCGTGCGGCCCGAGTCGCACCGCCAGCTGCGTAATATCGCAAGGCTGTGGGGCGTGAGCGTGCAGAGCCTGCTGCAGAAGGCAGTCGCCAACTTCCTTGACGCCGCGCTCACCCCGGGCGACGACTGGCGGCACTAGGAGGGGGCGCCCCTCGCGGCGAAGGGGGCAGAGCCCTGCCCTCTCTCGACGTCAGGCTTGGCCATCTCAATCAAGCGCTTGAGGCAAGCGATCGCCCGACCGAGGCTATCGGCGCGTTGGGCCGCGATCTCGGGGAGCCAGTACAAGGTGGCGAATTCGATCAGCCGCGATGAGTAGGCAGGGCCAACGGCTCGACCGCTCCCTTCACGCGGTACCATGTCCTCCCGGATGGCCCGTCGCCGGGAATATCGCGCAAGGTTGACCATCTCGGCTTTGGCATTGGGGAGCGTCTCCGGATCGCATGGGACCTTGCCTTTCGCAACACAGAGAAACTCTGCCAGCCTGTCGGCGTCCGCTATCAACCAAGCCTCCACTTGGCGGACCGCAACCCGGAAGCAGAGCAGTGGCGCAGGTTCAGGCAGCCAAGCCCTGCACAGTGGAGGCGCGCAATCGGCCCCACCATTCAAGTCGACGAGAACCAACCAGGGTGAATGCCTAGCCGCCTTGTTGTAGCCCCTGATCTTCTTGCGCAACAACGCCTTGCCTGCCTTGCCGTACACGTCTCCGATCTGGCCGCCGGCGTGAGCGACAACTTTGCCGGCAACCGCCTCATCAACGATGCCTTCGACCGCTGCCGCGACGATCACGGACGAAGGCATTCCCCTAACCCTCACCAAATAGGCTGAGTTGTGCCGTCCCTGCCGGGCGGGTTCTCGGAATCACGACGTCGGCGAGCGAGAGGCCGCCCTCCAACAGGTCGCGGATTTCCTGATGCGAGCCCGCTGTTGTCACCTCAGTGCCTTCGTCTCCCGGCTTGAGCAACAGCACCTCATCGACGCCGATGCCGTCGTCTTGCAACAGCTCGGAAGAGTGGGTGCTCAGAAAGATCTGCCGTCCCGTGCGGCGTTGCACGCGGGCGAGCATCTGAGGCAACAACCGCACGATCTCCGGATGCAAAGAAAGTTCAGGCTCTTCAAGGAGGAGAGGACCTTCTTTTTCCATGGCAACCCATAGGAGTCCCATCAGCCGGAGCGTTCCATCCGAGAACTGTTCTTCGGTCTGCCAGGCGCCTTGCGGACGCCAGTGTTGGTATTTGCCGCGCAAGTGTGGTGTGCCGCGAGCATCACGCCACAGCTCGACCTCCTCGAGCTGCGGCACCGCAACACGTAAGGCTTCCTGGATTCGGCGCAGTCGTGCGGTGCGCGTCTTGTCAGTGGTCTTTGCCACCTGCTCCAGGAAATCGCCGCCGAAGGGATCGTTGCTCCGACCTACCGAGCGATCCGGCTCACGCACGAGCTGCGGCACGATGTGCAGATACCGGATGGACGCGAAAAAGGTCACAAGATCGCGGAAGGACTTGTTGACGTTCACCTGTTCGAGAAAGGTTTGTGTCAACCTGACGGGGTCAATTCTATCCTCGTCGTTTGGCCGATCGAGGAGCGTGACGTCACCCCTCAGCACCCGTTCCCGCCGAACCTGCGGTCGACGTTGCGTGTCCTGACTGAAGGCTAGCTCGTAGGCCCACCTGGGCTCATCATCGCCTGCTTGCAACTCGACGCGGATCTCAATCTCCGGCTCACGACGGGCGGCCAAGCAGCGAATCGCGCTCACCCCACCACGGCGAGTAATAATTGCCTCCTGAAAGCCTCCACCCGAAGAAGCAAGGTCACGGAGGAAGCGAAAGGCATCCAGGAAATTTGACTTACCCGAAGCGTTCGGCCCTACGAGGAACACGCGGTTGGCGAGCAGGATCTCAGCACGCTGGAAGTTCTTCCAGTTCCGTAATCTCAAACTGCGGAATCTGAGATCTTTGCCCATCGCTTCTCCCCGATGCTAACCCGCCAACGGCGAGGCGGCATCATCTTCGCACAGTAGCACTGGCGGCGTCACCCGCGTGGTTGGCGCCTCCCTACCCCCCGCTCATCCCGCACCCCAGGCGGCCGGCCAGGTCCTGGATGAATTGCCAGGCGACGCGGCCGGAGCGGGCGCCGCGCGCCTGCGCCCAGGCGATCGCATCGGCTGCCACAACGTCGTCTGCGACCGGCAAGCGGTAATGGCGGACATAGGCGTGCACGATTGCGAGGTAGGTCGCCTGATCGAAGCTGTGGAAGCCAAGCCAGAGACCGAAGCGGTCGGAGAGCGAGATCTTCTCCTCGATCGCCTCGCCGCGGTTGACCGCCGTCGCCCGCTCGTTGTCGATCATCTCGCGCGGCATCAGGTGGCGGCGATTGGACGTCGCGTAGAAGACGACGTTTTCCGGCCGGCCCTCGATGCCGCCTTCGAGCACCGCCTTCAAGGACTTGTATGACGCATCGCGGCCATCGAACGAGAGATCGTCGCAGAACAACAGGCAGCGGCGCGGGCTCGCCTTAAGCCGCAGCAGCAGGTCGGGCAGCGAGGCGATGTCCTCGCGATGGATCTCGACCAGCGCCAGCGCGCCCGGCCGTTCGGCATTGATGTGGCCGTGAATGGCCTTCACCAGCGAGCTCTTGCCGGTGCCGCGCGCACCCCACAGGAGCGCGTTGTTGGCGGGCAGGCCGGCCGCAAAGCGCTCGGTGTTGGCGAGCAGGGTCGCGGCCTGCTGCCCGATCCCCTGCAGGAGGCTCAAGTCCAGCCGGTTGACGCTCGCCACCACACGCAGGCCGGACGCGCCTGCGCTCCAGATGAAGGCATCGCCGTCATCGAGGCTGGCGCTTGGCGGCAGCGCCGGTGCCAGCCGGTCGAGCGCCTCGGCCAAACGGCGCAGGAGGGGGGCAAGATCGGTCGTGTCCATCGACTTCTAACTCCGCAATCACGCCTCTGGCCGCAACGGACAGGCGCCGCGGCCGCCTTCGGGCGGCACCGGACGGGTCCGCCTTATGGGTTGCAAGCGCCACCGCGGCGGTTATAGTCCGCCCTCGACGCAAGTGACGCCCCTTTTCAAGGAGACTTCGATGTTTGTTTCGCCGGCCTTCGCGCAGGCAGGCACGGGAGCCGCCGGACCGGGTGCCCTTGAAGCTTTCTTGCCGATCATCCTCATCTTCGTCGTCTTCTACTTCCTGCTGATCCGGCCGCAGCAGAAGAAAATGAAACAGCACAAGGAGATGCTGGGCTCGATCCGGCGCGGCGACAAGATCGTCACCGGCGGCGGCATCGTCGGCACCGTGACCAAGGTGATCGACGACAACGAGGTGCAGTTGGAGATCGCCGAGGGCGTGCGCGTGCGGGTGCAGCGGCACCTGATTTCGAGTGTCCTCGCGAAGGTCGAACCGGGTACGCCGGCAAAGACCGAGACCCAGGATTCGACTGCGCCGGCAGCGGAGCCGGCCGAGCAAGAAGGCATCGGCGGCAAGCTGAAGAAGATGCTGGGCGGCAAGTCGACTTAAGAGCGGCCCAAGCCAGACTACGCCGATGGTTCGCTACCCCCGCTGGAAAGTCATTCTCGTCATCGCCGTCGTTCTTCTGGGGACGGCGCTGGCCGCGGTTAACCTCATCTCGTCGGAACGGCTGCAAACCCTGCCCGCCTGGGTCGGCGATCGCCAGGTCAACCTCGGTCTCGATCTGCGGGGCGGATCGCACATCTTGTTGCAGGTCGATACCGCTGCCCTGATCCACGAGCGAATAGACAGCGTGGTTGACGCGGCGCGTGATGTCCTGCGCGGTGCGCGCATTCCTTACGAGGGCTTGGGCACCGGCGCCACCGAGGCTGCCGTGACCATCCGCGATGAAACCCGCGTTGACGAAGCGCGCCGACTGATCGCCGAGAGCGACCGCGATCTCCTGGTGACCGTCGGCGATGGCGGGCGGATTACGCTGCGGCTGTCCGAGGAGGGGATGCGGCAACGCCAGGCGGCGGCGGTCGAACAGTCGATCGAGATCATCCGCCGCCGGATCGACGCCACGGGCGTGCGCGAACCCTCGATCCAGCGCCAGGGCAGCGACCGGGTGCTGGTCCAGTTGCCCGGTGTCGATGATCCTGAGCGGATCAAGGCGCTGATCGGCAAGACGGCGAAAATGACCTTTCATCTCGTCGATGACCAGGGCGCCAGCGGCGGCCAGGCTCCGGTTGGAACCACGCTGCTGCCGATGCGTGAAGCACGCGGTGGCGACGGCCAGCGGCGCCTCGCCGTCCGCAAGCGGGTCGTCGTCAGCGGCGAGAATCTGGTGGATGCGCAGCCGACGTTCCAGCAGGGCGAACCCGTCGTCTCGTTTCGCTTCGATACCGCCGGCGGCAAGCGGTTCGGCGACGTCACGACGCAGAACGTCGGCAAGCTGCTGGCGATCGTCCTTGACGGCGAGGTGATCAGCGCGCCGCGCATCCGCGAGCCTATCCTCGGCGGCAGCGGCATCATCACCGGCAGTTTCAGTGTTCCCGAAGCGCGCGACCTGGCACTGCTGTTGCGCGCGGGCGCGCTGCCGGCCCCGCTTTCCATCCTCGAAGAGCGGACCGTCGGCCCGGCGCTGGGCGCCGACTCGATCGCCGCCGGCAAGGTCGCGAGCGTCGTCGGCCTGATCCTGGTCGCGGTGTTCATGGGTG
>ERZ795053.3795-NODE-3795-length-16859-cov-7.074447_pt1 | contig 16859 bp, 18 predicted proteins | sample MGYA00375137_ERZ795053 | MGnify/ENA primary metagenome ERZ795053 (study PRJEB30182, sample SAMN05720284) | activated sludge metagenome | isolation source: Anaerobic digester | place: Hong Kong | collected 2014-12-17 ...
CCGAGCCGGGTGCGCTCGACGAGGTCGACCGCAACCTGCGCCTCGCGGACGAGGTGGTCCGCCACAAGATCATCCGGCTCCCCGACAGCGAGGCCCACCGTCGCGGCCTGCTCGGAGCCCCTGCCCCGGCCGAAGCGGCCGGGTGATCCTGGAGGACCCATGGACAACACCGTGACCCTCGTGGGCAACGTGACCCGCGACCCCGAGCTGCGCTACACGCCCTCGGGCCAGACCGTCGCCTCGTTCGGCCTCGCGGTCAACCGCCGCTGGCAGAACCGCGCCACCAACGAGTGGGAGGAGCAGACCTCCTTCTTCGACGTGAAGTGTTGGAGCCAGATGGCCGAGAACGTCGCCGAGTCCGTGCACCGCGGCACGCGCGTCATCGTGGCCGGCCGCCTCGAGCAGCGCTCGTGGGAGACCGACACCGGCGACAAGCGATCGAAGGTCGAGGTGGTGGCCGACGAGGTCGCCCCGAGCCTCCGGTGGGCCACCGCCACCGTGCAGAAGATCGAGCGCAGCCAGGGCGGTGGCAGCAGCGCACCCAGCGGCGGTGGTCGTCCCATCGCCAACGAGCCCACCCCCTACGACGGAGAGGAGCCGTTCTGATGGCCCCCAAGCCCAAGCGCGCCAAGAACAAGGACAACGCGCGACGTTCCAAGAAGAAGGTCAGCATCCTCACGCAGGAGTCGGTGGACTACGTCGACTACAAGGACGTGAACCTGCTCCGCCGCTTCATGTCCGACCGGGCCAAGATCCGCGCCCGTCGCGTCACCGGCAACGACTCGCAGCAGCAGGCCACCATCGCCATGGCGATCAAGAACGCCCGCGAGATGGCGCTGCTGCCCTACGCCAGCCGCGTCACCCAGCAGCGCGGCGGTCGCGGCGGCGATCGCGGCGACCGGGGCATCCGCGCCGACGGCCCGCCGCCGCGTCCCTCGGGCCCGCCCCCCACGGGCGGCGAGGACAGCGGTGAGGAGATCGTCGAGAACGAGCTCGGCGGCGAGGAGCGCGAGACCGCGGAGGCCGAGGCCTGATGCGCGTCATCCTCCGCTCCGACATCGCCGGCCTCGGCCACAAGGGCGACATCGTCGACGTGGCCAACGGCTACGGCCGGAACTTCCTGCTGCCCCGCGGGCTGGCCTTCGTGGCCACCGACGGCGCCGCCGCCCAGGCCGAGTCCATGCGCCGCGCTCGCGACGTGAAGGACGCCGCCGCCCGCTCGGCGGCCGAGGACGTGGCCAAGAGCCTCGTCGGCTCGCCGGTCACCATCGCCGCCCGGGTGGGCGCCGACGACAAGCTGTTCGGCTCGGTCACCGCGGCCGACATCGCCGAGGCGGTCACCTCCCAGACGGGTGTCGACATCGACCGCAAGCAGCTCCACCTCGACGAGCCGATCCGCACGGTGGGCACCCACCTCGTGCCGGTCAAGCTGCACGCCAACGTCGAGTTCCCGGTGACGATCGAGGTCGTCGCCAGCTGATCCCTGCGGCGGCCGGCTCGCTTCGGGCCGGCCGCCGGGATCACCCTGCGTGGTCCCGTCTGTCCACAGCGAACCGGCCGGTCGGTGGATGGGCGCTCGACGCCGGCGCGGATGGCCTGAACAGGGCCGACGTGGGGCGTCGTGCGTGGTGGCGCAAGCCCGCCGCCTCGTGGGCGGCCTCGCGCTCCCCGGCCCGCGATCGGTGCGCCCCGTGCTGGGGCGTCAGGTTTCCCACAGGCTGTCCACAGCCAGTTGGGACTCGTTATCCACAGGCCGCATCTGGTCGACTGGAGCCCTCCATGGACGACGCCCCTCCCTACGACGACGGCCCCGACGAGTACCTCGACGAACCACCTCGACGCCCTCGGGGCGGCGGTGGCGGGCGCGGCGGCCGGGTTCCCCCGCACAACCTCGACGCCGAGGCGTCGCTGCTGGGCGCCATGCTGCTGTCGCGCACGGCGATCGACGTCGCCTCGGAGTCGGTGTCGGCGAGCGACTTCTACAAGCCCGCCCACGGCCACATCTACGAGGCCATCGTCTCGCTGTCGGCCCAGGGCGAGCCCGTCGACCCGGTCACCGTGGCCGACGAGCTGTCGCGCCACGACCTGCTCGACGCCATCGGCGGGCCCGCCGCGCTCATCGAGCTCCAGGCCAACACCCCGGCCACCTCCTCCGCCGGCCGCTACGCCAAGATCGTCGAGGAGCACTCGCTGCTGCGCGGCCTCATCGGCGTCGCCGGCGAGATCGCCGAGATGGGCTATGAGGTGCCCGACGACGTGCCCAAGGCGATCGACCGGGCCGAGTCGCTCGTCTTCGAGATCGCCCAGCACCGCCAGACCGACTCGATGTCGCGCCTGCACGACCTGCTCGACCAGACGCTCGACAGCCTCGAGGCCCTCTACGAGCGCGGCGACGCCATCACCGGCACGCCCACCGGCTACACCGACTTCGACGAGCTCACGGCCGGCCTCCAGCCCAACGCCCTCATCGTGGTCGGCGCTCGCCCCGGCATGGGCAAGACCAGCTTCGCCATGGGCATGGCCGGCCACGCCGCCCTCGAGGAGTCCCGTCCGGTCCTGTTCTTCTCGCTCGAGATGAGCCGGGTGGAGCTGTCGCAGCGCCTGCTGTGCTCCGAGGCGCGGGTCGACTCGAAGAAGGTCCGCAACGGCCGCCTGTCCGACGACGACTGGCGGCGGATCAGCCATGCCATCGGCCGCCTGTCCGATGCGCCGCTGTGGATCGACGACAACCCGCACGTGACGGTGATGGAGATCCGGGCCAAGGCCCGCCGCCTCCAGTCCAAGATCGGCACGCTCGGCATGATCGTCGTCGACTACATCCAGCTGATGACCGGCAACGCCCGCGCCGAGAACCGCCAGACCGAGGTGGCCGAGATCAGCCGTGGCCTCAAGATCCTCGCCCGCGAGCTGCAGTGCCCGGTGGTGGCGCTCGCCCAGCTCAACCGCGGCCTCGAGCAGCGCGCCGACAAGCGCCCCATGCTCGCCGACCTCCGTGAGTCGGGGTCCCTGGAGCAGGACGCGGACATCGTCGTGTTCCTGTACCGCGACGAGCAGTACAACCCGGACTCGGCCGATCGGGGGACCGCCGAGGTGCTCGTGGCCAAGCACCGCGCCGGTCCCACCGGCATGGTGCGCCTCGCCTTCCTCGACCACTACACCAAGTTCGCCAACATGGCGCGGGAGTAGCAGCGCCGAACCTTCGCTACGTGACGAGGGCGAGGAACCGGGCGCGGAGGGCGTCGATGCGCTCCGCCCAGGCCTCGGGGGCGAGGCGAACGTCGCCCGCTTGGGGATCGAGCGGGCCGAGCGGATCGTCGGCGGGGTACTGCGGGATCACGTGGCAGTGGACGTGGGGCATCCGGAACCCCATCGACAGGTTCGCCAGCTTCACGGGCTGCAGCACGTCGCCGATCGCCTGGCCGAGGGCGGCCACGTCGTCCCAGAACCCGCTGCGCTCCGCCGGCGTGAGGTGGTGGAGCTCGGGGGCGTGGCGCCGGGCGACGGCGACGCAGTAGCCGGCGTGGGTCTGGTTGGCGGCGAGGCGCAGGTAGCTCCACTCGGTGGCCACGATCAGCTCGCCGAACGGGTTGGTGGGCAGGTGGGCGTCGGCGCACAGGCCGCAGTCCTCACCGTCCCAACGGCGTCGCCACTCGTCCTCGGGCCACCACGGCATCGGCGACGAGTCTGACCGGTCGGCGCCGCTCGTGGGCGACGGCCGGCCTCCTACGATCGGGCGATGGCCGCGCCCGAGCTCTGCGCCGCGCCGGGCGGTTGAGCACCGTGGACCTGGCCCCCACCGGGCTGCCGGTGGAGGAGGCGGTCGCCGGCGTGCGCCTCGCCCTCGCCGACGGTGCCGGGGCGGTCCTCGTCGCTCCGCCGGGCGCCGGCAAGACGACCGTGGTGCCGCTGCACCTGCTCGGCGAACCGTGGCTCGTCGACCAGCGGATCGTGGTGCTCGAGCCGCGCCGCCTCGCGGCCCGCGCCGCGGCCGAGCGCATGGCCGACCTGCTCGGCGAGCCGGTCGGCGCGACCGTCGGCTACCGCACCCGCGACGAGCGTCGGGTCGGCCGCCGCACCCGGATCGAGGTCGTGACCGAGGGCATCCTCGTCCGCCGGATCCAGGCCGACCCGAGCCTGGAGGGCACCGGCCTCGTGATCCTCGACGAGGTGCACGAGCGCAACCTCGTGACCGATCTGTCCCTGGCGCTGCTGCTCGACGTCCGGGGTGGGCTGCGGCCCGACCTCCGGGTGCTCGCCATGTCGGCCACGCTCGACGCGGACCGCCTCGCCGCGCTGCTCGGCGCCGGCCCGTCCACCCCGGCGCCGGTGGTCCGCTCCGAGGGCCGCACCCACGCCGTCGAGGTGCGCCACCTCGTCCCCGGGCCGCGCGACCGGCTCGACGGGCTCGTGGCCCGGGCGGTCGGCACCGTCGTCGCCGAGCACCCCGAGGGCGACGTCTTGGCCTTCGTCCCCGGGGTCGCCGACGTGCGCCGGGTGGTCGATCGCCTCCGGGCACCGGGCGCCCTGCCTCCCACGGTGGACGTCCGCCCGCTGTCGGGCTCCCACGAACGAGCCGACCAGGACCTCGCCCTGGCCCCGAGCCCGCCGGGTCGGCGGCGGGTGGTCGTCAGCACCGACATCGCCGAGTCGAGCCTCACCGTGGCCGGCGTGCGCGCCGTGGTCGACGCCGGCCTGGTGCGGGTGCCCCGGCTCGATGCCGCCACGGGGGTGACCCGGCTCCAGACCGAACCGGCCTCGATCGCCTCGGCCGACCAGCGCGCCGGCCGGGCCGGGCGCCTCGGCCCAGGGCTCGCCGTTCGGCTCTGGGACCCAGCCGAGCAGGGGCGCCGACCCGCCTCGATCGTGCCCGAGATCGAGGTGGTCGACCTCGCCCCGCTCGCCCTCGAGCTGGCCCGCTGGGGCGCGTCGGCCGACGAGCTGCGCTGGCTCGACCCGCCCTCGACGGCCCGACTCGCCGCCGCGACCGAGCTGCTCGCCTCGCTCGGCCTCCTCGACGCCGCCGGTCGGCCGACGACCGCCGGACGCGAGGCAGCCGACCTGCCCGTCCACCCGCGCGTCGCGGCGATGGTCCTCGCCGCCCGGTCGAAGGGCCAGGGCTGGACGGGCGCGCTGCTCGCCGCGCTCCTCGAGGAGGGCGACGTCGTGCGGGGGCGCCCGCCGAACGCCCCATCGACCTCGCGGCCCGCATCGACGCGCTCGGCGGCGCCGACGTGGCCGGGCTCGACCTCGATCGGCGGGCGACGCGCCAGGTCCGGCGCCGGGCCGAGGAGCTGGCTCGACGGGTGGACGTCGAGGTCGGCCAGGTCGATCCCGACGCGGTCGGCGAGCTGGTGGCCACCGCCCATCCCGAGCGGCTGGCCCAGGCCACCGGCGGCGGATCGTTCCGGTTCCGGGGCGGTGGGGGTGGGCGGGTGCCCCAGGGCGACGGGCTGGCCCGATCGCCGTGGCTGGCCGTCGCCGAGGTGGCCGATCGGCCCGGCGGCCGCGCCATCGCGCTGGCCGCCTCGATCGATCGGGCGCAGGTCGACCGGCTGGTGGCCGACGAGACCGTGGATGAGGACGAGGTCCGTTGGGACGACGCTCGGGGCGAGCTGCGGGCGATCCGCCGACGTCGGGCGGGGGCGCTCGTGCTCGACGAGGAGGAGGGCCCGGCCCCGGCCGGGGCCGCGACCGCGGCGGCCGCCATCGCCCGGCTCCGCACCGGCGACGCGACGCTGCCGTGGGCTCCTGCGACCCGGGCCCTGCAGGGCCGGCTCGCCTTCGCCCACCGGCTCGACCCCGGCCGCTGGCCCGCGGTCGACGACGAGGCGCTGCTCGCCGACGCCGACCGCTGGCTCGCGCCGCTGCTCTCGCGAGCGACCGGCGCGGCCGCCCTGGCGAAGGTCGACCTGCGACGAGCGCTCCTCGCTCGGGTCGACCCGTCGGTGGTCCACGAGCTCGACCGCCTCGCCCCCACCTCCTTCGCCACCGCGGACGGGCGCGCGGTCGACATCGCCTACGACGGTGGGGAGCCCCGAGCTCGGGTCCGACCGCAGCGCCTGTTCGGCCTCACCGACCACCCAACCGTCGGCGGTCGAGCCGGGGTTCCCGTGGTGCTCGAGCTGCTGTCGCCCGCCGACCGGCCCATCCAGGTGACCGCCGACCTGCCGGGCTTCTGGGCGGGGAGCTGGTCGGCGGTCCGCAAGGACCTCGCCGGCCGCTACCCGAAGCACCCGTGGCCCACCGATCCGGCGACGGCGTCGCCGCCCGCCGCCCGCCCCCGTCGTCGGGGCTGACGCCGGCCGGTGCCGCAGGGGGACCCGACCATCCCCTCTCCGGGGTGGCGGGGGGACGATGCTGGTGCGGTCGGTTCTGAGCGACCAACTGCGGGCGAGGGCGGAACCGGCCTGGTGACGAGGAGGTCCCCATGGACATGCAGAAGCGGTTGGCCGCTGAGGTGTTCGGCACGTTCTGGTTGGTGTTCGGTGGCTGCGGCGCGGCGATCTTCGCGGCCGGGTTCCCCGATGTGGGCATCGGGTTCCTGGGCGTGGCGCTGGCGTTCGGCCTGACCGTGCTCACGATGGCGTACGCCGTCGGCCACATCTCGGGCGGGCACTTCAACCCGGCGGTGACCATCGGCCTGGTGGTCGGCGGTCGCTTCGACAAGAAGGAGGCGGGGCCCTACATCGTCGCCCAGGTCGCCGGGGCCGTCGTGGCGGCGGCCGTCCTGTACCTGATCGCCAAGGGCCAGGACGGGTGGAGCATCGACAACTCGCTGCCCGGCGCCTTCGCCGCCAACGGCTACGGCGACCTCAGCCCCGGCGGCTACTCGCTGCTGGCCTGCCTGGTGGCCGAGGTGGTGCTCACCGGCTTCTTCCTCATCGTGATCCTCGGCGCCACCGCCAAGAAGGCGGCGGTGGGCTTCGGCGGGCTGGCCATCGGCCTCGCCCTGACGCTCATCCACCTGATCTCCATCCCGATCACCAACACGTCGGTGAACCCCGCCCGCTCCACCGGCCAGGCCCTCTTCGCCGGCGGCGACTACCTCCCGCAGCTGTGGCTGTTCTGGGTGGCGCCGATCGTCGGCGCCGCCCTCGGCGCGGCGGTCTGGAAGTACCTGCTCGCCGACGCCGCCGACACCGAGCCCCTCGCCGAGGGCGTCGGCTGACGCTCGCCCCCAGAGGCCGGCCCCGTCCTGCGCCCAGGCCCCCCCCAAGGTGGGTTCGGGACGGGGGCCGGCCGCCCTCTACCGTCGGGGCCGTGGCTCCCCGCGCTCGTTCCGTCGCCCTGGTCGCCGCCGGCGTCGGCGCCGGCCTGGCGCTGGCTCGCGTCGTGCGCGGCTCGGGCGAGGCGCCGCGAGGCCACGTCCGCCACCGGGGGTTCGGCACCCGCTCGGCGCGCATCGCCGCCACCGCCACCTCGGCCGGTGCCGGCTGGGCGGCCGACCGGGCTCGGAAGGTGTTCGCCGACGCCGAGCGGCGCGAGGCGATCGACGAGGCCCGCCAGCTGAAGACCGCCGAGCAGGTGGCCGCCACCCTGGGCGAGCTCAAGGGCGCGCTCATGAAGCTCGGCCAGATGGCCAGCTACCTCGACCAGGGCATGCCCCCGGCCACGCGCGAGATCTTGCGGCAGCTCCAGGCGGAGGCGCCCCCCATGGCCCCGGAGCTGGCGGCGGGGGTGGTGGAGGCCGAGCTGGGCGCGCCGCCCACCGAGGTCTTCGCCGAGTGGGATCCGGTCCCGATCGCGTCGGCCTCGATCGGCCAGGTGCACCGGGCGATGCTCCACGACGGGCGCGCCGTGGCGGTCAAGGTGCAGTACCCCGGCGTCGACGAGGCGATCCGAGCCGACCTCACCAGCGCCGGGCTGGTGTTCACCACGATGCGGGCGATGTTCCCCGGCCTCGACAGCGGGCCACTGGTGGAGGAGCTGCGGGAGCGGATCGTCGAGGAGCTCGACTACCGGATCGAGGCCGACAACCAGCGGCTGTTCGCCGACTTCTACCGCGACCACCCGTCGATCCACGTGCCCGAGGTGGTCGACGAGCTGAGCACGGCGCGGGTCCTCACCACCGAGCTGGCGCCGGGGGTGCGCTTCGAGGAGCTGCTCACCTGGTCGCAAGCCGAGCGCGACCTCGCGGCCGAGACCATCTTCCGGTACGTGTTCGGCAGCCTCTACCGCCTCGGCGCGTTCAACGGCGACCCCCACCCCGGCAACTACCTGTTCGAGCCCGGCGGTCGCGTCACCTTCCTCGACTACGGACTGGTCAAGCGCTTCACGCCCGACGAGCTGGCGCCCTTCGAGCGGATGACGAAGGCCATGGTGCTCGATCGCGACATCGCCGAGTTCCGCCGGGTCATCGAGCGCGTCGGGTTCCTCAAGGAGGGCATGCCCTTCAGCGACGAGGCCGTGGGCGACTACTTCGGCCACTTCTACGAGTTCATCCTCGAGCGCGAGCCGGTGACCATGACGACCGAGTTCTCGTCGGAGACCGTGCGCCGGTTCTTCGACCCCTCCGGTGAGCACGGCGAGATCATGCGGGCCGCCAACGTCCCCAAGCCGATGGTGATCATCCAGCGCATCAACCTCGGCCTCTACGCCGTGCTCGCCGAGCTGGGCGCCACCGCGAACTGGCGCCGGCTCTCCGAGGAGATCTGGCCGTGGTTCGCGGCCGAGCCCCACACCGAGCTCGGGCGCCTCGACGCGGAGTGGCGGGCGGCGCGGGCGGCGGCGGCCGACCCCGCAAGCGCGCCCTAGGCGCCCGGCGATCCGGTGGCGGCCACCGCCTCGTGGCGGCCTCGGGCCCGCCGGCGCCACGCGAACGACCGGTCGACCACCTCGACGATCAGCGCGCCCACGGCGGCGACGAGCCCGACGGCCATGGCGACGGCGGCGGGCCGGGCGATGTCGGCGACGCGCTCGCGGCAGGGGCGGGCGTTGTTCGCCTCGGCCTCGGCGCGCGTGATGCCCGCCGGCGGGTTCTGCACGTCGTAGACGTACTCGTTCGCCCGGCCGTCGAGCAGCACGCCGAGGGACGTGCCGCACGACTGGGTGGGCGTGGACACCGGCCGCAGGAGCACGAGCAGGCCGATGAGCACGACCACGACGCCGACGGTGGCGACCAGCGCCGTGGTGCGCTGGAGGCGGGTGGGCCCGGGGCGGCTGGCGGGCGCGGCCCCCGGCGCGTCGGGGTCGCTGGCGGCAACAGGCGATGGAGGTGGCGGGGGCAGATCGGTCACGGGGGCCTCTCGGGGACCCGAGCAGCGTACGGCGTCGACGCGAGGTGCCCGCCCGCGCCACCGCCCTCCGGTGGGAGCGGAGGGCGGGGCTGCGTGGTGCTCGGGGAGCGGAGCGGGAGCCGCCACAGTGCGGTGCGCCCTGGACCAGCGCACCCCAATGCGTGATGGAGGGAGGGTTGCGACCCCCGCCCCGGTACCCCGATCGTCGGTGGGGGCGATGTTCCACCGACGCTCCAGTGATCGGACCGAACCCGGCGGGGCTTGAGCAGAATCTCACGTTGCGTGATGGAAAATGCGCGAACCGTGTTCAGGCTCGCCGCGCGGGTCGGGCGGGGTCGAGAGCTGCACCGGCGGGGTCGGTAGCCTCCCCCTCGTGCTGCCGCCCGTCCTCGCCGTGCTCGCCCAGTCGTCTCCCGACAGCGGCGCCTTCCTCGGCGATGACCTGCTGCCCTACCTGGTGCTCGCCCTCGGTGGGGCGCTGGTGGCGGGCAACCTGGCCGCGATCTTCCGGCCACCGCCCGAGAAGGCGCGCAAGGAGGGCGACCTCGAGCGGGCCCCCATCGCCCGGTCGGTGGTGATGGCGGTCGTCGGCGCCGTCGCCGCGATCTGGGCGCTGGCCTCGCTGCTGACCGGCTGACCCGCTACCAGCCGGGGGCCGACCAACCCTCGGGCGCCCAGCCCTCGTCGGCCAGCTCGAAGCCGGCGAAGTCGAACGCCGGGCTCACCGTGCAGCCGACGAGCACCCAACCGTCCACCGGCCGCGCCGCCTGCCAGGCCCGGGCGGGCACGACCGCCTGCGGCTCGCAGTCGTCGGCGAGGTCGGGGCCGAGCGTGATCCGCTGGTGGTGGTCGTCCTCGACGATCGCGAGCTCCAGGTGGCCGCCCGCGTAGTGGTGCCACGCCTCGGCGGCGTCGACGCGGTGCCAGTGCGAGCGCTCGTGGGCGTCGAGCAGGAAGTAGATGGCGCTGCCCACGCCGCGCCCGCCGTCGGCCGGCAGGTCGCGCCACGTCTCGCGGTACCAGCCGCCCTCGGGGTGGGGGACCAGGCCGAGCCGATCGATGACCTCGCGCGCGTCGATGCCCCAGTGTGGCGCGTCCGTCGGCGCGCTGCTGCGGGATGGGCCAAGCTGGCCGTCGGCCGGCCCCAACCCCTGGAGCGATCATGGACCTGCTGCGCACCCCCGACGAGTGCTTCCTGGACCTGCCCGACTTCCCGTGGGCGCCGAGCTACGCCGAGGTGACCGCGGGCGACGGCGCCGGCCCGGCGCGGATGGCCTACCTCGACGAGGGGCCCGCCGAGGCGCCGGTGGTGTTGCTCCTGCACGGCGAGCCGTCGTGGAGCTTCCTCTACCGGCGGATGATCCCCCCGCTGCTCGACGCCGGGCTGCGGGTGGTGGCGCCCGACCTCATCGGCTTCGGCCGCAGCGACAAGCCCGCCGATCGGGCCGACTGCACCTACCAGCGCCACCTCGACTGGCTGCGCTCGCTGGTGGTCGACCACCTCGACCTGCGCGACGTCACGCTGTTCTGCCAGGACTGGGGCGGGCTGCTCGGCCTGCGCCTCGTGGCCGAGCACCCCGAGCGGTTCGCCCGGGTGCTCGCCAGCAACACGTTCCTGCCCACGGGCGAGCGCGACCCCGGCGAGGCGTTCCACCGGTGGCGCACGTTCTCCCAGGAGGTCGAGGTGTTCCCGACCGGGTTCATCATCCAGGGCGCCACCACCACGGAGCTGCCGGCGGAGGTGGTGGCCGCCTACGACGCCCCGTTCCCCGAGGAGCGGTACAAGGAGGCGGCCCGGCAGTTCCCGCTCCTCGTCCCGGCGTCGACCGACGATCCGGCGTCCGCCCCGAACGTCGCCGCGTGGGAGGTGCTGCGCCGCTTCGCCCGCCCGTGGCGGTGCTGCTTCGGCGACTCGGATCCGGTGACCCGGGGCGGCGACAAGCCGATGCGGACGCAGATCCCCGGTGCCGCGGACCAACCCCACGTGCTGGTGGAGGGCGGCGGCCACTTCATCCAGGAGGATCGGGGCCCCGAGCTGGCCGCCCAGCTGATCGACCTGATCGCCACCACGCCCGACGCCGCGAGCCGCCCGGCGCTGGTGGGCTGAGGGTCCTGCCTCAGCCGACCTCGGTGGCCGCGCCGTCGTGGTCGGAGGCGCCGGCGGCCTCCCACGCGGCGCGACTGGGGCGGGCGCTGGCCCCCCGGCCGCGCACGGCGAACACGCCGATCCCGGCGACGACCACGATCACCACGCCGAGGAGGGTGAGCTGCTCCCAGCCGCCCCGGTCGCCCGGGTCGGTGGGCGCGGTGCCCTCGTTGGGGGCCGGGATGATGGCCGGCTTGCCGCTGGGCTGGGAGGGCGCGCCCGGATCGGTGAGCAGGGCGAAGGCCACGACGCCGGCCAGGATCGCCCCGAAGAGGAGGGCGGCGGCCAGCTTCAGCTGGGTGCGCGAGATGGTGGAGGTGGCGTCGCGACCCGAGGAGGGTCGGCCGGCGGCGGCCGGCGCGGCGTCGGCGGGCGGGGTGTCGGTGGCGGGGGGCATCGCGGGCTCCAGGGTCAGCGGGGGAGGTGCTTGGCGGCCTTGAGGATCGTGGTGAAGCGCTTGGCGTACCCGGCGCCGTCGGTGCCGGGGGTCTGCAGCTTCTCGGCGAGCGCCGAGCGCACGGCGACCGTCTGGCTCTCGGTGTACTTCAGCAGGCCGTCGCGGCCGTGGCGGCGGCCCATGCCCGACGCCTTCATGCCGCCCATGGGGGCGTCGATGCTGCCCCAGCCCGACGAGTAGCCGTCGTTCACGTTGACCGTGCCGGCCATGAGGCGCTCGCCGATCTTGGTGCCCTTGCTGGTGTCGCCGCAGTAGACGCTGGCGTTGAGTCCGTACTCGGTGTCGTTGGCCTGCTCGATGGCCTCGTCGACGGTGGCGTACGGGTAGACGGCGACGACCGGCCCGAAGGTCTCCTCGCGGTAGAGGTCCATCTCGGGGGTGACGTCGGTGAGGAGCGTGGGCTCGTAGAAGAACGGGCCGAGGTCGGGGCGGGCCTTGCCGCCCGCCACGAGGCGGGCCCCCTTGTCGAGGGCGTCGGTCACGTGCTCGGTGACCTTGTCGAGCTGGGCCTTGCTGGCCAGCGCCCCCACCTCGGGCCCGTAGGCCTGCTCGGCGCCCAGCTTCAGGCCGGCCACCCGCTTGCCGAAGCGGTCGAGGAACGCCGGGGCGATCTGCTGGTCGACGTAGATGCGCTCGATCGAGATGCACAGCTGGCCGGTGTTGGCGAAGCACGCCACCGTGGCCCCCTCGACGGCCCGGTCGAGGTCGACGTCGGCCGTGACGATCATCGGGTTCTTGCCGCCCAGCTCGGCCGAGTAGCCCACCAGCCGCTCGCCGATCTGGGCGCCGATGGTGCGGCCGGTGGCGGTGGACCCGGTGAACATCAGGTAGTCGGCGGCCTCGATGATCGCCGCGCCGACCTGGGTGCCCGGCCCGGTGATGATCTGCACCAGGCCCTTCGGCAGCCCGGCCTCCTCCAGCAGCTCGAAGGCGCGCAGCGCGGTGAACGGCGTCTGCGAGTCGGGCTTGATGACGATGCCGTTGCCGGCCACGAGCGCGGCGAGGGCGTCGGAGGTGGCGAGCACCAGCGGGTAGTTCCACGGCGAGATCACGCCGACGACCCCCTTGGGCACGTGGTGCTCGGTGGCCGACACCAGGCCCGGCATGGCGGTGAGGCGACGGTGGGGCTTCAGGGCCCGGGGGGCGAGGCGGGCGTAGTACCGGGCCGTGATGGCCTGGTCCATGATCTCCTCGAACGCCCACACCCGGGCCTTGCCGTTCTCGGCCTGGATCAGGTCGAGCAGCTCGTCTTGGTGCTCGAGCACGAGGTCGTGGTAGCGGAGCAGGACCTGGGCCCGCTGCTTGACCGGGGTGGCGGCCCAGCGGGCCTGCACCCGGCGGCACTCGGCCATCGCCTGAGCCACGTCGTCGGCCGTGCCGATCGGGACCTCGCCCAGCACCTCGCCGGTGAGCGGCGAGGTGACGGCCTTCATCTCCCGGCCCGACGCCACGTCGATGCGCGTCGCCAGCCGGTCGGTCTCGGCGCGGCCGGGGCGCAGGGTGCCGGCCGGCGCCGGCTCGGCCGTGGTGGTGCGGGCATCGGTCGCGGTCATCGGGGGCCTCCTGGCCGGTTGCGTGCGCGGGTGCCTGGGCTCCCACGCTACCGGGAGGGGTCGGTAGCGACGAAGGCGACGGCACGAGGATCGTTGCGTCGCAAGGCGCGTGACGGGGCCCGCGCCCCGCGCCCTCCCGCTCGACCCGTTGACCCCTCGGCCCTCCGGCCGTACCGTGGTGGCAGACGACCGAGGGGATGCGGGGATGTCGGTTCGGACGGGACACGGGCGCGCTGGCTGGCGCGCCGCGATCACGCTGGCGGTGCTGGCGCTCGGCGTGGGGTTGGCGCCCTCGACCGCGAGCGCGGCGGCCGCCATCACGGTGTCGCCGGGGACGACCGACCTCGTCTCGGGCCAGCCGGTGACCGTGTCGGGCTCGGGGTTCGGTGGCGCCACGACGGTCTACGTCGGCATGTGCCCGGCGGGCACCACCGACCCCTTCCGCTGCGACCTGCGGACCTCGACGGCCACGACCACCGCGGGCGACGGGTCGTTCTCCACCACCTTCCGCCCGTCCCGGCACCTCCGCGTGACCGGGGACGACGGCCTGGCCTACCTCGACTGCGCGGTCGACGCCTGCGTCATCGGCGCCACCGACTTCGGCACCTCCACCTTCCAGGAGGTGACCTTCGCCGATGCCCCGGTGCCCGACCAGGTGAACGTGGCGCCGACCAGCGACCTCGCCGACGGGCAGACCGTCCACGTGTCCGGCGTCGACATGCGACCGGGCTCCAGCGTCGAGGTGATCGCCTGCGGCACCCACGAGAGCGGCACCATCTGCGACCGTGAGCCCCTCGTCTTCCAGACGGTGGAGCCGGACGGGACCCTCAGCGTGGACCTGGCGGTGGAGCGCGTGCTCACCGTCTACGGCCCCGAGACGCGCTACGTGGACTGCGCGGTGGGCGCGTGCTGGGTGCAGGTGAACGCGCTCGACATCGTGGTGCAGGCCCCGATCCTCTTCGTGGCGCCGACGCTCGACGTGGCGTTCGACTCGCCGGGCACGGTGTCCGCCGACGGCTCGGAGGCCACCACGGTGGCTCGCATCTCGTGCGACGTGGCCACGCCGGTGTCGCTGATCGCCACCACCACGCAGGGCACGGCCGCCGCCTCCTACCGGCTGGTGGGAACGTCGTGCGCGCCGGGGTCCCCGGCCGTGGTGCAGCTCCCCGCCCGCATCGAGCCCGGGAGCGATCCGTACGCGCCGGGCTCCGCCGACGTCGATCTGGAGCTCTGGACCACCCGTCAGCCGTACCTCGTCCTTCCCGAGACGGTCCGGTCGACCGCGAGCGGCTCGGTGGAGCTGGTGGCGGCATCCACCATGGAGCAGGCCGTGGTCGAGGCGCTCGAGGGCCCCGACGGCGAGGCCGTGCGCGCCGCCCTCGAGGCGGCCTTCCGGGCTCGCGTGCGCCAGGACCCGGTGTTCCGAGCCTGGTTCGCCGCCCTCTTGCACGCCCTGCCGACCTGAGCCGTCCGAACTCGTGCGGCGGCGGCCGACCGCGGCGGCGGCGATGGGCCGATGGCGCTCCCCGAGGTGATCGACGCCGGTGACGGCCTGGTGCTGCGTCGATGGACGGCCGAGCAGGTCGACGTCCTGACGGCGCTGATCACCGACAACCTCGACCACCTGCGCGGCTACATGCCCTGGATCGGCGAGGAGCCCAAGGCCCGGGCGGCCCGGTTGGAGCTGATCGCCACCTGGGACGGGCAGTGGCGCGCCGGCACCGACGTCGTGTTCGGCATGTGGCTCGACGGCGAGCCGGCGGGCAGCTGCGGGCTCCACGACCGCATCGGGTCCGGCGGCACCGAGATCGGGTACTGGACGAGCCGCCGCCACCTCGGCAGGGGCCTGGCGCGCCGGGCGTCGGCGGCGCTGACGACGGCGTCGTTCGTGACGGGCGCGTTCGACCGGGTGGAGATCCACCACAACGAGACCAACTGGCGCTCGCGGCGGATCCCCGAGCAGCTCGGCTACCGCGAGGTCGGGGTGATCGAGCTCACCCGCGAGCTGGCGCCCCTCGAGGGACGCATCGAGGTCGTGTGGCGCACCACCGCCGACGAGTGGGCCGCCCGCACCCCCTAACGCCCACCCCCACGCCCCCCACCCCCACCCCCACCCCTTCTCGAACTTCTGGCGGCGACGGGACCGGTCCGGGCCGTATCGCTCCAGAAGTTCGGCTGGGGTCGAGCGGGGAGGGTGGCGAGGAGGGCTGGAGCGGCCGAGGCGGCTGAGGCGGCTGGGGCGGGGATGGCTCAGGGGGCGGGCGGGGGGACGAGGGCGGTCTCGTCGTCGAAGCGGATGGCCGCGAGCTGGGTGGCCTGGGCGACTAGGGCGCCGGTCGCGTCCCACAGCTCGCACACCTCGTCGACCCGGCCGCCGCCGGCCACCTGCGCCCGCTGGCGGACGCGCAGCGGCCCAGGCGCCGGACGGGCGCGGAGGTAGGTGGTGAGCGACAGCGTCGGCACCCAGCCCGACGGCCCGATGTCGAAGGTGGCCGGTGGGAGGGCGTCGAGGAAGAACAGCATCCCGAGCGGGTCGATCGGCCGGCCGTCGGCGAACGAGATCCAGCCGGCGAGCTCGCCCCGCCCGCTCGGCTGGCCCATGGCGAAGCCGAGGCACCGAGGATCGAGGCGCAGGTCGGAGCGGTCCATGATCGACACGACGAACGGCGCGCCCTCACGCGAGGCCGGGAGCCGGAAGCACGCCTCCCGGGGCTCGACCTCGACTGGTGGGACGGCGGCCCAGGCGGCGGGGGCGTCGCCCAGGGTGCCGACCGTGAGGGTGAGGTCGACGCATCGACGGCCGTCCTGCTCGACGACGGCGCGCGCCTGGCTGGCGCTTCGCCCGGTGCGGAGGACCTCGACCGTGATCGTGGCCGGCCCGGGGTCGGGTGCCCACAGGTAGTGCGCGGTGGCGGCGAGCGGATCGCGGTGGGCGCTGCCGGCGTCGGCGAGGGCGACGCCCACGGCGCGGGCCGCGGTGGCGAGGAGGTAGCCGCCGTTGGGCTTCGGGCCCACGGTGAAGCCGGCGTCGACCGTGAAGGCGAAGGTGCCGGCTGGGCCCGTGGGCTCGACCGCCGTGGCGGCGTCGAACTCGAAGGTGGGCAGGGGCTCGACGGTGGGCGAGGCGTCGGTCATGCGGGGAGCGTACGTCGGGCTGCGTTGCGTGATGCAACTGACGTGGCGGAGGTCACCCCGCCTCGACGACCGCCCTCATCCGCTCGAGGGTGGTGCGCATGCCCTCGCGGTTGGTCTTGCCGCGGGCCCAGCCGGCGAGGAACCAGTAGATCTTGGTGGGGAGCTTGTCGGCGAGGCGGAACGACTCGGTCACGTCGGTGCCGCCGTCGGCGCCCGGCGCCAGCTCGTAGCGCCACGTGTTGATCGGGCTCTTGGCGCTGGGGACGGCGAACTCGAAGACCCGCTCGGGCTCGCACGCGGTGACCTCGGCCGGCGACCAGTAGATCGGACCC
>ERZ795053.3796-NODE-3796-length-16859-cov-6.691740_pt1 | contig 16859 bp, 17 predicted proteins | sample MGYA00375137_ERZ795053 | MGnify/ENA primary metagenome ERZ795053 (study PRJEB30182, sample SAMN05720284) | activated sludge metagenome | isolation source: Anaerobic digester | place: Hong Kong | collected 2014-12-17 ...
GCCGAGAAGGCGTTCGAGGCCGAGCTCACCGAGCTGGTCCCCGACCAGCGGATCGCCTGGAAGACGCTCGGCGGCGTCGACCACGCCGGGGTCGTCACCTTCCACGAGACCAGCGACACCACCAGCCGCGTCGCCCTCCAGATCGAGTACGAGCCCGAGGGCTTCGTGGAGCACCTCGGCGCCATCACGAACCTCGACCACGTCCTGGCCAACTACGACCTCGGCCAGTTCAAGGCCCTCGCGGAGAGCTGACCGGAGGGCGCCTTCCCGAGATCGCCGGCTGCGGGAGGTTCGGGCGATGGTGCGGGGTGGGCGCGCACCATCGACCGAACCTCCGGCCCCGGATCACCCCCGCCCGGGCAGACTGCGGCGGTGGTCGGTCCGAACGAGGCGGTGGTGCGGGCGTTCGGGCGCCGGGGCGAGGCCACGCGCCTCCCCGGCGGGCAGGGCGACGCGTGGCTGGTGGACGGCGCGGTGCTGAAGCGCCACGGCGACGCCGCCGAAGCCGTCTGGGTCCAGGAGCTGGCCTCGCGCCTCGAGCCCACCGGGTTCCGGCTCCCGGCGCCGACCCGAGCGACCGACGGCTCGTGGGTGCACGACGGGTGGACGGCGACCGAGCACCTCCCCGGGCTCGTGCCGGCAGCACCGGACTGGGACACCGTCATCGCCGCCGGACGAGCGTTCGCCGCGGCGGCCGCCGAGGTCGCCCTGGAGCCCGGGCCGGCGCTCACCGCCCGCACCCATTGCTGGGCCGTCGCCGATCGCGTCGCGTGGGGCGAGGAGGACGTGGCGCTCGCTCCCCCGGCGGCCGCGCTCCTCGCCGCCCTCCGCCCGCCGACGCCACCGCCGCACGGCCCGGCGACGATCGTCCACGCGGACCTCGCCGGCAACGTCCACGTCGACGGCGACGGCGTGCCGGTCGTGCTCGACCTCAGCCCGTACCTGCGACCCGCCCGCTGGGGCGACGCCGTGGTCGTCGCCGACGCCGTCACCTGGCACGAGGCCGGCCCGGGGCTCGCGCTCGACTTCGCCGACGACCCCGCCGGTCGGGACCTGCTCGGCCGAGCCCTCGCCTTCCGCCTCGTGGCCGAGCAGCTGGGCGAGCAGGCCGGGGACCCCGCCGCCATCGAGCCCTACGAGCGGATCGCCGCCCTCCTGACCTGACGCGCGGTTCCGAGTAGGACGAAGCCGGCGGCCCTCAGTCGTGCTCGCCCTTGATCACGAAGTACGAGCCGCGGATGGTGCCGGCGAGCTTGCTCTTCTGGCGAGCGAACTTGAACCGGCCCTCGAGCTCGTCGGGGACCTCCATGCCGTCGGACAGCTTGAAGCCGACCGCCCGCTTGCCGCCGTCGGCCAGCGTGTAGAGGACGTTGATGGCGAGGCCGCTCTCGTAGAACACGTGGTCCCAGCGGATCCCGTCGACCTCGAACGAGGAGGCCTGCAGCGGCGTCGACCCGATCACCAGGTCGCGCTCGTCGGCCAGGATGCGTCGCACCCGCTCGACGGTGGCCTTGCCCGCCTTCGAGGTGGCCGGCTCGACGGCGAACGTGTGGTCGTACTTGTTCTTGAAGTAGCGGGCCTCGTTGGCCCGCAGGCCGGCGAGCGCCTCGGCCACCGGGGACGACTCCACACCCTCGGTCGACACATCCACGAAGTCCACGACGTACGGCATGCCACGCTCCTTCCGCCCCGGCCGACGATCGACCCGACGGGGCGGCAGGCTACCGATCGAGGGCGCCGAGCAGGAGCGCTTCGAGGTGGTCGAGGGCGCGGCGGGCGTAGCCCTTCCAGATCCGACCGAACACCGGCAGCACCAGCCCCGACGCCGACGACGCCGGGTGGATCACCCACGTCCACGTGATCCGACAGCCGGTGCCCACCTCCTCGAACGCCCAGGTCCCCTCGATGCGCGCCGCGAGCGGCTTCATGGGGCCGGTGACGCCGGTGATCTCGTAGCCGAAGCGGTGCGGCGGCTCGACCGTGGTGAGGCGCTCCTGCATCGAGCCACCGTCGGCGAGGTGGATGGTGCGCACCTGGCCGAAGGTCCCCCACTCGCCGTCCTGGTCGGTGCCGACGATGGGCGGGATCGGGCCGTAGCGCCGGTGGAACAGCTCCTCGAGCGGCCAGGCGACGGTGAGCTCGTAGGCGCGATCGGCCGGCACCGGGTAGGTCCGCGAGCACGACACGTGGAGGGGCGAGGCCATGGTCCGATCCTCGCGCCGGGCGACGGCGGTGGCGACCGGTCGGGGCCGGTCAGCCCGGCGGTTCGTCGAGCAGCGGCCAGACCTCGACGACGCCACGCGCCACGGCGCACGGGGTGCCCGACACCATCGCCACGGCCGCCTCGAGGCTCGCCGCCTCGATCAGCGCGAAGCCCGCGATCGGGAGGTCGGCCCGGAGGAACGGCCCCGGCTCGACGTGGGCCCCGGAGTCGTCGGGGTTGCGGACCAGCACCGGGTCGCCGGCGATGCCGACGATGGCCCCGCCGGCGCGCAGGCGGGCGTCGTGGTCGTGAGCAGCCGAACGGACCGCTTCGTCGGTGGCGGCGTAGCCGGCCTCGTCGCCGTAGCCGATCGTGATGAACCGGGGCATGGGGCCTCCTCGGTCTCGCCCGTCGCCATCCCCTGCCCGCCGGGCCGAGCCCGCAGACCGCGCCGCCCCGCCCGGCGGCTCAGAGGTCGCGAGCGAACCAGAGGGTGGCGTGCGGCTCGTCGTTGAAGGCCTCGACCTCCTGGTACCCCGCAGAGCGGTAGAGGGCGATGGCCTCGGCGAGCGTGCCGTTGGTGTCGAGCTGCGATCGGCGGCACCCCGCGGCGCGGGCCCGCTCCTCGAGGTCGGCCAGCAGGCGGCGGGCCACGCCGAGGCCGCGGGCCGACGGTGCCACCCACATCCGCTTGATCTCGGCGAGGTGCCCCGGCAGGAACTTCACCGCGGCGCAACCCACCGGCTCGCCGTGGAGGCGAGCGAGGAGCAGCACACCCTTCGGCGGGGTGATCGCCTCGGGCTCGAGCGGCAGGGCGGCGGCCGGGTCGAAGCCGATGTCGAAGCGCTCGTCGAGCTCGGCCATATAGCGCCGCAGGCACTCGGCCGCCTCGGTGCTGTCGGCCGGTTCGGGCGTGATCTCGACCGCGATCGACCGCAGGCACCGCGTCACCTCGGCCATGGCGTCGACCATCCTCGCCCGCCGTCCCTCGTCGAGCGCGTCCAGCCACGAGCCGGCCAGGTCGTCGGAGAGCCGGTCGAGCTCGCGCCGCTCGCACCGGCCGGCGGCGGTGAGCCGGGCCACGCGCGCCCGCTGGTCGGCGGCATCGGCCACCACCTCCACGAGGCCCTCGGCCTCGAGCGAGCGCAGCAGGCGGCTCACGTAGCCGGCGTCGAGCCCGAGGCGAGCGCGCAGGCCCCGCACCTCGGCCCGGTCGCCCTCGAGTCCGATCTCCCACAGCAGCCGCGACGCACCGAGCGGTCGCCCCCGGGCCAGGTGGTGCTCGTCGAGCGCCCCGGCCATCTCGGTGACCGTCCGGTTGAAGGTCCGCACCACCTCGACATCGCTCGCCATTCCTCTGACCTTAGTCAGAGATCAGCGAGCTGCGTACGCTCGACCCGTGGATGTCTCGGCAGTGGTCCCCGCCCACGACGAGGACCGGCTCCTCGGCCGGGGCCTCGACGCCATCGCCGTCGCCGCCGAGCGCGCTCGTCTCGACGTCGAGGTCGTCGTGGTCGCGAACCGCTGCACCGACCGCACCGCGGAGATCGCGGCAGCGGCTGGCGCCGTCGTGGTAGAGAGCGGTGCGCGGTGCCTCTCGGCGGTGCGCAACGCGGGGATCGAGGCCGCCGTGGGGCGCCGGATCGTCACGATCGACGCCGACAGCCGCATGTCGCCCTTCGCGCTGGTCGACGCCACCCGCCTGCTCGACGCGGGCGGGATCGTCGGAGGCGGCACCCTCGTCGTCCCCGAACGGCGATCGGCGGGCATCACCGCCACCTATGCGCTCGTGGGCGCGCTCACGGCCGTCACCCGGCTGAGCGGTGGGATGTTCTGGGCCGACCGCGCCGACATCGAGGCCATCGGCGGCTTCGACGAGGCCGTGCTCGTGGGCGAGGACCTCGACTTCGCCCGGCGCCTGCGGGCCCACGGACGCCGTGACGGCCGACGCTTCGTCGCCCTGCGCACCGCGCCGATGGTGGCGTCGTGCCGCAAGTTCGACCGCCACGGCGACTGGCACATGTTCGCCATGGGCCGGGATCTGCCTCGCATCCTGCGATCGATCCGGGGCGTCGACACCGAGTGGGTCGACGAGTACTTCCACGACCGGGTCGACGACCCACCCGATCAGGCCCGGCGGTAGTACTCGTTCGAGGCGATGACCGCCTCGATCAGGCGCAGCTCGGTGACGCCGGACTGGAGCTTGCCCACCCAGTAGGTCACCTCGCTCGCCGGGGGCGTGCGGCGCAGGTACCGCTCGTAGATCCCCTGCACGGTGGCCGTGTCGCCGGCGCTCGACGCCAGCACCGAGGCGGCCAGGCTCGTGCGGGTGCGGCCGCCGTCGATGGCGCTGACGATGCCCGCCACCTGCGCCGAGGTCGCCGGGGTCCGGGTCACCTGCTGGTAGAGGGCGGCGGCGAAGCTCTGGGGCGACGCCCCCGCCTTCGTCCAGTACTCGTTCGACCCGATCACCTGGCTGCGCAGCTCGTCGGGGTTGGTGCCCCGCTGGACCTTGCCCGCCCAGTACGCCTGGCCGGAGGGATCGGGGTTCCGCTGGAGGAACGTGCGGTACACGTCGTCGACCACGCGCCGGGCGTACTCCGGGGTGCCCTGGAACTTCCGGATGATCGTGCCGCGCGGCTCGCCGGCGTCGACCTTGCGCAGCCAGAACGCCTTGCCCCCCGGATCCGCGGCGCGCCCGAGGAGGTCGAGGTACACCCGGCACACGTAGCGGGCGTTCGCGGGCTCGCCCTCGCGGCACCCCGGCAGGGTCGGCTCGACGACCTCCACGGTCACGGTCCCGGCCTCGACGCCGCCGAAGCCATCATCGACCGTGAAGGCGAACGAGTCCGTGCCGGTGGCGTCGCCGGCGGCGTAGGTGACGTTGCAGCCGCCGCCGCTCACCGAGCCGAGCGCCGTCGGACCGGTGCCGGGCGTGCAGGTGAGCGCGAAGCCCTCACCGGGGTCGGGGTCGGTGCCGGTCAAGGCGATGGCCACCCGCTCCCCCACACCGACCTCGACGGTGCGGTCGGTGGCCGTGGGCGGCCGGTTCACGATGGAGAGCGAGACCGTGGCGTTGGCGCTCTCGAGCCCGTCGGGGTCGCGCATGCGGAAGGCGAAGGCGTCGGTACCGGCCGAGCGGGGCACGGCGGTGAGCGACCGGGCGCACCCCGATCCCCCGACGGTGACCTTCCCCTGCTGGCTCGCGCCCGGGACCACGCAGGTCAGCGGCTGGTCGTCGGGGTCCGCGCCCGTGAGGACGACCGCCTTCGGCACGCCCTTCTGGAGCACCACCGCCTGCCCGTCCGCGGTGGGCGGGCGATCGAAGCGGTCGAACCAGGCGACCGTGCGCGCCGCCAGGTCCGAGTACATCTGGTGCTCGGCGCGCATCGCGCCGAGCTCGGTGCGGATCCCGTTGTAGGAGCCCACCTGGGCGGCGGCGACGGGGAACGCCTCGGGCCGGGCGAGCATGTCGGCGGCGATCACGTTGGCGTCGGTGTCGAGGAAGCCGGCAGGGTCGGTGTAGCCCGCGGCGCGCAGCTCGGCGGCGATGCCGGCCGACTCGGTGGCGGTGATGCCGGGCACCCGGGCGAAGCGCTGGTCGTAGAGCGGCGATGGCGGGTTGAGCACGAGGTCGCTCGGCACCCCGCGGCTGCGCAGCTGGGCCTCGTTGGCCGCCGCCTCGGCGTTGGACACCTCGGCGTTGTCGTCGGCGCCGCACAGGAACCAGGCCGACGGCGTCGTGGTCAGCTGCCCCGAGAGGGTCGCGCTGGCATCGGCGCAGTAGCTGATGACCGCCCGGAACCGCAGCTCGGGGAAGCTCGCCGCGCTCGATGTGGCGGCCACGGTGCCGAGGCGATGGCTCCACGACCCGCCGGCCGACATGCCGAGCGCGTACCGGGGCGTGCGCGCCGGGAGCAGGCCCCGCGCCTCGAAGCTGGCGAGCAGCGCGTCGGTGTTGCGGAGGTCGACGTTGCCGACGCCGTAGCCGCCCGCCCAGCGCTCCTTGCCGTCGCCGTTGAGGTCGCCCGCCACGGACTCCTCGGCCTCGAACGAGATGACGCCGTAGCCCGCCCGGGTAAGCGCCAGGGCGACCGGGAACGTCTCGATGCCCTCGATGTAGGTGCTGCTCCCGCCGGTGCCGTGGCTGAACAGCACCACCCCGCGCATGCCCGGGAACAGGTGGTAGCGGACCGTCTTGGCGAGCGACGTCACGCCCTTGAAGGGCTCCACCGTGAGATCGAGGTCTTGCGGCGCGGTCGCCACGGACAGGGCCACGTCGCGCGCCGGCATCGTGAAGGTGGTGTGCCACTCCTGGGGGCCGGCGAGCAGCTCGTCGTCGCCCGACCAGCCGGTCACCACCTCGGTGCGCGGGTCCACGTCGGCCCACACGTGGACGATGGCACCCGGGGCGTAGCTCCCGCTGCCGAACCCGCCGCTCACGGTGACCTGGTGGGTGGCGGCAGCCGCCGGCGACGCGGGCACCAGCGCGGCGGTGCCGGCGACGACGAGGGCGACCAGCGCCGCCCGCACGGACCTCCCGACCTGGCGCACGGCCGCACCCTAGGGAGCGACTGTGAGGGGTCCGTGAGGCGCGCCCGCCCACTCGACCGGCTGGGGGTGTGACGCAGGTCGCTCACTAGGGTGGCCGCCATGAGCGCTCGCCGCCCCGGACGACCTCGCGGGGCCCAGCAGGACCCGGCCGAGCGGCGCGCCAACCTGCTGTCGGCCGCCGAGGCGGCCATCCGCGAGCACGGCCCCGACGCCTCGATGGAGCAGATCGCCGAGCAGGCCAACGTCTCCAAGGCCACGCTCTACGACAACTTCGACGGCAAGGCCGGGCTCACCGAGGCCCTGCTCGAGCGCTACGGCCTGCGCCTGATGGACGCCTTCGCCGAGGCGATCGGGCGCCCGCTGCGCGCCCGCCAGGTGGTGACCGGCGGCCTCGGCATCTTCGTGCGGTTCATCGCCGAGGACCCGCAGGTGTACCGGTTCATCGTGCGCCACGCCGACGGCGACGCCCTCACCGACGAGATCACCCGCCCGATCGCCGCCCTGTTGCGCTCGGTCGACATCGCCGAGCCCGACGCCCTGGCCCACGCGACCCTCGGCGCGGTGATCACGGCCACCGAGTGGTGGAGCTCGCGGCGCGAGCCCGAGATCGGCGTGTTCCTCGAGCAGCTCACCGCCTACGTGTGGGGCGGGCTCGAGGCGTCGGGCGTGGTCGACGACGACCGACCGGTCGACCTCACCGCGGTGGCCGAGGCCATCGGCGCCGCCACCCCGGTCTGAGCCCTCGCCGGGCGCCTACCCTCGGACGAGGCCGGAGGGGGTGGCGATGGGGACGTGGACGGTGCGACGCACGATGGCGGCGGCGGTCGTCACCGGCCTCCTTGCGACGCAGGCTCCGGCCCCGGCGCAGCGGGGCGAGGCCCGCCGGGCGTCGACGGCCCCCGGCATCGTGCCCGCCGACGTGGCCGACCGCTACCTCGCCGTACGCCCGCCGCTCGGCCCCGTCACGGTGGTCGACGTGGCCGGCGAGAGCGCCGATCGCCTCCTGCTGGCCACCACGCTCCAGGGCACGGTCAACCGCACCTCGGCGCGGATCTACCTCCTCGGCGCGCGATCCCGCGCCGAGGACCAGCGCTGGATCGACGACTACCTGACCCGCGGCCTGATCACCGTCGCCGAGACGATCGACCTCGACGCCGCGCTCGGCGAGTTCGCCGCGGAGCTCGACGGCTACGTCGTGGCCGACCCGACCGAGCCCTGGACGGTGAACACGGCGACGACCGTCGCCGGCGTCCGCCGCGGCGTGGTGGCGACGCCATCGACGCTCGGCGCCGTCCAGGCCGCCGGGCTCGCCGAGCTCGAGGACCACCGGGGCCGCTGGAGCGACGCCGCCACCGCCTACGCGTCGGTCCTCGCCGACCACCGCGGCGAGCTGCGCCTGGCCACCACCGCCCTCCAGCAGCCCGATCGCCACGCGCCGCGCGACCTGTACGTGCAGCAGGGGCTGTTCGTGGCCTACACACGGCCGGCGCAGGCCGACTTCGACGCCGTCTACGACCTGCTCGAGACCCTCCCCGCCGACCACCCGCTCTACGGGTACGTGTCGGACACGGGCGAGGAGGAGGTGCAGGCGATCATCCGCCTCTCGCTCGACGGCCGGTTCCTCATCCCCACCGACACCGCCTCCAACCTGTCGTTCCACCTGGCGGTGGGCGGCAGCGAGCGCGCCGTGCCAACCCCGACGGAGGCCGACGTCGCGCCGTGCCGGCCCGACGACCTGAACGTGGTGCTGGCGCTGAGCGACGGCGACAACCTCACGATCCCCCTCGCCTACGACCCTCGCCCGGAGAACTGGGCGAGCCCCCGCCGAGGCGAGCTCCCGGTCGGGTGGGGCATCACCCCGGCCGCCTCGATCCTGCTGCCGGCCATCTGGGACCGCTACGTGGGGGAGACCACCGACGCCGACGAGATCGTCGACATCATGGGGCTGGGCTACTCGTACGGCTCGGCGATGCCGAACGCCGCCGCCCACCACGCCGCCGGCGAACGGCTGCGCGCTGCGCTGGGCGTGCGCGCCCACTGGTCGCTCGACGCCCTGCTGTCCGAGCCCGACGCCGGCGGGTGGGACGCCGTCGAGGGCGCCTGGGCGAGCACCGGCGAGCGGCCGAGCGGCGTGCTGCTCAACTACGGCGTCTGGCCCGGGCCGGCGTGGTTCCGCACCGACACCGGGGTGCCGGTGCTGGCGTCGCGACAGGACAGCTACGACGACGGCCCGGCGGAGCTGGCCGCCCAGCTCCGCCGGCTCCAGGAGGCCGACCCCGCCGACCGACCGCTGGTGAGCTTCTTCGCCGTCACCGTGTGGACCAGCACCTACGACGAGCTCGTGACGGCCATGGCGCCGCTGCAGGCCGAGGGCGTCCGCTTCCTCACCCCGTCGGAGGCGTTCGCCTGCCTCCCCGCCGACGACGGCCGGGCACCCGGATCGTCCACGACCACCACCGCAGCACCGGCCCCGACCGAGCCGACACCGGGACCCGAGGCGCCCGCGGCCGGCCCGATCGACGGTGCCGCGACCTACGTCGGCTGACCGATCTTGAAGGCGGCGCCCATCGGGTCGGCGACCTCGGCGAGGCGACCGAACGGCGTGTCCTCGGGACCATCGAGGACCGAGCCGCCGAGGCGTTCGACGGTGGCCAGCGCGTCGTCGGTGTCGGCCACCACGAAGTAGATCTTCCACGACGGCGGCACCCCGTCGGGCCGGCCGCCCTCGGTGTCCATGATGGCTGCCACCCAGTCGTCGGCCTCGGCGCCGGCCGGGCCCGGCTGGCGGGTGTAGCGGAAGCCCGGGTCATCGCTCATCTCGACGGGCGCCCACCCCATCACCTGCTCGTACCAAGCCACGGTCTCGGCGTGGCGGTCGGCGTGCAGCTCGAACCACTGCGGCGCGCCCACCTCGGCGTAGCGGCCGAAGCCCCGGTGCGTGCCGGGCTGCCACAGCCCCACGGCGGCGCCTCCGCCGGTGTCGGCGACCATGGCGAAGTGGCCGAGGTCGCCCACGGGGTGCGGGGGCAGGAACACCGGTGAGCCGGCGGCCTGCGCGGCGGCCACGGTGGCCTCGATGTCGTCGGTGCGCAGGTAGGTGTTCCAGAAGTCGACCGGGTGGCCGGGCTCCTGCTGGCTCTGCATCAGCCCGGCGATGCGAACGCCGTCGAGGGTGAAGTTGAGGTAGCCGCCGACGTCCTCGTTCGGCTCCTCGTGGTCCCAGCCGAGCAGCTCGCCGTAGAAGGCGGTGGCCCGGTCGCGGTCGGACGTGAAGAGCTCGATCCAGGTGGGGGCGGCGACGGGGGCCTCGTAGGCGGGCATGGGTGCTCCTCGATGGTCGGTGGCAGGCGGTCGGGGGTGAGACGACGCCGGGCCGCCGAGCTCATCGCTCGCCGCGGAGCTCCTCGGGCAGCCAGCTGTGCCGGTCGGGGTGGTCGTCGGCGAGCGGCAGGGCGACGGGCTCGCCGGTGCGCGACGAGCGGTACCAGGCGGTGACCACCTCGAGGGCGGTGCGGGCGTCGTCGAGGCCCACCGGCAGCGGGCCGCCGCCCACGATGGCCGCGTGGGTGTCGGCCAGCTGGCCCTTCCACCCCGACGCCGGCGGCTCCCAGCCCTGGAGGAGTCCGGCCGCCCGCTTGGCCGCGGCCTTGCTCGTCCAGTGGAACTGCCACGGCTCGGCGCCGGGCTTGTAGGGCGACTGCGACGACTCGACGGTGAGGTGCTCGTAGACGAACCGCAGGCGGGAGGTCTCGGTGGCGGCGCCGAGCGTGACCGCGGCGGTCATCAGCGCGCCGTCCTGGGTGGTGATGACCGCGGCCGCGGTGTCCTCCACCTCGATGTCGAGCACGCGCGTGGCGGTACGGCCCACGATCTCCGCGGGCGCGCCGCCCAGCCACATCAGCAGGTCGTGGAGGTGGATGGCGTGGCTGAGGATCGCCCCGCCGCGCTCGCCTTCCCACGTGCCCCGCCACGGCACGGCGTAGTACGCCTCGCCGCGCCGCCACATGGTCTCGCTCGTGGCCGTGAGCAGGCGGCCGGTGAGCCCGGCGTCGATGAGCCGCCGAAGCTTCTGGGCGCCCGCCCCCCAGCGGTACTGGAAGATCGGCGCCACCCGACGCCCGGTGCGCGCCTCCGCCTCCGCCAGCCGGTCGACCGCGGCCACCGAGTCGACCAGCGGCTTCTCGCACACCACGTCGACGCCGGCCTCGAGGCTCTGCACGATCTGCGCCTCGTGGAGGTGCGGTGGCGTGCAGATGTCGACCACGTCGAGCCCGAGGTCGAGCAGGGCATCGAGGTCGGGCACCGCCTTCACGCCGAGGATGCGGGCCTGGGCGCGCCGAGCGGGCGTGGGGTCGGCCACGCCGACGAGGTCGTAGATCCCCTTCGAGCGCAGGAGCGCCAGCACGTGGAGCCGCCCGATGCCGAGGCCTACCACCCCGATGCGCAGCTTGGTCACGGCCGGTCCTCCTCGCCGTCGGGTGCCGTCCAGGACGTGGCCGCCGCCTGCGCCCGCAGCGTGAGCTCGCTGACCCGGCGCACGTGGTCCTGGGGCACGAAGGTGTCGCTGCCCTCGACGATGTCGGCCACCAGCCGCTTCGCCCAGTCGACCGAGCTGGTCTTGGCGTCGAGGCGGCGCACGCCCCGGCCGTCGACGGCGATCAGGTGCTCCTTGCCCTTGCGGCCGGTGACGTCGACGTTCGTGCGGACCTCGAGGGTGCCTTCGGTGCCGACGATCATCAGGCGTCCGTCGCCCCACGTCTTCAGCCCGGTGGGCGAGAGGTAGTCGACGCGGTGGGTGCCGATGGCGCCGGCACCCGAGAGGACCATCTGGCCGATGTCCTGCATCGTCGGGTGGAGCGGGCAGGCCACGTTGCCGACCTGGGCGCTCAGCACGTCGACATCGGTGGCGCCCGTGGCCATCAGGAACTGGTCGGCCTGGTGCGAGCCGATGTCGACGAGGATTCCCCCGGTGGCCTGCGGGTCCCAGAACCAGGCGGGCCGACCGCCGGCGCCGAGGCGGTGGGGGCCGAGCCCGAGCACCGACACGACCTGGCCGATGTCGCCCATCCGGGCCCGGGCGCACGCCTCGGCCACCGCTCGGTTCTCGAAGCGCTCGCCGAACATCACCCACCAGCGACGGTCGGTGTCGGCCAGCGCGCCGTCGATCGCCTCGAGGTCGGCGAGCGTGGTGACGCCCGGCTTGTCGGCCACGACGTGCTTGCCGTTGCGCAGCGCCCGCACCGCGATGTCACCCCGCTCGCTCGGGATCGCGGCCGTGACGACGAGGTCGATGCTGGGATCGTCGACGATGGCGTCGATCGGGCGGCTCTTGGCCCGGGGGCCGAGCAGGCGCATGGCGGCGACGTTGGCGCCACCGGTGGCGTGGAACGCGGCGATGGTGGCGCCGGCCTGCCACAGCCGGCCGGCGAGCATCAGCCCGTGCGGGTGGTCGAGACCGATCACCCCGATGCGGATCTTCCCCCTGGCGAGCACCCGGCGACCCTACCGAACGCTCCGACGCCTCCTCGCCGGCCCGGCGCGCTCGCAGGCGAGATCACCCCATGGGGGAACGACCGGCCCGCCGCGCCGCCGGGGCGTCAGAAGCGCCGACGCGACCAGAGGGCGGCGGCTGACACGACGTGCCACGCAGCGTGGGCCTGGAGCGTGGCGTCGGGCCGGCACCACGGCTGGCCGGTGCGCCCCAACACGTGGAGGGCGAGCCCGGCCGACCACAGGGGAAGGGCGACGAACACCTCGCGCGGGCCGCCCTGGCGCACGAACCGCCGCACCTCGGCCGCCGCGGCCAGCCCGCCGGCGACCGCCTGGGCGGCGTCGGTGGAGCGCGGGTGGGCGGCCACCGCCGATGCGGCCACCACGGCGGCGATCGCGGCCGGGGGCTTGGGTCGGCCCTCGGCGACGGTGAGGTCGGACAGGGCCAGGAGGCCGAGCATGGCGAGCAGCGACGCGTCGTGCGCCCACTTCCCCACCGGTCCGCCGGGCCCGTGCAGGCCGACCGAGCCCACCCCCACGCCGGCCACGGCGAGGGCGAAGGCGCGGTCGCGATCGGGGTGGCGCAGGAGGTCGAGCCCGGCTGCCACGTAGGCCAGGCTCGACGCCGCGTTGGCCGGCTGGGTGACCCACCCGTCGCGGCAGCGCTCGCAGTCCGACGAGGCCACCACCGTCGGCGGCGTCGAGCGAGCGGGCAGGCGGAGCACCCGGCGATCGTACGGGCGGTTGCACCAGACTGCCGCGGTGGGGCGCGATCCGTTCGAGGTGATCGACATCGATGTCGAGCTGGTGCGCCGGCTCCTGCGCGACCAGCACCCCGACCTCGCCGAGCTTGCGCTCGAGCCCGCCGGTCGCGGCTGGGACAACGCCACGTTCCGGCTGGGCGACGAGCTCGCCGTGCGCCTCCCGATCCGCGGCCTGTGCGCCCACCTGGTGGAGCACGAGCAGCGGTGGCTCCCGGTGATGACACCGGGCCTGCCCCTGCCGGTCCCGGTCCCGGTGCGCACCGGGCGGCCGGGCCTCGGCTACGACTGGCCGTGGAGCATCGTCCCCTGGCTGGCCGGGCAGCCCTGGCTCGCCGGCGCCCCCGACGACCTGGTAGCCGCCGCCGACGCGCTGGCCCGCTTCGTCGTGGCGCTCCGCCGTCCGGCACCGCCCGACGCGCCGCCCAACCCCTACCGCGGCGTCCCCCTCGCCGAGCGCTCGTCCACCACGCTCCAGCAGCTGGCCGACCTCGAACCGGGCGGCGAGGTGCCGGACCGGGCCACCCTCGAGCGGTGCTGGCTCGACCACGTCGACCTACCGGCCTGGAGCGGGGCGCCGCAGTGGCTCCACGGCGACCTGCACCCGCTCAACCTGCTGGTGGACGACGGCGCGCTGTCGGCCGTCATCGACTTCGGCGACCTCACCGCCGGCGACCCGGCCAACGACCTGATGGCGGGCTGGCTCCTGTTCGACGGAGAAGCCCGCGACCGCTTCCTCGCCGTGGCGGGCGGCGGCGACGCCGACCTCCGGCGGCGCGGCCGGGGGTGGGCGCTGGCGTGGTCCATCGCGACGGCAGCCAACCGCTCCGCCACCAACACGCTCGGCGACGTGGCCCGGCAGGCGATCGGCCGGGTCGTGGACGACTGGCACGCCGACTCCTGAGGCGATCGGTGGCGAGCCGCCCTCGAAGCGGACGGGTACCGTCCCGGTGGTGAGCACCGAGGCGGTCACCATCCACGCCGCCGGGCGCGACGTGCGCATCACCAGCCCCGACAAGCTGTTCTTCAAGGCGGGCGGCGAGACCAAGCTCGATCTGGCCCGGTACTACGAGGCCGTCGAGGAGCCGATCCTGCGCACGATGGGCGGGCGGCCCACGATGATGCAGCGCTTCCCCGACGGCGCCCACGGCAAGTCGTTCTTCCAGAAGCGCGTGCCGAAGGGCGCGCCGGAGTGGCTCGAGACCGCCGAGGTGTCGACGCCGAACGGCACCACGAGCAACGCCCTCGTGGTGGCCGACCTCGCCCACCTGCTGTGGGCCGTGAACCTGGGCTGCATCGGCTTCCACCCCTGGCCGTATCGGGCGGCGACGCCCGAGGTGGCCGACGAGCTGCGCATCGACCTCGACCCCTCCCCCGGCGTCACCTTCGACCAGGTGCGCGAGGCGGCCGGCGAGGTGCGAACGCTCCTCGAGGAGGACGGGATCGCCTCGTTCGTGAAGACCTCGGGCAGCAAGGGCCTCCACATCTACGTGCGCTGCGAGCCGCGCTGGACCTCCTACGGCGTGCGCGAGGCCGCGGTGGCGCTGGCCCGCGAGCTCGAGCGCCGGCGCCCCGACCTGATCACGGCGCAGTGGTGGAAGGAGCAGCGCGGCGAGCGCGTGTTCGTCGACTTCAACCAGAACGCGCCGCACAAGACGGTGTTCGGCGCCTGGTGCGTCCGGCCCCGCGTGGGCGGGCAGGTCTCAACGCCGATCCGTTGGGAAGAGGTACCCACCGTGGACCTCGACTCGCTGACCCTCGCCACCGTGCCGGCCAAGCTCGCCGCCGAGGGCGACCCGTGGGCGGCCATCGACGACGTGCTCCAGTCGCTCGACCCGCTCCTCGCCCGCTACGACGCCGACATCGAGGCCGGGTTGATGGATGCCCCGTGGCCGCCCGTCTACCCCAAGATGCCGAACGAGCCACCTCGGGTGGCGCCCAGCCGAGCCCGCCAGGACGGCTGAGGCGGTGGACCCGATCCTGTTCGCGGCGATCGGATGGCTCCTCGGCTGGTGGCTCTGGGGCCGACCCGTGGACCTCGCCGACGATCCCGCCCTCGCCGACGCCGACCCGGCGCCCGCCCCCCGCACCACCATCGTGATCCCCGCCCGCGACGAGGCGGCGGTGCTGCCCCTGCTGCTCGGCGACCTGGCGGCGGACGCACCGGACGGCGAGCGCCGGGTGGTGGTGATCGACGACCACTCCACCGACGGCACCGCCGAGGTGGCCCGCTCGTTCGCCGGGGTCACGGTCCTCGCCGCGCCCGACCTGCCGGCGGGGTGGACGGGCAAGTCGTGGGCGTGCCACTCGGCGGTCCACGCCCTCGACCTCGGCGACGACGACGTGCTGGTGTTCCTCGACGCCGACGTCCGGGTGGCCCGAGGCGCCGTCGACGACGCCGTTCGCCTCGTCGAGCGCCACGGCGGCGTGGTGTCGGTGCAGCCGTTCCACACGACCGAGCGCGCCTACGAGCAGCTGTCGCTCTACCCCGGCATCATCGGCTTCCTCGGCACCGGCGCCGGCCACCACCAGCAGGCGCCCACCGGCGTGTACGGCCCCCTGCTCGCCACCACGGCGCGCGACTACCGAGCCGTCGGCGGCCACGCCGCGGTCCGAACGGCGGTCGCCGAGGACGTGGCGCTCGGCATCGCCTACCGCGACGCCGGGCTACCCGTGGCGATCCGCCTCGGCGGCGACCGGGTCCGGTTCCGCATGTACCCGGCCGGCGTCCGCCAGCTCGCCGAGGGCTGGACCAAGAACATGGCGACGGGTGCCAAGGCGGTGCCCCTGCACCGCTCGCTGGGGGCGTTCTGGTGGATCGCCGGCTCTGGGAGCGCGGCGATCAGCCTCCCGTTCGTCCCGGGCAACGCCGGCGTGGCCGCCACGACCGGCATCGCCCTCTACCTCGCCTTCGTGGTGCAGCTGCGGATGATGGCGCGCCGCACCGGCACGTTCTCGTGGCCGGCCATCGCCCTCTACCCGGTGGCGATGGTGGTGTTCGTCGGGCTGTTCGTGCGATCGCTGTGGCGCTCGCAGGTGCGCCGGAGCGTGCGCTGGCGGGGCCGCACGATCCCGCTGCACGAGGCGCACCACCCGGCGTGATCATCCCCCTCGGCGACGGCGCGGCCGTCGCCACCTCGGTCGCGGTCTGGGTGCTGACGAGCCTCGCCGTGGGCTGGCTCGCGGTGCGGTGGTCCGACGCCGCCCTCGACCGGGTGGGGCCGGTGCTGCGCCTGCGCCCGTGGGAGGACGGCGGGCGGTTCTGGGTGCGCCGGCTGCGGGTGCTCGCGTGGAAGGACCGGATCCCCGAGGCCGGGGCGTTCTTCGCGGGCGGGTCCGCCAAGCGCTCGATCGGTCGCCCCACCGCCCAGGCCCTGCGCTCGTTCCGCCGCGAGACGGTGCGGGCCGAGCGCGTCCACTGGCTGCTCGTGGCGAGCGGGCCGGTCCACCTGCTGTGGTGCCGGCCGACCGTGGGCGCCGGCATGGTCGCCTTCGGCGTGCTGTTCGACGCCCCGTTCATCGTCGTGCAGCGCACCAACCGCGGCCGCATCGATCGGATCCTCGACCGCCGGGAACCGGACGGGGGGCGCGGAGCGTCGTAGCGTCCGGACCCGCGGACGGCAGGAGGCGCGACATGGGGCTGCGAGCGAGGCGGGCGGTGGTGGTGAGCCTGGCGATCGGGGCGGCGGTGCTCGGCGGGGCCGGGCTGGCGAGGGCGGACGGCGGGGTGCGCATCTCCCCGGCGAGCGGGCCCGAGGGCAGCAGCTACGACATCGACGTGGACTGCGCCACGCCGCCGGCGCTGGCCAACGCGCACACCCAAGACGGGCCCGACCAGGGGACGATCGCCA
>ERZ795053.3798-NODE-3798-length-16855-cov-4.746250_pt1 | contig 16855 bp, 18 predicted proteins | sample MGYA00375137_ERZ795053 | MGnify/ENA primary metagenome ERZ795053 (study PRJEB30182, sample SAMN05720284) | activated sludge metagenome | isolation source: Anaerobic digester | place: Hong Kong | collected 2014-12-17 ...
TTTACGCCCCCGTTTTCTGTCAATCGATATTCAAAATCTTTTTTTAAAAAATCCTAATCATGGAACCAAGTTATGAACGATCTTTACAAGAATTACTGATAACAACATGTAATTTTATCCGCATTATTTGAAAAGGTTTTAAAGCAAAAAGACTGATTAAGCCGACTATATATATAGTGACTTATACTTGATTTTAATAAATTATTATTTGTGAAAAATAACTCAAGTGAAAAGGGAGATAATATGAAAATACAAAAAATACAAAAAATACTATCGATTTCTTTGATACTGGTTTTAACAGTCTTAATGTCTTGTGAAATAGAAGATGATAATGACGAGAATTCAAATAACGGGTTAGATTTTCGTATTGCTGCTGTTAATGTAAACGGAATCGTTTCCGATACAAATTCTGAAACCTACTCTTATAATGATAGAGGCTATTTAACAACATTACTGGTTAAGGATGGAGATGGAAACACAATTAGCATGACTTCCTTTGAATATTCTTCAGAAGGATTATTGGTTAAAAAGGTTCAAACAAGCGGTGGAGAAACTGTAATAACGCAAAATGAGTATGACGAGAATCGAAAGATAAGATCTACTATGAAAGATCAAAGTGAAATTATACTAGGAATCATAAATTTTTATTATGATGATAGAGGACGTATCGCAAAAAAAGAGGAGAAGGATGCATCAGGTTTTATAAAAGGAACGGCAGATTACATTTATGAAGAGGGTGCTCCAAAGGGTGATTCTGAAGATATAACTCTCAGAATATTAAAAAATAGATAATTTTTATATATATGTTCACTTTTGTTAATAGTCAAATTCCGGGACAAAATTATTTCCTAATGTCGCGGAAATCATCATCACTCATCATCACTCAATATTATTCACTAAAATACCTTACAGGCATTACGTAAAATGCGTTGTACTTTCCCCAATAGTATTGTTTACCCTTATTTCTTTCATAAGTAGCAATATTCCATGCATAATGTATCGAATAGCTTGTAGAACTCCAGTAATGATGGTTTTCGTTTTCTATCAGACCTTTAGAAATCAAGTTTGTATAAATCATTTCCAATTCATCTTTAGAAGGCAAGAACCAATCATCTTTTCCGCCTCCTCGGTAAGAATGCGCCATTTTTGCAGCAAATATTTTTTCTGAACAATGCTCAACATGATTAATGGTATTTTCTCGGCCGGTTCCTACGGTCTTCCCACCTGTTCCTCCCATCGAATAACGATAACACCCCCAAACAGCTCTTCCTACAGCTTTTGGAGCAGCCTCCATATAGCGCCAACCGTCACTATTGTCTCCTTTATCGTAAAAAACGATGCCACCAGCCGGGCCTATGTCTCCAATTGAATATCCATTTTTGCTGGCACCCAAACGATTAATTATAAACAATGACAAAACTAAAAAAAAGAGAATAATAAAAAATCGCCTACTTACAATTTTTTCTACAAATTCCATAATAAATACCTCATAAATTTGAATTAATGGTTAATATTTATATAGAAATGTGCAAAATTATGGTGAAGTTATATTTAACCAACCGCACACCCAAATTGTAATAAAATTTTTAACCATTTATGGGATATTTATACATCTAATTACAGATATTGTAAATGGGACAAAAGTTCTAATTGGGTAATTTAATCATCTAATTATCACGGCAACAGTTAATCAGGTCGATTCTGTTTTCAGAATCTGTTTTTTGAAACATGCTATAAACATGTTTTTTAACAGTAGAATCTGATATTTGCAGATTTGCAGCTATCTGATTGTTGGTGTAACCTTTCAATATCAGATAAAAAACCTCTTTTTCTCTCACCGTAAACTGGTACTTTTTAAGCATATAAGAAATATTTTCTGATATATCTGATCCGATCTTAATTAGATAATGATACGAACGGGGGATAACAAGAAAAGAAATCAAAAGAGGGATAAAGATGGAAAAATTGAAGCCTTGCTCTTTTAAAAAAATGAACTTAGGAAAAAAAGGCCAAAAGATATCCAGTATACCAGGAACCAGGTATCCAATGCCTAAAATAAACGTATAAACAAGATACGATCTTTGAAAAAGGGTCTTATTATAAAGATTAATCGCCATTAGTATCAAACAATACATGTGCACAATTAAAAAAAGAGCCCCACAAACTATAACTGCATAAAGAAAAGAGGATTGATATGTTCCATCAAAATAGAAAATAATAAACGGCAATGAAAATATTTGAATAATAGAAATTGGAGTAACAAACATTGGAATTTTTTTTTCAAGATAGGTGTGAATTAAGCATGGTAAAGCTAATGTAGTTATTACAAGAGATATAATATCTAAAATAGATGCGGTTATGGTAATACCGGAATTATTTATTCCATAATCAGCCAGATATTGAACACTCAAGAAAAGTCTTGAAAATATGGATAACAATACAGCAAACATGTATACCAAGCCTGCCTTCAATGTTATCAAATGATATTTTGATACCAAGGGAGTAAAGAAACATATAGCACAGCAGAAAGCAGTAAAAACTATTAAATTTAACCATAATACGATAGTGCTCATATTATCACAATCCTTTCAGATAAATAGAGATCAACTAATATGGGTGATAACGGGTTATCGTGTCAAGCACGAGAGCAAATGATTAATCAAAAAGGGATTGCCGCTTAGGCAATCCCTTTTTGTTTTGATAATCAATCAACAAAATTTTACTTAGTATTACATGGCATAAAGATCAATAGATGAGACATCAGGTATGGCGATTCTTGTCTCAAGATTTTTTTTATCAAACATGACTATTTCGTCTTCAATAAGATCTCTGTTTTTATTAAGTTCTATTGATTTGCCGTCTTTAAGATGCACTACGATATCAAGCCCTTTAATTGAAATGTACTTATCCAACATTTCTTTAAATCCCATCGGTTTTTTTTGCCGGGTTTTCATCATTCCTCCTGTCGTATTATGACAATTATGACATACTGCATTATAAATATTATTAACATCTGGTTGTAAACCGCTCAGAAGGGTTTAAACAAAAAGGGTTAAATATTTTACCGCAAGGATGTCTGTATTATTAAGATCACAATCAGCTGTATTATGTCTCATTAAAATTATCGGCACTTTCCTGTTTTTGTTAAGTAAATTGTCTGTAATATCAAAAAAAATTGAAATTAGGAGCAACCGCATGATTTACCGATATGTTTATTGTAGTTTACAAATGCAACAATAGAAAAGAAAACGGTGAGTGCCGTAAAGGTAATTCTTTGTAATTCGGAATCTATTGACATAATTGGGAAATCCAATACTATTAAGGTATCCGTATAAAAGGTTAAGGAGTCAGTTATGGGTAAAATTACACGCACATATATTTTTTTCATTATGTTTTTTTTAGGTTGTAGCTCTAACTATGTTCAATCAACAAACAATATTGCTAAATTCAAAACAGAAGTTATTCCATACGATAAGTCTTTACTATTGTGTAAAATCACAGGCAATTCCATGGACAGTGCCCTATATATAAAAAGTTACGAGTTAGTCTATAATATAGATAATGTTCATATTTACATAAATAAGAGTTTGAAAAAAACAGGTATCAGTTTTCCCTATTTTATACAGTTTATTATATCTAAAAACATAAATTACGTTTATCTTGGTGATTCTGAAATAATATGGAGAAGAGAATAGGTATATGAGTAATGAGAGGCCGGAGTCGTGAAACAGAACAGTAAAGTACGATTGAATTGTACAGATGAACGCGCAGAAATCATACATAAGGTTGTTGAGTACCATAATGAATAAAACCATATTAAAAGAGTTTAACATACGTTATAAAGCCGATAAAAGATCAAGATCCGTAAAAATCAGAGCGGCCGAATTTAATACTTTGGATATTACTTACCCTCCGTCACTTTCTTTAAATGTCGTAAACGATATTATTGTAAGCCGTGCAGATTCGATACGTAACGCCTATAACAAAGTTAAGGCCAGTAGCATGTCTGTAGACAGCTTTGTTCGCGAAAAAAATAATTTATTACGTATTGCAGACTCAGTTCTCTATTTTGAAAAAAGCAGTGACCCTAAACTTAACGGAGTAACCAAGATCAAAAATGGTGATCGTTTTTTCTATTTTAGCAAAAATGATGGTTTAAAAGATCCCGATACAGCTCGCCTTGCGGCAAAATCAATCATTATGTTTTGTACAAAATGCGCAAAAAAAATACTGCCACAAACAGTTAAAAAACTTGCGGATAAACATGGTTTCTCTTATAATAATCTCTCCTTTAGAAATCAAAAAAGGCGTTGGGGAAGTTGCTCTCACGACAACAATTTATCTTTAAATGTCAGACTCATGCTTTTGCCGTATAAACTTATTGAATATGTGCTGATACACGAGCTTGTACATACGATACACAAAAATCACAGTTCGACATATTGGGACGCTGTTATAAGAATTTTACCCGACGCTAAACTGTTACGTAAACAATTAAAAAAATATGACTTTACCTTCTTAGACCGAAACAACTGAATATAACAAAACTTACGTGGAGCCATAATGAACTTTTTACGCTTTGTCTATTATTTTCTAAGACGTTACTATGACTCTGTTAATTATGCTATAGAGGGAATTTTACACGCCGCGAAAACTCAAAGCCATGTAAGGTTCCATCTCTCCGCGGCATGTTTCCTTCTGCTTGTCTGTTTTTCGATCGGTATTTCTCCGTCAGAATTTGTTATTTTGACAACACTTGCAACAATTGTTATTGTCGCAGAGATGCTTAACAGCGCGATCGAAGTAACTGTAGATATTGCCTCTCCCGAGCACAGTGAAAAAGCTCGAATCGCGAAGGATATTGCTGCGGGGGCGGTTCTGGTGGCGGCAGCAGCTGCAGCGATTATCGCTTTTTTTATTTTTTATCCCTATTTTCACTATTTTATTGAGTACGGAATTGTTATAGCACAACATGGTGTGGTTGATCTTATTTTTGGTTCAACCATGATTGTACTGATAACCGTAATAATGATGAAAGCCTATGTTGGCAAGGGGCATCCTCTTCGCGGCGGACTTCCTTCCGGGCATAGTGCTCTTGCTTTTACCTGGTGGGTTAATATCGTTTTTATTTACAAGGACTTTTATCTGACAGTTATATTCTTTGCATGTGCCATCGCGATTGCGGTAAGCAGGGTGGTTCGGAAAATACATACGATTTACGAGGTTTGTATTGGCATAATGACCGGAACAGTTATAACCTGGGGGCTTTACCTGATATTTTATAAAGGTTAGTTTTTAGAACCTTCTTCTATTTGATGCATTTGTTGCATAATTTCTTCCCTTTCAGATGAGAAAAGAACAGTACGCCATGCCCAATCTTCGGAATATTTGTAGTAGTGCGTGGCAAGGCCTATTGCCTCGTATTGGGGCACATATTTGCTTCTTCCCTTCGAATCACGAATTTTCACATCACCCTGATACACGCAAAAAGCAATGCTGTTGCGTATTAGCCTGTCAAAAAGTTGTTGGTCACCTGTTCTTTGAAGCAACGCGAAAGGCCGTCTTGCGTAAAAGGTAAGCCTGTAATCGTCATCTGCAGGTAAAAAATTTATCGTATTTTGAGATTCACTGGCTGTAAACTGGTCAAAATCCGAAAGAACAATTACCTTGTTACTGTAAAAATAGGGACGTGAAATTAGCAGAATAAACCGGATTCTTAGCCAGCCGATATATTCGGACTCGAGAAGATTTAAGCGCCTTTTATCATCAGTACTGATAAAAGATATTTCCTGTTTTTTTTTGTTAAGAACAGAATTTAAAGAGAACCGTTCAGAAACGTCAATTAACCTGTAGCCAGATTTTTCATGCGAAAACTGGGTTTTACGCCCGTTGATTACGGGTAAAACCTTATAATAGTATTCCACACCGGGTTCGCAGTTTGTATCGGTGTAATTTGTTTTTTTTGTTACGGTAGCTATACGGTCGTATTTACCTTTTTTGTATTCGGATCTATAAATATCATATCTGTCGGTACCCTCGTAGGCAGTCCAACGCAGAGGAATACCAAAATATGACTTGCCGTGTGAAACCTGCAACTCTACTATCTCGTTTTGAGATAAAGCAGGCTGCAATACAAGCAGTATGGCAACGATATGAAAAAATCCTGATTTAATCATTAATTCCTTGTTTAAAAGTAAATTATTGAGGTCCCTGCATATAAGACTTTACCAATAACTTATTACCCTATGACAGTCAAAACAATTTTTTTTCACGAAACTCTTTTTGTAGTGAACTTAGAAAAATTACAATGTTTCAAAAGGAACATGGATTAAGAGTCGATTCTATAGTAATTTAATTTACGACCGATAATCAAACCAAGCGCATAAAAAAACGGAGAAAACAATGGATTATTCACAATTTAGTCAACTGAATGACCAAACGGATATGGATATTATCGAGTTTGGCCAGCAGACCTATTTGATCGGTTGCAAATATGATGAAATAGCCAGTTCTCTTTTAAAAAGATGTTCCGACAAAATGTTTGAGCATGAGGCCGATATTTCTGTTTGTGATGGTAGCAATTGTGCAATTTTCAGGTCAAAAAGTCTTTATATCGATGTTAAAACAGGTGAAGTTATTGTACAAACAATCGATGGCAAATCGGCACCTTTTAAAATGCTAATGATAGAGGCAAAAGAGATGCTGATAAACTATCTGCATATTCATGTCAAAACTGCTGATATACATAACAATTTTTTTAATAGCTAAAAGCTCATTTGAGAGAACTTCGAAAAATTACAATTTTCTAAAGGGAAATTTATAAGAGATTTTCTTGACACTTTTTGTGTATTAAAAGCAAGTTAAACTCAGGAAACAAAGAATAGGGTAATATGTCAGATATTCAATACAAATTGATGAAAAATGCGAATCTCTCTATAGAGGATATTATTCGACAGTACTCAATGATAGAGGCTGAAGCGGAAGAGGTTCGTAATAATGATAAGCTGACAGTAAAAAACCTTTTTGGCAGTTTTTATGGAAAGAAACTGAATGTAGGGATAGGTTTTCAACGCGCGTATGGATCGATATTATCGGGTGATTATTTCGAGCTTTACAAACTTCCTGATTCGAACTATCTCTTTGTTTTTGCCGACATCAGTGGTCACGGTCTTCCAGCCTATACCACTCTTATCAGGTTAAGATCCGCTATTACCTCGACACTTAAAATGTACGAAAAACGCTACAGAAACAATCAACATTTTGAATATATTGATATAGTGCGTGAGATTGGTAACGCCTTTACCGATATTCTTGATGCGTCACAATCAAAAGACTTTGCCAGCGTAATATTTACTTTTATAAGCAACGAAAATGATAAGTTTCACCTTACTTTTTTTTCCAGGGGAATGCATTTCCCTTTTATCGCGCGCCGCTTTGAAAACTCTTTGATGGATATTTACAATCTTAATAACCGGGAGAAGGGGTGGATACCAGCTAAAAGTCACCTGTTAGGCTCGGAGATAAGGGATCTTTTAGGCGAAAAATACAACAAATATATATCATGTCACTTTGTAATATACGAGGGTGATTCTCTCTTCTTTTTCAGTGATGGCTTAATTGAGGGAACCGCTATTGACAACCCTCATGAAGAATACGGCACTGAACGTTTGATGGACTGTTTACGCGAACACATACACCTCTACCCACAGGCCATAGTTAATACAATGTACGAAAAGATTTACGAATTTATCGGACGTCCTGAAAGGCAGTTTGACGACATGACAGCTGTACTTATAGATTTCCCCTTAGTGCGTGCAAATTAAAAAATTATTATCGGGGTTCTCGTAAAAAGATATGCAAAAAACTGAACGCAACACGGGTCTTCTTTTACACATAACGTCACTTGGCGGTGATTACGGAATCGGGTCACTTGGTAAAAATGCAAGGCTCTTTATAGATTATCTTAACCAGACGGGAGTCAAGTACTGGCAAATACTTCCCTTTAATCCTGTTGTACGTAATTTTGGGTATTCACCCTATGCATCAACCTCTACCTTTGCGGGAAATCCGCTGTTTATTGATTGTGCCGATGTAATTGATATGTTTGATTTTTTGTCTGTGGACATGCTTCCTCCGGTCATGGAACCTTCAGATTTTATCTCGTTTGAAACAGTTGATGATGAACATAACCGTTTTTTTAGCAGGGTATATCACGCATTTTCACAAAAAGCTTCATTGCAGCATAAAGACGAGTTTAATCTTTTTTGTGAATCAAACAGCACCTGGCTTGATGATTACGGTCTGTTTACGGTACTTTCAGATATTTATCAGACCAACAGCTGGATAAACTGGCCTGAAAAATATGCGCGTCGTGATTTGGGATCTATTACAAAAGCATTTGAAGAATTCAAAGATGGTATTAACCAGGTAAAGTTTATCCAATACGTTTTTTTTAAACAGTGGGAAAACTTTAGGAAGCATTGTAAAGAAAAATCTGTTCAAATAATCGGCGATATACCAATCTATGTCAGTTACGACAGCTCTGACGCGTGGGCAAATCCGGAGCTTTTTCTTTTAAACAGCAAAGGCATTCCCGACCCTGTCGCCGGAGTTCCACCTGACTATTTTAGCAAAACCGGCCAGAGGTGGGGGAACCCCATTTACCGATGGTTTAAAGATGACAAGCCAAATCATGAAGTTTTTGAATGGTGGCATTTGCGCATAAAACACCTTTTGAAAATTACCGACTTAATAAGAATAGATCATTTTCGTGCTTTTGAATCTTACTGGGCCATACCCGAGAAAGAGGAGACTGCTGTGATTGGTAGTTGGGAAAAAGGTCCAGGACGTCTTTTGTTTGATTATTTGAAAGAAAAGATGGGTAATTTGCCCTTTATTGCAGAAGATCTTGGAATAATCACGAAAGAGGTCGTAGCACTTCGCGAAGAACTTGGATTTCCAGGCATGAAAGTTTTACAATTCGCCTTTGATCAGAATCCGGATAATGATTATTTGCCTCATTCGTTACAAGACACAAATACTGTTTTGTATACCGGAACACACGATAACAATACCAGTAACGGCTGGTTTTATGGCGAAGATATTAATAAAGAAACTCGGGAATATATTATTGAATACCTTGGCATGGATAGTGATAGCTGTTTTCATAAAAAGCTCATCAAGACAGCTTTGCGCAGCACAGCAGAAACGGTAATAATACCGGTTCAGGATCTTCTTGGTTTTTCATCCGAGTTTAGAATGAATACGCCAGGCACTATGAAACATTCAAACTGGCGTTGGCAACTAAAGGATATCAATAGGATTTACGAAGAGTCATGGTTTTTGAAAAGATGCAATGCCATTTACAACAGATTAAAACCTGTTGACCATAAAAGCAAAGAACCATCCTGATTATTGTACAATTTAATTATATCACATAATTATTTCATATTTATTTTTGGAACGAAGGCTTTGATTGATAAGAGCGTGACCTTCTAAAAATTACTTTTAACAGAACAGCTATGTTCCGCAAAGGTGAGCCTGTAAAATTTTCTAATGAGACATAAGATATCTTATCGGAAGTTACATATTGCCTCAAGTAAAAAGGTACTCCAAACACATCTTGTTGCCTCATAGAAAAAAGTACTCCAAACTTTTCTAACTTGTTTATTTATTTCAGAGCGATTCTATGGTGAAATTTTATCTCTTGTATTCTTTTTTTTTCTTTTTGCTTTATATAATTCTGCGTCAGCTTCTTCCATTAAATTTTCTATAGTACATTGATCAGAATCTTTGCATGGAGCGGCTCCACTGGACATTGCAAGTTTGAATTTGTTTCCACTTTTTAGATTATACTCATTAATTGATTTATCAATTCTTTTCAAAATGGTGTTGTATTCTTTGATGGTACAGTCAATTGCAAGTACGGTAAATTCGTCTCCTCCGAGTCTTGCTATGATATCCGATTTTCTGAAAGTTTTTGAAAGTATGTCAGAAAAAGCTTTAATCGCAATGTCGCCGCTTGAATGTCCAAAATTATCATTAATCTGCTTTAGACCATCTAGATCAAAAAACACAAGTAAGACATCAGATTTTTTACGATTTTTCAGTTCAATATTCTGTTTGGTTATTGTCATAAACGCGCGACGATTGTATAACCCGGTAAGTTCGTCCATCACGGCAAGCACTTCAAGTTTTTTATTAGCCTGTTGGACATTTTGCAATGCAATTTCCAGTTCTTCAGAACGTTTGGCAAGCTCCATGGTTCTTTGTTGCACCATTTGCTCCAGTCCTTCAGAATGTTTCTTAATATTTTTTAGTAGACGAGCTCCTTGCAATGCACCCGATAAGTGATCACTTAGTACTTCTAGTACCGGGAAATAAATCTATCAACCGGTACATTAAATAGTTTCGCTAGTAACTTGGCGTTATTAATACTAATTGATCTTATTCCTCTTTCCATATAAGTAAACCAATAAAGGGTCTTTACACTCTAATAATTTCTTCATTTATTACATTTTCTATTTTTGTTATGGTTTTTAATGTTGGATTTGATTGTTGTGTATTTTCGAATCGTTGATAGGTTTGATACTTTATATTCAAAATATTTGCCATGTCTTTCTGCGTATAACCTTTTTCTTGTCGTTTAAGCTTTAACCATATTGCGAAAGAGACATTTTTCTCTGGTTTAATATAATATAATGTTTTACCGTTATGTTTTGAAGGTACGGGTATTTTTATTTTTCTCATATCAAGTGATTCAAGGTAACCGCTTAACGCCTCTTTAGCATTGTGCTGCGCTTCTTCCATTGTTTCCCCATACGTAAAGCATCCTTTCAAGTCGGGAAAACTAACATTGTAGCAGTTATCTTCTTTATCGTATACTATTTGCGCGGCATATTTAATCATTTTAGCCCACCTTGTTTCAAAATTTGATTCAGTGTTCCTTTTGGTATATCTCTTTTGCCGTGTACAGGGATAACAATAGTATCACAATCTTTGACCATAATATGATGTGAACCATTTATACGGTCAAGTTTCCATCCACTCTTTTTTAATAAATTAATTATCTCTTTACCAGTCATGATTAAACATACAGCTTAATAGCTGTATTGTCAATAATAAAGCTGTAAAATTTATCTTTGAAGTAAACTTATCTATTATAAATGATAAATACCATCTTCTATGGTGAAGTAAATGCTTCCGGTTTTTATCTTGACAGTAACCATATTTGACAAATCAGTAATATATTCTAAAAAGTGGTTTTGACACATAAAAAATAGTTAATTTGGAGTATTATTCATGAAAGTTGACAAACTTCTGGGGTTTGCCGAAGATTTGGGAATTGATTTTTTTACAGGAGTTCCCGACTCTCAGCTGAAAGCACTTTGTGACACCCTCTTTGACAGATTTAAAAGCAGTGATAATCATATAGTAGCCGCTAATGAAGGCGCCGCTGTTGCTCTTGCCTCGGGACACTACCTTGCCACAGGCAAGCCGGCACTGGTTTATATGCAAAACAGCGGAATCGGTAACGCGGTGAACCCGGTGTGTTCGCTTACAAACGACAAGGTTTACGCAATACCAATGCTTTTTGTAGTTGGTTGGCGCGGCAAACCCGGAGTGCACGATGAGCCGCAGCATGTTTTTCAGGGTGAAATAACCGTAAAACTGCTTGAGTTATTAGAAATTAAAACATTTATTTTAACAAAAGAGACCTCGGACAGTGATTTTGAAACCATAGGTAATGAAATTAAAAAGGTACTCGCTAGCGGCAAGAGTGCCGCAATTGTTGTGGAAAAGGACGCGCTGCAAACAGATGTAAAACCCGATTTTAATAACAGCTTCAGCATGACACGCGAAGAGGCTCTTGGTGTAATCATTGAAAAATCAGAAGATAGTGATATTTTTGTTTCGACAACCGGCAAGATGTCGCGTGAGCTTTTCGAAACACGCGAAAGATTAAATCAGGGACACTCGAAAGATTTTCTGACCGTTGGTTCTATGGGACACAGCGTAATGATAGCAGCTGCCATTTCCCTTAATAAGAAAAACCGACGGGTTTTCTGTTTGGACGGTGACGGGGCGCTTTTGATGCATGGCGGAAGCCTTGCTGTAAACGGCACCCTCGCCTGCCCTAATATGGTTCACATAGTAATAAATAACCGTGCACACGAATCTGTTGGTGGAATGCCCACTGCCGCAGCCCATATTGATCTTGTTGCTATGGCGTTGTCTTGCGGCTATAAAAAATCGTTTAGAGCCGAAAACGAAGAGGAACTTTCGGCAATACTTAACAAGATAAATAAGACGGAAGGCCCCGTATTTGTTGAAGTTAACACAAACATAAAATCGCGTAAGGAGCTTGGACGGCCGACAACTACTCCTGTTCAAAACAGGGACGCGTTTATGAATTTTTTAAAATAGATCTGGAGCAAAATAATAATGATTAAGGTACTTATCTTGAACTCCGGTTTAGGGAAAAGAATGGGTAAACTTACCGAAGACCGACCAAAGTGCATGGTAACTGTCAATGACGGTTTGAGTACGCTAGATTTTCAATTGAAAATTATTGAAAAAAAAGGAATCAGTGAAGTGGTAATGACCACTGGGCCTTTTGAAGAGAAGCTTATTGATCATATTAAGACAAACTATCCTTCTTTGAATGTCCGATATGTTAATAACCCTGATTACAAAGAGACCAACTATATCTATTCGATAGCGTTAGCCAAAGAATTTCTGGACTCTGATATTGTTTCGATGCACGGGGATCTTCTATTTGAAGAGAGTGTTTTTGACGATATTCTGGAAAGCCGTAAAAGTGTGATGGTTACCGACAGCGGACTTCCCCTGCCCGAAAAAGATTTTAAAGCCGTTGTCGCGGATAAGCGTATAAGTAAAATCGGTATCGATTTTTTTGATAATGCCGTTTCGGCCCAACCGCTTTATAAGCTGCTTAAAAACGACTGGAGAATCTGGCTGGACGAAATTATGAAATTTTGTTCAAATGGTAAAAGATCGGTATACGCGGAAAACGCGTTTAACGAGATTTCGGATCAACTGCAACTGGAAACACTGGACATAAAGGGCCGTCTTTGTTGTGAAATAGACACCGAAGAAGACTTGCTAAAAATCAGAGAAATTATTTAAAAAAGGAATATTTACAAGATGAAAAAAGTATATTTAAGCATGAGTTCGGACATTATTCATAACGGACATATAAAAATAATCTCAAAAGCATCCGCGCTGGGAGAGCTTACTGTGGCAGTATTAACCGACGAGGCTGTTGCCAAGTACAAACGTTACCCCATGATACCATTCGAAGAGCGGGTTCAGATAATCGGAAGCATAAAAGGTGTTACAAATGTTGTAGAGCAAACAACGATAGATTATACAGAAAACCTTTTAAAATATAAACCTGATATTGTTGTTCATGGTGATGACTGGAAGGAGGGTTTTCAGCAGCCGATTCGCGAAAAGGTTATCGAAACCCTTAAAACCTATGGCGGCGAGCTTGTAGAGTTCCCCTACACCCAAGAAGAGAACCTTATAGCTATTGAAAAAAACGCGCGCAAAATACTCTCCATGCCCGAAAAGCGTCGCCCAAGACTTCGTGAACTGCTAAGACATAAGGGCTGCCTTTCGATTATGGAAGCACATAACGGCCTTACTGGTTTAATTGTCGAAGATACTCAGGTCCAAAACAATGGTGAAATAAAGCAATTTGACGGAATGTGGGTATCAAGTTTATGTGATTCGACAGCCAAGGGAAAGCCGGATATCGAGCTTGTAGACACAACTTCACGATTGAAAACGATTCAGGAGATTATGGAGGTTACAACAAAGCCCATAATTCTTGATGGAGATACAGGTGGTCTTGTAGAGCATTTGCAGTTTTTTGTAAAGACACTCGAAAGAATCGGTGTTTCGGCAATTATAATCGAAGACAAGGTAGGCCTTAAGAAGAATTCCCTTTTTGGAACAGAAGTCGAGCAGGTACAGGCTCCTATTTGTGATTTTGCCGAAAAAATTCGAATAAGCAAGGCTTCGTTATCGACTACTGACTTTATGATAATAGCGCGAATAGAAAGCCTTATTCTTGAACAGGGAATGGAAGATGCTCTTAAAAGAGCTTTCGCCTATGTAGAGGCCGGTGCTGACGGTATTATGATTCATTCACGTCAGAAGACTCCCGACGAGATTATGGAATTTATAAAATCTTTCCGTGCAAAAGACAAGCAAACCCCGATTGTTATTGTGCCTACAACATTTAATTCGGTAACCGAATCCGAATGGCAGAATATGGGAGTAAATATAATTATTTACGCCAACCAGTTGATACGAAGCGCTTTCCCGGCAATGAAAAAGACTGCCGAAACCATTCTTAAAAATAACCGTTGCATGGAAGCCGACGAGGCGTGCATGCCAATTAAAGAGATATTAACATTAATACCTGAGGCAGAATAGGATATCCCAATGACAAAAAAGCAGCATTTAATTACAGGTAAAGACGGCTACAAAAAAATTAATGAAATATTGCAAAAGCATGGTTCGGCAAAATTTATGCTTGTATGCTCTAAACGGAATAATTTTGTAAAACAGTACTTAAAAGAATCAAAGTTAAACCATGTGATATTCAGTGATTTTCAGAGTAACCCTCTTTACAAAAATGCTGTTGCTGGTGTCTCTTTATTTAAAAAAGAAAAGTGTGACTTTGTAATTGCCATTGGCGGAGGAAGCGCGATTGATATAGCCAAGTGTGTTAAACTTTTTTGTAAAATGGATGATTCCAAAAATTATATTGATCAACAATACATGGATACGGAAATTCCGCTAATGGTTTTGCCTACAACTGCCGGAGCCGGCAGTGAGGCAACAAGATATGCTGTAATATACCGTGACGATGTTAAACAGTCGGTTACTCACAACTCTATTGTTCCGGATTATGTTATTCTTGAACCCGCGTTTCTTTCTACTGTACCTGATTATCACAAAAAAAGTGCAATGCTTGATGCTCTTTGTCAGGCAATCGAATCGATGTGGTCGGTTAACTCGACAGAAGAGAGCCGTGATTATTCACGAAGTGCCATAAAGCTGATTTTAGAAAATTATAAGGCGTATTTAGCAGATGATCAAAACGCCGCAAGTGATATTATGTATGCCGCCTACCTTAGCGGAAGAGCAATTAATATAACACAGACAACCGCCGCACACGCCATGAGCTATAAACTGACATCGCTTTACCGGATTGCCCATGGGCATGCGGTCGCACTCTGCTTGCCTCACGTTTGGCTCTATATCTTTGAGAACATTGATAAAACAACTGATCCAAGAGGGATTTCTCACCTTAGAGATATTTTAACTGAACTTGATACGCTTTTCAGCTCGGACGATACGTCAGAAACCATCGAACAGTTTTATGCTTTTGTTAAATCTATGGAACTAAAGCCTTTCGGAAATGATCTTGAAATTCTTGTAAATTCCGTAAACACCGACCGCCTTAAAAATAATCCGGTTAATCCTGGTACAGATGGTATTTCAGAAATGTATAAAACAATAATGAAAGAGATTATACGATAAAAATTTTTTTTTATAAAAAATCTTTAAATTTTTATTTTCTTAAAAGGAAATTCAATGAAATTACCCGCGTTCGCGTTTAAGACAATCATTGCCTTAAGTCGACTTTTACCTTTTTACCTTTTACTATATAAAGATAACAGACAACAAATACTAAAAGATCTTTATTATAATTATCACCATAAATATGATAAACTTCTTACAAAAATTAAAAAAAATGGTTTCGGTAATATATCTTGTAACGATTTAAAAACAATAATTCCATTTCTTGAAAAAGCCGGGTATCATGAAGAGTTGCAAAAGAGTCTTTCAGAAGCCATAAAAAAGTATCCTGATAACTCTTTTTTTAATATGTATTTCGCCAGGTTTTACCATTTCAAAAACAATATTGACGAAGCTTTTAGAATGGCAACTAAGTCACTGGAACTTGACTCGCAAAACACACAAAGTGCCGCATTAATGATTACACTTAAATACATTAATGATAAACGTAATAAAGCCGATAAATTCGCGCTTGAGCTTTTAACAAAATATCCGTTAAACATTAAGGTTTTATTAAGTGTATGCTACCGATGCGCTAGCAAAGATCAGTTCAAAGCCATTCTGGAAATTTGGCAAACAGCATTAAAAAAAGGAAACAATAGTAACAAGCTTTATGTGCAAACAGTGCCCCATCTTGTAACTGCTGCTGCCCGGGCTAATATGTTTAAAGAAGGTATCGATTTATCATTTAAAGCTTCGCTGATGATTTTACAAAAAAAAGTTATTTTAACAAAATTTCCCAAAAGTCTTAGAAACAAATATTCCGATATTGCCATTCGCGATATTTGTGAAGTGTTTAACAGTTGCAAAGTGCCCTTTTTCTTTGCAGCCGGCACAGCACTCGGTTTTATAAGAGAGGGCAAGGTTCTGGAGCATGACGCGGATATAGATGTGGGAATCATGGAAAAAGACTGGGCTGCTGATATAATCATGGATGCTTTTAACAGACATCCGCATTTTTTACTTGAAGAGCCTCATCCCGATAATCCAAAGATTGGACTTGTTCACTGTGGTGGCGCAGATATAGACATATTCAGATTTTACAAAGAAAACGACTCATTTTATCACAACGGAGGTTTTGTCCGTTGGAAAAACAGTATATTTAATACAAAAAAATACAGTTTTGATAGAGCCGAATTCTTTCTTCCTGATCCGGCAGACAAATACTTAACCGAAAACTATGGGAACTGGAAACTGCCAGACCCTCAGTTTGACGCATTTTTGTATGCGCCGAATA
>ERZ795053.3799-NODE-3799-length-16852-cov-20.871048_pt1 | contig 16852 bp, 16 predicted proteins | sample MGYA00375137_ERZ795053 | MGnify/ENA primary metagenome ERZ795053 (study PRJEB30182, sample SAMN05720284) | activated sludge metagenome | isolation source: Anaerobic digester | place: Hong Kong | collected 2014-12-17 ...
ATGTCATTCATCCAGTCTTCAATGTCGTTTTCATGTTCGATTTCGTCATTCAGAATCGAAACGGCCATCTGGTGGGTGGTATAGTCCTTGCCCCTGGTAAAGTCCGCAATTTCCTGGTAGCGTTGAATGGCGCAGCGTTCGCCCCTCAGGTTCTGTTCGAGGATAACCTCAATGTACGGATCTGAAGGCTCTTCATATGAACAGCGCGAAAGTTTTGTCCAGTCAGACGGGTTGATTACGGGTGTTCCGCCAAGTTGGATAATACGGTCGGCCACCATCACCGCGTGATTCAGCTCTTCGTTTGCATGTACCAGCAATTCAGGTTCCACTTCCGAGCGCATAGGGCCTTCCAGCAGGCGGGCGCCTATCCAGTACTGGTAATAGGCCAGCCATTCTTCGGCCAGCGCCGCATTCAGCATATCGAGCAGTTGCTGATTGTCAACCGATGATACTTTAATCGCTTGTGTTCCCATAGGGTCTGATTTTAGTGAATATATGGTTTGAAGAATAGGGTTAGTCGCCACCCCTGAAACGGTTCTGATTTCCAGCCCCGCGGCCACGGCCTTTGCCGCGACCCATGCCACGGCCCCTGCCCGGGCCTCTTCCCGGAACATTCTCTGTGTCAGATTCATTCTCTGCAACAGGACGGTTTTTCAGGCCGGCACCATAGTTGGTGCATTTACCCGTTCTGCGTCCGGTCATAGGACCCTGTCCTTCCGGACCTGTCTGATCAAATCCTGGCATTTTAGCCTCCTTTTTTTATTGTTAAACTTCAGTTTTTGCTTTCGTGCGATGTTGTTGATTTTCCTGAATACCGTATTACCGGTTATTCATTTGCGTGATTCAGCATCTCGATAATGCGGCCAATGGTAATCCCCGGTTTCCTGAGGACAATCAACTGTATCTTCATGCTGTCGAGTGTTTCTTTTATTTTGGCGCCAAATTCCCCGGAAACGATTTTGTTTACCTTACGGGAGGTGATCATTTGAACGGAAGCCGGACCGGCGCTATCCTCGGCATTTTTGTGGGGATTGGGTATAAACTCGGTGGCCCCGCTCTCCGTGTCGTAAACCACAAAAAAGGCGCATCGTCCGAATCGATGATCCAGCAATGATTCCGGCGAATTTCCGGTTGAGGTTATGGCTATTTTCATGTTTTACTGTTTTATGGCATTCTGCATCCGGGTGTTCCTTTACGTCTCATCCTCGTATGGCACGAAGGACAGGTTTGCTGTCCGCAGGGCTGTCCCGGCTGATGCAGGAGCTCCAGTCCGCATGCCGGGCATATGCACAAATCATTTGTATCAGCGACTTCAAACGCCGATACCGGCTCGCCCTCCGCCTTGCCGATGGCATTGCTGCCGCAGAGGGGACAGGCTGTTGTCGCTTGTTCCATCTCGGGATTGTTGAAATAGCAACTGCAGGATGAACAATGATACCAGCCCGAATCGAAATATACCTTGCCTCCCTCCACGGTAATTTGCCGGCCTTCGACAAACGCCCGGGCAATTTTCTGCCTTACTGAAGCGTAAATACGGGTAAATGTGGGCCTGGAGACTCCCATAGCCTGTGACGCATGATGATGGTTAAGCATATCATAATCACAAAGCCTCAAAGCTTCATATTCCTCAAAAAGCAGCATGACCGGTTCTGCCGGCTTACCATCCAGGTCGGGCCCGTAGGGCTTAAATCCTTTTACCGGGGGTGGACTGAGTATTTTACGTGGTCGTTTCAGATTGGGAGACATGAATAATGAGCAAATGTTCGCTGCAAAGATAATGAACAATAGTTCACTTTGCAAGTTTTTTTCTATTTTTGTATGCTGTAAAACTGAAAGGGAATGGAAGGGAAAACTACCATTATTACCCGGCTTGTAATGCCGGGCATGCTGAATGATCAGGGAATCCTGTTTGGCGGCAACCTGCTTAAATGGATGGACGAAGCGGCTTATATTGCGGCTAAAAGGTTTGTCAGTATGCGTTTGGTTACGGTTTCGGTCGAAAAGGTAAAGTTTCACAGACCCCTGTATCAGGGGGATATTCTTGAATTATGTTGTAACGTGAAACGAACCGGCAATGTATTGTTGGAGGTTGAGGTGAAGGTCAGCTGTGAGTGCAGTAAGGCCGCAGAAAAAATGCTTGCCGCGAAAGGCATTTTTAAATTTGCTGCCGTGGATGAATGTAACCGGCCTGTCAGGATCGGCACTTCTGCGGATTGCCTTGCACAACCGGTTTAACTGGGTTGCGATATCAGAACCGGCATTGCCTGGTCAGAAATAAACAGCAGGAAAGTAAGCTACCTGACTGATAATTATTATTTTACGACCATAAACTTGCTGTTGAACTGATTGCCCGCTGAAGACATCCTTGCCACATAAACCCCTGAATTCAGACCGGATAATGACACACAGGCTTCTTTTCCTGTCAGGATTTCCGTTCTGAGCGTCATCCCTTGACTGTTGATTATTTCAAGATGTAATGGAAGCAGGTTTTCCTCTGCGTCAATATACAGGAGGTCGTTTGCCGGATTCGGATATAGCCTGATCTTTTCATGCAGGGGTTCGCCGGTTGACTGGATCACAATATTGACGGTGAAATCCCTGGTGTCGGCACCGTATTCATTCCAGGCGGTAAGTGATCCCTGAAACGCTCCTGAATGGGGGTAAGTATGGACAGGGTTCTCATCGGCGGAGGTGGCGCCATCTCCGAATTCCCACAAAAACTGCGATGCGCAGCCTGAGCGGTTGGTAAACTGAACCTCAAACTGATTCACGGTAAAAGTCAGCCGGGCCGCCGGCAATGAATCGGTCATGGCGATGTACAGGGAATCTACAATCCCGCTGTCAGTGTGGTTAAGGTAAACCATCACATCGCCACCGGGATAAACAACCGGTCTGCTGCCGCCGGAAGGAAACAGGCCGGCGGGTGTCCAGAAGTACTGCTCAAATTCCTCCATACAAAGGTCGAGGCAGAGGGAATCTGCGCAGCTTATTCTTACGGTATCGGTTATCAGGTCGAGGCAGATTTCGTTGGCGCCTATGCTCGGGATGTCCTGTCGTTCCGTGCTGTCGATATCATACCGGTACAAGGTGAACAGTGGCGTTGCTTTCCTGATTAATGCCGGATTGGTGGACCGGAGATTGTCCTCTTCGTCGATGTAGCCCGGGTCGTAAAACAAAGGATTGTTTCCCTTAAAATAGATTTCATCCGGATTGCCTCCGGTAAAGTTGTTATTGCTTGCGGTAGTAATGTCCGGTTGATAAATAACCAGATTCCCGAGGTTGTTGTTGCGGACATGACCACCCACCCACATAAGTGTCAGTATTGACCGGGGATGAAAATTATTATGAACCACCCATTGATCAGGGCCGTGGGTAATATCCAGGTTGTAATAGAAATGATTGTTGTATAAACGCAGGTAATCGGTGAAACTCATCACCACCGGTCCTTTGAAAATATTGTTGGTCATAAAGGTATTATCGCAGAAAGTAAACCGGACACTTTTCCGGCACTCATTGCCAGAAAAAGAGGAATTTATCCGGCTGACTTCAGCTTCCATATCAAAGATATTGTTGTGAAATGTGGCTGTTGCCCTGACTTTACAGTGGAAATGATTCTGATAACAGGTTCCGTTTAAAAACATGTAATACATGGTATCGGCAAGGTAAAAATGATTCCCCGTAAAGGTTTGCAGGCTGAAATCCATGTTATCATCGTTCAGGGTGATGGTGTTGTAGTTGTATATGGTCCGGATATAATCGTCCAGATTCAGTTTCCCTTCAATGTTGCACCGGTTAATGTATAGTTTAAGTTTTGAACCGCGGGAGTACATCGTTTTTTCAGGGCAGAAAATGTGGCAACTGTCAAATGTCAGGGTTTTCATGGCTCCTGAAAAGGATGCGTTTATCCTTATCAGGTAATCGTCGTAAGTATATCCGCTGGCTGACGGATTTGAAATATTGCAGTAACTGATCAGGCATTGGCTGGTGTTGTGCAGGTGCAGGGTGCTGCCCCATACCGGTGGTTCATGCGCTATGGTCAGCCGGTGAAGTTTTATGCGAGGACAGTCTCGCAGTGTAACAGTGCTTGTGATCACAACCGATGAAGTAATCCCGTTTTCAGCCGTGAAGCACACGGTATCCTGACTGCCTGAACCGGTGTACCCGTCAATGGTAAATCCGCTGTAAGTGCCGGGCCTGATCAGGAAAGTAACAGGTCCCGACGCTCCGTACATACTCAGGTGGTCTGCTGCCGACTGTATGCTGGAAAAGTCGGGATCGGCGCCCCCGACCGTGTAATTGCCGGCCAGCTGGGCATCTGACGTTCCGGTCAGCAGGTATAAGGTTGTAAACAGACAGATAACCCGGATTGCTTGCATGTGATTCATTTATGATTGTAAATTAATCAATTTTCTTTTGCTATTTTATTGCGCTTCAGTGCAGAGATATTTCGGTTAGGCGGCGGATGCAAATGCGGCTTATTTTATAACAAAAAACCTGAAGTTGTATCGATTGCCCGCTGAAGACATCCTTGCCACATAAACCCCTGAATTCAGACCGGATAATGACACACAGGCTTCTTTTCCTGTCAGGATTTCCGTTCTGAGCGTCATCCCTTGACTGTTGATTATTTCAAGATGTAATGGAAGCAGGTTTTCCTCTGCGTCAATATACAGGAGGTCGTTTGCCGGATTCGGATATAGCCTGATCTTTTCATGCAGGGGTTCGCCGGTTGACTGGATCACAATATTGACGGTGAAATCCCTGGTGTCGGCACCGTATTCATTCCAGGCGGTAAGTGATCCCTGAAACGCTCCTGAATGGGGGTAAGTATGGACAGGGTTCTCATCGGCGGAGGTGGCGCCATCTCCGAATTCCCACAAAAACTGCGATGCGCAGCCTGAGCGGTTGGTAAACTGAACCTCAAACTGATTCACGGTAAAAGTCAGCCGGGCCGCCGGCAATGAATCGGTCATGGCGATGTACAGGGAATCTACAATCCCGCTGTCAGTGTGGTTAAGGTAAACCATCACATCGCCACCGGGATAAACAACCGGTCTGCTGCCGCCGGAAGGAAACAGGCCGGCGGGTGTCCAGAAGTACTGCTCAAATTCCTCCATACAAAGGTCGAGGCAGAGGGAATCTGCGCAGCTTATTCTTACGGTATCGGTTATCAGGTCGAGGCAGATTTCGTTGGCGCCTATGCTCGGGATGTCCTGTCGTTCAGTGCTGTCAATATCTAAGTTGTAAAGAGGAAATAATCCGGAGGCCTTCCGGATAAGGGCCGGGTTTGTTGCATGAAGATCGTTTGATTCGTCAATATAGGCCGGATCATAGAAGCTGGGATTTTTGCCCGCAAAAGAGACTGAGTCAGGGTTTCCGCATACAAAGTTGTTGTTATAGAGCTGGTCATAGGAGGGGTAAAGGATATAGAGTTTACCGAGATTATTATTGTATATGGTTGCATCCGCATACAAAAGGTCAAGGGTGGAATTCCTGTGAAAATTGTTGTGGGCGATCCAGTGGCCGCCCCCGTGGGTAAACAGCACGCTTGAATAGAAGAAGTTATTCCATATTCTGTAATTGTCTGCATTGATTCTGCAGGACCCGAAGAAGTTGTTTCCGGCCAGATGGGCGGAATGAGAAAAAATAGTTTGAAATTCTTTCTTAAATGTGTTTCCAAAAATCCGCACAGGGATGGTGACCTGAGAGCTTACGAAATTCTCATTAAATATATTGTTATGGATAAGCCATGAATCACAATCAACATTGCAGTTGAAAGTGTTGCCTGTAAGCTCACCATCTATAAACAAGGCATAAGGAACATTTACCGTACTTACCACAGAGCCGTTCATTGCTGTAATGACGTCCAGTAAATCATCCTGATTGAATGTAAGATTGCATTGGTTGAAGATTATATTGATATAGGAAATGGTCAGGGAACTGATCTGGCCATAGATGCTGCAATTGTTGAAATACAGATTGGATTTCCGGCCTGTATGGTATATGGTTTTTTCCGGAGAATGTATCAGGCAATGACTGAATGTCAATTTTAACAATGTACCTTCCCAGGGGGCGGAAATTTTAATCATTGCCTCATCTGTGCCGTAGTTACCCCCTGAAGGATTGGAAATCTCGCAATGGCTTATCAGACAATGGTTGGTATTGATAAGCGATAGTTTTGCATAGGAAGCATTAACCTGATCAGCCAGGGTGAGTTTGTGCAGTTTCAAACGGTTCGTTCCGTTTAGAGTGATTCGTCCTTCAATGATGACAGACGAGGCAATTTCGTTTTCAGCCTGAATGGTAACCGTATCCTGGTTAGTTGCATTCATAAAGGTAAATACCGTAAATCCACCATAGTTGCCAGGCCTTACAAGGAATCTTACCGGACCGTTTATTCCCTGATACTGAAGGATAGAGACGGCATGGCTGATATCAACGAAGTCGGGATTTTCCCCGCCAACCGTGTAATCTCCCTGCAGCTGTGCATTCAGCATGACCGGATATAATAAAAAGAATAACAGCAGTGAATGGAATCGGCGCTTCCACATAATGGTATTTGTAAGATTTGATGAAATAGCTGTCTTAAAAAAAACTCTATAAATAAACAATAATAATCTTGTACCAGGGATTGTTACGCAAACTTAGATGGTTTCGCAGATAATCACCACATAATTTTTCCCGTATTTCTTTGCGCATTTCGGGCAGGTGGTGTACCACATATACCATTTTTTAATTTCTACACCCCTTTCTTTTGCCGCGGCCTTAAAATCTTCCGTCCATTTGCCGGTATCCCTGAACGGACCTTCATACACTCTGCTGAAGTACTTTCCGCTCAGGCGGGTATTCTCAGCACCCGGAATTTCCTTGTCCACGGCAAGGTAAAGGTCCATATTCCATTTTGAAGTATGATCGGAAAGACAGAGCCAGTCAGGAATATCGGCCCCGGCTTTCCCGACAAGGGCATTCATCTTCCGCATCGCCCCGCCAAAATTCAGGGGCATAAACATAAAGGTACAAACCCTGCCTTTGATGAATCTCTTTTTGTCCCATTCAATTACCTGGTTTTCCCAGGGTGCCGGGTCGAACCGGGGGCAGCATTCCGGTTCATAAGGTTGATTTGTCATTTTTAATGTTTTAAATCTATTGTAAAGTTACAGAATGTTTAATCAGTTTGCAATTGGCGAGTGATTAGTTTAAACAAAAAAAACCGCATGAACAGAAAATCATGTTTTTGTGCTGATTTACAAATAAAAAGCTTGCATGTAAATAATAATGTCTACCTTTGCCGCCATCAACAAATAACAATTACATCACCATGAGTAAAGGAACAGTAAAATTCTTCAACGATCAGAAGGGATTCGGATTCATTAAAGACAACGATTCAGACAATGAGTATTTTGTACACGTGTCTGGCCTTATTGACGAAGTAAGGGAAAACGACGAAGTAACTTTCGATCTTAAAGAAGGAAGAAAAGGATTAAATGCAGTGAATGTTAAAGTGATTTAATATATCCTCCAAGGTAATTCTTTGAGCCCGGTGTTCCGGGCTTTTTTTATGCTTGTAAATTTATTATGCCAAAAAAAAAGCCACTCCTGAATGGAATGGCTTTCTGTGTTTTGCACTGCCTGTTTATTTGAGGCCGAGTTTTTTCTTTACCAGCGGCATGATGTCATCGGCCGGTTCGGTATAAAGTACCAGCCCTTCGGTAGAGTTAAGAATAAAGCTGTATCCGTTTTCTTTGGCAACATCCTTAACGGCGTTTCTTGCCTTTTCGATAATGGGTGTAGTCAGCTCTGTTTCTTTGGCCTGAAGATCTTCCTGTGCCGTTTGCTGGAACTCCTGAATGCGGCGCTGCAGGTCGACAATCTCTTTTTCTTTTGTCTGTTTTATTATGTTCGACATGGTAGCCTGGTTGGTCTGATACTCATTCAGTTTGGTTTCATACTCAGTCTGCATTGCCTGAAACTGGCCTGAAAGTTGTTCCTGATACGCTGTGAAAGCTGCGCGGATCGAGTCCTGCCCGGGCATCATTTCATATAGCTGGGCGAAATTAATATGACCTAATTTCTGGGTTTTTTGTGCACTTACCTGCATTGCTGAAATCGCTATAGCCAGCACAATGAAGATTTTCAGAACGTTTTTCATGTATTCGGTTGGTTTTAAGTTTTATTGCCGGGCAAATTTAGGAAAAATTCTTAATTGGTTGTGATTAAGTTACAAATGTTCTCCTGACGATTTTCAACCGCTGTCCGGCATGCGGAGGAATCTTCCGGTTTGATGCATTTATTGTCTCTTTCCGGGATTTTCCGGATATCCATTCGTAAGAATTACTGCCTGCTTTGATAGGAGTAACCCATTTTGTCGAGCACTTCTTCGCTGATGTCGTACCTTGGATTGGTGTACATCATGGAAACGCTGCCGGCCTTGTCGAAAATTACGGCGTAATTATCCGTAGCCGCGATGGACTCGATGGCTGCATATATTTTCTCCTGAATGGGCTTAATCAGTTCCTGGCGGCGTTTGAAGAGGTCGCCGTTGTTACCGAACCGCTGACGCTGCAGATCTTTGGCAGCCCGTTCCTTGGTAATGATTTCCTCTTCGCGTTTGTTTTTAATGTCGTCCGGTAACAGCACAGCCTCGGCTTTGAAGTTTTTATAGAGCTGGTCAATTTCAGCAAATTTGGCTTCAATATCTTTCTGCCACTGCATCGAAAGTTCATCGATCTCGGTTTTTGCATCGGCATATTCAGGAATATTTTCCAGAATAAACTCACTGTCGACATAGGCAAATTTCTGCGCCGACGCGAATGCGGTGGTGAAAACAGCAATAACTGCAATGAATAGTGTCCTTTTCATGGTATTTCCTCCCTTTGGGTTTGAGGTTACTTATTTGATTTTATTCCGGATCATCAAAGCAAAAAACCTGCCATAATTTCCCGGTTTGATATTGCCAAGGTTTAATGACCTGCTCAACGGTTTTAATCTATACTCTGATTAATGCTGAAGTGGAACTGCCCTTTGTTGGCCGAAGGCAATCCGGGGATGTCATCGAATCCATAGCCCCAGTCAAGTCCCAGCAGACCGAACATCGGCAGGAATACCCGAACGCCGACACCGGCCGAGCGTTTCAACGCGAAGGGGTTGAAACTCCTGAAATCTTTCCAGGCGTTTCCTGCTTCCAGGAAAGTCATCACGTAGATGGTGGCACTCGGATTAAGCGAAAGGGGATACCGGAGCTCAAGCGTGGTTTTGTTGTAGATGGTTCCTCCGACATTCTTGTTCTTGTAATAGTCAGGCGTTAAGCTTTCATTTGAGTAGCCCCGCATCCCGATGATTTCGCGTCCGTCGAGGTTGTTGTATCCCGAAAGACCGTCGCCGCCGAGGTAAAAGCGGTCGAATGGCGTTATTCCGATGTCGCTGTTATACGATCCCAGGAACCCGTATTTGGTGCGGGCGCTGAGTACCAGGTTGCCAATGATCTGGCGGTAGAGCGAGAAATTAATTTTCCACTTATGGTACTCTATCCATTTAAATTTGTCTTCATCGGCCATGGAAGCGTAATCCTTGTCGCTGAAGAGCGAGTAGGGAGGGGTTACGTCGAGGCTGACCGAAACTTCGGAGCCCGAGCGCTGGAATATCGGGCTGTCGATGGAGTTACGGGCGAATGTAACGCCGTAGCTGTAGTTGTTGTACTTCCCGTTGCCGTTGCCGAAAGCGAAAATACTGCCGTAGTTGTTCAGGCGGTAAGTCTGTATACTGATGCGCTGCATCAGGGTAAAATAGTCATCCGGCCATGCCAGGCGTTTGCCAAGCATCAGCATAAAACCGTCGATTTTGAAGGACTGATAGTTTTCGCTGCTTCTGGACAACCCGTTTGAATAGAGCGAGTGGTAGTAGCTTACGCTGAACGAGTTGGGCTTTTTGCCGCCCAGCCAGGGCTCAGTGAAGGAAGCGCTGTAACTCAGGTACCCCTTGCCATACGACTGCATACGGAGGCTCAGCTTTTGTCCGTCGCCCGATGGTATCGGCCGCCAGGCGCTGCCCTGGAAAATTTTACGCGCCGAAAAATTGTTGAACGAAAGCCCGAGGGTTCCTACCACCCTGCCATAACCCCAGCCGCCCGAAAGTTCGATCTGGTCGGATGAAGTTTCTTCAACCTTGTATTCTATATCCACTGTCCCGTCATTGGGATTGGGAATTGGGGTGGGTACGATTTTTTCAGGATCGAAATAGCGCAACTGCGCCAGCTCGCGGGTGGTGCGGATAATGTCGGAACGGCTGAACATCTGTCCGGGACGGGTACGCAGCTCGCGCATCACCACATGGTCGTTGGTACGGGTGTTGCCTTTTACAATTACCTTGTTGATGGTGGCCTGTTTGCCTTCGCGGATGCGCATCTCCATATCGATGGTGTCATTCTCCACCCTCACTTCAACCGGGGTGACCGAGAAGAACAGGTATCCGTCATCGAGATATAAGGTGCTGATGTCAATTTCGTTGGGATTGTAATTGAGGTTGGCGTCCAGCTCGCTCTGGTTGTAAATGTCGCCGCGGCGGATTTTCAGCACTTCGTTCAGTTGCTCGGCCGAGTATTTAGTATTGCCGACCCATTTGATGTCGCCGAAATAATACCTGCGGCCTTCATCAATGGCGATATCTATTGAGATGGTCCTGGGCCCCGAGCGGTAAACGGAATCTGATACAATGACTGCATCCCGGTATCCTTCATTATTGTATTTGGCGATCAGGCTGTTGAGGTCTTCCTTAAAGTCGTCGCGGATAAACTTTGAAGACTTGAAAATCCTGAACCTGAAATTCTCATTGATGACATCAGTTCCAAAGCCGAGCAATGTGTCAGCATTCAGGGTGAGAACTTTGCGTGGAGCCCTGGTTACCAGCTGGTCAAGCGCGTTAAAGGGACGGAAAACGCCCTTGTCCTTGGTATTTTTCATGGTCCGCTTCAAACGGGTGTCGTTCAGGTTTTCATTCCCCGTGAAACTGATTCTGTCGATGCGGACTTTATTTTTTTTGTCGATGTTGATGACCAGGCTGATTTCGTTGGCCTTTACACTGTCCCTGACCTGTTCTATTTCCACTTCGGTGTTAAGAAATCCTTTACCCGTAAAGTGTTTCTTGATGATGTTCGAGGTGCGGATAATCACATTATCGGTCACCACATCGCCTTTCACCAGTTTGATTTTGTCGCGCAGGTCATCGGCTTCCGATTTTTTCACGCCTTTAAATGAGAACTTGCTCAGGCGGGGCCGTTCCTGCAGGTCGATGTTCAGGAATACAAGGTCATCGGAAAAGCGGGTGGCGGAAATTCTGACATTCTCAAAAAGTCCCTGTGCCCAGAGTTTTTCAATGGCCTTACGGATTTTATCGCCGGGGATTTCGATGCGGTCGGCAACCTGAAGGCCTGAAAGCATGATAAGTACATTATGATCGAGGTACTGCACCCCGGTAACAGTTACGCCACCGATAATATACTCGCGGGGATTCGAATAGTCGATTTCGCTTAAATCATCTCCCAGCCTGATCTGGCCAAACGAAGTGAACTGGAATAAAAGCAGTGTGATTGCAGTGAGGCGGAGTTTCAATTTCATTTATCGGTAACTTGTTTTATTTGTTCACTGATCATTCCGAAGCGACGCTCCCTGTTCTGGTAGTCCAGAATTGCTGAATAGAGGTCATCTTTTCTGAAATCAGGCCATAATTTCGGGGTGAAGCAGAGCTCCGCATAGGCGATCTGCCAGAGCAGAAAATTGCTGATGCGGTATTCGCCGCTGGTGCGGATAAGTAATTCGGGGTCGGGAACGTTTTTTGTGTCGAGATAGGTGCTGAATAACTCCTGGGTGATATCTTCCCGTTTTATTTTTCCTGAGGCAACATCTTCGGCGATTTTCCCCGCGGCGGCTGTAATTTCCCAACGGCCGCTGTAGTTGAGCGCAAGGATCAGGTTCATGCGGGTATTGCCGGAGGTGATTTCCATGGTTTCCATCAACTGCTTGTAACATTCCGGCTCCAGGTGGCTCAGATCTCCGATAGCACTCAATCTGATATTATTGTCCATCAGGGTGCCGATTTCCGAATTCAGGGTGGAAACCAGCAGGTGCATCAGCGCATCCACTTCGCACTTGGGCCTTTTCCAGTTTTCGGTGGAGAACGCATACAGGGTCAGGTAATTTACACCAAGCTCAGCGGCCGCAGTAGCCGTTTGCCTTACCGATTCCACCCCGTTCTGATGGCCGAATACCCTCACTTGTCCCCGGTTTTTCGCCCACCGTCCGTTGCCATCCATAATGATGGCAATGTGCCGGGGCAACCTGGCGGGGTCTATTTTTTCTTTAAGATCCATTCTTCAGAATCAGGTAACTAAAGTACCATCTATTTTATAACCCCAATATTCAATTGGTGTTAATATTTGTTAATCAGTTTAATAAAAAACGTTAAGGCAGCGCTCACGCTCCAGATAATTGAGCCTTAGTGAAATACTGATGCCTACAAAAGAATACCAGTCATTGTATTTCGAGTCGCCGCGTTGCATGCCGCTGTTGTGATTCAGCCCGGGATCGGAAGCTAACTCAAATGGCTCCGCTTCTCCGGGTGTCATCCCCTGAAGATCAAGGTAGTATGTAGTGCTCACATCGTCAATGTAATCGGTGAATGTTTTATGCATCCGCCAGTCGAGCGACATGCCTATAAAGCTGTTGATGCTGTACTTGACGCCAATTCCAAAGGGAATGGAAAAGCCGGTTCTTTTATAGGCTTTCCGGTCAGGATACAGACTGCTGCCCTGCCCTTCGGTGGATAACCCCTGCAGTTCGTAGGTTACGCCGTTGTAGGTCGCCTTCGGATTGAAAAAGAATACCGAAGCCCCTCCGTACATGTAAGGGGTGACGAAGTGCCTGAGACTGCCGATGAAGTACTCATAAAAGTTAAACTCGAAAGTGGCGGAAATATCTGATATATGGCTGGTGAAGTTGAGATTCCGGGTAGTATTGACTTTTGAAATGGCATCATCCCCAGTCAGGGTTCCATAGGTGAAACTTCCCCGGATGGCTGTTCTTTCATTGAAATTGTGCCTGATAAAAGCTCCGGCGGCAGGTTTTGTCAGCAGAAACTGCCTGCCGGGATTCAGATCGCCGAGATAGTAGGACCCTCCGCCAAAGAGTCCGATCTCTCCATAGCTTTGCGCACCGGCCAGCATGGTTGTAAACAGGAAAAACAGCAGAAAGAATCTTTTTTTCATATTCATTGTCAGGTTCGCTCAAAGGCGATTATTATGCATAATTATGGTTTCCTGCAGAAACAATACTTCAGCCGACCCATAAGCGCCTGATTTGGCATGCAAAAGTAAGAAAAAATATGAGCCGTTAAGCAATGACGGAATTCCGGCCTGAATCAGTTGCGGACATCGCGGCCCCACATCAGTTTTTGCCTGATGGTGGTGAAGAAATTGTCGTTCAGCCGCTGAACCAGATTGATGCTGAACGTTTCTTTCCTGATTACGATTTCGGTGGACGAATCAATTATCGCAGATCTGGAATCAAGACCAACCAGATATTGCGACATCCGGCCTTCAACTTTAAGCCTGATCACGCTTTTGTCAGGGATAACGACGGGCCTGACGGTTAAATTGTGCGTAGCGATGGGGGTGATGACAAAATTCTCGGAATCGGGCGTAATGATGGGGCCGTTGCAACTGAGCGAATAGGCGGTGGAGCCGGTGGGCGTGGCGATAATCAGTCCGTCGGCCCAGTAAGAGTTCAGCAGGATGTTGTCAATATATACGTGCACCAGGATCATGGATCCGGTATCTTTTTTATTCACGGTCAACTCGTTCAGCGCGTAGTTGATTTCACCGAAAAGGTGTTCCGGCGTTTCCACGCATAGCATTGAACGTTTATCGAGGGTGTACTCACCCTTAAGCAGGGCGGTCACAGCCTGATTGATTTCATCTTTCGAAATGCTTGACAGGAACCCCATACGGCCGAGGTTGATCCCCATCAGCGGAATGCCCGAATCCCTGATCAGGGTGATGGCATCCAGCATGGTACCATCACCACCGATCGAAAACATAAAATCCGCGTTTCCCGGCAGTTCGTGGTGCGCAATGAAAGTTTGCGGCTCTTTGTCAAACCTGATCCTGTTTCTGACAAATTCGTAAAAGGGCTGGTGGATGATTACCTGCACATCATGCCTGTCAAGGATTTCAACCAGCTGCTGAAAGTAATAGAAAAGCTCATCAGCAAAAGTTTTTCCGAAAAGCGCGATTTTCATTTTATTGGGTTTGATGTCAGTCCGGAGTATGGCCCGGAAAGTGCAAATGTACGACACTAAGGCTTGACGTGGTCATATTGCTGCCATAAAGTGCACGAAAATGCCGGCTTTTCCTTCGCGGTTAAGCGAAAGCTCGGTCCGGACCACCTTATCGTAATAAGTCACAAAATCGATTCCCAGGCCGGTTCCAAACAATAATTTGTCTTGTAAAGAATTGTTTTCGCCGGGTCCGCCCCTCCATGCCCGGCCTGCATCGGCAAACGCCCCTATATGCACCGAAACGGGTATGGTGTTAAACTGTTCCGCTTTCAGGCGTCCGATCCGGATAATTTTCAGCGGAAGCACGGCATATCTTAGGTTCGCCTTTGTTACCCAGAAGTTGTCGCCGTTAACCACCTGATATTCATACCCCCGCACATAGTCGCGCTGATAACCCAATCCCTGGTTGCGGAACCATGGTTTGGTGCCGCGGGTTGACAGTTTAACGGCGCCGCCGGCGGCGAGGTTCCACCGTTGCGAAAGCGGCAGGTGCCACCGGGCCGAACTCCGCAAGGTCAGGTAATTGTAATCGGCAAATGGCAGTATGCCTGTCCATTCAAGCAGGGCATCGGCATACCATCCGGAGAGGGGATATGCCCGCTGATCGCGGAAATCGGCTTTCAGCAGATAGCTCAGGAGCGGAATAACGGTTTCCTTTGTCTTTATGCCTGCATATTCCGGGTTCAGCGCCAGCAGGGTGTCGCTGAAGCGGTAACTGCCGATCTGCGCGGTTGCCGTGTGGCTCAGATGTATCCCCGGTCTGAACCTTATAAACGCGGCGGCTTCGGAATAATGCCTCAGAAAATCATCGTGCCTGAAGTATTCAGGTTTGTCGTTAAAGACAATCACTGCTGTCTCACGCTCCCTTGCGCCAGTCAGTATCAGCCCGGCGCCCAGGGTTTTGCGGCTGTTCAGGTAGGGGGCTTCGTAGGTCAGCATCACTTGCTGCTGATATCCTGCCATAAAGCGGATATGAAGTTTTTCGAGCCTGCCCCTGAAATTTTCCTGTTGCAGGAAAAGGCCGTAAGAAAGACGGGAGATGTCACCTTTCTCCAGCCAGGCATTGAAATTCCGGTCGGCGAAATTAAAAACAGGCCACAGCCAGGTGTACCAGCGTTCCTGTACCCGGATTTTCACAACGGCCGTTCCGTTTCCGGTCTGTTGATCAATCCCGGTTTCGATAAAATGAAACAATGGCTGGCGCTGAAGGTTCTTAACCGATTCGGACAAGGCAAGCTGCAAGTCGCTCAGCGAAAGGGTATCGCCCTGACTGAAGGTGAGCTCCCTGAGGATAATGTAGTCTTTGGTTTTTTTGTTACCAGAGATCCTGATATCACTCACAACCATCCGTTGCAAGGAATCGCTTGCCGGCAGGATGGCCGTGGCGGCAGTTGTCAGAAACAGCAGGAGTATCCCGGTGATGCAGGATTTCAGCTTCATCAGATGTCGAGATACTTCATCAGCGAGTCATACCTGTCGCGCAGGGTTTCGTTGATGTCGCCTTCAAAGAAGGAGGCTTTTATGGTGTAGCCGAAGCGGTTAAAGGTCTGGATGACGGGCCCTATGTCGATGCGGTTGATCTTGAGGGTGACTTCCATACGGGAGGAATCGGGCAGGGTAAGGATGTAAAGGCTCAGGATGCTGGCGTCGTTCGACTCTACGATTCTGGCAATCTCGCTGAGGGCGTAATCGCGGATACCCATTTCCAGGACGATGATTCCGCCGGGATTGTCAACCGCTGCCAGGCGTGCGAAATATTTTACCAGGCACTGCAGGGTGATGGACCCCAGGTAATGATTGTTGGCGTCAATAACCGGAATCAGGGTGAGTTTTTGTTCGAATACCTGCCGGATAACATCGTAAACATGCTGATCTTCCGTTACGTATGGTTTCTGGAGTGAAAGGGAATGATTGCCCAGCGGTTCTTCGTAACTGTTCATCTCATAGATGTCAGATTCGGAGATCAGGCCCAGGAAATCATGGTTATTCACGATGGGCAGGTGCGAAACCCGGAACTCTTCCATCCAGTTGAGGGCGATCAGGCCGCTGTCGGAGGTCTTCAGGGGCATGATTGCGTCGCTGATTAAGTCTTTGGCCAACATAGTTTATTGGAGCTAATGATTTTACAAACTTACAAAGAATCCCGCTTGAAAGATGGCGGTTGATTGATCGTCCGTGGACTTATCTGTATATTCAAGTGCTAAATACTTGTATAACAGAAGTATGAGAATTATTTTCAGTTTTGAGTTGCAGAACCTTAGCCAATAATAATAAGCAGTCCTGAAGATGTTTCTTCAGGTTTTCCGGTTAGCAAAATCTCATTAACTTTGCCTGCGCTCAAGCGGCAGTTGATTGTTGATGCAGAAAACAAACCTGTTTGCAGGTTCTTAAATGAACCTTGCTGCAACAGAAGTATATGCTTACGCTAAATGTATTAATGTCATGTCTGTTCTGCAGCCGGGTATTTTCTGACTTAAAACCAATCTTGAATGAATAAGATGAGAAGTTGGATCAGCTGGAGTAATCT
>ERZ795053.3800-NODE-3800-length-16832-cov-4.082375_pt1 | contig 16832 bp, 15 predicted proteins | sample MGYA00375137_ERZ795053 | MGnify/ENA primary metagenome ERZ795053 (study PRJEB30182, sample SAMN05720284) | activated sludge metagenome | isolation source: Anaerobic digester | place: Hong Kong | collected 2014-12-17 ...
CGATTTGTGCTGCGTGGGACACGTTGCACCATCAAGGACAAGCGACGGAAGCGGCAGTGAAACGGGCACTGGAGCCGATCTGGCGCAATTGATTTGTTCTCCGGTCTGGTGTTTGCTGTCTGCGCCGGGGACTGCTCGATCGCCATCTTTTGAGAGGTGTCCATGTCAAACGAAGCGACAGTCGAGAAGCATTACACGCACGGTTCACTGATCGATGCCATTGCCGCAGGCGTGCGCGCGATGGGAAAGACCACGGCGTCGGTGACACTGGACGATCTGGCGCCGGTGGACGAATTCCACATCGGCGGCAGGCGGGCGACACAGGAGTTTCTCGACCAGCTCTCGATTGCCGCGGGCAAGACAGTGCTCGACGTGGGTTGCGGGCTGGGTGGGGCGTCGCGCTTTGCCGCCGCACAATATGGCTCAACGGTGACGGGCATCGATCTCACCGGAGAATATATCGAAACCGGACAGGAGCTGTGCCGCTGGGTGGGGCTCGACCGGCACATCTCGCTGCACCAGGGCAGTGCGCTTGCCATGCCGTTCGACAGCGAGAGCTTCGATGCGGCCTACATGCTGCATGTCGGCATGAACATTGCCGACAAGGCGGCACTGGCCAGAGAGGTGCACCGGGTGTTGAAACCTGGCGGTGTGTTCGGCGTCTATGACGTGATGCTGACCGGTGATACGCCGCTGCAATACCCGGTGCCGTGGGCGGCGACACCGGAGGCCAATGCGGTCGCACCGCCGCCGGCCTACAAGGCGGCGCTGGAGGCGGCGGGATTTGCCATTGCCGGCGAGCGCAACCGGCGCGACTTCGCGCTGGCCTTCTTCGGCGAGATGCGGGCCAAGATGGCGGGCGCAGGCGGCCCGCCGCCGCTCGGCATCCACATTCTGATGGGCAACGACACTCCGACAAAGGTCGCCAACATGATCGCCAACATCACCGCGGGAACCATCGCGCCGGTAGAGATCGTCGCCCGCAAGGCCTGACGCGGCGGCGGCCTAAAGGCCGATCCCCTTGCTCGCCAGGCCAGTGCGGATTTCGTCGAGGATCGCCGGATCGTCGATGGTGGCGGGGGTCTTGAACTCCTCCTTGTCGGCGATCTTCCGCATGGTGGCGCGCAGGATCTTGCCGGAACGCGTCTTCGGCAGCCGCGGCACCACGACGACGGTCTTGAGGGCCGCTACGGCGCCGATCTTGTCGCGCACCAGCTTGACGCACTCCTTCTCGATCTCTTCTGCGGGCTTGTTGACGCCCGCCTTCAAGACGACGAAGCCCACGGGCACCTGACCCTTCAACTGATCGGCGATGCCGATGACGGCAGTCTCGGCGACATTGGGATGACTCGCCAGCACTTCCTCCATACCGCCCGTGGACAGGCGGTGGCCGGCGACATTGATGATGTCGTCGGTGCGGGCCATGATGTAGAGATAGCCGTCCTCATCCATGTAGCCGGCATCGGAGGTTTCATAGTAGCCGGGGAAATGTGTGAGGTATGATTTCCTGAAGCGCTCGTCATTGCCCCACAAGGTCGGCAGGCAGGAAGGCGGCAGCGGCAACTTCACGCAGATCGAGCCCAATTGGCCCCGCTTCACCTCGTGACCGCCTTCGTCCAGCACCTGGATGTCGTAGCCCGGCATGGCGACGGTGGGTGAGCCGTGCTTGACCGGCAGCATGCCGAGGCCCACCGGATTGGCGGCGATCGACCAGCCGGTCTCGGTTTGCCACCAATGGTCGATCACAGGCACCTTGAGCTGGTCTTCCGCCCACTTCACCGTATCGGGATCGGCGCGCTCGCCGGCAAGAAACAAGGTGCGGAAATTCTTGAGGTCGTACTTGCGGATGAAATTCCCATCCGGATCTTCCTTCTTGATGGCGCGGAAGGCGGTGGGTGCGGTGAACAGGGCGGCGACGTTGTATTCGGAAATGATGCGCCAGAAGGTGCCGGGATCGGGGGTGCCCACGGGCTTGCCTTCGAACAAGATCGTCGTGGCGCCCTGCAGTAGCGGCGCATACACGATATAGGAGTGGCCGACGACCCAACCCACGTCGGAGGCCGCCCAGAACACCTCGCCAGGCTTGATGTCGTAGATCGCCTCCATGGACCAGCGCAGCGCCACCATGTGTCCGCCATTGTCGCGCACCACGCCCTTGGGCTGGCCGGTGGTACCGGAGGTGTAGAGAATGTAGAGCGGGTCGGTGGCCTTGACCGGTGTGCAGTCGGCGCGGCGGCCATGGCCCTTGGCGACATTCACCAGGTCTTCCCAATCGTGATCGCGGCCATTTTTGAGATCCGCTTGCACTTCAGGGCGCTGGAACACCAGGCAGGCCTCGACCTTGTGGGCCGCGATGTCGAGTGCTTCGTCGAGCAACGGCTTGTAGGGGATGACGCGATTGGGTTCGATGCCGCAGGAGGCGGCGAGGATGGCCTTCGGCTTGGCGTCGTTGATGCGGGTAGCCAGTTCCGGCGGCGCGAAGCCGCCGAACACCACCGAATGGATGGCGCCGATGCGCGCGCAAGCCAGCATGGCGAACAGGGCCTGCGGGATCATCGGCATGTAGAGGATGACGCGGTCGCCCTTGCGCACGCCCAGATCGTCGAGCACGGCGGCGAGCGTCGCCACCTCATCGAGGAGCTGGCTGTAGGTGTAGGTGGCCTTGGTGCCGGTCATCGGGCTGTCATAGATGACGGCGAGACGGTCGCCGTGGCCCGCTTTCACATGGCGGTCGACGGTGTTCCAGCAGGTATTGCATTCGGCACCGACGAACCAGCGGTCAAGGCCGTCTTTCCGCGCATAGACCTCGTGCCATGGCTTCACCCATTCGATGGCCTTGGCGGCGTCGGCCCAGAACGTCGACGGGTCGCGTTTCCAGCTGGCATAGGTGTCGTGATAGCGGCTCATGATGGTCCCTCCCGGAAGCGGAATTTTGCATGCTTTATCGGCGCTTGGCAGGGGTCAACGCAAGGGGCGGGAGACTTATCATTTGGTCGTGCGGCATGCTGTCGGCCATCACTCCAGCTGCTCGAAATGCCGACCCCTCGAGTAACGAGTCATACCTTCAGTATGTACCTCTATCATATTGAAAAATAACAGTATTATTACCCTCGTTCTTAACGCGGCCTTCAAGGCTTGCGGCTATATCCAGCGCAACAACAAACGCAGGCATCTCGGGAGCAGTCATGAGGAAGGTCGTGGGGACGAAAGACAGTGAAACCAGCTGCGCTTCGGCGCCGGCGCTTGGCGGTCTCGCGCCACTGCCTGCCAACCAGGAGCTTGTGCGCGAAAACCGGCTGCTGCACGCCGTGATCGACAATTTTCCGGGCGGCATCCTGCTCTATGACTGCAATCAGAAGCTTGTCGTGTGCAACGAGGGGCAGCGGCAATTGCTCGACTATCCGCCCGCCCTGTTTGAGTTCGGCCTACCGACGCTCGAACAGATTTTCCGCTTCAATGCCAATCGTGGTGAATACGGACCCGGAGATGTGGAAGACCATGTCCGGGAACGTATGCGACTGGCGGCACGCCGCGAACCGCACGTGTTCGAACGCACCAGGCCCAACGGGACCGTGCTGCAGATCCGCGGCGTGCCGCTAACTTGCGGGGGATTTCTGTCGATGTATCTGGACGTCACGCAAGAGCGTCAGCAGCGCGGTCCAACCGCCTCGTCAACCATGTCCGATCCGCTGACTGACTTGCCCAACTGGGCGCTGTTCGAAGATCGCTTCGACCAGGTGCTGGCGCGGGTGCGGCGGGGGCAGGTGGCGGCCATCCACTTCATCGACCTCGACCGCTTCCGGCAGATTCAGAAGCAGCTCGGCAGCCGGGTTGCGGAAAGCCTGCTGAAAGGGGTGGCTCTGCGCCTGTGCAATGCGGCGCGGGCGACCGACACAGTCGCGCGCTATGGTGAGGATGAATTCGTGCTGCTGCAGTCCGAAGTCGACCGGCCCTCGAGTGCCGCCAAGCTGTCGCAGCGCATCGTGAGCGCCATCCGGCAACCCTTCGACATCCAGAATTTCAAGATCTCGATCGGGGCGAGCATGGGGCTGGCCCTCATCCCCCGCGACGGCACTGATTTCCAGGATCTCATCAATATCGCGCGCGCGAGCCTCCAGAAGGCCCGGAATGAGACAGAAGAGTCGATCCGTGTTAACGATGAAAGTGCTGCCGCATTTGGGGTTTAGCGCTTCTTAAAGGGCCGCCGCCATCGTCTTTCCCGATCTAGGGGAAGGACCACGTGCCGATGGACGCAGAGGCCGCGACTGCCAGACTTACATCCGCCGGGCTGGCGACTGGCCGGTTCCGTCCCCTGTTCCGGCAGAGCATCAATGCCCATGGGCTCATTCTGGCTCTGGCCTTTGTCTATCTCGCGGGGTTCATGGTGTTATCGGCGGCCGAGCCCGCGGTGGCGGCGAAGTCCGGCCTCGACGTCGGTATTGGAATCCTGACATTTTCGCTGCCGGCCGCGCTGTTCGCGCTGGCGGGGTACAAATTCGGCGAGATGGCGCTTTACGAAAAGCCCGGCCGGCCCATCCCGGCCCTGTGGCGGAATGTGAAGGCGGTGCTGACCTCACCGGCACAGATGGCCAACGGCTTGCCGATGGTCTTGGGCATGGTGGTGTTCATGTATGCCTTCACCATGATCAAGGGCAATATCCCGGCGGTGGAACCCTTCTCGTGGGATAGAACATTCGACCGCTGGGACGTGGCGCTGCATTTCGGTTACCGCCCGTGGGAGCTGCTCCAGCCGGTGCTCGGCTACTGGCCCGTCACCTTCATCATCAACTTCAACTATAATTTCTGGTTCGTGGTGATGAACGTGTTCTGGGTCTACTTCGCGTTCATCGCCAGGCCCGGCGTGGCGCGCACGCGTTTCTTCCTCGCCTTCACGCTCACCTGGATGATCGGTGGAAGCCTGCTGGCCATCGTCTTCTCGTCGGCGGGGCCATGCTATTTCAGCCGTCTCGCGCTGTCCCCCGACCCGTACGCGCCGCTGATGGCCTACCTGAACGATGCCAATGCGCATGCCACGATCTGGGCGCTGGGCACGCAAGACCTGCTGTGGAATTACTTGCTCGATGGCTCGGCGCTGGGCGGCATTTCGGCCATGCCCAGCATGCACAACGCGACGACGCTGCTGTTCGTGCTGGCCGCCGGCAGCTTCCCGCGCTGGGTGCGGATCGCGCTTTGGGCGCATCTCGTCCTGATCTTCCTCGGCTCGATCCATCTGGGCTGGCACTATGCGGTCGACTGCTATTTCGGCTGGGCCATTGCCTATGTGGTGTGGCGGCTGGCCGGGTCTATCGCGCGCTGGTGGGAATCGAAGCCTGCCGCCCTTTCTTTCGCGACTGCGCTGAACCGGGAGACCTGAGATGGCCTTTGTCGAGACCCGGCCGCAGGGCGGCATCCGCAATATCCTGTCGCTTTTCGTGCTCAGCTTCCGGGCGCAATGGTATTTCTTCGCCATTCCCGTGGTCTATCTGTTCACCAACTTCCTGATGCTGTCGAGGATCGAGAGCTACCGGGTGGCGCCGGTGAAGGCGGTGATGATGGATCTCGTCAGCTTTGCCGTACCCGTCGGCATCATCGTCATGGTGATCATCCGGCTGGGGCAATATGTGCTGGTGGAGAAGCCGGAGAGCCCGCTGCGGGCGGCGGCCAGCGATCTGGGGTCTCTGGTGTCGCGGCCGGCTTTGGTCATCAACGCGCTACCGGTGTTCGCCGCCATGGTGTTCTTCAACAAGGCGATGATCGAACTCAAGCCGGCGATCCCCAAGATCCATCCCTTCGACTGGGATGTGACCTTCATGGACTGGGACCGCGTGCTGCATTTCGGGGTGGACCCTTGGGTGTGGCTGCAGCCGCTGCTTGGCCACGATCTCATCACCTTCGCCATCAACATGGCCTATAATTTCTGGTTCGTCGCGCTGTTTGCCGCCTGGTTCTGGTTCGGCTTCCGGCGCGATGCGGGCGAACTCCGGTCGCGCTTCTTCCTGTCCTATATGCTGGCGTGGTGGATCGGCGGCGGACTGATGGCGGTGTGGTTCTCATCCGCCGGCCCTGTTTACTATGGCCGTCTCGGCCTTTCGCCCGACCCCTATACCGGGCTGTTCGCCTACCTGAACGATGCCAACACCCGCATTCCCCTGTGGTTCCTGGAGACCCAGCAGATGCTGTGGGACGGCTACACAGGGAAGGGGACTCCGCTTGGCATTTCAGCCTTCCCGTCCATGCACAACGCATCGGCGGCGTTGTTCGCGCTGGCCTTCTGGCGGGTGTCGTCCAAGCTGGGCTGGTTCTTCACCGCCTATGCGGCCGTGATTCTCGTCGGCTCGGTGCATCTTGGCTGGCACTACGCGATCGACGGCTACGCCGGAATCCTGATCGCGCTGGCAAGCTGGTGGATCGCCGGGCCACTGGCCCGATTCTTCACCTCGCTTCCAGCCCACAAACGCTACAACGAAGGTCTCGCTTCGCTTTGACGACGCGATGAGGTGAGCTATGACGCATCCGGAAACGACTGAGGATGCGCCATGTCCGCCTATGCCAATGATCTCGACAAGAACGCCGCCAACTACCAGCCGCTGACGCCGCTGACCTTCCTGCAGCGCTCGGCCGCCGTCTATCCGGACCAGGTGGCGATCATCCATGGCAAGCAGCGCACCACTTATGCCCAGTTCTATGACCGCTCCCGCAAGCTCGGCTCGGCGCTCGCCAAGGCCGGGATCGTGAAGGGGGACACGGTCTCGGTACTGCTCGCCAACACGCCAGCCATGCTGGAATGCCACTATGGTGTGCCGATGACAGGCGGTGTGCTCAATACACTCAACACCCGGCTCGACGCTCCCACCATCGCCTTCTCGCTGGCCCATGCCGAGACGAAGATCCTGATCGTCGACAAGGAATTCTCGAAGCTTGCCAAGGATGCGCTGGCGCAGATGAAGGGGCCGCATCCGATCGTCATCGACTACGTCGACCCGGAGTTTGCAGTGGAGGGCGAGACGGTCGGCGAGATCGACTATGAGCAATTCGTTCAATCGGGCCATGAGGACTATGCCTGGCATTGGCCGGCGGACGAGTGGGAAGCGATTTCGCTCAACTACACCAGCGGCACGACGGGAAATCCAAAGGGCGTGGTCTATCACCATCGCGGTGCCTATCTCCTGGCGCAGGGCAATGTGCTGACGGCATCGATGCCCAAGCATCCGGTCTATCTGTGGACGCTGCCGATGTTCCATTGCAATGGCTGGTGCTTCCCGTGGTCGCTTTCAGTGGTGGGCGGAACACATGTGTGCTTGCGCTGGGTGCGTTCGAAGCTGATCTGGGAAGCGCTGTCAGAACATGGCGTCACGCACCTGTGCGGTGCGCCGATCGTCATGTCGACCATCCTCAACGCACCGGACGAGGAAAAGAAGCCACTGTCGAAGACTGCCGAATTCTTCACCGCCGCGGCCCCGCCACCGGAAGCCGTGCTGGCCGCCATGGCCGACGCGGGCTTCAATGTCACCCATCTCTATGGCCTGACGGAGACCTACGGTCCGGCGGTCGTCAATGACTGGAAGATGGACTGGGACCAGCTCGAAGGGCCGGCGCGCGCGGCGAAAAAGGCCCGGCAGGGCGTGCGGTACCATGCGCTGGAAGACCTCACCGTCATGGACCCGGAAACGATGACGCGGGTCCCCGCCGACGGCGAGACCATGGGCGAAGTGATGTTCCGCGGCAACGTGGTGATGAAGGGCTATCTCAAGAATCCCAAGGCGAGTGCCGAAGCGTTCCGCGGCGGGTGGTTCCATTCGGGTGACCTCGGCGTGCTGCATCCCGACGGTTACATTCAGCTGAAGGACCGCTCGAAGGACATCATCATTTCGGGCGGCGAGAACATTTCCTCCATCGAGGTGGAGGATGTGCTCTACAAGCATCCCGCGATCCAGGCCGCCGCTGTCGTCGCCAGGCCCGATGAAAAATGGGGCGAGACGCCTTGTGCTTTCGTGGAACTGAAGCCCGGCAAGCAGGCGACGCCCGACGACATCATCGAATGGTGCCGCAATGGCATGGCCCGCTACAAGGTGCCGAAGCATGTGGTATTCACCGAGTTGCCGAAGACCTCGACCGGCAAGATCCAGAAGTTCAAGCTGCGGGACATGGCGAAGGAAGTATCGTCATGATCCGGCATACGGTGGTGTTCCGGCTCCATCACCCGCCAGGCTCGCAGGCGGAGGAGGTGTTTCTCAACGACGCCAAGGCGCTGGCGGACATTCCTGGCGTGGAGGCGTTCGAACAGCTGCGCCAGATCAGCCCGAAGACCGATTTCCACTTCGGCTTCTCGATGGAATTTGCCGACGAGGCGGCCTACAGGGGCTACAATGAGCATCCCGACCATGTGGCTTTCGTGCGCGACCGCTGGGTGCCGGAGGTGGCGGAATTCATGGAAATCGACTACGTGCCATTGGTTTGATGCATGAGGAGAGGGGAGTGATGGCCGAAACAACGGGTGATGATGTCGTCGTGCACTACACGGCGATCGAGGAAGATGCGAAATCGCACTATCCCGGCTCCACCGAGAAGCACTCCCATGATGCGGATTTCTCGCGTCACTTCGGGCTGATGCGGCTCGGCATTCATCACGAGCGCCTGCCGCCTGGGCGGCGCCTGTGCTGGCCTCATGCCGAGGCCGACGAGGAAGAGTTTGTCTATGTGATCGAGGGCACGCCGGATGTGTGGCTGGACGGCGCTCTCGTCCGGCTCAAGCCGGGTGACGGCGTCGGCTTTCCGGCCGGTACCGGGCTGTCCCATACCTTCCTCAATAACACGGACAGCGATGTGCGCGTGCTGGTGGTGGGCGAGGCGTCACGGCAGCGCAGCCGCATCCACTATCCGCTACACCCCAAGCGCAATGCGGAAATCGGGGAGCGGCACTGGACGGATATTCCGGAGCGCCCGCTGGGACCTCACGATGGCCTCCCAGACAAGGCGCGGTAGTTCGAAACCATCACACGAAATTTGGCTTCGCAACGCTGCGCAAGCCGGGTAATTTCCCTATACGTAAGGGACCACGCATGACACTCGACCCCATCGCTATCCTGCGGCACGGCATTCGCTCCGTGCTGCGCAACGCCGGCGCCACGCTGCGGATCAGCTGGCCGTGGCTGATCATCATCGCCATCGCCTATGTGCTTTTTGCCTTCGTGATGACGACGTCCGGATTTGGCACCACGCCGCTCGACAGCGAGAAGGGTGCTGCCCCGGTATTGCTGGCAGGTTTGATCCTGTTCATCGTCTCGGCGCTGGGCTTCAGTTCGATCGCGGTGAACTGGCACCGCTACATACTTCTCGACGAAATGCCGGATCTTGCGCAGAAGCTGCGGGTCGATGGCCGGGTGCTGAGCTATTTCTGGCGGGGACTGCTGGCGGGGCTTCTGACCCTGCTGATCATGATCGTACCCATCATCATTCTCAGCACCGTCGCTGGCAGCCTGCTGTCCGGCGTCGTCGGCCAGATGGAGGGGGCGCCGGGCCGTGGCATGGGTCCAGGAATCTGGATCGTGACGATTGTCATCGGCGCCTTTGCCACCGCGCTGTTCTTTCGCTTCGCACTGGCGCTTCCCGCGATAGCGCTGGGACGGGAGGAGATCGGATTGTTCGACAGCTGGGGCCGCACCCGGGGGCTGTTCTGGCCGTTGCTCATGGTTGCTGCCGGCACGGTCATTCTCCAGGTTGTCACCCAGGTCATCGTCGACGTGATCAATTACGTCGCGATGTCGGCTGTCGGGACGGTGGCGCTCATCATCACGGTGCCGCTGATGCTCGTGGTGCTGTGGTTCTTCACGTTTCTGGGCGTGACGCTGCTGACCACGCTCTATGGCCACATTGTCGAGAACCGCCGGCTCTGAAACCGTCGAGGGATCAGCCCGACGGCTGGTTCACCACCACCGGCTTGAAGGCGTCGGCGCGCGCCGTGGCTTCCTGCTTTTGCTTGTCAGACAGGCGGGAGAGCATCGTATCAAGTTCGGCATCGGGCCGGCCGCCGCGCGTGGCGAGGATGTTCCACTTCATGGCTTCGACAGGGTCTGGTGCTACGCCCTTGCCGAACGCATAGAGGCGGGCCACCCGGTTCTGGGCGACGATGTTGCCGCGGCTGGCCGCCACCATCAGCCATTGGGCTCCGATCTTCTCGTCGCGCTGTACGCCGTCGCCGCGGATCACCAGGACGCCATAGTCGAGCATGGCATCGACATTGCCATGCTGGGCCGCGTCGCCGATCAGGCGGGCGGCGGTGATGAGGTCCTTTGCGACCCCCTGGCCTTCGAGATAGAGCACACCGAGGTTATATTCGGCGCCAATGTGCCCCTGATCGGCGGCCTTGCGAAACCACTCGGCGGCGATCGGCATTTCCGGCGGATTGCCGAGCGCGCCGGAATAGAGAAGCCCCATGTTGAACTGGGCCCCTGCAAGTCCGCTCTCGGCGGCACGGCGCAGCCAGCCGGCACCGCGCTCGAAGTCGCCGCGGCCACTGGTCGTGTCGAGGTAGATCATCGCGAGGTCGAGCTGGGCTTCGGCATTGCCGGCCTCCGCACCCATGGCAAACCAGTCGATGGCAGTATCGGTGTTGCGCTCGACGCCCTTGCCATCGCGGTACATGGTGCCGAGCAGGATGGCGGAGCGCCCATCACCGGAGCGCGCCAACCCTTCGGCAATGGCGCGGGCCTGGTCGTAGGAGCCGGCATTGTAGGCGGCCTCCACGTCGGCATAGGTGGCAGCGAGAGCAGGGCTGGCGAAAGCCAGAAAGGCAGAGAACAGAACGGCGTATTTCATGTCGAGTGCAGTCGTGCGGTCAGTGCTTCGATTACCGCGCGGGCCGCTTCGGGGCTTGCCCACATGGCATCGGAAGGCCTGATAAAGTCCGGCTTCTGCGGCAGCAATGTGTCGAGATCGCCCGGTTCTGCCGGATCGAAGGCGACGCAGGGAATTTCCATCATGTCGGCCCACCAGTGGATGAGGGTTTCGCCCCCCAGCGACGGGCCGTTCTGGTTGAACGCGACGTAGTCAGCGCCTGCCTCCGCGGCTTCCATAGCGGCATGGCGCGAGGTGCCGGCAAAGGCGCCGATGTAGCGGTCCTTGCCAAGTGCCTTGCGGGCCTCGGCAATGGCTTCGGGATCGGCATCAACCTGCAGCCCATCGCAGCCGGCGCGGGCGGCATCACGTGGTTCGCCTGCGGCGATCACGGCTACACCCAGCGCCTGGGCCGTGGGGGCAAGGTCCTTGGCGACAGACGGCGGCACGAGCAGACTTGCGACGTCGCCCGCCGCGCAGGCCTGTTCGAGACAGGCTGCGAGATGGCCCACGTCTCCTTCGGGCGCAACGAGGAACAGGCGCGGGATCAGGCGAGGTTCTCCGTCATGGTTAGGTTCACGCGGCAACTTCCAGTGCCGCAACACCCGGCAGCGTCTTGCCTTCCAGCCATTCGAGGAAGGCGCCGCCTGCTGTCGAGACATAGGTGAAGCCATCCGCCGCGCCCGCGTGATTGAGCGCGGCCACTGTGTCGCCGCCACCGGCGACGGAAACCAGCTTGCCAGCCTTGGTGCGGGCCGCCGCATGGCGTGCCGCGGCGACGGTTGCCACGTCGAAGGGCTCGACCTCGAAGGCACCGAGCGGGCCATTCCACACCAGCGTGTGGGCGTCATCGATGGCTGACGTGACGCGGTCGATGGAGAGCGGGCCGAGGTCAAGGATCATGCCGTCGGCGGGGATCGCGTCGATGCCGTAGTCGTGGCTCGGCGCTCCCGCCTCGAAACGGTCGGCCACGATGCCGTCGACCGGCAGGATGATGGCGCATTTGGCGTCTTCGGCGGCCTGCAGGATGTTGCGCGCGGTATCGACGAGATCTCTTTCGGCCAGAGACTTGCCGATGCCGTGCCCTTGCGCCAGCAGGAAGGTGTTGGCCATGGCGCCGCCGATCACCAGCGCATCCACCTTCTTCACCAGATTGCCGAGCAGTTCGAGCTTGGTCGAGACCTTGGCGCCGCCGACAATGGCAATCACCGGACGCTTCGGCGTCTCCAGCGCCATCTGCAGGGCCTTGAGTTCTGCCTCCATGGTACGGCCGGCATAGGACGGCAGAAAGCGCGTCAACCCTTCGGTCGAGCTGTGGGCCCGGTGGGCGGCGCAGAAGGCGTCATTGACGAAGATGTCGCCCAGCGACGCCAGCATCTTCGAGAGGTCTTCGCCGTTCTTTTCCTCGCCGGGATGGAAGCGGGTATTTTCCATCAGCACGCATTCGCCGGGCTTGACGTCGACCTTCGGCGTCTCGCGCCAGTCGGTAGAAACAAACTTCACCGGACGGCCCAGATGCTGTTCGAGGGCCGCCGCCACCGGCTTCAGCGACATCTCGGGCACCACCTTGCCCTTGGGCCGTCCGAAATGCGCCAGCACGATCAGCGCCGCACCCTTGTCCATGATTTCGCGGAGCGTCGGCAGGACACGCTCGATGCGGGTGGCATCGGTGACGGCGCCGTCCTTGACCGGCACGTTCAGATCCACCCGGCAGAGCACCCGCTTTCCGGCGAGGTTGGCATCATCGAGTGTACGGAAGGCAGGCATGGCGGATCTCCCGTTACTTGCCGGCGGCCGCGATCACGGCATCGGCGGTGATGCCAAATTTCTGGAAGAGCTCTTCCGCCGGGCCCGAAGCGCCAAATCCGGTCATGCCGATGAATGTGCCATCGGTCCCGATGAAACGGTCCCAACCCGTGCGCACGCCCGCCTCGATGGCGATACGGGTCTCTTCCTTGCCAAGCACGAGGTCCTTGTAGGCTTCGTCCTGGGCCTCGAAGCGTTCCATCGACGGCACCGACACAACACGCGCCGGCCGGCCCGCCTTGTCGAGCTTCTGCTTGGCGGCAATGGCGATCTCCACTTCGGATCCCGAGGCGAAGATCACGACTTCGGCGGTGTTGTCGGAGGCGGCGATTTCGTAGGCACCGCGGGCGCAGAGATTTTCCTCAGTGAACGCGATACGGGCGGGCTTCAGCTTCTGCCGGGTGAGTGCCAGAACGCTCGGCCGCTTCTCATCCTTGAGGGCGAGTTGCCAGCATTCGGCGGTCTCCACCGCATCGCAGGGGCGATAGACGGCGAGGTTCGGGATCACGCGCAATGCGGCCATGTGCTCTACCGGCTGGTGCGTCGGGCCGTCCTCGCCGAGGCCGATCGAGTCATGGGTCATCACGTAGATCACGCGGATGCCCATCAACGCCGAAAGACGGATCGACGGGCGGCAGTAGTCGGTGAAGACCAGGAAGGTGCCGCCATAGGGGATGACGCCGCCATGCAGGGCCATGCCGTTCATGGCCGCGGCCATGCCGTGCTCGCGGATGCCGTAATAGACATAACGGCCGCCGTAGTCCTCGGCGTTGAGCGGCTTCATGTCCTTCGACCTGGTATTGTTGGAGCCGGTGAGGTCAGCCGAGCCGCCAATCGTTTCCAGCACGGCGGCGTTGATGACATCCAACGCGTTCTGCGAAGAATTGCGCGTGGCCAGCGTTGGCGGGCTCTTGGCGAGGTCCTGCTTGTAGTTGGAGATCACGGCGTCGAAGTTGGCGGGCAGCTTGCTGGCGGCAACGCGCTCGAACGTCGACCGCTGGGGCGACGCGGCCAGGCGCTTGGACCACGCATCGTGGGCATCGGCGCCACGGCTGCCGGCCTTGCGCCAGGCATCCATCAGATCGTTCGGGACGACGAAGGGCTCGTAATTCCAGCCGAGCGCCTTGCGGGCGCCGGCGATCTCGTCGGGACCCAGCGGCGAACCGTGAACCGACGATGTGCCGGCCTTGGTCGGCGCACCGAAGCCGATGGTCGTCTTGCAGGCGATCATCACGGGCCTGTCCGACGACTGCGCGGCAGATAGCGCGCCTGCAATCTCCTTGGCGTCGTGGCCATCGCACCGCGAGACGGCCCAGCCGGCGCTCTCGAATCGCTTCAGTTGATCGGTCGAATCAGACATCGAAATCTTGCCGTCGATCGAGATGCCGTTATCGTCCCACAGGACGATCAGGTTCTTCAACTTGAGGTGGCCTGCCAGCGTGATGGCCTCCTGGCTGATGCCTTCCATCAGGCAGCCGTCGCCCGCCAGCACATAGGTCTTGTGATTGACGAGGCCGTCGCCGAAACGGGCATTGAGATGGCGCTCGGCAATGGCGAAGCCGACGGCATTGGCAATGCCCTGACCCAAGGGGCCGGTGGTGGTCTCGATGCCGCTGGCGTGACCGTATTCCGGGTGGCCCGCGGTCTTGGCGCCGAGCTGGCGGAAGTTCTTGATCTCATCCAGCGTCATGTCCTTGTAGCCGGTGAGATAAAGTAATGAATACAACAGCATGGAGCCGTGTCCCGCCGACAGGATGAAGCGGTCGCGATCGGGCCAATAGGGGTCGGCGGCATCGAATTTGAGGAACTGCGTGAACAGCACGGTGGCGACGTCGGCGGCTCCCATGGGGAGGCCGGGGTGACCGGAATTTGCCTTCTGCACGGCATCCATGCTGAGGGCCCGGATGGCGTTGGCCATGGCGCGTGTCTGGTCGGCGGAAATGTTGGTCATGGGTGTGCTTTTCCTCGGGTCTGGCGGGCGCGGCCTCAATAACACTTGACGGCGTTGAGTCAATTGCAGATGGCACGTGCGCAGGACTTCTGCGCGATTGCACAAGCCCCCCGTTCAGGCTATGATTCACTGCGGTAAGAACGGCTGTTTTCCTCAATCTTACCAGGGGCTTTAATGGACGAAACGAACAAACTGGATGAAGCGTTCATTCGCTTCGAGTCGGCGTTGCGGCAATTCGAAGCCGCTTTGGCCCGGCGAGCCGGTGACGGGAGCCGTGTGGCGGAGCTGGAAGCCGAGGCCGAAGCGTTGCGCCGGGACCGGTCCAAGCTTTCCCATGAACTTGATCTCGTACGCACCAAGGCACATGAACTCGTCGATACCAGCAAGAATGCTGCCGGCAAGATCGACGCGGCCATGTCGCGTATCCGCGCGGTGCTCCATTCGAACGCGCCGGAGTAAGCCATGGCCCATGTGATCGTCCAGGTGAACGGCCGCCCTTACACGATGCAATGCCCAGAGGGCGAGGAAGACCATCTTCGCGAACTCGCCGAACTGCTCGATGCGGAAGTAAGCCGGGTGAAGACCACGGTCGGCAATGTCGGCGACATCCGCATGCTGGTGATGGCGGGGCTGATGGTGGCCGACCGCCTGTCGGAAGCGATCCAGCGGATCCAGGACCTGGAAGAGCAGGTCTCGGGCCTGCGGGAGGCCCGAGCCATTGCGCAGGCCGAAGTGAAGGCGATTTCCCAGACCGTTGGCGACCGGCTGGAGGCTGCATCGAAGCGGCTTGAATCCTTGACGCGCGATCTGGGTGGCTGACGGATCGTTTGTCCTGCCCGCCAAAGTGTGATGAGATCAAGGCCCAACCAGGAGGGCTTCGCCATGCTGTTGATCCGTCCGACAATCCTGCTTTTCCTGCTTCTCATCAGCGCCGGTCCAGCCAGTGCCTTCATGGGCCAGCCGGTGACGGCCGAGAATGGCATGGTGGTGACGTCCCAGAAGATCGCCTCCGATGTCGGCGTCGACATTCTCAAGCAGGGCGGCAACGCGATCGATGCGGCGGTGGCGGTGGGCTATGCGCTGGCCGTGGTCCATCCCTGTTGCGGCAATCTCGGTGGCGGTGGCTTTGCGACGCTGCATCTGGCCGACGGGCGTGACCTGTTCCTGAATTTCCGCGAGCGCGCACCCTATGCCGCGACCGAAACCATGTATCTCGATGACAAGGGCGAGGTGATCAAGGGTGCGAGCCTCAGGGGCTATCTGGCGGTGGGGGTGCCGGGCACGGTCATGGGGCTCGACACGCTGCTGGAGAAATATGGTTCGCTGCCGCGCGACGTGGTGATGGCGCCGGCCATCAAGCTGGCGGAGGAGGGCTACGTTCTCGATCAGGGCGACGCCGACATCCTGGCCCGCGGCACCGAGGCGTTTGCCGCCGAGCCCAATGTGGTGGCTATCTTCCTGAAGGACGGCAAGCCCTACCAAGCGGGCGACCGGCTGGTGCAGAAGCAACTGGCGGCGACGCTTCGCATGATTTCGGCCGAAGGTTCAGCGGCCTTCTACAACGGGCCATTTGCCGAGAAGCTGGCCTACACCATTCATGACCATGGCGGCATCATTTCGCCGAACGATCTTGCGAGCTACCGGGTCACGGAGGACCCGCCGGTGCGCTGCACCTATCGCGGCTACGAGATCATCTCATCACCGCCTCCCAGTTCCGGCGGCACCACCATTTGCCTGATCCTCAACATTCTCGAGGACTACAAGATGGCAGAGCTGGGCTGGAATTCGGCGCAGGGCATCCATGACATGGTGGAGGCGATGCGGCACGCCTTCGTCGACCGCAACTTCCTGCTGGGCGACCCGGAGTTCGTCGACAATCCGCTCAACAAGCTGCTGTCGAAGGACTACGCGGCGGAGATCCGCACGAGGATTAACCCGGACAAGGCCTCGACCTCCGAAGAGGTGCAGCCCGGCGTTCCACCCCATGAAGGCACCCAGACCACCCATTTCTCGGTGGTGGATGCGAGGGGCAATGCCATCGGCATCACTTACACCATCAACGCCTATTTTGGCGCCAAGGTGATTGCGGGCGACACCGGCTTCTTCCTCAATGACGAAATGGACGATTTCACCATCAAGCCGGGTGTGGCCAACATGTTCGGGTTGGTGCAGGGCAAGGCCAATGCCATCGCGCCGGGCAAGCGGCCGCTCAGCTCGATGAGCCCGACGATCGTCAAGAAGG
>ERZ795053.3802-NODE-3802-length-16830-cov-5.978063_pt1 | contig 16830 bp, 16 predicted proteins | sample MGYA00375137_ERZ795053 | MGnify/ENA primary metagenome ERZ795053 (study PRJEB30182, sample SAMN05720284) | activated sludge metagenome | isolation source: Anaerobic digester | place: Hong Kong | collected 2014-12-17 ...
AACTCCCGCTTCTTGAAGGTGGGGCTGATCTCCTGGGTCTGGCCGATCTGCTTGAGCCACCGGGTGACCGTGCCCTCGGTGACCGACTCGCCGAGCGCCGGCATGGTGACCGCCTGGCCGCCACCGCCCCCTCCGCCGGGAGCGGGCGCGGCAGCGCTCGGCTGCGGCTCGGGTGCGGGCGTCGGGCCCGACTCGGCAGTCTGCTCGTCGATCTCGGCCTCGGCCGAGGGCACCGCCTCGGTCTGGGCCTGCTCGTCGGTGGTCTGCTCGGCCGGCTGCTCGTGGCCTGCCGGAGCCGCCTCGGCCTGCGCGTCGCCAGAGCCCGCGCCACCCGCCGCAGGGCCGTCGCCGATCACCGCGAGATCGGCGCCGACCGCGGCGGTCTCGTCCTCGGCGACGAGGATCTCCTGCAGGGTGCCGGCGAACGGTGAGGGGATCTCGGTGTCGACCTTGTCGGTGGACACCTCGAGCAGCGGCTCGTCGACGGCAACCTGGTCGCCGACCTGCTTGAGCCACCGGGTGACCGTCCCTTCGGTGACCGACTCACCCAGGGCCGGCATGGTCACTCGATTGCTCATCTGCGTCATCTCCTCGTGTGCGGTGAGACCGGGTTGGTGGTGCTGGTCAGGCGGTCATGCGTGGGCGTGCAGCGGCTTGTGGGCCAGCGCGAGATGCGCCTCGCCGAGAGCCTCGTTCTGGGTCGGATGCGCGTGCAGCATCGGGGCCACGTCCTCGGGCTGGGCGTCCCAGCCGACGACGAGCATGGCCTCTCCGATCTGCTCACCCATCCGGGCTCCGATCATATGGACCCCGACGACCGGGCCGTCAGCCACCCGGACGAGCTTGACGAAGCCCGAGGTGCCGAGGATCTGCGACTTGCCGTTGCCGGCGAGGTTGTACTCGAGGCACTGCACGGCATCCCCGTGCTCCTCGCGGGCCTGCGCCTCGGTGAGCCCGACGCTCGCGATCTCGGGGTCGCAATAGGTGACCTTCGGTATGCCGCGGTCGGACACCGGGCTCGGCGCGAGGCCGGCGATGTCCTCGGCGACGAAGATGCCGTGCGCGAAGCCGCGGTGGGCCAGCTGCAGTCCCGGCACGATGTCGCCGACGGCGTAGACGCCCGGCACCGAGGCCCGCAGCCGCTCGTCGACCACGACGTGTCCGCGGTCCAGCTCGATGCCGGCGAACTCGAAGTCCATCCCGTCGGTCACCGGTCCGCGGCCGACGGCGACCAGCACGATGTCCGCGGTGAGCGAGCTGCCGTCCTCGAGATTCAGCGTTGCGGAGTCGCTGTCCTGACTCACCGAGGCGACTCGGGCGCCGGTGCGGATCGCGATCTTGCGCTTGCGGAAGGCCCGCTCCAGGGCCTTGGAGATCGACTCCTCCTCGGCCGGCACGAGCCGGGGGAGCGCCTCGACGACAGTGACCTCGGCGCCGAAGGACCGGAACACGCTGGCCAGCTCGACGCCGATGACCCCACCGCCGAGGACGACGACCGATCCGGGCAGCTCGGTCAGCTGCAGGGCCTCGTCACTGGTGAGCACCCGCCCACCGATCTCGACGCCGGGCAGCGTGCGAGCGCGCGAGCCGGTGGCCAGGACGAGATGTCGGCCGACGAGAGTCCGCTCTGCGTCACCGCCGGTCACCTGCACCGCCGGGACGCCGCTCGGCCCGGGCACCAGGCGCCCGACGCCGGTGACGAGCTCGACCTCCGCCGCCGAGACCAGGCCCTGCAAGCCCTTGTAGAGGCGCCCGACGACACCCTGCTGGTAGGCCTGGACGCCGGCCAGGTCGATCGACTCGACGGAGGAGTGGACGCCGAAGCGGGCGCCCTCGCGAGCCGTGTCGGCGACCTCGGCGGCGTGCAACATGGCCTTGGTCGGGATGCAGCCGCGGTGCAGGCAGGTGCCGCCGAGCTTGTCCCTCTCGACGAGCGCCACCCGCTGACCCAGCTGTGCCGCCCGCAGCGCACAGGCATAGCCCCCGCTGCCGCCGCCGAGCACGACCAGGTCGTAGCCGGTGTCGCCATCGGGGGGCAGGTCGGGCATGGCTGCTGACTCCAGGGGCTGCTCGTCGAGGCCGGCCGGCGCCGGACCGTCCGATCTTGTCATCTTCGGCACGAGCCTGTCACAGCGGCTCACGTCACGGGCCGTCAGAGCACCGCGAACTGGCGCAGCATCTCGCACCCCGGCCCGACCTCGATGACGAGGTCGCGCGTCGCGGCGGTGAACCACTCGACCTTGCCGCCACTCTGCGCACTGCCGCCGGGCAGCATCTTTCGCTCCTTCTCGCTCGGAGCGTAGGTGCACCACATCGCGAAGGACTCGGCGAAGTCCTCGAGCGGGTGCGTCGCGGCATACGCCGTCACGAAGCTGTCCTTGTGGCTGTCGTAGAGCTTCTTGTATGCCGCGCTCCGCTTGGCCTCGTCGGACTCGGAGTCGGCGGTGTCCCAGGCGTCGTAGATGTCGTCCGGCCACTGGTTGACGAAGAATCGGTAGAAGTAGCTGTCCTTGAGCGGGCAGCCAGTGCCGACGTACCACGTGGCGCAATGTTGCCGCGAGATCCCCGGCAGCATCTGACTGGAGTTGAGGCTCAGCACGTGGGCCAGCTCGTGCGCGATCAGCCAGGCGAGCTCGTCGCGGGACAGCCCGTTGGGACCGAAGGAGAGGCGCCACAGGCTGTTGTCGTAGCTGCCGGGGCCGAGCTTCTTGGGCCGCGACTCACCGTCGATGACATAGTCGCCGGTCTGCGGCTTGGGGTCGGTGTCGAAGACGAGCAGCTCCTCGATGTGCGGCACGAGCGTCGGCGCGGTGGCCACGACGACGTCCCACAGCTGTTGGTCGCAGGGCCGGACGCCGGCGAGCCCGTCGGCTGGGACGAGTCGCCCCGCCTGCACGGTGTAGAGGCGCTGCAGCTCGGCCTTGTCACCGAGGTCGGTCATGTCGTCACCGAAGGGATCGCCGGCCGGCAGCTTCGCTCCCGTGGCTGGATTGTCCGGCGCCAGACAGGTCTTCGCGTCGTAGGCCGGGACCGCCGGGGCGGGGCCCTGGGTCGTCGGCTTGGGCGGTGACGGGGTGCTGCTCGCGGTGCTCGCCCCGGCGCCGGCGGTGGTGATAGCGGTGCCCCCCGGCCGGGACGTCGCGACGGTCGGCGGCGCGCTGAGCAGCCACAGCAGCCCGGCGTGGCCGAGCAGCGAGAGCACGGTCAGCACCACCACCCCGACGATGGCCAGGTGGTAGCCCGTGCTGCTGCGCGTGCTCATGAGCAGAGCATAAGGTTCCGTCATGGGGTGGCTCGGACGCTTCCGTCGCGGCAGCGGAGGGCGGCTGCCGCCGCTCGGCCGCTCCGACGGGCCGGGCATGGACATCGACCTCGCCGCGGTGCGTGCGCATCTCACCGACTTCGCCACGACCCGGCGAGGCGTCGAGGCCTACGTCGAGCCGGGCACCAACGTCACGGCGACGACGATCGTCCTCGTGGCGACGGACGGCGAGTGGACCAGGCGGGCGGTGCGCGACCCGCGCGCGGCATACGATCTGGCACAGTCGATCGGAATCCCGGTCTACGACGTGCTGCGCACGGGATACCCACCGCGGATGCGGGAGTGGAGCTCACGACAGCGCCGCAGCAACGAGCGAGAGGGAGGCGGGCGATGAGCAAGAAGCCGGCGAAGGCGGCCAAGAACGGGCCGTCGGAGGAGACCAAGGCGAAGTTCCGCGAGGCGCTCGAGCGCAAGCAGGCGCACGGCGGCAAGGACAGCCAGGCCGAGGGCGACAGCAAGGTGCACGACGCGCACGGACCGGCCTCGGCTCAGCGGATGTTCCGTCGCAAGGCCGGCGGCTGAGCGGGCGGACCGATCGGTCCGGGGCCGGACGACCCGTGCGGGTCGGCCGGCTGCACTAGGTTGGTCGGCATGTCGCTGAAGACCTCGCCCCTGCACGACTGGCACGTGGCGCGCGGCGCCAAGATGGCCGACTTCGGCGGCTGGGAGATGCCGATCGAGTACCCCGGCGGGGGAGTCGTCGCCGAGCACACCGCGGTGCGCGAGCGGGTCGGCATCTTCGACGTGAGCCACCTCGGCAAGGCGACCGTCACCGGAGCAGGCGCCGCCGACTTCGTCAACTCCTGCTTCACCAACGACCTGCGGCGCATCGGTCCGGGCCAGGCGCAGTACACCATGTGCTGCGACGCGTCGGGCGGGGTCGTCGACGACCTCATCCAGTACCTGCGTGCCGACGACGACGTCTTTCTCATCCCCAACGCCGCCAACACGGCCGAGGTGGTGCGCCGGATGCGCGCGCAGGCGCCCGACGGTGTCGAGGTGACCGACCGGCATACCGACCATGCGGTCTTCGCGGTGCAGGGCCCGCAGTCCGACGAGGTGCTCGCGGCGCTCGGGCTCCCGACCGGCCACGACTACATGCAGTTCCGCGAGGCACAGTGGCAGGGGCGGGACGTCGTCGTCTGCCGCACCGGCTACACCGGCGAGCGTGGCTACGAGCTGGTGCCGCGCTGGACCGACGCGCTGCCGCTGTGGGAGGCGCTCGTCGAGGCGATGGCCGCGCACGACGGGCTGCCCTGCGGGCTCGGGGCTCGCGACACGCTGCGCACCGAGATGGGCTATCCGCTGCACGGCCAGGACCTGTCCCTCGAGATCAGCCCCGTGCAGGCACGGGCCGGCTGGGCGGTCGGCTGGAAGAAGGCCGCCTTCTGGGGCCGGGACGCGCTGGTGGCCGAGAAGGCCGCCGGGCCCCGACGCACGCTGCGCGGGCTGGTCGTCACCGGCAAGGGCATCCCCCGGGCGCACTGCGCGGTGCTCGTCGACGGTGAGCAGGTCGGCGAGGTCACCTCGGGCACCTTCTCGCCGACCCGCAAGCAGGGGATCGCGCTCGCGCTGCTCGCGCCGGACATCGCCGACGAGGCCACCGTCCTCATCGACGTGCGCGGCCGGCAGCTGCCGGCGACCGTGGTCAAGCCCCCCTTCGTGCAGGTGCAGGTCCGCGAGGCCTGAGCCGGCCGAGCGAGGCTGGTATGCCGTTCCCGGAGATCCGCTTCTGCCGGCGCTGTGGGGCGCCGAGCGAGCAGCTGGTGCCGCCGACCGAGGATCGGCTGCGGGCGGTGTGCACGGCCTGCGACTACGTCGACTACGTCAACCCGGCTGCGGTCGTGGGGACGCTGCCGGTGTGGGAGGACGGGCGGGTCCTGTTGTGCCGCAGGGCGATCGAACCGCGGCTCGGGTATTGGACGCTGCCGGCCGGCTTCCACGAGGTCGGCGAGACGCTCGCCGAGGGAGCGGCGCGCGAGACCCGTGAGGAGGCCGGCGCGCGGGTCGAGCTCGGCCCGCTCTACACGGTGCTCGACGTCGTCGTGGCCCGACAGGTGCACCTCTACTTCCGGGCCCGGCTGCTCGATCTGGACCTGGACCCCGGCCCGGAGACTCAGGAGTGCGCGCTCTTCGCGGTCGACGCGCTGCCGTGGGACGAGCTGTCCTTCCGGTCGGTGCGAGGCACGCTGCGGCACTACGTCGCCGATCTGGCGACGGGCACCTTCGGCGTCCACCAGCGAGCGGTCTCCGACGACGACCTCTGAGGCGGGTCGGGTCGTGGGTCAGTCGACGGCGGACCGCGCGGCGAAGGTAGGTCGGGCGTCGAAGGCGGCGCGCCGCACCGCCCGGCGCAGGGTCCGCAACACCGGACGGCCGGCGACCAGGACGAGCGTGGCGGTGAGCACGGCCCGCGGCAGGTCCCACCCGAGAGAGGTGGCCAGGTAGAAGGTTGCGTAGTGGCGGAGGTTGTCGGCCACCGGTGCGCCCGGCACGAAGCCGGCCCCGGTCGGTGCCGACGCGGCGGCCATGAACGGCCAGAACCAGAGGTTCATGACGACGCCGAAGAGCAGCCCGGAGACCACGCCGTATGCCGCGAGCAGGGACAGCTCCAGTCGACCGGTGGCCCGGGGCAGGCAGGCGGCGCCGAGGGCCACCCAGCCGGCGGCGAGCATCTGGAAGGGCAGCCAAGGCCCGACGCCCGCGGTGAGGAAGGCGCCGGCGAGCATCGCCGTCGTGCCGAGCAGGAAGGCCATCGACCGGCCGAGCACCCGCCCGCCGAGGACGAGGACGACGAAGAACGGCTCGAGCCCGGCCGTGCCGGCCGAGAGCACCCGCATCGCGCCTCCGGTGGCGGCCAGCACGCCGAGCACAGCGACCGTCTTGGCGTCGAGGCCGCGCGAGGTGACCTCGCCGAGCAGCACGGCGACGAGCAGGGCGAGCAGCGCGGCGAACAGCCAGGGCGCGTTCTGGCCGCGGCCCACGCCGGTCGCGAAGGACGGCTCGGCGACGAAGGGCCAGAGGAAGGCCGCGAGGCCGACGAGGGTGGTGAGGGTGAGCGAGGCGGCCGCGGCGGGCCGCCAGCGCGGCATACCGGCGGGGGAGTCCGGTGGGTGGGTTCGTGCGGACGCAAGACCGGAGAGCGTCATGAGGCGGTCAGCTCCAGGGCCTGCTCGACATCGGCGACGGTCAGCAGGGTGAGGGGGTGCAGGATCTTGGCGACCTGGGGGGCGAAGGCGGGGGAGCCGGTGAGGATGCCGCGCGCCGGACCGTCGGCGACCACCTGACCCTCGGCGAGCACGACGACCCGGTCGGCGACCTCGGCGACCAGCTCGACGTCATGCGTCGCCAGCACGACCGAATGTCCTTGCGCGGCAAGGGAGCTCAAGACCTCGACGAGTCGCCGCTTGGCGGGGTAGTCCAGGCCGCGGGTCGGCTCGTCGAGCAGGAGCAGTCGCGGTCGCCCGGCGAGGATGATGGCCAGGGCGAGGGACAGTCGCTGTCCCTCCGACAGGTCCCGGGGGTGCCGGTCGGGGTCGATGGCTCCGCTGATCTGGTCGAGCAGAGTGGCAGTGCTGCCGTGCGGCACGCCGAAGTCGCGGTCGGCGCTGCGGCACTCGTCGGCGACCGAGTCGCCGTAGAGGAGGACGTCCGGGTCCTGCGGCACGAGACCGACGGCCCGGCAGCGCTGAGCAGGGGCCAACCGGGCCGGGTCGGCGTCGCCGACCCGCACCGACCCCGATCGGGGGGCGAGCTGCCCGGCGAGACAGGCGAGCAGGGTGGACTTGCCGGCGCCGTTGCGACCCATGATCGCGGTGACCGATCCCGGGGCGACCTGCAGCGACACCCCGTCGAGAGCGGTGGTCACGCCGCGCACGACCGTCACCCGATCGAGCGAGCCGGCCGTGCTGCCCGAGCCGATCGGTCCGCGCGACCCGTCGACCGGGGCGGGGGTCTCGGCGATCCGCTGCCGCAGCCCGACCGCAGCCCGGCGGGCCTCGCGGACCGACAGCGGCAGCGGCGACCACCCCAGCATCCGACCGAGCTCGACCACCGGCGGATGCACCGGCGAGGCGAGCATCGCCTCGGCCGGCGCGAGCAGCGGCGACACGACCCCGTCGCGCACGAGCACGACCCGGTCGGCGTGGTGGATGACCCGCTCGAGCCGGTGCTCGGCGAGCACGACGGTGAGCCCGAGATCGTGGACCAGTCGGTGCAGGGCGGCCAACACCTCTTCTGCCGCAACGGGATCCAGCGCCGAGGTCGGCTCGTCGAGGACGAGGACCCGCGGCCCGGCGGCGAGCACCGCCGCGATCGCGACCCGCTGCTGCTGGCCGCCGGAGAGCTCGCCGAGGGCGCGATCGCGCAGCTCGGCCAGGCCGAGCAGGTCGAGGGTCTCCTCGAGCCGGCGCCGCATGGCGAGCGGCTCGACCCCGAGGGTCTCCATGCCGTAGGCGATCTCCTCCTCCACCGTGTCGGTGACGAAGGACGAGAGCGGATCCTGGGCGACGAAGCCGACGACGTCGGCGAGGTCGCGGGGGCGGTGCTCGCGGGTGTCTCGCCCGGCGACCCGGACCGCGCCGGTGAGGGTGCCGCCCGTGAAGTGCGGCACCAGCCCGTTGAGGCAGCGCAGCAGGGTGGACTTGCCGCTGCCGGTCGGGCCGACGACGAGCACGAGCTCGCCTTCCGCGATGTGCAGGGTCGCGCCACGGATGGCCGGGGTCGAAGCCTCGGCATAGCGCAGCGAGACGTCGTCGAGCTCGATCATGCGGTGGCCTCCACGATGGTGCTGGATCGAGGGTGCGGGAGCTCGGCGCGGCGCCGGGCCAAGCGGGGCGGCATCGGGGTCGCCGGCGCGGCGAGTGCGGCCACGGCGATCGCGACGAGCGGCAGCACCGGCACCGCCGGCCAGGCCAGTGGCACCTGCTCGACGGTGACGCCGGCCGTGCCGGCCCTCTCGGCCAGCAGCACGACGACGGCCGGGATGACCCCGAGGATGACGAGGGCCCCCTCCGGGGCGCGCCACGGATCGCGGCGATGGACGGTGCGGGTGTCCGCACGCGCTCCCAGGACGAGCGCGGCCGCCGCGGTGGTCAGACCGCCGAGCAGCAGCGGCAGGCCGAGCCCGCCGCCTACCGAGGGGCTGAGCACGCCGACGAGACCCGCGACGGTGCCCGCTGCGCCGAGCAGGGCCAGCAGGCTGCCGACGAGCCGGCCGCGCCGGTCCCGGACGGCGACCCGGCCATAGCCACGCGACTCCATCGACGCGGCGAGGTCGAGCGAGCGATCGAGCGCTCCCTCCAGCACCGGCACGATGAGGCGCGCCAGCTCGCGGATGCCGCGCCCGGAGTGCCCGCGCAGTCGGCGGGCCGCACGGACCCGGCCGGCGAGAGCGACCAGCTGCGGGGCGAAGGTGAGGGCGACGACGACGGCGGTGCCGATGTCATAGAGCGTGGCCGGGGCATAGCGCAGCAGCCGGCGCGGGGCGGCCAGCGCGTTGGCCGCGCCGAGACAGGCCAGGGTGGTGGCCAGCCGCAGCCCGTCGAGCGCGGCTGCGAGCAGGCTCTCGGCGGTCACCGGGCCGCCGAGCCGGACCCCGGCGAACCACGACGGCAGCTCGACCTGGGGGAGCCGGAAGAGGACGACGCGACCTGGCACCCCGTTGCCGAGCACGACGGTGAGCGCCACCCGGACCGTGATGACGACAAGGCCGACGACGAGGAAGACGCTGAAGGCGTCCGCGGCGCCGATCTCCCGGCGCTCCAGCACCACCCAGCCGCAGACCAGCACGATGGCCAGCAGCAGCCAGGGACTGGTCGTGTGCGCTGCCGCGGTCGCCAGGCCGAGCGCCCAGGCCCACCAGGCCACGGGGTGGACGAGCCGTGGCACGAGTCGGTATGCCGCGTGCCCGCGCACGCCGTCACCCTCGGGTCCGCCCGGTGCCGTGGACGGCACCGGCCGGACGGCTCCGGCGGGTACGGACGGGGCGGGTGGGCGCGGCATACCGACTCGGCGGTGCTCAGACCCCGCTGCGGCGGCGCCGCGAGGCGAGGAAGGCGGCGAGGATGCCGAGCAGCACGAGCACGGTGAGCAGCGCCGCGACCGGGCTGAAGCCCGAGCCGTCGGAGGTCGTGCTCGGTGCGGCGCTGCCGGCGGCCGAGGTCGTCGCTGCGGCGCTGGCCTTGGTCGACGGCGTGGGCAGGGTCAGCGGGGTGTCCTTGGCCTTCTGCGCGTCGGTGAGGGTGGGCACCTCGCCGCCGCAGCCGGTCGCGGGGTAGCCGTTGATCGCGCAGATGAGGCCCTTCTCGGCGCGGACCGGGCCGGCTGCGGCGAGCACCTCGGCGCCGGTGGCGGCGGTCGGCACGACGACACACGTCGCGACCAGGGCGGGGGGAGTGGCTCCCGTCTCGCCGTCGACGTCGCGGCCGGAGTCGAGCACGACCCCGACCCGCTTCTTGCCCTCCTGGGCCGGCGTCGCGTTGCACAGCTGGGCGAAGGTGGGGGTGACCCGCGGGGTGCGAGTGCCGGTGCCGTCGTCGACGGCGAAGCGCCAGCCCTCGACCGCGCCGTCGGCCGGCTTGGCCTGGTCCGGGCCGGTCTGGGCGAAGGCCCAGGCGCCGTTGGTCAGCTGCCAGTAGCCCCAGAAGCGGTAGTTCGCAGCCTGGGCGGCGTCGGCCGGGCCGACGACGAGGGCCACGACCGCGACGAGCGCGCCGAGCAGCACGGTGACCACGCTGCGCCGGACCGGCACGCGGGAACTGGGGTGGGGGTGACGGGACACGATGGGAAGACCTCCTCGGGGCCGGTGGAGAGGCCTCCGGGTGGTCACCCGACGACTTCGCTCCGGTCCGCTTTCCGCGACGGACTGATAGGTGGAGCCGACACCGCCGCAGGCGTTCCGACTCCCGGCCACGCGGCATACCTGGTCGGCGGGTATGCCGGGACCGGTCACGGTTGCGGGACAGCGCCGGATTTGCACCGGCTTCCCCCGCGGACGGGTCTCGGTGCGCCGACATTCCCACGCCGGGTCTGTCGATGTCAAAGCGCCCGGCCCGGGGCGGGGTGTGTCTTCGGTAACGTCGGGCCCATGACCGATGCCTGGAGCTGGGACCTGCTCGACGCCGACGGTGCCGCCGTCGACTCCTCTGAGGTGGCCGCGCCGCGCTTCCCGACCCAGTCCGAGGCCGAGAGCTGGATCGGCGAGGAGTGGCCGGTGCTGCGCGAGGCCGGCGTGCGGGCGGTGACGCTGCGCGAGGGCGACGCGGTGGTCTACGGCCCGATGTCGCTGGACCCTGCGTCGTGACCGCAGCCGTACCCGCCCGGCCACGGCGCGAGCTGGGGGAGACCCTGCGCGGCCGGATCGACCACCTGGCCGCCTCGGCGCAGCGTGAGTGGCGGACGCCCGGGTTGGGCCTCGGCGTGGTCCGCGACGGCCACATCGTGCACACCGCTCATGTGGGTGCGGCCCGGCTGGACCCGATGACCGCCCCCGACGACGGCACGCCGTTCATGATCGGCTCGGTCACCAAGACGCTCACCGCGGTGCTCGTCATGCAGCTGCGCGACGCCGGGCGGCTGGCCCTCGACGACCGGCTCGAGCAGCATCTGCCCGGCACGCCGGTCGGTGAGCTCACCATCCGCCAGCTGCTCAGCCACCTGTCCGGGCTGCAGCGTGAGCCGGCCGGCCGGGTGTGGGAGGACCTGCGCGCGCCTGACGACGCCGAGCTGCTCGGCCGCCTCGACGAGGCCGAGCGGGTGCTCGCGCCGCACACCGTCTTCCACTACTCCAACCTGGGCTATGCCCTGCTCGGCCAGGTCGTCGCCCGCCTCGACGGCCGGTCGTGGGAGGCGGCCGTCACGGCGCGGCTGCTCGAGCCGCTCGGCATGCGTCACACCGGCCTGGTGCCCGGTCCGGACCGGGCGATCGGCTACTACGTCGAGCCGCACACCGGGGTGGCCACCGAGGAGCCGTTCTTCGACCTCGCCGCCACCGCGGCGATGGGTGGGCTGTGGTCGACGACCGCCGATCTGCTGCGGTATGCCGCCTTCCTCGCCGACCCGGACCCGGCCGTGTTGGCCCCCGACACGCTCACCGAGATGAGCCGCCCGCACGTCATCGTCGACCCTGATTCCTGGACGATGGGCTACGGCCTGTCCCTGTCGATGGCCCGCCGGGGTGAGCAGATCTATCTCGGTCATGGGGGAGCGATGCCCGGCTTCCTCACCGGCCTGCGGGTCTCCCGCCGCGACCGGCTCGGCGTGGTCGTCTGGGTCAACAGCAGCGCCGACGCGGCCCCGATCGCGCTCGCGGCCGATGTCCTCGACGCCGTCCTCGACGCCGAGCCGACCCGGCCCGAGCCGTGGCGGCCGGAGCAGCGGCACCCCGAGTGGGACGAGATCGTCGGCACCTGGTGGGTCGAGGGGGAGCGGATGGACTTCGTCGTCCGCGAGGGGCGGCTGTGGAGCCTGCAGCCTGGCGCCGGCCCGGTCTTCGAGAGCCGCTATGTCGCGGACGGGCCGGACCGCTTCCGCATCGACCTCGGCAACGAGCGGGGCGAGCTGCTCGAGCTGACCCGGGACGCCGACGGCCGGCTGGTGCGGATGCACCGGGCGAGCTATGCCATGACTCGGGCCCCGCTGGGCTTCAGCGAGCTCACCTGACCGCACCATCCCGCCGAGTGGACCATCCGTCGCCGAGTGGACCATCCCCCGCCGACTCAGACGGGGTGCTCCCCACGCTTGACCTGTGGGCGGGGCAGGCGGGTGCGGCGCACCTGGAAGGCGCGCATCACGGCATACATCATCGAGCCGGACGGGATCTGGTCGGCGCCAAACTTCGCGACGAGGCGAGCCTTGATCCGCCGCCACATGAGCCACGCGTCGAAGATGGCCGCACCGAGCAGGCCGTAGACGATGACGAAGACGGCGGTGAAGGCCCACAGCACCTGGGCCGAGGTGCCGATCATCGACAGGATGAGCGCGACGAGCATTGCCGGCAGCAGGATCTCGCCGATCGAGAAGCGGGCGTCGACGCTGTCGCGGATGAAGCGCCGCACCGGACCCCGGTCGCGGGCCGGCATGCGTGACTCGTCGCCGATGATCATGGCCTCGCGGGACTGCGCGTAGGCGGCGCGCCGCTGCTCGCGCTCGGCGACCCGGGCCGCCTTGCGGTCGGTGACGACGAGCGGCTGACGGCGGGCGGCCTCCTGGTCGCGCCGCTTGGGCGTCGGCCGGTTCTTCGCTCCGGGGCGCTCGGGGTGCTGGTCGTCGTCCGGTGTCGGGGCGGCCTGCTTCTTGCTCCACAGCATGGGGGCAAGGGTATGCCGTCCCGGCAGTCGCACGGGGACGCCGGCGCGCGGCGGGTCAGGCGGGTCGGCGGGCCAGCAGGTGCACGAGGGAGGCCACCCGTCGATAGGGGTCGACCGCCCCGAGCCGCAGCTCGGCCTCGACGAGATCGGCGAGCTCGTCGCCGTCGGGCGCCTCGGCGTCGACGGGCACTTGGTCGGAGGCGATCCGGACGCCGTAGTGGGCGACGAGGTCCAGGCCCTCGTCGGCGAGCGCCGAGGCCAGCTGCTCCATCCGGTCGGCTCGGGCGACGACGCCGATCTCGTTGGTGTAGGCCGGGTCTCGGGACTGCTGGGCCGCGAGCGCCAGCTCGTCGAGGAGGGCGACGGTGCTGCGCCAGTCACCACGCATCGCGGGACGCATGGCCAGCCCGTCGGCGTTGCGGGCGACGAGGGAGAGCAGGCCGCCCGGAGCCAGCGCGGCGGCGAGCTCGGCGATGGCGGTGCGGGACTCGGGCAGATACATGAGGACGCCGTGGCAGAGCACGACGTCGTATGCCGCGTGCCCGCCGCCCTCGACGCCGGCCGCCGTGAGCGCTGCGGCGAGGCCGCCGAACCCGACGCTGCCGGCGACCAGCCGGACCCGCGAGCGAGTCGCATCGTCCTGCTCGCCGAGCGCGGCCTTGCCGGCCACCCGCATGTGTGGGTCGGGCTCGACGCCGGTGACCTCGTGTCCGAGCCGGGCGAGCTCGATCGCCTGGGTGGCCTGGCCGGCGCCGATGTCGAGGACCCGCAGCGGCCGGCCGTGGTCGGGCAGGTGGGCAGCCACCTGGGTGGCGATCACCTCTTGGCGCACGACGTTGCGCAGGTTGCCGAGCCGGCCCAGCCACAGGTCGGCGCCGTCGCTGAAGGGCGTGCTCGGTCCGGTCGTCATGAGTCGAGACTAGGTTGTGTCGCCGCCATCGGCATGCCGAGCCGGCGCTTTCGGGCAGCTGCCCAGGCATGGTGAAAGGGGCCGGGCCTGCTTCGTGGTGGGCGCGCGGCATACCCCTCATCCGGTATGCCGCCCGCTCACCGCGCGCTCGCTAGAGTCACTCGGGTGACCGACACCTTGTCCGACGCCGACGTCGAGGCCATCCGCACCCGCGTCCGCGATCTGCTGCCCCAGCTGCGCGCCGATCTCGAGGAGCTGTCCCGCATCCCGAGTGTGAGCTTGGAGACCATCGAGGGCTATGACCAGGCCCACGTCGATGCCAGCGCCGAGCGGGTGGCCGAGCTGCTGCGGGCCGAGGGGCTGCAGGTCGAGATCGTCCGTGAGGGCGGGCAGCCGGCCGTCATCGGGCACCTCGCGGGCCCCGCCGGCTCGCCGACGGTGACGCTCTATGCCCACCACGACGTGCAGCCGGCCGGTGACCCGGCGCTGTGGACCTCCGACCCGTGGACGCCGACCGAGCGCGACGGTCGGCTCTATGGCCGTGGCGTCGCCGACGACAAGGCCGGCATCACCGCGCACCTCGCCGCTCTGCGGGCCCACTCTGGCGAATTGCCTTGCAGCGTCACGGTTTTCGTGGAGGGCGAGGAGGAGGTCGGCTCTGACTCACTGCCGACGATCCTGCAGCGGCACGGCGACAAGCTGCGTGCCGACGCGATCATCCTGGCCGACTCGGGCAACTGGGAGATCGGTCAGCCGGCCCTGACGACGACGTTGCGTGGGCTGGTGCGGGCGGTCGTCACGGTCGAGGTCCTCGACCACGGTGTGCACTCGGGGATGTTCGGCGGCCCGTGCCCCGATGCCCTGACCACCCTGTGCCGGCTCGTCGCACGCCTGCACGACGAGGAGGGCAATGTTCTCGTGCCGGGGCTGGCCGAGGGCAGCGCCGCCGAGCTCGACTACGACGAGCCGCGGCTGCGGGCCGAGTCGAGCCTGCTGCCCCAGGTGCGCCTGCTGGGCACCGGCTCGATCCTGTCGCGGCTGTGGACCAAGCCGACGATGACCGTCATCGGCATCGACGCCCCCTCGGTCGCGAACGCCTCCAACACCCTCATCCCGAGCGCCTCGGCCAAGCTGTCGATGCGCATCGCGCCGGCCGAGGACCCCGAGCGTGCCTTCGAGCTGCTCAGGGACTTCGTCGAGAGCCAGGACGTCTGGGGCGCGCGGATCACCGTCACGAAGACCGATGTGGGACAAGGCTTCTCGGCCGACACGACCGGCCCGATCTATGACGAGGCACGCGCTGCTCTCGCCGACGCCTGGGACGGCACGGAGCCGGTCGAGATGGGCGTCGGTGGGTCGATCCCGTTCATCGCGGCCTTCGCCGAGCGCTTCCCGGAGGCGGCCATCCTCGTCACCGGCGTCGAGGACCCTGACAGCCGTGCCCACGGCTCCGACGAGTCGCTGCACCTCGACGAGTGGGAGCGGGCGTGCATCGCGGAGGCCGTCTTCCTCGCCCGCCTCGGTGCGCTGCGCCGCTGAGGTTTATCGGGTCACCCGATAAACCCGCGCTTGACCCGAGGAGCTTCCTCGGGTCAAGCGCACGTTTGTCGGGTGGAGAGCGGCCGAGGCGAATCGCTCCCGCCGCGGTCAGTCCTTGTGGGTCGGGCCGGGCAGGGCGAGCATCTGGTCGAGGGCGACCCGCGCATAGTGGGCGACCTCGGCGTCGACCCGGATCGGGTTGACCACCCGCCCCTCGACCAGCGACTCGAGCGCCCACACGAGGTGCGGGAGGTCGATCCGGTTCATCGTCGAGCAGTAGCAGACGTTCTTCTCGAGGAAGTGGATCGACTGCTCCGGGAACATCGTCGCGAGCCGCTTGACCAGGTTGAGCTCGGTGCCGACCACCCACGAGGTGCCGGCCGGTGCCGCAGCGACCTTCTTGATGATCTGCTCCGTCGACCCGATCTCGTCGGCCAGTTCGCAGACCTCGTAACGGCATTCGGGGTGCACGATGACCTTGACGCCGGGGATCTCACGGCGCGCCTGCTCGACCGCCTCGACGGTGAACCGCCCGTGCACCGAGCAGTGGCCCCGCCAGAGGATCATCCGCGCCGCCTGCAGCTGCTCCTTGGTCAGGCCGCCGAGCGGTCGGTGCGGGTCGTAGACGACGCAGTCGTCGAGCGACAGCCCGAGCTCGCGAACGGCCGTGTTGCGCCCGAGGTGCTGGTCGGGCAGGAAGAGCACCTTTCCCGACCCGCCGACCCCGCCGGTCTGCTCGAAGGCCCACTGCAGTGCGGTGCGTGCGTTGCTCGACGTGCAGATCGTGCCGCCGTGCCGCCCGGTGAAGGCCTTGATCGCCGCTGATGAGTTCATGTACGTCACCGGGATGGTCGCCTCCGCGACGCCCGCCTCGACGAGGTCGTCCCAGCAGTCCTCGACCTGCCCGGCCGCGGCCATGTCGGCCATCGAGCACCCAGCTGCGAGGTCGGGCAGGATCACCGTCTGGTCGTCGCTGGTGAGGATGTCGGCCGACTCGGCCATGAAGTGCACGCCGCAGAAGACGATGTAGGGCGCCTCGGGCCGCGCCGCCGCCTGCTGGGCCAGCTTGAACGAGTCGCCCGTGACGTCGGCGAACTCGATGACCTCGTCACGCTGATAGTGATGTCCGAGCACGAAGACCCGGTCGCCGAGCGCCGCCTTGGCCGCCCGCGCCCGCTCGACGAGCCCGGGGTCGGAGGGGGCCGGCAGGTCACCCGGGCACTCGACGCCCCGCTCGCTCTCGAGGTCACGGCCGTGGCCGAGGACGAGCAGCGGCAGAGGAGCGTGCCGGGGCAGGGTTGTGTCAGTGGTCACAGCGCAAGGGTATGCCGCGCACCCGGCGGCTTCGCGCGGCGAGACACTGGAAGGCGTGCGTGATCTGCTCCACCTGCTGGCCGCCCAACCCGTCCTGCTGCTCGCCGTCCTGCTCGGCCTCGGCTCTCTGCTCGGCTCGGCCCGCTTCCACGGCATCCACCTCGGTCCGGCTGCCGTGCTCTTCGGCGCCATCGCGGTCAGCGGGGTCGGCACGGCATACGGAGTGCCCCTGCAGGTGCCGGAGGTCGTCGGCACGCTCGGGCTCGTGCTCTTCACCTACACCGTCGGGATCCTCTCCGGCCCGAACTTCTTCGCCTCGCTGCGCCGGGGCTGGACCGCGATGCTCGCCGTCGTCGGGGTCCTCGTCGCCGCCGGGGCGACCGCGGTCGTCGTCGGCCGGGTCCTGGGCCTGAGCAGCGGAGTTGTGGCGGGCACCT
>ERZ795053.3803-NODE-3803-length-16829-cov-20.529987_pt1 | contig 16829 bp, 14 predicted proteins | sample MGYA00375137_ERZ795053 | MGnify/ENA primary metagenome ERZ795053 (study PRJEB30182, sample SAMN05720284) | activated sludge metagenome | isolation source: Anaerobic digester | place: Hong Kong | collected 2014-12-17 ...
CTGGCGGAAGTCACCCGCCCATCTTGGATGCGACATAATATACATTATGCGCAATAAGTGGATGTCAGAACCAGAAGCGCAGGCCGGCGACCAAGCTGGTTTCTTGTGCTGATTCCCCGTCCTGCTCTCGCCATCTGGCGGTGTCGCCAAAGGCCCGAGTCGAGGTCACGCCGACATACGGCCCGAACTTTCGCGTGATGTCATAGCGCAGCCGGACACCGGCCTCAATGGTCGACAGCCCGGAACCCTGCATCCGATTTCGATCCGGCTGACCGTAGATATCGGTTTCGAGCGACGGCTGCAGTATCCAGCGCTGCGTGAGGTGCAGCTCGTATTCGGCGTTCACCTGCAGCGCCGTGCGTCCCGTTGGGCCGACGAATGCCGTGGCATCCACCTCAAACCAGTATGGCGCCAGTCCCAGGATACCGACGGCCAGCCAGTCGCGCGGTTTGCCGTTGCCCACATCTCGGCGCAGGCCGACGGTGGTATCCCAGAACGCGGCGACGGCGTGTTGCCAGAAAACATCCAGTTGACCATCACGCTCTCCAGAACTGGACTCGCCACTCAGCCTGAATCCCAGCTTGTTGATGTCGCCGCCGTAACTGCCGCGCAGCTCAAGGGCGCCGAATCGTTCTCCATCCTGCTGCCAGGTCTGGAGGCGATCGAAGCGCATCGTGAGGAATCGGTGGCCGCCATGCATGCCGTGCGTGTGGCTGGCGGTGACACCGTCCGAGTAATCCGGGCTGCGCAGATCGTAGTCCGCGTCGGCGACCTGCTTCGACGAAGACGCGCCCTTGGTCGTGTCGAGGTGATCGTGATGCGGGTCAGTCGTTGGTTTGTCGCTGGCAAGAGCGTGGCTGCATATGCCGGCAGCAACCAACAGCGCGAACATCGAGCAGGACAATGTGCGGTGCCGATTCCATGTCGCCGTGCTCATGACACCACCACTTCGCGAAACATGCCCGCTTCCATGTGGTACAGCAGATGGCAGTGATAGGCCCAGCGTCCCAGTGCGTCGGCGCTGACGAGGTAGCTGACGCGCTGCGCCGGTTGAACCATGATTGTGTGCTTTCGCACCTGGAAATTCCCATCCGGCGCCAGCAATTCGCTCCACAGACCGTGCAGGTGAATCGGGTGCGGCATCATGCTGTCGTTGACCAGCGTGATCCTGACGCGTTCACCATGCCGCAGATGCAGAGGTGTGGCGTCTGCAAACGGCTGGCCGTCGAAGGCCCACATGTAGCGCTCCATGTTGCCGGTGAGGTGCAGTTCGACTTCCCTGCCCCCGTCGCGTGCTTCCAATGGACCACCGATGGTGTGCAGATCTGCGTAGGTCAGCACACGACGGCCGTTGTTGCGCAGACCAATACCCGGATCGTCGATATTGTCCCGTGGTGTGTCCACGCGCATGTCGACTCCGGGACCAAACTCCGTGGAAGCATGACGGACGGGGCGCGGCTTGCTCGTGACGCCCATTGACATGCCCATGCTGGCACCGCAACTGCCTTCCATGCCCTTGCCCATGTTGCTGCCACAGCTGCCTTCCGTCGCTTTTCCCATGTTGCCACCACAACTGCCGCCCATTCCCTTGCTGGAACCGCCGTGTGACATGCCCTGCATGGTCATCGCGCCCATCATGTCGGTCATGCTGAGCCACTGCGGAGCATCGATGGCGGGCGCTTCGGCACGCATGCCTTCGCGTGGGGCCAGCGTGCCGCTGACGCTTCCGGTGCGGTCAATGGTCTGCGCAAACACGCACCAGGCGCGGTCGTCACCGGGCTCGACGATGACGTCATAGGTTTCGGCGACGGCGATGCGGAACTCGTCGACGCTGACCGGTTCGACGTCCTGACCGTCAGTGGCGACCACGGTCATCTTCAGACCGGGAATCCGCACGTCGAAGATGCTCATCGCCGAACCGTTGATGAAGCGCAGGCGCACGCGCTCACCGCGTTTGAACAGACCGGTCCAGTTGTCCAGCGACGTCGCCCCGTTCATCAGGTAGGTATACGCGTGACCGGTGACGTCGGCGAGGTCGGTCGGACTCATCCGCATCTGGTTCCACATGCGCCGCGAGGCCAGCGCGGCCTCGATGCCATGCTTGCGGACATCGGCGAGGAAGGCGCGCGCCGTAGGCTCGTTGAAGTTGTAGAAGTCGCCCATCTTCTTGAGGTTCTCGAAGATGGATTCCGGGCTGGTGTCGCTCCAGTCCGAGAGCATGACGACATAGTCGCGATCAACGACGTGGCGCTCCCCTGCCCTCGGCTCGATGACTATCGGGCCGTACATGCCGGTCTGTTCCTGGAAGCGCGAATGGCTGTGGTACCAATAGGTGCCGCTCTGCTTCAGGCGAAAGCGATAGGTGAACGTTTCGCCCGGCGCGATACCGGGAAAGCTGAGGCCCGGCACACCGTCCATTTCGGTCGGCAGCAGGATGCCGTGCCAGTGGATGGAGCTGGTGACCGGCAGTCGGTTGTGGACGCGGATGGTGACCTCATCGCCTTCGCGCCAACGCAGCAGTGGCGCGGGAACCCGGCCATTGATGGCGGTGGCGGTGCGCTGACGACCGGTAAAGGCAACCGGTAGTTCACCCACTTCAAGGTTGAACTGCTGGCCGCGCAACTCGGTGAGCTGTGGCGGTGCCTTGCGCGTGGATGCGGCGGACGATATGGGCGGCAGCAGGCCGTTGGCGCCGATGGCGACCATGCCTTGCAGCAGTCGGCGGCGCGACAGGTTCTGCGCATCGCCTTCCGCTTTGGGAGCGGAATCCGGTTTCATGGAGTTCTCCTGAATTCTCAAGCTGTCGCGCACGAGTCACGACAGAGCCTACGAGTCGCTGGCTGAAGCGGCCAGGACGGTCATGTGTCTACTGGCTAGATTTCAGGCGATGGGAGGTTTGAATGGCGGCGTCAGCTGTCGTTGACGCGGCGCCAATGACAGGCCGGATGTCGGAGCATCCGTGGAAGCCAGCGTGAGGTTTGAGAGCCAATAGCTGCCGACCAGGGCCGAAGCCACAGGTGGCGCCAGGCAGTGGCACTGGCCTGCCTTGCAACAGTCCGGCTGCGGAGCTGTCGGCGCATTCTGGTCGTCGCTGGTCAGGCTGTGACCACCCTGCCCCATTTCCTGGCAATGGGCTGAAGACATCGCCGGGATGGCGGTTTCGGCAGCCTGCATCACCGACATCTGATCCATGTGGCTCGCCGCATGCGCACGCGGCCCACCGCCAACCACCAGGCTCAGGCAGATCAGCAAACGCAGGGCAGTGGAAAGCATGTGCATGCGGGCAGCGTAGCAGAACGTCGGTTTTCCGACCCCGACCGGCGCAGTGAGTTCGCGTGACTGTGCCGCCACGGGCACGTGAGGCCAATCAATCCCAGTCGAGTTTCGCTTCCGGCGGCATCCAGCACACGCCGACGAAATGTTCGTGCCTCGGATTGACGACCTGGAACAGCAGCGCCACGTCCTTCCATTCATAGTTGGCGGCATGGTGCGTATCGCCGACATGCAGCGAAGTGGATACTGAGTATTCGCCGGGACCCAGTCGAAGCGGGAAAGTGAAGCCCAGCCTCGCCAGTTGGCCGAGACGGCAGTGCGTGATGGGAATCTTGAGGTGGTGGGTATTGGTGCCGAACATCACCCGCCCGAGGCGATCCTTGATCATGTAGCCGAAGACCAGGTCGTCGATATCCTGATTGATTCGGACATCCACTGCCAGACGAACCATGTCTCCCGTAGCCACTACTTCCATTGGCGCGTTTTCGGTGTCGAGCAGCGCGATGCCTTCGACAGAAGCCTCGCCGCTGCCGGAAACGGTCATCGCCCGCCCGCTTGCGAGACGCTCGACCCGCACCGACTGGCGACCGGCATCGGACAGGATGGCGTTGTAGCGATCCAGCACTTCCTCGGCGGTGCCATCACAAACCACCTTTGCTTCGTCGAGAAGGATCGCTCGCGGACACAGGCTGAGGATGGCGCCGGGATCATGCGAGACCAGCAGCAGGGCCATGCCCTCTTCCTGGTAGCGCCGGATACGCTCGATGCTCTTGTGCTGGAAATAGGCATCGCCGACCGCCATGGCCTCGTCGACGATCAGCAGGTCCGGGCGCACGGCGGTGGCCACGGCGAAGGCCAGCCGCATTTGCATGCCGCTGGAGTAGTGACGCACAGGCCGCTCGAAATACTCGCCGATCTCGGCGAAGGCCTCGATTTCCGGGAGGCAGGCGTCGATTTCCTCGCGACTAAGTCCCAGAAGCTGGCAGCCAATGATCGCGTTCTCGCGACCGTCGAAGTCCGGGTGGAAGCCCATGCCCAATTCCAGCAAGGCGGCGACGCGTCCTTCGGTCTGTACCGTCCCCGTACTCGGCGGCGTAATGCCGGCGATGAGGCGAAGCAGCGTGGTCTTGCCGGCGCCATTGCGGCCGACGATGCCCAGTGCTTCGCCAGGCGCCATGCTCAGGCTGACATCCCTGAATACCCAGATCGGGCGATGGCGACGCAGACCCGTCAGCCATTCAAGGATCCGCGCCCAGCGACTTGGGTAGTAGCGGTAGGCCTTCCCTACCCGGTGCAGTTTCAGCACGGCGCTCACAGCTCGTCCACCAGCTCGCCCACGCGCGAGAGAAAGAAACGGGCCGCCAGCAACAGTAGCAGCAGCGACATCATGGCCAGCGGCAGTAATGACATGGGATCGGGCGACAGGCCGTCAAGAAAAACCCGCTGATAGGCCGCCACCAATGGCTGCATGGGATTGAGCGGCAGCCAGCTGCGCAGCCATTCCGGAAGCGCTGCCGTCGTGTAGACAATGGGTGTCAGCCAGAACCAGAACTGCAGCACCACACTGATGAGCTGGCCGATGTCGCGGAAGAATACGTTGGCCGTGCCAAGCAGCACGCCAAGGGCCAGGGTAAATGCCAGTTGCAGGGCGACCAGCGGAATTACCCAGAAGATCGCCAGTCCCGGCCAGTGGCCGATCACCGCGAGGAACAGCAGCAACAAGGCCAGAATGATCGCGAACTGCAGCAGCGACGACAGCGCAACGATGGCCGGAAGACAGATGCGCGGGAACGTCGACTTCTTGATGAGGTTGGCGCGGTCGATGAACATCGTGGTCAGGCGACCAAGCATGTCGGAGAACAGCGTCCACGCCATCACACCGGCGCAGACATGGATGCTGAATGCGAAAGGATTGTCCTCGTGGCCGTCCAGCGTGGGTCGCATCAGCCCGCTGAAGATCACCACGAAAATCACGATCATGGTTAGTGGCTGCGCGATCGACCAGAGCAGTCCCAGCAAGGACTCCCGATAGCGGCCGCTGAACTCACGCCAGACGCTGCTCCAGACAAAGCCCCGGAACCGCCACAGCGCCGCCAGCATCGTCGACCAGGACTTCATGCGAGCCCCGTCACGTGTTGGTAGATATCGACCAGGCGATCCGCGGCGCGATCCCAGCTGAATTCACGTGCCCGCGCCAGGCCCTTCTCGCGCATCGATTGCTGCTGGCTGGGCGATGTGGCCAGACGCTGCATGGCGTCCGCCCAGGCCGCTGGCGATTGCGGGTCCAGCAGTTCAGCCGCCTCGCCCGCGACTTCCGGTATCGATGTGCTGTTCGAGGCGAGCACCGGTACGCCAGCGGCGAAACCTTCGAGAACCGGCAGGCCGAAACCTTCGAAGAGCGACGGGAACAGCAGCGCCGTCGCCATTCCGAATAGCGATGGCAGGTACTGGTCAGGCACATAGCGTAGCCAGCGCACGTTGGGAATCGCATCGGCGCGTAGCCTGGTCACGAGCGCCTCACAACCCCAGCCGCCACGCCCGGCAATCAGCAGCGGCACTTCCCGCTGTACGGATTCCGGCAACATCGCGTGCGCCTGGATCAGCATCTCCAGGTTCTTCCGTGGCTGGATGGTGCCCACGAACAGGAAGAAGCGTTCCGGCAACTCCAGCTGCAGTCGCACCTGCCGCTCGTCACCGGCATCGGCGCTGTGGAACCAGCGCTCGTCGACTCCCAGCGGCATCACGCTGATTCGCGATTCCGGTATGCGGAAATGCCGCGAAATCTCATCGCGGGAGAACGCCGAAATGGTGACGATGTGATCCGCCCAGTGCGCGGAACGTCGCCACATCGCATTGACCAGCCGCTTGTGGCGGTAGGTCACCCACTCCGGGTGCGACAGTGGAATGGCGTCCATCAGCGTGGCCAGCAGCGGCGTGCCCCGCACCCGTGGGATCTGGTGGTCGGTGGCATGCACCAGATCCACCTTGTTGCGCACCATGTGCTTCAGGCGGGAAAAGGAACGACCCAGCAGCAACGCGCGGCGTGCCTGCAGCCGATAGTCGCCCACCGCCGTCGACCCATCAATGCAGCCGGATTCAATCTCGGCAAACTCGAAGGGGCGCAGGTCCAGGCCTGCCCGCGGTTGCAGCCTTGTCAGCAACTCGCGGGTAACGGTGCCGATCCCGTCAACGCCGTCGCCAAGCAGGCCGGCGGCGAGCACGCTGGTGCCGAATGCCACGCGCAGGGTCATGCCTGCAGCATCCATGTCAGCGTTTCCCGCAGTGACGGCGAACGCCAGTCGCCGATCAGCTCGCGCAGCCGCGAAGGATCACCACGCAGGCTGGTGATCTCGTTCTTGCGCACCAGACCGGGAGAGACGCTTACCTTGAGATGATGACCGGCGATCTCCTCGGCCATCGCCAGCATTTCACGCAGCGTGTGCGACTCGCCCGAGCAGATCTGCACGGTTTCGCCGGCGGGCCTCGCCTCAAGCAAGCGTCGATAAGCCTCGGCGACCGCGCGGACATCAGTGATGTCGCGACGGATCTCCAGATTGCCCAGTTCGATCTCGCGGGCCCCATCCCGGAGGTGTGCCACAAGCTTGGCGATCAGGAATCGGGGCGACTGCCCGACACCGGTGTAGTTGAACGGCCGGGTGATGGCGATTGGCAGCCTGTCCATCCACAGCCGCGCCATATGCTCCATGGCCAGCTTGCCGACCGCGTAGTCGTTCGCCGGGTTTGCCGGCTGGGACTCGCGGATCACGGTGTCGCCAGCATTACCGTAAACGTTGGCGCTGCTGGCCAGCAGCACGAAGGGTGGCGTTTGCACGACCTCGGCGGCAGCCTGCAGCAGATGCCGCGTGCCGAGCAGGTTGGTGCAGTACATGGCATCCACATCGTCCGCCGCAACGAAGGCCTGTGCCGCCAGGTGGATGATGGCCTCGGGCTGCACTTCTTCCAGCAGCGATGCCACCGACCGGGCGTCTCCGAGTTCGGCCTGTCGATAGCTGAGGCCCGGTATGGAATCCGCGCGACCGCTTCCCCAGACATCCCAGCCAGCGGCCTGCATTTCACGAACCACATAACGCCCGGTAAATCCGCTGGCGCCCGTGACCAGTACGCGTTTCGTCATCGCCCGCACCCACTCAGAAGACGATGCCGCGCTCGTTCCGGCGGATGTCGGCTTCCACCATCATCTGGCAAAGTTCTTCCAGGGTGGTCTTCGGCTCCCAGCCGAGTTCGCGACGGGCCTTGTCGGCATCGCCGATCAGCAGGTCGACTTCTGCCGGGCGGTAATGCCGCGAGTTGATGCGGACCAGCGTCCTGCCACAGGCACGATCAATACCGACTTCATCACGCCCACTGCCTTCCCAGGCAAGCTCGACGCCGGCAACGGCAGCCGCCAACGTGGTGAACTCACGGACGGTTTCGGTTCGGTTGGTGGCCAGGACGTAGGTATCGGGCTTGTCCACCTGCAGCATGCGCCACATGCCGTCCACATATTCCGCGGCGTAACCCCAGTCACGCCGGGCATCGAGGTTGCCCAGTTCCAGCGTTTCGGCGTGACCCAGCCGGATCCGCGCCATGCCGTTGGTGACCTTTCGGGTGAGGAATTCGCGTCCACGCAGCGGCGACTCATGATTGAAGAGGATGCCGCTGGCGCCAAACAGACCATGGCTCTCGCGATAATTCACCGTCATCCAGTGCGCATAAAGCTTGGCCACACCATACGGGCTACGCGGGTAGAACGGCGTGGACTCGTTCTGCGGCACGGCCTGTGCCTTGCCGAACATCTCGGAAGTGCTGGCCTGGTAGAAGCGGATTTCCGGGTTCACGATGCGCGCGGCTTCCAGCAGGTTGACCGCGCCGATACCGGTGATCTCCCCCGTGGTGATCGGCTGTTCGAAGGACACACCAACGAAACTCTGCGCGGCCAGATTGTAGATTTCGCTGGCCTGGCTCGAGGACAACAGGCGAATGCTGGATGAGAGGTCGGTCAGGTCATGTTCGACCAGGTGCAGCATCGGATGTTCCGTGATACCCAGTTCCTGGATGCGCCAGAAATTGACCGAACTGGTCCGCCGGAAGGTACCGAACACCTCGTAGCCCTTGGCCAGAAGCAGTTGGGCCAGATAGGCGCCATCCTGTCCGGTGATGCCGGTAACAATCGCTCGCTTTGCCACGTGTCGCCTACTCCAAATCCCTGCGTCGACCGGTCGCAACGCCGGCGATACCCGACCGCGTTCCTGCGGTGGTCTGCACGACAATCCCGGAGAGGGCTGAGGCATTGCTGCGCGGGGCGACCTCATGGGTCGTTCCATCATGCGCCTTCGCAATCACCATGCAATCAGCCTGATTGCACCCCCCGTGAGCGTCGACAGGGCGATGCCGGTCACCTGAGGACCACGCCCCTGAATCAATTCCGGTGTTGCCGGACGTCGCAGTATGGCGTCTCCGCCCGGTTGTCGCTACTCCCTGCACGCCTATTGGCGACAAGCTTTTACAATCACCGCGACGACCATCAATCCCAGGAAAGCCGGAAAAGCAAACGGCCCGCCGAAGCGAGCCGTTTGTCAGATCTTCAATGGCGTCCCCACGGGGATTCGAACCCCGGTCGCCACCGTGAAAGGGTGGTGTCCTAGGCCTCTAGACGATGGGGACGCTGATTGAAACTTTTCTGATTTTTGGTGGAGCCAGCCGGGATCGAACCGGCGACCTCTACAATGCCATTGTAGCGCTCTCCCAGCTGAGCTATGGCCCCACTGCTGGAAGGCGCGGAAGGTTACGCGCGCTTGTTCCCCTCGTCAAGCCTTTTCATCAACAAAACGAAAACAACCGCCAATATGGTCAACCGGCCAGCGCGGCTTCGGCATCGATATCCGTGCCGCCCGACGACAACTCCGCCAGCTCCGGCGCTTCCACGAGGGTGAAGCGCGAGTGCCCCTGCTCGGCCAGGTATTCCAGCCATTTGCCGAGAAACGCGTTCATGCGGAGCCGGTAGCCCACCAGCACCGGCAGTCGTGGGTTCAGCCCCAGCACGTCCTGCCAGCGTCGCCCGATGTAGCAATGCGTGGCTTCCACCTGCTCGGCGTCGTGATAGCAGCGCAGGTGTGCCGACGGATCGGGCATGCCGGTACGCGGGTCGCGGATCAGGTAGCTGAGTCGCAGCTCCTGCGTGTAGGGATGACTGGCCAGAACCTCCAGATGAAGATCCAGCCCGTCGCCGATGTTGGAACGGTAGTGGCCGACGTCGAGATCGCGCGGCGCGAACATTCGCGCCAGCCGCTGATGGTTTTCCGCATACAGGCCCATCAGGTAGCGGAAGCGACTCAGCGTCGGCAGGGATTTCGATTGGTCTAGGACTTCGGACATGACCCGACTATAAGCCAGCCGGACGAATCCGCGTAGGCATGGCGGAATGCTGCGTCAGAACATATGCTTGTTGATCCCGAGTGCCGACAGCACCTTGCTGGCGATTTCCTCGATCGAGGTATGCGTGGTGCTCAGCGACGAGATCCCTTCCATCTGGAACAGCGCCTCGGCAGCCGCCACTTCGCGGCGGCAGCGCGCCAGGTCGGCGTAGCGACTGTTCGGCCGCCTCGCCTGTCGCACCTGCTGCAGGCGCACCGGATCAATGGTGAGCCCGAACAGCTTGTGGCGATGCGGTTTCAGGCGTGCTGGCAGGCGGTCGCTTTCCAGGTCATCGTCGGTCAGCGGATAGTTCGCCGCCTTCACGCCAAAATGCAGCGCCAGATACAGGCATGTCGGCGTCTTTCCGGAACGAGATACGCCCACCAGGATCAGGTCGGCATCGTTGTAGTCGAGATCGATGCCGTCGTCATGCGAAAGCGCGTAATTGGTGGCATCAATGCGCGACTCGTAGGCATCAAAGTCCACCAGGCCATGCGCCTTGCCGACCTGCGGCTTGCGCTGGCTGCAGAGTTCGGCTTCCAGCGGCCCCATGAACGGCGCGAACACGTCCAGCATCAGCGCGCCACTCGCAGCCAGCATCGCGGAAATGTCGGCGTCCACCACCGTGTTCACCACGATCGGCCGCAGATTGCAGCGCACGCCCTCCAGACGGATGCGCTCCGCCGCCCGCTCGGCCTTCTCCGCACTGTCCACGAAGGGAATGCGCTGCGTGTCGAAACGTACGTCGCCAAACTGCGTCAGCAGGCTGTGGCCGATGGTCTCGGCGGTGATGCCGGTGCCGTCGGAGACGAAGAACACCGGGCGGGGCATCAGGTCGGTCAAGGGATAGTCCTGCGGACAAGCCGCGCTACTTAATGGTGACGAGCGAGTCTAGCAGGCGGGGGATATTCGATATTGCGACGCACAAACTTGTCCCGGACAGGGCCGAAACGGCAAAATAGGCGGCTGCCGCGCGGTGATTCTGCAGTATCGCCCCGCCCGGCGCCCTGCCCCAATCCGAACTGGAGATCGCCCGTGAGCGTCCACGTCCGCTGGCTGCAAGATTTGCGCCTTTCCGACCTCGCCGAAGTCGGCGGCAAGAACGCTTCCCTCGGTGAAATGATCGGGAACCTCGACGGGCTGGGTGTATCCGTCCCGGGCGGCTTCGCCACCACGGCACAGGCTTTCCGCGACTTCATCGACGAGAACAAGCTCACCGAGCGCATCCGCCAGCGCCTGGCCTCTTTCGATGTCGAGGACGTGAATGCGCTGACCGCAGCTGGCCGGGAAATCCGCGACTGGGTGATCACCGCGCCACTGCCAGCCGCGCTGGAAAAGGACGTGCGCGACGCCTACACCAAGCTCTGTGCCGATGCCGGCGCCGAGAACCTGTCGGTGGCCGTGCGTTCCTCGGCCACTGCCGAAGACCTGCCCGACGCCAGCTTCGCCGGTCAGCAGGAAACCTATCTCAACGTCAGCGGTATCGAGGCCGTGCTGACCAAGGTCCGCGAGGTGTTCGCCTCGCTGTACAACGACCGCGCTATTGCCTACCGCGTGCACCACGGCTTCAAGCACGAGGACGTGTTCCTGTCCGCCGGCGTGCAGCTGATGGTGCGTTCGGACATCGGAGCGTCGGGCGTGCTGTTCACGCTGGACACCGAATCCGGCTTCCGTGACGTGGTGTTCATCACCGGCAGTTATGGCCTCGGCGAGATGGTCGTCCAGGGCGCTGTGAACCCGGACGAGTTCTACGTGCACAAGCCCACGTTGCGGGCCGGTCGTCCGGCCGTGCTGCGCCGGCAGATCGGCGCCAAGCAGCTGAAGATGATCTATTCCGACCAGCCGGGTGAGCTGGTGAAGACGGTGGACACCAGCGCCGAAGAGCGCGGCCGTTTCTGCATTACCGATGCCGAAATCGAGGAGCTGGCGCGCCAGTCGCTGACCATCGAGAAGCACTACGACCGTCCGATGGACATCGAATGGGCCAAGGACGGCAACACCGGCAAGCTCTACATCGTGCAGGCGCGCCCGGAGACGGTGAAGTCGCGCGACCACGTCAACAAGCTGGAACGCTACAGCCTGTCGAAGCGCGGCGAGCTCGTCGCCGAAGGCCGCGCCATCGGCCACAAGATCGGCGCTGGTCGCGCCCGCGTGGTGAAGTCGTTGGACGACATGAACCGCGTCGAGGCCGGCGACGTGCTGGTCACCGACATGACTGATCCGGACTGGGAGCCGGTGATGAAGCGCAGTGCCGCCATCGTCACCAATCGCGGCGGACGTACCTGCCACGCGGCGATCATCGCCCGCGAGCTGGGCATTCCGGCCGTGGTGGGCTGCGGCGACGCCACGCAGAAGATCAAGGACGGCGATCTGGTCACCGTCAGCTGCGCGGAAGGCGATACCGGCTACATCTACGCCGGCGAGCTGCCGTTCGAGGTCAAGGAAACCGATCTCGGCAACCTGCCGCCGCCGCCGCTCAAGATCATGATGAATGTGGGCAATCCGGAGCGCGCCTTCGACTTCGCCATGCTGCCGCACCAGGGCATTGGCCTGGCCCGTCTTGAATTCATCATTGCCCGCCAGATCGGCGTGCATCCGCGTGCCCTGCTGGAATACGACCAGCAGAGCCCGGACATCAAGGCCGAGATCGACCGCCGCATGGCCGGCTACAGCGATCCGGTCAGCTTCTACGTCGATCGTCTGGCCGAAGGCATCGCCACGCTGTCAGCCGCCTTCGCACCGGAAGTGGTGATCGTGCGCCTGTCAGATTTCAAGTCCAACGAATATGCCAATCTGGTCGGTGGCCGCGCTTACGAGCCGCACGAAGAGAACCCGATGCTGGGCTTCCGCGGTGCCAGCCGCTACGTCGACCCGAGCTTCAGTGACTGCTTCGCCCTGGAATGCCGGGCGATGAAGAAGGTCCGCGACGAAATGGGCCTGACCAACGCCTGGGTGATGATTCCCTTCGTGCGCACGCTGGAGGAAGGCCGCAAGGTGGTCGAGGCGCTGGAAGCCAATGGCCTCAAGCGCGGCGACAACGGCCTGAAGCTCATCATGATGTGCGAGCTGCCGTCCAACGCCCTCCTGGCCGATGAGTTCCTGGAGATGTTCGATGGCTTCTCGATCGGCTCCAACGACCTGACCCAGCTGACGTTGGGCCTGGATCGCGATTCCGGCCTGATCGCCGAGCTGTTCGACGAGCGCAACGCGGCCGTCAAGAAGCTGCTGTCGATGGCCATCAGCACCGCCCGCGCGAAGGGCAAGTACATTGGCATCTGTGGCCAGGGTCCGTCAGATCACCCGGATCTGGCCGAATGGCTGCTGGAACAGGGCATCGAGTCGGTGTCGCTGAATCCGGATACGGTCATCGATACCTGGCTGCGGCTGGCCAAGCACGGCTGATGCCGGCGGCCTCCGGTCGGCGTCTTGCCGGCCGGACGAAAGCATTCAGACGGGCGCCAAGTGCGCCCGTTTTCTTTGCCTGAAGCCGGTCTGGCGCCGCGGCAGCGCCCGTTCCTCGCCTATTCGAAGCCGTCGCTGAAGACCTGCGGCGACACCAGCGCCAGGGCCGCCTGCACAGCGGCATAGGCATCAATGCGCCCGTAGCCATACACCGCATTCGGCACGTCGGTTGGACCAAAACCACCGCAGCCCTGCGATGAGGTCAGCGGTACCGCCGTGCTTTCGAGGATGGACTGGATCGTATCCGGATCGCCACGCAGTGCCGGGTTGGCACTGATGATCAAGGCCACCGCACCGGCCACATGTGGCCCCGCCATGCTGGTGCCGCTATAGCTGCAGCTGTAGCTGTCGGTAGGCACGCTGGAACAGACACTGACACCCGGCGCGCTGACGTTGGGCTTCAACAGGCCCGTTGGTGACATCCCGCGACTGCTGAAGCTGGCGATGACGTCGCTGCTGTTGGTGGCCCCCACCGTGAAGCTGCTGGCGTAGATCGCCGCGGGGTCGTCTACGGTGTCACAGGCAGAACCACCGTTGCCGGCCGACACCACCACCACGATGCCGGCGGCGCGGACGTTGTCGACCGCGCTTTCCATCGTGTTCGTGGCCGTGGCATCGCAAAGCTCCGAAGGCGGACAGCCCCAGGAGTTGTTGATCACGTCCGGCGCCATCGCCGCATCCGGGTTGCTGCCGGCCATATCGGTGGGCTCGACGAACCACTCGAAGCATTCGATGTAGGTCGATGGCCGACCATCGCCGGCCTCCATGTTGCGGCAGCCGATCCACTTGGCGTCCGGCGCCACGCCAATCGGGTTGGCCCCGCCATCGTCCCCGATCATGGTGCCCATGGTGTGCGTGCCGTGACCGTTGTCGTCACAGGGAAACGGCGAATCAAGACCACAGCTGTTGGTGGTTCCGGCGTTGATGAAACTGCGGATGGCGTCGTGCCAGGCGTAGTCGTGGTCGGCGCTGACGCCGTTCCAGCCGCGATACTTGCCCTTCAGCGCCGGATGATCCCACTGGTAACCGGTGTCCTGTCCGGCGACCACGACGCCCTGCCCCTTGTAACCCAGCGCCCAGACGTCCGGCGCGCGGATCTTGATCACGCCCCAGGGCTCACCGGCCAGCGTTGCCTTGGCGGCAGGCGATGGCAGCGGTTCCGAGACAGGATGAGGCGCATCGGATTCGATGGTGCGGACCTCGACGCGCCCGGCCAATTCCGGCAGCAGCCTCGCCGGCACCCGCGCCGCGATGGCGTTGGCGATCCAGAACGGGTGGTAGTCGACTCCTTGCGCATCCAACCATTGGCGAAGGTCTTTCTGGCTGCTGGCAGCAGTGTCGCGCAGGCGTTGTCCCAGCAGCGCTCGCTTGGCTACGGGATCGCGCACCGCTCCCAGGCCCTTCCGGAGCCCGGACGATTCATGGAGCAGGATCAGCACGTCCATCATCTGCCCGGGCGAAGCCGGCGCCAGGCGACGTTTCAGGGCCGCATCCAGCTTGTCGTTCGTCGCCGTGGCAGGCAATGCCGCGACGCTGGTGGCGCCCAGCGCCAGTGACAGCGGTAGCAGCAGGCGGATGGCTCGGGTCAACGCAGCTGTTGTCATCGTCATCACCGATGGATGAAAGCGGGGCCGGATCAGACCGGCGTGGGCAGACCGGACAGGCTGCCCATGAATTGCCGGTAGTGGCGCAGCTCATCCACGGAATCACGGATGTCACTCAGGGCCGTGTGCGCGGCATTCTTGTTCAGTCCCTGCATCACGGACGGATTCCAGCGCCGCGCCAGCTCCTTCAGCGTGGTGACATCGATGTGCCGGTAGTGGAAATAGCGCTCCAGCTCCGGCATCAGGCGATACAGGAAACGGCGGTCCTGGCAGATCGAATTGCCGCACATCGGCGACTTGCCAGCCGGCACCCAGCCGGAAAGGAAGTCCAGGGTATCCGCCTCGGCGGTACGCATGTCGATGCGCGACTCCACCACACGCTGCCACAGGCCGGAGCGGGTGTGCTGGTTGCGATTCCAGTCGTCCATCGCCTGCAGGCGCTCCACCGGATGGTGGATGGCCAACTCGGGACCTTCCGCGAGAACGTTCAGGTCACGGTCGGTGACGATGGTTGCGATTTCCAGAATGGAATCGCTGTCCGGGTCGAGCCCGGTCATTTCGAGGTCGATCCAGATCAGGTTGTCTTCACTGGGGCTGCCGCCATGGCCTGACATGAGCTTCCTTTGCTGCGTAGCTTGATGTTCCAGCCCCGAAGCGTACCACTGGCAAGCGCCGGGCGGACCGTCAGGACTTGCGACGCTTGTTGCGGAAATAGTCCCGGAGCAGCTGTCCGGCCTCTTCCGCCATCAAACCATCAATCACTTCGACGCGATGGTTGTGGCGATCAGAGCCCAGCAGGTCGAAAACACTGCCGGCGGCGCCGGTCTTGGGATCGCGGGCCGCGAACACCACCCGCTTTACCCGCGCGTGCACGATCGCCATCGCGCACATCGCGCAGGGCTCCAGCGTGACATACAGCGTGGTGTCGATCAGGCGATGGTTGCCAAGGCGCATGCCGGCCTGGCGCATGGCGACGATCTCGGCATGGGCGCTGGGATCGTGCTCGGTGATGTTGCGGTTCCAGCCCTCGCCCAACAGGTGTCCGTCAGCGGAGACCATGACGGCGCCGACAGGGATTTCGTCGTCTTCCCGCTCGGCACGTTTCGCCAGCGCGAGGGCGTGTCGCATCCAGCGCATGTCTGGCTCGTCTGCCGCAGGGAACAAGAGATTGCTGTTGTCCGACGTTTCGGGCATCGGTGGTCATAGTGGGGATACGGGCCGCAAAGGATAGCCGGCGCCGTCGCCAACGCCCAGAGCGAAGCTCGCATCCTGCCAGCTCGGTCAGACCCTCCCTGCCTCTCGAAGCGCGTCGAACTCAGCGTCCTCGAACAGACGGGAGCGCACGAAGAAACGCACGCCTTCGCCATTCTCCAGCGAGAACATGCCGCCGCGCCCATCGACCACGTCGATGATCAGCTGCGTGTGTTTCCAGTACTCAAATTGAGGGCGACTGATGTGGAACGGCGCCCCACCGATTTCGCCCAACTGGACGTCGTTGTCACCCAGGAGGAATTCGCCACGCGGGTAGCACATGGGCGACGAGCCATCACAGCAGCCACCCGACTGATGGAACATCAGCGCGCCATGACGCTTTTCAAGCTTTTCAATGAGTAGCAATGCCCGCGCCGTGGCCAGTACCTGCGCTGGCGGCTCCGACTTGCCAGTGTTCTCGTCCATCGGCGTGCCTGCAGAGCGAAAGGCAGGCTGACCCCGCGCTACCCGAGGGAGGGATAGGCAACGCGGGGCCAGGCTGCGGAACGGACCGGTGGTGTGGGCCTAGAAGAAGCCCAGCGCCTTCGGCGAATAGCTGACCAGCAGGTTCTTGGTCTGCTGGTAGTGGTCGAGCATCATCTTGTGCGTTTCACGACCGATGCCCGACTGCTTGTAGCCACCGAAGGCCGCATGCGCCGGATAGGCGTGATAGCAGTTGGTCCAGACGCGACCGGCCTGGATGGCCCGACCCATGCGGTACAGGCGCGAGGTATCGCGGCTCCAGACGCCGGCGCCAAGTCCGTACAAGGTGTCATTGGCGATTTCCAGCGCCTCGGCTTCGTCCTTGAAGGTGGTCACGGACAC
>ERZ795053.3804-NODE-3804-length-16826-cov-9.561266_pt1 | contig 16826 bp, 16 predicted proteins | sample MGYA00375137_ERZ795053 | MGnify/ENA primary metagenome ERZ795053 (study PRJEB30182, sample SAMN05720284) | activated sludge metagenome | isolation source: Anaerobic digester | place: Hong Kong | collected 2014-12-17 ...
GCGGCGACCTGACGGAGGAGGAAGGCCACCTGCTGCGGCTGCTCACCTCCATCAACAAGCTGGTCACCGGCAAGCAGGCGGTGGCCGCGGCCAGCGAAGTGCTGGAAGCGTTTGGCGGCGCGGGTTACGTGGAGGACACCGGCCTGCCGCTGCTGCTGCGCGACAGCCAGGTGCTGCCGATCTGGGAGGGCACGACCAACGTGCTGGCCCTGGATGCGCTGCGCGCCCTGGCCGGGGAAGAAGGTGAGGGGCTGCGCGCCCTGAAAAGCAAAGTGCGCGCTACAGCCGCGCAGGTCCAAGAACCAACGCTGGCCCAAACAGGACAGGCGGCGATTACGGCCGTGAACCACGCCGAGCAATGGCTGCTAAACGCCATGGGCGCCGGCAGGCCGGCGGTAGAAGCGGGCGCGCGACGTTTTGCCCTAACCCTGGGTAGAGCGTTAGAATTGGCCCTACTAACGGAACACGCGCAGTGGTCGTTGGCCGTGGAGAAAGACGGCCGTGCGCTGGCTGCAGCTCGTCGTTTTGCCCAGGCAGGCATCGATCTGATCGGTGACACCGACAGGGATGAGGCGCTGGCTCTGGCCAATGATTTGCCGCTGCCGCTGGTTTAACTAATTTGCCGGGAAACGGCCGTTTCGTTTATCGGTAGGGCACGCCTCTGGTGTGCTGCTTATTCAATCACCCACCCGTCCACAGGAGGAATCTGTGAAGGTCCGACGATTCATCATCCTTTTTTTTAGCGCGATCCTGGTGCTGACAGCCTGCCGCCGCGCTCAGGATAGTTCAGGTAACGAAAGCCAGCAAACCAACTATGCCGCCGGTTCGATTAACTACCCGCTGCTTCTGAATGGCGTTGGCCTCCAGGTTGATCAGGCCGGGTTTCTGGCCGAGCAGGATGCCCTCAATGCAGACTATGCCCACATCATCCTGTCGCTCGCAGTAACCAACCAGAGTGAATACGACGTCGTGCCGCCGACGATGACGCTGGTGGATGCCCACGGCAACATTTACCCGGCCTGGCAGTCGGCGCTGCCTTATGAAGACCAGATCAATCGCCTACCGCTCACCGTGCCAACAGGCGAATCGGGCATCGGCAACCTGATCTTTATCATCCCCAAATCGGCCTTGCAGGACAATCTGCGCCTGCGGTGGGAATCGACGATCCACCAGTCTCGCATTGATGTGTTTTTGGGCACGATTGGGTCAAGGGCTGGTTAACATGTCTGATCTGACTTTGAGCGATTGCCAGAAAATTGTCGATGAGTGGGTGACCACGATTGGCGTGCGCTATTATTCGGAATTGACCAACACGGCCGTCTTGATGGAAGAGGTGGGTGAAGTGGCTCGCCTCATGGCCCGGCTGTACGGCGATCAATCCTTCAAAAAATCGGATGAAACCTACAATTTGGCCGACGAAATGGCCGACGTGTTATTTGTCCTCATCTGCCTGGCCAATCAGACCGGCGTGGACCTGACGGCCGCGTTTGAGCAAAACATGGCCAAAAAAACCAGGCGCGACAAAGATCGCCATGCGAACAATCCCAAACTGCGAACGAAGAACGATGAATGATGACCGGCTGGACGATTGCCAGTTGACAACAAACCTGTCACTGGCGAAAATTTTGTTAAGGAGCCCCTATGTCCATTGACCTGGAGAAGGTCTTAAATCACACCTTCAAATCTGCCCCCAGCGTTTACGACGCCGACGACGCCATCCTGTATGCCCTATCCATTGGCGCCGGTGTAGATCCATTGGACCCGGCCGAGTTGGCCCTGGTCTACGAGCTCAATGGGGCCGGCTTCAAAGTGTTCCCGACGATGGCCGTGACGTTCCCGTTTACCTTGTTCTGGCAGATTGTGGATGTGCCCGGCCTGAATTTTAATCCGATGCTGCTGCTGCATGGCGAGCAATATGTAGAACTGAAACGGCCGTTACCCCCTGCCGCTGCCTTCACCAACCACGCCCGCATCACCGACATCTACGATAAAGGCTCCGGCGCTCTGGTCATCCTGGAAGTGCAAACCGTGGACGAAACCGGGGTGGAAGTAGCCCTTAACCGCAGTTCGCTTTTTATCCGTGGGCTGGGCGGTTTCGGCGGCGACCGTGGCCCATCGCTAAGCGCCATCAACCAGCCGCCCGACCGCGCCCCGGACGCCGTTGTGCGGCAAAAAACGCAACCCAACCAGGCTCTGCTCTATCGCCTATCATCGAAAGACCGCAATCCCCTGCACGCCGATCCCCAGATGGCCGCCCTGGGCGGCTTCGATCGGCCTATTCTGCATGGACTATGCACCTATGGCTTCGCCGCTCGCGCGGTCATGAAGCAGTTTGTCCCCGACAGTCAAAACGGATATGATGTGGTAAGGTTAAAAAGCATGCAGGCTCGGTTTAGCAAACATGTTTTCCCGGGAGAAACTCTGGTCACCGAGATGTGGCAGGTTTCAGAGAATCGCGTCATTTTCCAGGCTAAGGTTCATGAGCGAAATGAAATAGCCCTTAGTAACGCAGTTATCGAACTATATTAGAACCCGCCCGTTATCCCGGTGGTCGGCATTCACTCAATTACCAGTGCTTGCTGGATAATTAAGTAGCCACAGGAGTCATAAAGTATGATGCACCCCGCCACCGGAAGTGATCAAAAAACGATTCTCATTGTTGAGGACAACAAGGCGTTGCGTGACGCCTTTTGCGATATTTTAGAAGCCGCGAAATACCGGGTAGTCAGCGCCTCAGACGGCCGTGAGGCCCTCACCCTCTTCTACGAGCAAACCAGATCAGTCGAACTGCTTATCACCGATATCAATATGCCAGAAATGGATGGCATTGCCCTGGCCGAAAAACTACGCCAAAAAGATGCCGGTCTCAAGGTTTTGCTCATGAGCGGGCAAAACCCGGCCGAATCGGGGCATGCCTCCCCGCATATCCCCATAGATGGCTGGTTGCAAAAACCGGTTGGCTTGAAGGATTTTTTGCGCGCCGTCAATGAGCTCTTACGGTGAGACACCTAAATCCCCGCTGGCGACCAGCCGGTTAATGCAACGGCAGCGGCTCACCCAAAACCGGCGGGGGATTGTGGCGCAGCACGTCCCACAAGGCGACCAACGTCGCCGCTGTTTCGCGTATTTCATACCAGCGCGCCCCACGATAAGCCCGTAGATCGGCGGCCACGCCAACGGCCGTTACCCCCAACTGCCGGCACGTGAACAAAGCCCGCGGCAAATGAAAAGCCTGCGTCACCAGGACGACGCTCTCCACCTGAAAAATATCCCGCGCCCGATAACAAGTATCATACGTGCGGCGGCCGCCATAATCTGGCTGCACGTCCTCCGGGGGCACGCCCTGAGCCACCGCATAGGCCACCATGGCGCTCGGTTCGTCGTAATTTAGGGCCTGATTGTCGCCGGACATGAGCAGCTTATCGACCCGCCCGGTTTTGTAGAGCTGCACGGCCGTTTCCACCCGATCCCGCAGCACAGGGCTGAGACGGCCGTTGCCATACACCGCCGCCCCAAAGACAACCGCCGCCCGCTGCGCCGGCGCACTTTGTACAGCATATATGTGCCGCTGATAATATCCCTTCACGGCCGTGCGCCAGAAAATGGGTAAACTGGCCACCGCCACCAGGCCCAATGCCAGCCACAAACACCCCCGGCAGCCACGCCTCACGGCCGTTGGCCGCTTAAATACCTTCTCATTCTCAGACGGTTCTCGCATACGCCCGATCTTAACGCTACTCCTGAGAAATCAACAACCCACACCCCCCAACTGGCAAAACAAATTAATCCCCCTCACATAAACCCGTACAAATATTAGACAAAGATAAGGTTTACTTCTGTATAAATTGACAATACCTGTGCATTTCGCTAGGATTATCTCCACATCACGTGATTTGTGCACACAAAGTCTGATAAAAGCTGGACAAACTGTCTAACCTATATTTCGCAAAATTAACCATTACAAGGAGTAAGATCGACATGAAACGCCTGACCTTTCTCAGTTTACTGCTTATCCTGACCCTGGTAATCGCTGCCTGCGGCGCGGCTGAACCGACCCCAACGGCCGTCCCCACCGCCGAACCGCCGCCAACGGAAGAGCCGATGGCCGAAGAAACAAGTAATACCATCGTTGACATCGCGGTGAATGACGGCCGTTTTAACACCCTCGTCGCCGCCGTCACTGCGGCCGGACTGGCCGAAACACTGAGCGGTGAAGGCCCATTCACCGTCTTTGCCCCTACCGATGATGCGTTTGCTGCGCTACCGGAAGGTACCGTTGACGCACTGCTACAAGATCCGCAGGGCGCTCTGACCGACGTGCTGCTCTACCATGTGGTCAGCGGCAAAGTCATGGCCGCTGATGTAGTCGGCCTGGATGCCGCCGCCACGCTTGGCGGTGAAGACATCGCCGTCAGCGTCGATGGCGACCGGGTGATGCTGAATGGCAGTACGGCCGTTGTCATTACCGATATTGAAGCTTCCAACGGCGTCATCCACGTCATCGACTCCGTTTTGCTCCCGCCCAGCATGGCCGCAGCCGAGGCAGACCCGATGGCCATGCCGTCGATTGCTGAAATAGCCGTTGCCGATGGCAACTTCACCACGCTGGTTGCCGCTCTGGACGCTGCAGGCCTGGTCGATACGCTTTCCGGCGAGGGCAGCTTCACTGTTTTCGCCCCCACCGATGAGGCCTTTGCCGCCCTGCCTGAAGGCACTGTGGAAGCCTTGCTACAAGACCCCGAGGGCGCTCTACGGAATATTCTCCTGTACCACGTGGTAGACGGTAAAGTCATGGCTGCGGACGTCGTCGGTCTGGACGCCGCCACATCCCTGGCCGGGGAAGACATCGCCATCAGCGTCGATGGCGACCAGGTCATGCTGAACGGTACCGCAAATGTTGTAGCGACTGACATTGAAGCATCCAACGGTGTGATCCACGTTATCGACGCCGTCATTTTGCCGCCGAGCATGACGGCCGTTAGCGAGGCTGAAGCTCTGCCGACTATCGCCGAAATCGCGACAAATGCCGGCACGTTCAATACGCTGTTAGCCGCCCTGCAAGCCGCCGGTCTGACCGAAACGTTTGCCAATCCGGGCAGCTACACCGTCTTCGCCCCCACCGATGAGGCTTTCAGCGCCTTGCCAGAAGGCACCGTTGAAGCCCTGCTCCAGGATCCGCAAGGCGCTCTGACGAACATTCTGCTCTACCATGTCTCTGACGGGGCTCTGGCCGCCGCCGACGTAACCGAAATGGATGCCATCGCCACGCTGAACGGCGCGAGCATTCCCGTCAGCGTCGATAACGGCAGCGTCGTGCTCAACGGAAATGTGATGCTCACCGCCACCGACATTATGGCCTCAAACGGGATTGTCCACGTAATCGATGCGGTGTTGATTCCCGCCAATTAATCGTTATCTCTTACCAGGCAACACGCTGCTGTCGCCAAATTTCTAAAATAAATCTCCTCCTAAAGAAACAGAGCAGCCTTCGTAAATCCCGGCTGCTCTGTTTTTCTGTCAACCGCTCGGTCCGTACTGCGCGCTGCGACAGGCGCAATTACTGTGCAATATATTGACAAATCATTACTTTTTATCTAAAATTGGCCATATGTTAACCATCTGTACAACTTTTTTGCAGGTTCCATCATGACAACAAAACAAACCGCGATGATTTGGGGCGCCAGTGGCGGCATCGGGTTCGCCCTCCTAAAGCAGCTCATTGATGCCGATTGGCAGGTGGCCGCCATCAGCCGTGACCCGGAAAAAACAAGAGACCTCACCCCGCACAGCTTTGCCGCCGACGTTCACAATGAACTGTCTGTGCAGCGCGCAGTCATGGAAACACATGCCAGCATAGGAGAAATCGCTCTATGGATTTATGCGGTTGGCGACATTACGGCCGTTCCTGTGCAAAAAATGAACGCCAGACAATGGCACACCATACTGGAAGCAAATCTAAACGGTGCATTTTTAACGACCCATCACAGCCTACCCCTGCTGCGTGATAACGCCCACCTCATTTATCTCGGCGCGGTCAGCGAACGGCTGCGTCTGCCCGGTCTCGCCGCCTACGCCGCCGCCAAAGCCGGTCTGGAAGCCTTCGCCGAAGCCCTGCGCAAAGAAGAACGACAAAAACGAATCATCGTCGTGCGACCGGGCGCGGTGGATACACCGTTCTGGGAAAAAGTCCCTTTGCGGCTGCCCAAAGACGCGGCCAGCCCGGACAAAGTCGCCGCGCGCATCATGGGCGCATACCGGGAAAATTACGCTGGCTTCCTGGATCTGGTATAAGAACAACTAAATTAGGAATCAACCATCACCATGTCAAGCGAAATCATCCAAACCTTTTATCAACGCATGATGCCCCTCTTCAAGCCGCAGGCGGAAAAGTTGTTGGACAACATCGACACGGAAACATTGAACAACCTGGCCTTCCGCTACACATTTTCAGTGGAAGCGATGACCAAGATCAGCCACATCATCGAAGATGCTGTCATCAGCACCCCACGCAGCGCCGATTTGCACGCCTCATTTCAATATCTTTCCCGGCTGTCGCCGCAGCAGGCGCGCTACACCACGCTGGCCTCCTACGCCCGCGGTCTCTGGCTGTACTACGAATCGGATTTACCAAAAACCGAATTGCGGTCGTTATTCTCCCATGCCAACGTCACCGGCATCGATACGCAAGGCACGCCCCTGGTCGATTACTGGCTGGTTGTGGCCTACGGCGAAGGCGTGCACATGTCGCTCCTGGCGCAAGAAATCCCGGCCATGAGCGGCAACGAGCGCTATTACGAAGGCTTCTACACCTTCCAAGCCGATACCGCGTACCAGATCCTGGCTATCTTGCACCAGATTTATCCGGGCAGCACGCCGGCCCCACGGCCCCCCGAATGGTAGTGTGAACCAATGACTACTTTTACCTATTCCTTCACGGTCAACGCGCCGCTTACGGCCGTTTCCGCCTTTCACCATGACACCCGCGCCCTCAAAACGCTCACGCCGCCGCCCATCTTCGCCCAAATCCACCACTTCGAACCGCTGGCCGAAGGCGCGGTAGCTGAGTTTACCCTCTGGTTTGGTCCGCTGCCGGTGCGCTGGACGGCCGTTCACAGCGGCGTCAGCGAAAACGGCTTCACCGATACGCAGGTCAGTGGGCCGCTGCAAAGCTGGCAGCACACTCACACCTTCACGGCCGTTTCCCCCACAGCCACCCGCATCGACGAACACATCGCCTACAGCCATGACGACGGCCGTCGCGGCCTGCTCAGCTGCCTGCTGTTCAACCGCCCGGCGCTCTACCTCCTCTTCACCGCCCGGCAGGTCATCACCCGCTGGCATCTGGAGCTGAATCCGGCGCAGCGGCGCGGCGTGTTGGGCGTCGCCGGCCTGCTGGCCGCAGCCGGTGGCCTGACCATCTGGAAACGCCGCCCATGAGCGTGCCTCCTCTGAGCGCCCCACCCCATACCGTGGTCATCGGCGCCGGGTTGGGCGGGCTAACGGCCGCGGCGCTGCTCCTGCACGCCGGGCAACGCGTCACCGTGCTGGAAAGCCACATCTATCCCGGCGGCAGCGCCGGCACCTTCTTCCACAAAGGCTTCCGCTTCGACGCCGGCGCGACGCTGGCCGGCGGGTTTGCCCCCGGTGGTCCGCACGCACGCCTGGCCGAAATCCTGGACCTGGAATGGCCTATAAAACCGGTGGATCCTGCCTGGGTGGTGCATCTGCCAGACGGCCGTGCCGTCACCCAATGGGCCGATCGGGAGCAGTGGACGGCCGAATGGCGCGCCGCTTTTCCGCGCACAGCCGCCTTCTGGCGCACCCAAGAGCGCCTGGCAGAGGCCAGTTGGGATATTGCCCGCCGCCCCTTCCCCTGGCCGCCCGAATCCATACGCGACTTTTGGACCCTCGCCAAAGCGCTGCGGCCGTCAACGCTGCCGGCCCTGCCTTACCTGTTTCGCACGATTGGCAGCGTAGCCGCCACAGACGATCCCCTGTTCAAAGCCTTTTTGGACGGCCAACTACTCATCGCCGCCCAGACCACGGCCGATTATGCCCACGCCCTCTACGGCAGCGCCGCCCTGGACCTACCCCGGCGAGGCGTCAACCACGTTCGGGGCGGCATCGGTGCGCTGGCGCAAACGCTGGTGGACTGGATCCGGGCGCACGGCGGCGAGGTTTTGTTCCGCCAGCGCGTGACCCAGATCGAAGTGCAGCGCGGCCGGGCCACGGCCGTGATCACGCACAAAGGGCAGCGCTTCCCCGGCGACGCCATCCTGGCCAACCTGACCCCGTGGGCGCTGGCCGATTTGCTCGGCGCGCAGGCCCCGGCGCGGCTGCAAAAAGAAGTCGCCCAGCGGCCGCCCACCTGGGGCGCGTTCACTCTGTACCTGGGCCTGGACGCAGCCCGGCTGCCCGAACTGCCCGCCGGACATCACCAGGTGATCGTAGACCACACACGGCCGTTAGGCGAAGGCAACTCCGTCTTCATCTCCTTGTCGGACGCGGCCGACGACCGGCGCGGCCCGCCCGGCACACGTACGGCCACGCTGTCTACCCACACGGCCGTTGCCCCCTGGTGGGCGCTGCGCCGCGCCAACGACGAATCCGCCTATCTGGCCCGCCGCGAACGCTACGCCGCCCGGCTGCTGGCCGCCGCCGACAAGGCCATCCCCGGCCTGGCCCAGGCAGCGACTTTGTGCCTGCCGGGCACGCCGGTGACGTTTGAGTTCTACACCAAACGGCCGTTGGGCATGGTCGGCGGCTTTCCGCAAACGTCGCTCTTCCAGGCGCGCGGACCGGGCACAGGCGTCGGCAATTTGTGGCTGGTAGGGGATTCTATCTTTCCTGGCCAGTCAACGGCCGGAGTAACCCTGGGGGGGATGCGCGTGGCGACGGCCGTTTTGCAGGCCAGCCCTTCGTCTACCCGGCGGTGGACAACTGCGCCATCTCCCGCCGGAGATTAAGACGGGCGGGAGCCTCCCAGGTCGCGTGAGCGGGCAGCCCGTAGAGCTGCGGCCGCGCCAGCAGCCGGGCCAAAACGGCCGTCCGGCCCGCCCGATAAGCTTCTTCAGGCACGTGGGCATATTCGCGGCGGATGGCCGCGGCGTAAGCGGCGTAAATCGCCGGCGCGGCGGCCAGGATGGCCAGATCGGCGTCCAGCAGGATGTGGCCGTCGATGTCGTAGACGGCCGTTTCGTGAACGGCCGTCAGGCCAATCAGCCGGGCTGTCTCGGCCACCACTCCCTCAGACACCCCCAATTCGGTTAAAACGGCCGTGGCGTAAGCCGCGCTTTGCGCTTCGTTGTCCTGGCAGCGCGGATCGTAGACGGCGTCGTGGAACCAGGCGGCCAGGAGCAGAGCCTGCGGCTGGCGCGCCTGGGCCAGAAATGGCTGGACGTGCTGGAGTACGTCATAAACGTGGGCCAGATTGTGGTAGAAACGGCCGTCCGCGGCATACCGGGCGCGCAAAGCCGATTCGGCGGCGGCGACCCGCTCGCTCCGGCCGGGCAGCAAACCGGCCAGGTCCCAGCCCAAATCGTCAGGCGGGCACACAATCTTCTTGCGCCTGGCAGACAATCGCGGCGATCTGCCCCAGGTGGCTGTCGTCGTGGGCAAGCCCTAGCACAAAGCGGCCAACGGCGTTGATCGGTCCGGCGCCAGGACGCGGCTCGTAGGTGTTGTCCAGGTGGGGCTCGTCGGGCCATAAATCCAGGCAGGCCAGCCGCATGCGGCGGCTCTCTTCCAGGCGCGCCCGGCATTGGGCGATGGTGGTCACGGACTCCCAGGGCACTTCGTACCGGGAACGGCCGCGCGGCCGCACGCCACGGGCCATTTCCGCCGCCAGAAAAGCGCTCTCCTCAGCGGAAGCCGTGGTATGGACTATCACATGTCCCAGGGTCCAGGAGATATTTTTCTCCTCCTGACTGGCGGCGTAGGGATCAAAGGCGTCCGGATCGATGGGGACGAAGGTAACGGCCGTATCGTCACATTCGGCAATCAACGCCAACATCCGATCGATCATCTCGTTGGTCAAGGCGCGCAGGTCAGCGCGCGTCAGGTGCGCGGTTAATTCGCGCAGGGTCATTTCCTGATTGCGTAAGGGGTCAAAGTTCAACATTGGATTGTGTTCTTCCTACGGATTCGGTTGAAAGGGTTATTAAAACCGGCGGGATGGGCCTGATCCGGGCGATCAGGCCCATCCCGCCGCAATTCCTAAGGGTAACTCATTGGCAGATGGGCCAGTTGACGCCCTGCCAGGTGGAGGCATTGTTGGAGATGCCGCCGCTGGGCCAGGTAGCCAGTTTGCCGGTGTACAACACCTGAATCATCTGCCCGTAAGGATTGGCCAGGGCGGGCATTTCGGCTGCCACGTCGATGCTCATTTCGACTACCCATTGGTTGTTGCCGGGCTCGCCGAGAACGGCCGTCCAGTTGTTGCTGGTGTAGCCGGCATTCCACCCCTGCCCATCGGAGTTGCTGCCGATGCCGGCCTGGACGGTCAGGGTGCCGTCGCGCACGACCTGGAAAAAGCGATCGGCCGTGTCCGGGTCGCCCAGGTTGCGGGTGGTGTCAAAATACAGCCGGAGCGAATCGCTGGGGTCGACAGTGGTATCGTTGATCAGCCAGGCCATGTACAGCGTGCCGCCATTGCGCCCTAAAAAGCCCTGCACCAAACCAGACGGATCGCCTTCCGGCTGGAATTGAATTTGCGGCGCGTTGGGCCATTCCGCCGGGTTGTAATTGCCGTCTAGCGTGGGCGGATTGTTCAGACAGGCAACGACCGGGTTGGGCAGCGGCGTGTTGGTCGGGGTGCTGGTGATGGTGGGCGTGGCAGTCGGCGAGCCGGTGGCCGTCGCTGTGGGTGTGTTGGTGGGCGTGCCGGTGGCTGTGGGCGTAGGGGTAATGGACGGCGTGCTGGTGGGCGTCCAGGTCGCCGTCGGCGCGCCCAACGTCCAGGTCGCCGAGGGAGTGACCACGGCCGTTTGCGTGGGCGTCGGCGTGTGGAAAACCAGCGGGTCCAGGCCGCGAGCCACCGCTTCTCCATCGGAAATGCCGTCGCCGGACGTGTCGCGCCGCAGCGGATCCGTCCGAAAAGTCAGGACCTCATCACCGTCGATGAGGATATCTTTGTCGGTATCCCGGTCCAGCGGATTGGTGCCGTAACGCAGCACTTCTTCGCCATCGCTCAGGCGATCCAAATCGGTATCCGGATTGTTCGGGTCCGTGCCGATGGCCAGTTCTTGCACGTCGCTCAGGCCGTCGCCGTCGGTGTCCTGGCCCGGAGCGGGGGTTAAGGTCATGGCGGTGACGTCGATGGTGGGGGTGAGGGCTACGGCCGTTTGCGTCAGGTCAAAGTCGGATACGGCCGTAGGCGTCGCCGTCGCCCGTGTCCCGCCAAACAAACCGCCCATGTTAAACACAATGGTCAACCCGGCAATCACGCTGCAAAAGACAACAACCGCCAGCACTGTGTACAACAAGGCCACCGGGATGGCCGGCCCGGTCCGCGCTTCGCCGTTCAGCGTCACCCGGCCGCCGGCCTGCGAGGCCACGTCCACCTCAAAGGGGAACACCTCGCCGCCGCCCAGCCAGCTTTGCTGCCGGGCTTCCAGTTCCAGGTCCACCGTGGTGGCCGCACCGGCCGACAGGCGAATGTGACCACGTTCGCCGCGAATTTTCAGGCCGCGCTGCGGATCACGGGCGGTGACGCTAAATTCACCAGCCACGTTGCCCGTATTTTCAATGGTCACGCCCACAGTATCCGGCAGGCGAAGCTGGCTGTTGCTCAGGCTCGCCTCAAAGGAGACAAAGCCACCGACGATCAGCGACATGCCCACACCCACGCGCACGTTGCGGTAGCGTTGGGAAACCAGCTCCAGGCGGACGCGCTGCCGCCCGGTCGGCGTGGAGCGGTGGCGCGGCGGGCGCACCGCCAGGGCAATTTGCGTCGTCGCCCCGGCCGGCAAATCAATAAATTCGGTGGGCGTGCTGACCCAATCTTGCGGCACGCCCTGGACGCGCACGGTGACGCGGTCGTCGATGGTTCCCCGGTTCAAAATTTCCAGGTTGATGGTCAGACGGCGGCCCGGCTCCACGGTAAAGCTGTCCTGAGGCAGGAAAAGCGCCAGCGGCTCTTCCTGATCTATTGCTTCGGCGGCGGGCGTGGTGCGGCCCAGAGAAACGGCCGTGGCCGCCGCCACCGCCATGTCTGATTCGTAAGGCGTCACTTCCGGCCCAATGAGCGACAATTCATACGGGCCAATGCGCACCCGCGCCCCCGGAGCCAACGGCGTCGGATCATTGGCCCGCAGCCGCCGATCTTGGACAAACGTGCCGTTGATGCCGCCCAAGTCTTCCACTTCCCAACCCAACGAGGTGGCTTGCAGCCGCGCGTGGTGGCGCGAAACGCCTTCGGCGGGCAAAACAATGTCGTTGTCCGCGCCGCGCCCCAGCGTGACGACCGCCTGGGTAAGCTGGACGCGGCTGGGCGGATGACCGGGCGTGTCGATGGACAGCTCGTAACCGGGCGGCGGTTCGGTCACCTGGGCCAGAATATCCGATTCGGGCGTCATGACCTGAGTGGGCGCGCCGGCCAGGGAAAGCATGGCGCTCTGCAAAGCCGAATCCAGGTCTGCGCCGGTAGCGTAACGGTCGGCCGGGTCTTTGGCCAGCAGCTTGCTCAGGATGGTATCCAGCAGCGGCGGAATGTCGGGGCGCACTTCGTGGGCCGGCGGCGGCATCACGCCGCGCGTATGAGCGGCTAACGCTTCCGACAAATTTTGGAAGGAGAATGGCAGCCGGTTGGTAAACAGTTCATAGAGGACAACGCCCAGGCCGTAGAGATCGGAACGGCCGTCTAACTCTCCCCCTTCGCACTGTTCCGGCGACATGTACGTGGGCGTGCCCAGCGTCATGCCCGTTTTGGTCATCTCCGTGCCTTCGGACAATTTCACCAGGCCAAAATCGGTCAGCACGGCGCGAAAAGGCTGCTCGCCGGGCTTGTCGGCGCGCGTCAGGCGTTTGAGGATGATGTTGCCCGGCTTGACGTCGCGATGGACGATGCCGCGCCGGTGGGCGTAATCCAGCGCCAGGGCAATGTGGCTGCCAATTTGCAATCCCTGGGCCAGCGGCAGGTACTTATGGTCCTGCTGCAGACGCCGCAAATGGGCGCGCAAACTGCCGCCATCGACATACTCCATGGCGATGAACAGCCCTTCGTCGGACTCACCAAAATCGAAAATGCGGACGATGGAGGGGTGATCCAGACCGGCGGCGGTCCGCGCCTCCTGGACAAGCCGGTTGCGGAATTCGGCCTGGCGGGCATACTGCTCGTGCATGAGCTTGATGGCCACCTGCCGGTTGAGGTTGCGGTCTTGGGCCCGGTAAACTGCGCCCATACCGCCATCCCCCAACAAGGACTCAAGCTGATACCGATTGTTGATCACGCGACCGATTTTTGTCGTCATGAGCCACTTCTCCTCGCTGCGGACGGCCGTCTGGCCATTCGCGTGGTTCCGTAACCTGCCGGGCTATCAGGCCTCCGCCAAAATCTCTCGCAAGGCGTCCAGGAAGATGGCCACTTCCTGATCGCCGATCCAGTAGTGGGTGACAGCCCGGAAACTACGCAGGCTGTTGGGACCAACCCAGACGTTGGCGCGTTCTTGCAGGGCATCGGCGATATCCACGGCCGTTATGGCCATCGTGTCGTCCAGACCAAAAAAGACCATATTGGTTTTCACCTGCTCCGGCTGCACGATCACCCCGGGAATTTGCGCCAGACCCTGTGCCAAAGTCTGGGCGCGCCGATGATCGTCGGCCAGGCGCTCCACCATCTCGCGCAGGGCCACCAAACCGGCGGCGGCCAATACGCCCGCCTGGCGCATGCCGCCGCCCACCACTTTGCGCACCCGATGAGCGCGGTCGATAAATTCCTGCGAACCGCACAGCACCGAGCCGACCGGCGCGCACAGCCCCTTGCTCAAGCAAAAAGTGACCGAATCGACGTGTTGGGTAATGGTCGCCGCAGGTATATTTTGGGCGACGGCCGCGTTAAACAGCCGCGCCCCGTCCATGTGCACCGCCAACCCGTGCTGGTCGGCGACAGCGCGGATGCCGGCGAAGTAGTCGGGAGGCAGCGGGTAGCCGCCTTTGCTGCCGTAGCTGTTCTCGACGAGGATGAGGCGAGTGCGGGGGAAGTGGGCGTCGTCGGGAGAAACGGCCGTTTCCACCGCCGCCACATCCATCCGGCCCTGCTCATCCGTGGGTAAAACCCGCGGGAAGATGCCGCCCAGGGTCGCCATCCCCCCAGCTTCATAGAGATACGTATGCGCGTCCGCGCCGACAATGGCCTCATCGCCGCGGCCGGCGTGGGCCAAAATGGCCACCAGGTTGCCCATCGTGCCGCTGGCCACAAAAAGCGCTGCTTCCTTGCCGGTCATCGCTGCGGCCAACGCTTCCAATTCGCGCACGGTCGGGTCTTCGCCATATACGTCGTCACCCACGCGGGCCTGAGCCATCGCCTGGCGCATGGCCGGGGTCGGCCAGGATACAGTGTCAGAACGAAAGTCGATTCTATCCATACTGGAAGTTTACGTAATATTGGGCAGTTTGCAAGTCAGTGAACCTGGTTGGCGGCTTATTTAGCGGCCGAGATCCGACTGGCTGCCATCCTGGCCGGCCAGCAACTGGCGCAGCAGCGGCTCGATGGCTTTCATTGCCCGGCCACGGTGGCTGATCTGGTGCTTGACGGCCGCAGGCAGTTGGGCCATCGTCAGGCCACGATCGGGCAAAAAGAAAACCGGATCATAGCCAAAGCCGCCGTCGCCGGCCGGCGCAAAGGCGATCTGCCCTTCGCACACACCGGAAGCCACGCCCAAAACACCGTCCGGTTTCGCCAGAACGATGACGCAGCGGAAGCGCGCCGTCCGTTCTGCGGTGGGCACGTCCTGCAAATTCTGCAGCAGCAGGTGGTAGCGCTGCGCGTGGGTCAGGCCGGGGCCGCCATAGCGGGCCGTGTAGACGCCGGGCTGCCCGCCCAGGGCGTCAACTTCCAGGCCAGAATCGTCGGCCAGGGTGAGCAGGCCGGTCTGGCGGGCGTAGGCCAGGGCTTTTAATTCGGCGTTGGCCTGGAAGGTAGCGCCGGTTTCCTCGACATCCTCGGTGACGCCTATGTCGTCGAGGCTAAGCCAGGCGACGTCCAGATCGGCCAGCATGTCGGCAAATTCGCTCACTTTGCCTTTGTTGTGGGTAGCGACTAATAATTTTTGACTCATCGGTGCGGTTCCTTTTGGCAGCTGGGCCGCATGGCGACTGATGCGTGTGGTGTAGGAGCCCATTCGCCGGCTTGAATTGCTAACGTCTTACTTATGTGGCGCATATGCGCTGCCGATCATCCTATGCTATACTCGGTCCAATTCTACCGCAAAGGAGGTTGTGATGGAGAAACAACATCCTTCGCGACTGCGCTTCAATTTCGGCTTCCTCATTGAGGCGAGATTAGGCACCAGCCGCACGATTGAACTGGATTACCCGACGATTGACGTGGAAGACGTACGATTGGCCCCGCTGCAGGGCGTCATCGAGGTCACCCGCACATCGGAGGGGGTGTATCTGGCGGGGACGCTGCACACGGTAACGGCCGTTGAATGTGTTCGCTGCCTGAATGACGCCTACGTTCCCTTGACGGTGACGCTGGGCGAATTGCTATACTACCCGCCCTGGGAAGCGCCGCCCGGCGAATTATACATCGGCGAAGATGGCTACATCGACCTGGCCCCGCTAGTGCGGGAGCTGGCGCTGTTGGAAGTGCCCATCCAGCCGATTTGCCGGCCGGACTGCCAGGGTCTTTGCCAGGTTTGCGGCCAAAATCTGAACGAAGGCGATTGCGGCTGCGAAGAAGACACACTCGACCCGCGCCTGGCGGTTTTGAAAGAGCTTTTGGACAAGGAATAAGGTGCTCAGGTGTTCAAGTGTTCAGGTGTCTAGGTATTCACCTGAATACTTGAACACTTATACACCCGAACACCTATTGGCTATTCTATGTTTTTTGATCAAGCGAAAATCTACGTGAAGAGCGGCGACGGCGGGGACGGCATGATCAGTTTCCGACGGGAGGCGCACGTGCCGCGCGGCGGGCCGGATGGCGGCGACGGCGGGCACGGCGGCGACGTGGTTTTTTACGTGGATAACAACGTCAACAGCCTGGTGAAGTTTCACCGCAACGTGCATTTCCGGGCGGAGAACGGCCGTCACGGCGGCAAAGCGCGTAAGACCGGGGCCAGCGGCTCCGCCCTGCGCCTGCCTGTGCCCCCCGGCACGCTCATCCGCAATGCCGACACCGGCGACCTGCTGGCCGACCTGATCGAACCGGACCAGGAAGTGGTGATCCTGGCCGGCGGGCGCGGCGGGCGCGGCAACATCCACTTCGCCAACAGCGTGCAGCAGGCTCCCCTGCTGGCAGAGCGCGGCGAACCGGGTGAAGAAGCGTGGCTGCTGCTGGAGTTGAAGCTGATCGCTGACGTGGGCGTTGTGGGTGTGCCGAATGCCGGGAAATCGACGTTGTTAACGGCCGTTTCCGCCGCCCGCCCCAAAGTGGCCAACTACCCCTTCACCACCTTGCAACCCAACCTGGGCGTGGTCACCATCGACGAGTACGAGACGATGGTGCTGGCCGACATTCCCGGCCTGATCGAAGGCGCGGCCGATGGCGTAGGCCTGGGGCATGAATTTTTGCGCCATATCGAGCGCACGCGGGTGCTCATCCACCTGTTGGACGGCGCGGCCAAAGAGCCGCTGACCGATTGGGCCATGATCAATCAAGAACT
>ERZ795053.3805-NODE-3805-length-16822-cov-9.412179_pt1 | contig 16822 bp, 16 predicted proteins | sample MGYA00375137_ERZ795053 | MGnify/ENA primary metagenome ERZ795053 (study PRJEB30182, sample SAMN05720284) | activated sludge metagenome | isolation source: Anaerobic digester | place: Hong Kong | collected 2014-12-17 ...
ACACAAATTACCACGAATTGATTTGGATGCAATATGCTATTGGAGCTAAGACAAAAAAAGGAACGAGTAAGTCCCCTCCTGGGAGGGGAATAAAAGGGGTGGGTATGTCGAGGAATATCTTGAAAGTTTACCTTTCGCTGTTCGCACGGAAAAACCTAAACACGTCAACACATTAACACAAGTCTTAGTGTGCCTCAGTGCCCTATGTGCCTTAGTGGTAAAATGCTTTGCGCTGTTCGCTGTTCGCAACTCGCAACTCGCACGGCAACACGTCAACACATTATCTGCCACGAATTACACAAATTACCACGAATTGATTTGGATGCAATATGCTATTGGAGCTAAGACCAACAAAGGAACGAGTAAGTCCCCTCCTGGGAGGGGAATAAAAGGGGTGGGTATGTCGAGGAATATCTTGAAAGTTCGCCTTTAGTTATTAACACGAAAACACGCGAACACGTCAACACATTAACACAAGTCTTAGTGTACCTCAGTGACCTATGTGCCTTAGTGGTAAAATGCTTTACGCTTTTCGCTATTCGCCTTTCCCTATTCGCACGGAAGCCAGTTATACATTTCCTTCCCATTCACCATTCACCATTCACCATTCAACCTTCAACATTCAACCTTTCTCAAGGTCTTCCCTTCGTCTTCACCAGGTGCCTTCTTTCCAGCTCCTGTTCGATTTCTTTGAGCCGTATTTCTTTGGCTTCGAGAAGGACCATGAAGTGATAGAGCAGGTCCGCAGCCTCGCCTACAAAAAGCCGGCGGTTGCTGTCCTTGGCTTCGATGACCAGCTCGACAGCTTCCTCACCCACTTTCTGGGCGATCTTGTTGATGCCCCGGTTGAGCAGTTTATTGGTATAACTGGTGGGGTCTCCTTCTTCTTTGCGCTGACGAATGATCTTGCCCAGTTTATGGAGGAAAAATTTTCTTTCGTTGATGTCTCCAAAACAGGTGTCGTCACCGGTATGGCATACCGGTCCGTCCGGCTTGACGCGCATGAGTAAGGTGTCGTTGTCACAATCTACCTGGACGGACTTCAGATGCAGGAAATTTCCGCTGGTTTCGCCCTTGGTCCATAGCCGGTCTTTACTGCGGCTGTAAAAGGTAACCATCTTGGTCGCCAGCGTTTGCTGCAACGCCTCTTTGTCCATATAGCCAAGCATCAGGACGGCTTCGGATTGATTGTCCTGGATGATCACCGGGATGAGTCCGTCGCCCTTGGCAAAGTCCAGTTTTTCGATTGTGGCTTGATTCAACATACGCATAAAGATAATTACTTATATGATTCGCATGGTAATACCTTGACCCGCTAAATAATTTTTTAATGAAGGTATGGGTATTTCACCAAAGTGAAAGATGCTGGCTGCAAGTCCGGCATCGGCTTTTCCGGTGGTGAACACCTCTTTGAAATGTTCCATACTTCCTGCACCACCCGAAGCAATGATGGGAATTGGCAACAGATCCGATAGTCGCGCCGTGGCTTCCAGGGCAAATCCCTGTTTGGTCCCATCGTGGTCCATGGAGGTGAACAGGATCTCACCCGCGCCGCGGTCGGTACCTTCCTGCGCCCAGCTGAAAAGTTCCAGTTCAGTCGGGATGCGTCCTCCGTTCAGGTGCACATACCAGCCCTGCTCCATCTGTTTGGCATCGATAGCAAGGACGATACACTGGCTGCCGAATTCCTTGCTCAAAGCATCAATGAGGTCAGGATTACGCACCGCAGCAGAATTGATCGATACCTTGTCGGCCCCCGATTCCAGGAGTACCCCAACATCTGCAACAGAGCTGATGCCTCCGCCAATCGTAAATGGAATATTGAGCTCGGCGGCTACATGACGTGCAAGCTCTGCCAGGGTCTTTCGCTTCTCATGCGTAGCGGTGATATCCAGGAAGACCAGCTCATCAGCACCCTGACGACTGTAAGCGGCTCCCAGTTCTACCGGGTCGCCGGCATCCCGCAGGTTGACAAAGTTGATCCCTTTGACGGTGCGTCCGTCTTTGACATCGAGGCAGGGAATGATGCGTTTTGCTAACATATCAGCTGGTTTGAAGTTGGACCAGAGCGGTCAGATCGATGGTCTTTTCGTAAATGGCCTTACCGATGATGGCTCCCCGGCAACCGGCATCGTCGACGGCCATGACATCGTCAAGGTTCCTTATCCCGCCGCTGGCGATCAGCTTTTGGCCCGGGAATGTCTGGCATACGGAGCGGTACAATTCGGTCGCCGGACCCGACATGGCTCCATCCTTTGAGATATCGGTCACGGTGAGCCAGTTGATGCCTCGCGATTCCATATCCGCTATGTAGTCGGACAACAAGGTTGACTCCGTGGCCTGCCATCCATGGGTGGCAATGTAATTGTCACGGACATCCGCAGAAAGAATGATACGGTCCGCGCCGAAAACCTCGATCCAGGAGGTGAATAGCTCCGGTTCGCGGTAAGCCAGACTGCCGATATTGACTTTGTCCACTCCCAGCTCAAAAAGGCGTTCCACCTCTTCGCGGTTACGAATCCCTCCGCCAAAATCGACGATGAGCCGGGTGCGCTTCAGGATTCCTTCCACCTGGTTCCAGTGGATTACTTTTTTTGCTTTTGCTCCTTCCAGATCCACCAGATGCAGGTGGGTAAATCCGGCATTCTCCAGGGTTTGTGCCATAGCCACCGGATCATTGGCATAAACGGTCTCCTGACTGTAATCGCCCTGAAACAGTCGTACACATTGACCACCAAGCATATCGATGGCAGGAAATATCAGCATGGTTTATCCTTTTACAAATTGTTCCAGAATCCGGGCGCCTACCGGGCCTGACTTTTCCGGGTGAAATTGCGTAGCCACAAAGTTGTCTTTTTGCATCGCCGCCGAAAAGGGCTCAATATAATTGCAGGTGGCTGCCGTATAGGGGCCTTGCTCGGCATAATAGCTGTGTACAAAATAGACGTATTCTCCCTCTACGGATTCGGGCAGAAAACTTCCCGGTTCGCGGTGGATTGCATTCCAACCCATATGAGGCACCTTATGTTCGGATTGATTTTTTGGTACGAAACGTTTCACCTGCTGCGGTATGATGCCCAGGCATTCGGTATCGTTTTCTTCCGAGTGCGTGCAAAGCAACTGCATACCGAGGCAAACGCCCAGGACCGGTTGGGTCAGGCTACGTATAACCTCATCCAATCCGTGGCGGCGCAGATATGCCATGGTCGAACTGGCTTCTCCCACACCCGGGAAAATAACTTTATCGGCTTGCCGGATACGGTCATGATCGCCGGTAAGAGTGGCATGTACTCCCATGCGTTCCAATGCAAAAAGGACCGAACGTACATTACCTGCATTGTACTGAATGATGACTATATCTTTCATAACGTTCCTTTTGTGGTGGGTAACGAATCATCGGCCGGGTCCCGGCGAATGGCCATCCTTATCGCCCGGGCAAATGCTTTAAAGATGGATTCGATCTTATGGTGTTCGTTGTCACCGGTACAACGAATGTTGAGATTGCAGGCCGCCGTATCGGTAAAGGACTTGAAAAAATGAAAGAAGAGTTCGGTGGGTACATCACCGATCCGTTCACGGCGGAATTCAGCATCCCAAACGAGCCATGGTCTCCCTCCGAAATCAATGCCTACATGCGCCAGACTGTCGTCCATGGGCAGGTAAAAGCCATAGCGCTGCAAGCCTTTCTTGTCGCCCAACGTCTTACGGAAGGCTTCACCCAATGCCAATGCCGTGTCTTCGATCGTATGGTGTTCATCCACTTCCAGATCTCCGTCGACTTTAACGGTAAGATCTATGCCGGCGTGCCTGGCGATCTGGTCCAGCATGTGATCAAAGAAACCCAGCCCAGTGGCGATGACACTCTTGCCGGAGCCATCCAGGTTGAGCTGGATCAATACATCGGTTTCTTTGGTGGTGCGGCGTATTTCGACAGTACGTGTTCCAAGTTTTAGCAGCCGGTAGATGGCCTCCCAGGAGTCGGTGGTCAACGCGGTAATGGTCTCCAGTGTGATGTCTTTCAGTACAGGATCCAGCGGCCGGATGTGGATACCCTGACAACCCAGATTGCGAGCCAGCATTAGATCCGTCTCCCGGTCACCGATGACAAATGAATGGCTCAGATCGTAATCACCGGTGAGATAGCCAGTCAATAAAGCGGTGCCGGGTTTGCGGGTAGGTGCATTTTCCTCTGGCAGCGTGCGGTCGATAAATATCGCATCAAAATGAATGCCTTCGCCGGCTATTGCTTCAAGCATTTTTTGCTGTGCTGGCCAGAAATCTGATTCCGGGAATGACGGCGTGCCCAACCCGTCCTGATTGGTGATCATAACCAGCTCAAAGTCCAATTCACGGGCTATACGACCCAGCCAGGTAAATACCCCGGGAACAAAAACTAGTTTTTCCAGGCTATCCACCTGGTAATCAAAGGGCTCTTTAATCAGTGTCCCATCCCGGTCAATAAATAAAACTTTTTTTCCCATGATCAGGCATTTTTTAAAGCTTGTATCAATGCATCATTTTCCAGTGCTGTGCCTACGGTGATACGCAAACAGCCATCGCAAAGGTGCACGTTGGACCGGTTGCGGATGATGATGCCTTCCTGGCGCAGATGATCGTACCATTTTTTCGCATCATCTACCCGGACCAGAATAAAATTGGTGTCCGAAGGATAGACCCTTTCGACCATAGGTAGTTTTTCCAGTTCAACAGTCAGCCACTGACGCTGATCCAGGATCTTTTGGACCCACCAGTCCTTCTGGTTTTTATTGCGAATGGACTGCAGGGCTTGCTCCTGGGTATACGTACTTATATTATAGGGTGGTTTGACTTTATAAATAAGTTTGATGATTTCCGGTGAAGAAAATGCCATGCCGAGTCGTATTCCTGCCAATCCCCAGGCTTTGGAGAATGTTTGCATGATCACCAGATTGGGGTAGCGTTTGATCCAGGGAACAAAGGTTTTGTCGGGACAAAAGTCGATATAGGCCTCATCGATGACGACAATGCCGGGAAAAGCCTCCACAATGCGGTGAACAAGATTTTGATCCAGCGCATTGGCTGTCGGGTTATTGGGGTGACAAAGGAACAGCAGCTTGGTGTGAGGGGTAGTGGCCTTAGCGATAGCCTCCGGAACCGGTTGGTATTCCGTGTCAAGACTTACGGCTACAGTCTGCACGTCGCAGATATCCGCCGCCACCCGGTACATACCATAGGTTGGATCCAATGTCATGATTTGATCGATGCCCGGCTGGCAGAATATCCGGATCAGCAGATCGATGATCTCATCGCTTCCATTACCCAATGCAATGAATTCAGGGGGCACTCCCTTAATGGCTGCGATCTTTTCCCTTACCAGACCATGATGGGGATCCGGATACCGGTTCAGGCCGGTTTCATAAGGGTTCTCATTGGCATCGAGGTGGATGCCACCAGTACCTTCAAAATCGTGTCTTGCCGAGGAGTAAGGCGTAAGTCGCCAGATATTGGGACGTACCAGTTTTTCCAGATTCATGATGGCTGATCGTTGATATTTTGTAATCGGATGGATACGGCCCTGGCGTGTGCTTCGAGTTGTTCCGCTTTTGCCATAGCCACAATTGCAGGTCCCAGGTTTTGTAGTCCTTCCGTAGTGATTTTCTGGAAGGTTATTTTTTTCAGATAAGCGTCGAGGTTCACGCCGCTGTATGAACGGGCATACCCATTGGTAGGCAAGGTGTGATTGGTTCCGGAGGCGTAGTCTCCAGCCGATTCCGGCGTAAAATCGCCGATAAATACCGATCCGGCGTTAACAACCTGGTTGGCTCTTTGGTCGGCATTTTCTCCGGTAATGATTAAATGTTCAGGAGCGTACGCATTAACAAAATCAATCATGTCTTGCTCTTCCCGGAGGATAATTGCTTTGCTGTTGGCCAATGCTCCAAGAGCCAGCTCCTTTCTGGGGAGCAATGCGCATTGGCGATCCACTTCCATCAGCGTGGCTGCTATCAGGGCTTGATCATCTGCAACCAATACCACCTGGGAATCAACACCATGTTCGGCCTGGGAAAGCAGGTCGGAAGCCAGAAAAGCAGGCATGCTCCCTTTTCCGGCCCAAACGAGGACTTCCGAAGGACCTGCTGGCAGGTCAATGGCAACCCCTTGTTGCTGTACCAGTTGTTTGGCAGCGGTAACATACTGGTTTCCGGGTCCGAATATTTTGAATACTCGCGGTATGGAGGAAGTACCATAGGCCATCGCGGCTATGGCTTGAGCGCCCCCGGCTTTAAAGATTCTGCTGACTCCTACTTCATGGGCGGCGACCAGCATTTCCGGAATCAGATTGCCGTTTTTGTCAGGGGGTGTGCATAGGATAATCTCCCTGCAACCGGCAATCCGGGCCGGAATGGCCAGCATCAGGATGGTTGAGAAGAGCGGCGCCGTGCCTCCTGGGATGTATAGACCCACTTTCTCAATGGGGACACTTTTTTGCCAGCAGGAGACCCCAGGTGATGTCTCCATTTTTCGTTCCGGATCCTTCTGCAGGCGGTGAAAACGCTCAATGTTTTTTGCTGCAGTCCGGATAGCCTCTAGCAGGGTTCCGTCGATCTGGGCGTAGGCAGCTTTTATTTCCTGCTCTGTGACAAAAAGCACATCCAGGTCCACGCCGTCGAATTGGGCGGTAAAGCGCCGAAGGGCGGCATCGCCTTCCTTTCGTACGGCATCCAGGATGGGTTGGACCTTACCGGTGATCTGCGACCAATCCATGACGGGTCTGGTGACCAGATCAGGCCAGCGATCCCGGGCTGGTTGATTGAATTGTTGCATCAGATGATCATTTTTTGAATGGGTACGACGAGGATTCCCTGGGCGCCCTTTGCCTTTAATTCGTGAATGATTTCCCAGAATTTGTCTTCCTGGATTACGGTATGTACGGAGCTCCAACCGGTCACTGCTAGTGGTAATACCGTTGGACTTTTCATGCCGGGCAGGATAGCGATGATCTCCTCAAGCCGTTCGTTAGGCGCATTGAGGAGGATGTATTTGTTGCTTTGTGCTTTTAACACCGATTCCATCCGGAAAACCAATTGTTCCAGAATGCTTCTCTTGGCATCACTCATTTGGGGTGTGGCGGCCAGCACTGCCTCTGAGCGCAGGATCACTTCTTTCTCCACCAGGTTGTTTTGGAAGAGGGTATTTCCCGAACTGACCAGATCACAGATTCCTTCGGCCAGTCCGATGGCAGGAGCGATCTCTACGGATCCGGAAATGACATGGATTTCCGCATCCACTTGATTCCTCTGCAGGTAGTTACGCAGGGTGTTGGGATAAGAAGTGGCAATTTTTTTTCCCTGGAAATCTTGAATGCCTGTGTATGGCTGGCCCTTTGGGACCGCCAGAGAAAGCCGGCATTTGGCAAAACCGAGAGGAAGGACGGTATCCAGTTGGCATCCGGTCTCCACCAATAAATTCTCTCCGATAATACCGACGTCGGCAACACCGTCTTCGACATATTGCGGAATGTCCGAATTGCGCAGATAAAGTACATCCAGCGGGAAGTTCTTAGCCTGAGCGCGCAACTGGTCACGGCCATTGTCCACTTTGACCGAGCAGTCGTTGAGCAAACCCAGGGAATCTTCCAACAATCTTCCGGACTTCTGAATAGCAATCTTTAATCGTTCCATGGTATGGTGTTAAAATAAAAAAGGCTTACCAAGCAGTTGGCAAGCCTTTGATGTTTTTTCATAGATGACCTTACATCATACCGCTTCACCAGCTGCCCGCAGGAACAGCACGTGATGATGGTGATGATGTATCGGATAAATCATAAATCCAACAAATAATTTCAGGATTTGGTGGTACCTCCCAGGGTCGAACTGGGGACACCAGGATTTTCAGTCCTGTGCTCTACCAACTGAGCTAAGGTACCATTCTTCAAATATGCCCTTAAGGTGCTCCACCAAAAGGGAATGCAAATTTATACTCTTTTTTATTAACCCAAAATAAACCACTGCATTTTTTGTCCTTACCGGATCAGGGTGACGGTTCCTGCTTTGTTCTGTGGCAATCCTCCGTACAATTGGTATCCTACCTGATAGACATAAACACCGGGAGCCAGTTCTTTGCCGGAGGCGGTGCCGTTCCATTGGGGGGAGCTGCTTCCGGAAACCGGGGCATCGTAAATCAAATTGCCCCACCGGTCGTAAATCCGGAAATAATCAAAAGTCTCCACGGATCCATCATGGATGATTTCAAAGAGGTCATTAACCGCGTCACCATTCGGTGAAAAGACATTGGGGATAAACACGCCTCCGCATTCGATCAACCGCACCTGGGTGACGTGGTCGGTAGAGACGCAGCCATCGGAGACAGTGACCGCGTAGGTTCCAGCGGCAACTATAGTCTGGACGGGGTTTAGGCTGTCCGCCGTATTCCATCGAAATGAATTCAGCCGGCCATCCTGAAGGTCTATGACCCAGGATTCACTGGCGCAGATGGTGGTATCCGATGCCAGATTAAGCTCAATCGGTTCCGGTAACCCGACTTCAATGGTGTCGGTGAACGTACATACCGTATCCACCCGATGCAGGGCAACCCGGTAGGTCCCGGTCTGCGTGATGGAATAAGATAAACTCGTATCCCGGTTATTCCAGACTGCGGTAGCTTCCGGGTAGGGCAGATTAATGGTCAGGCCCTGCTCACAAATGACTGTGTCTGGGCCAAGATCAAAAGGGATCTTCCGATCAAGTACTTCAACATGAACCTCATCCAGGGCAAACGTATCACAGGCATCTGGAAAATACAGGGTATAAGTGGTACTTTGGGTTGGCTGGGCAATCGGGTTCGGGCTGAAAGGATTGTTCAGACCTAGGGCCGGTTCCCAGTAGACATCCTGGATGATCCCTGATCTCAAGGGAATTGCCTCACCCGGACAGATGACCTGGTCCTGGATGTCATTGAGGAAAGTCGTGTAGCGCATGCAGATTTGTTGCACGTTGGACGAACCGCCGGTAGCGGAAGTAAAACCCCAGTAAACAAATGGGATACCACCAAATATATTGGTGACGATATCTCCCTGGTAGGATAATCGCAGAGAACAATCCAAATAGACTTCCAGGCGGTGGGTCTGGGCTTCCCATACGACCCGTACATTATGATACTGGCAATCTTCAATGTTTGGGTCATTTTCCAAAGCTTGCACCGGACCGGCCAGCGTATTATTAGAGCCATGGTCTACGTCACCATTCCGGATTATTGCAATATGATCGTAGGCAGGATCGCTAAGATTAAAATTTTGCCAGGTATCAAATTCGATCCCAATGGATGGCCGAACGAATTGAAAGCCCAATCCTTCGCCGGCTTCTCCGATGGATGTGCTGACCGGCTGGAATCCAAATACGACTCCATCCGCACCATCGGCATCTGTACAGCCCAGGAATATATCCATGATGGCTTCGAAGGACTCATTCAGATTAATCTGATTGACATTCCAGATGGACCCTGCGACAAACATGACATCCTGAGTCAGCTCGTAGCATATGCTATCAAGCCGCCGGGCGGAACCATTGATTTGAAACTGGGCTGTTGCGGTAAATGGTAAAAGGACCAGGATCAGAAGCCCTGATTGAATCGCTTTCTTGAAGCTGAAGGACTGCAGGAGCAAGTGTTTTTTCAAATTAATATGGCCATTCAATGCGATGTATTTTTAAATCCATCCCAAAAGTCTAAACGACAAATACCCATTAGTTCCATATATAGCTCCTGGGAATTTACAACTTACTCTTTAAAATACATCGAGTACCTGCATAACTTGTTCGTTTCCATGCAGGGCATTGGCGGGGAGGGGGTACTCCCTGGTGAATACGGCGAGCTCTTCCGGCGCATAAATGTGGTTTGGAGTCTCATCGATGATGCCATTGGTCGATACACCTTCCAGGTCCAGCTGCAGGTGTTTGCCGAGAAATCGGTACGCTGCTTGCCTTTTAGTGGGGCCATAGTCGTGTTTTTCATCGGCAAAATGAACATTTTCGATCTGATCCGTCGCCCCATAATAGGCATAAATATGCCGGATGAACGGGTATTCTAAATCCGGATTGTGGGCGGTCCAATCGTCACCATCCGAAATGAGCAGCAGAGGTCTGGGCGCAATGGTTGCGGCGATTTCTGCATTGGTCGTCTGCTGTCCGGGCCGTTTATGGACCGGCATTCCGCTTTCGCAAACACAACCTCCGAAAAAATAAGCGGAAACCATTACGACCGGCACGGCTACATCAATGCGGTCATCCACGGCCGCGAGCATAAATGTCTGGGTGCCGCCCCCGGATTCGCCAGTAACCGCCAGACGGCTTGTATCCACTCCGGGCAGAGAACTGATAAAGTCAAGCGCGCGGATGCTGTTGAGCAACTGGAGCTTAAAGGCCTTGTCGATTTTGTGGTCGCACTGGTGACTGTCTCCCATCCCAATCATATCGTAGGCGAATACAGTTGCCCCCATGCGGGCCAGGGTTGCACAGCGTTGCTGGGTGTATTCCTGCAGACGACCATCGTTACCATGTCCATGAGGGCATAGGATCCCGGGCATGGATGATGGTGGATGGAGAGGCCGGTACAGATTGCCGGTCACATAGAACCCGGGTACGGATTCAAAAAATACGTTTTCAACCGTATAGCCCGCCGCTGTTTTTTTGCTGTGGATGATGGGTTGAAGGGGTTTTGGGTCCCGCATTTTGGAGATCTCGGCGCCAGCCAGGATTCCGGCACGCAGCGATGCAGCCCTTGTTTCCCAGGTTCCCGTATCACCATATAATCTGGCTGCAGCGGCTAAAACATCCTGAGCTTCTTCAGGAGAATAAAACCTTCCCTGGCAAAGTTCCGGCTTTTCTGGGTTGAATTGAGCAAACAAGCCGGAGCACAGCAAGCCTAAAACAAGAGTTCCGATTGATTTCATGGATTTGTTCGCAGTTTAAAGTCTACCATCTAATATCCGGTATCTAATTTTATTTTCACTATACTTGCATCATATTAAATGAATTCATGATATGTTTGCCCGGCGCCTGACGGTACCGCTTGCCTTGTGGATCATGATCGTACTCTACCTCGCCTTTGTGGAGGAGATGGACGGCGTGATGATCTGGATCATCCCTCCTGCATTGTTGCTGATGATCGTTTACATTTTTACGCCCCAACTGAATTATTGGTACGTGCAGCGCTATCGACCCACGCTGGATGAGCCTCTTCGCAAGTTTTTACATCACCTGGCCCCCTGGATAATCCGCCTGGACCCGGACGCCCAGAAAAAGCTGGAAGTACGGCTGGTGCTTCACATGGAAGGTTCGGACTTTAGTGGAATGAATATGGAAAGCATTCCGGAAGAAGCTAAGGTATTGGTTAGCTTAGCTGCAGTTGTGGTTTCATGGCAGCAAGAAAAAGCGTTGCTGTCTCCCTTTGAGCGGGTCGTTTTTTACAAGCACCCATTCCCCTCACCAAATCACCAATTTCTGCATGCTTGCGAGACCGATTTTATCGATCAGGTACAAATTTATTCGCTGGAACAGTTGATGGCATCCTGGATGCGGCCCGACCGGTTTTTGAACATAGCTTATTACGAGTGGGCAAAAATTTTTCAGTTCGTGTTTGATCAGAAGCAATATCCGTCCTCTTCGCCCCAGAGGTGGGAAGCCTTATCGCAAATTTCCGGCCAATCAACCGACCAATGGCAAAAATTCACCGGATTTGAGACCCTGGATTTCTGGGGTGTTGCGACCGCTTGTTATTTTACGTTTCCAAAAAAAATGCAGGAGTCGGAACCGGCACTTTTCCAGGCAATACGGGAAGTGTACGGCGATGTGGTTATGGTTTAATTGCTGCGCAATATTTTAGTTATCCCGGACGCTTCCACAATGCCTACCGGGCCCTGGTAAATCCCTCCGTCTTTTCCGATATCAGTGACCTTTACAGCAATTACATTATTTCCGGTCGTATTTAGTAATCCGGCAGGAATCGGATAAATGCGCAACGCAGAAAACGATTGACTTTCACCAAATGGGCGGCCATCATTGGTTTCTCCTATTTTTTGACCATTCAGGTAGGTAACATCAAAGTCGTCTATTTTACCGAGTACCAGGTAATAGCTTTGGTTTTTCAAAGGGGTAAAAGAAAGCCGGAATACCTTTCGATACCATGCCGTCCCATCATAAGAACGATAACCCTGATTGTCCCAGAAATTGGGCACCAATACCGATTCCCATTTTGTATCGTTAAAATCTGGCCGGACGCAGTCCGGATTGTTGGATGTTGTGAATTTCCAGGGTCCGTAAAATCCCTGTTCGACCGCGTCGCTTTGCTCCTGGGCGTAAATCCCCGGATTTCCCCCGATAATACCACCGTCCAGGGTTTCATCGTATACACGTATTGCAATGACATTGTCTCCGTTGAAATTAATCAGTTCGTTGGGCATAAAATAACTGCGGTCGGAATTATACGCAGTCCTAAACCGGGGAGGGAAAGCGCCACTTTTTCCGATCAGGGTGCCGTTCAAATAAGTCTCGTCAACGTCATCAATAAATCCGGGGGATAAAATATGCGCATCCCTTCGGTTTAATTCTCTCCCATCAAAATGGACACGGTACCAGGCATACCCGTCATACCCGTTAAATCCTTCATTTTCCCAGCGAGCAGGTACGCGGATGCGTTCCCATTTATTATCCACGTAAGCGGGTGAAGCCCAGTTCAGATTATCTCCGATGCTAAATTTCCAATCGGAATTAAGGTTGATTTTCCGGATCAGGTCACCATAAATATTTTGGCTCCCTTGATCGGATTCTTCTCCTAAGAGCCATTCCATAAACCAATTTCGAAACAAAAAATTATCCCATTGACTTCCGGTGTCATTGTTCTGAGCGCTGAGGGTAACAATGGGGAATCCATTCAGGACAATCAGGAATAGAATGATTATTTTATGATTATTTTTCATTGTTTGATTGTGAGCTCCTGTTTATTTATTTTCTGTATACTGGTTCGACCCTCTTTGGTTATTTTTCTGATTGTACATAACCACCGAGTTATTACCAATATCAATGACGAAACCATAAGATTGCATCAGGGAAGTGCCAATAATCGCAGTTATTCTTTTACCTGTTCTGGTTTCAATGGACTCTGCCACATTCGTGAGGTCAAACGCATACATCGGGCCATATAAGGGTGTGTCGCCAAATTTTAATGTAACATTTTTTGCCCGGTATAAGCGGTTATTGCTTGAGCCCAGTCCCGGGACTGTTCGCCCGGCATTTGCCAGTGTGCTGAAACCCAGCTTTTTCTTAGACTTGATGTCCAGAATGGTAATATCCGAGCCGGTATCCAGTAATACCCAGGTCTTCGTATTATTTATGGTCATCTCCACAATGGGTTTGTGTTTGTAATTTGCCTGATGATAAACGTTGGGTTGTCCAAAGGAAACATTTCCAAAAAACAGGCATAAAAAAGTCAGGGTTAGGATGAATGGTGACTGCATAACGGTTGACATTTGAGTTATTGACTCTTTTCAATTCAAAATAAGCCTGGCAAATGTTGTGAGGTGTTATGCTGAAGTAAACAATTGTCATACGTTGTCACAAGGATTATTTTCAAACCATTTTATAGCCCATGCCATGGACGGTCAAAATTATTTTCGGATCGTTTGGATTGATTTCGACTTTTTGTCGAATGCGTAAAATGAAATTATCGATCGTACGTGTTGATGGAAATTCGTCGTACTGCCAGATATTTTTTAATAAATCGTCACGTCGTACAATCTGATGTTTGTTCTTCCATAAAAAATGAAGCACTTCAAATTCCCGGTGAGATAATTTAATCTCCTTACCGGATACCGTTGCCACATAATTGGTAAAATCAACATCAAGTAGTCCAATGGTCTCCAAAGAGCCACTGTGATTTTGAGCCGCATGGGTCCGCCGCAATATGGCTTTAACCCTGGCAAGCAATTCTCTTAGACTGAAGGGTTTGATGATGTAGTCATCTGCCCCCAACTCGAGTCCGAGAACACGGTCTATTTCTTCGCCTTTCGCGGTAAGCAGAATAACCGGAATATTATTTTTTTGCTGGCGTAATTTTCTGCAGACATCAAATCCGGATAACTCAGGCATCATGACATCCAGAATGAGCAAATCGTAAGGTGCTGCCGATAATTTGGCGAGGGCTTCCTGCCCATTCCCAGCAATATCCACCTGATATCCTTCATATTCCAGGTTATCCGCTAAGCCCCGGCTCATCGAAGGCTCGTCATCTGTAACAAGTATTCTTGTCATTTTTGATTCGTTGTTAATGGAAACTTGAGCGTAAATGAACTGCCCTGGCCAGGTTTGGATTTAACAGTCACCTCACCATGGTGTTCCTCCATGATGTGTTTCACCAGACTTAGGCCTAAACCCGTTCCTTTGGTTTTCTGGGTGAGTGCATCCTCTACCCGGTAAAACTGTTCAAAGATTTTAGACTGATTTTCCGGACGGATGCCTATACCCTTATCCGTAACGGTACAGCATGCGAAGCCCTCTTGCACATAGGTGGATAGATGGACGACCCCTTTTGCCGGACTGTATTTGATGGCGTTATCGATCAGGTTGGAAAGTGCTGCTTCAAAAGCCTGATCATCGGCCAGGATGGTAATCGATTCCTGATGAAGGGTAATCATACCGATCATTCCAGCTTCTTTTAAGGTATGTGCATAAGTGTCATACAGGTTCTGAGCAAGCTTGTTCAGGTCGACCTCAGTTTTATGATAGGTGGTCCGGTTCGCTTCAATGCGGGCAAAGTCCAGGATGTTATTGACGAGGTAAGTCAGCCGGCCGGATTCCCGGTGGATGACCTCATAATAGTTTTGTTTTTTCTCTTCCGAATTTAATCGACCCAAAAGGAGCGTCTCCGCATACATACGAATCAGTGAGAGTGGCGTCCGGATCTCATGGGAAACATTGGATACGAAGTCGGATTTGAGTTGAGCAATTTTCAGGGCCTTGCGGGCGTTTCGGAATATTAAAAAAGCTCCGATCAAAACAGTTATCAGGGAGAAAAACAAAAAGGCAAGGTTGGTCCGGTTTCTTTTGCGAATTAATTCTGCATAACTGGTGCCTTTGGTCTGAATGGTAAGGTAGGTATTCGGCAAAATCCATAAGGAATGCGCTGCATAGTCGCGGTCCGGGTCAAAATCTCCTGTGCTGAATAAGCTATTTATTCGGTCATCAGCAGGGTCCTTTTGGACCATGGACAAGAGATATTCGTTTTGGGATAACTCCTGCATTTTAGCGCCCAGGACGGAAGCAACCCAATAGTTCATATCGAAAATGAACAAGGCATTGTGCAATGTAGAGTCTTTGTCGTAAACCATGACTGTCATGGCCCCCTGGGCTGGATTCAGACCAGGTATGTGCGGTAGACCGATAGCGGGCTGGATCTTTTGAAAGCCGGCTTTTAAATAATTGGTGAGCTTGTTTAGGGTAGAATCCTGTTGCTGGTACCAGCGGTCGATGAGTCCCATGGCATCGAGATCCCTGGATGCGTAATCGCTATAACATAAACTATCCTGCCGGCTGGACAGATGCCGGATAACCAACAATTGAATGGCTTCGTTTCCAAGAACCAGGTCGTTGGCATTCTGCGCAATGGGGTGGGCTTTATCCGCCAATTTATTAACCCATTGTTGCATCCGGTCATCGGCATACTGGTTCAAAGAGAAAAGAACCGTCTCCATTTGCTTTTCATAGATGGCTTTCGCCATTTTTTCGTCCTGACTCAGGGAGCGGATCTGTACAACAGCATAGATCAGGAAGGGCACCAGGATGACCAGCAGAATGATTAATATGGTTCGTGCACTTTTGCTCACTATAGCTGCTTCTGCATGCAAAAGTAGGCCGAAATTGGCGATCCGGTGGCGGGGCATTGTAAACGTTTTTAATGAGATGTCACGAAATGTCACCGGATAAGGCTGGCGAGCATCTTTAAGCCCTTGATGGAAGCGTGGCCCGGAAGGTCACCACGATGCGTTTAAGATCAATTGGATCAAAAGGTGTCAAAAAGATACATATCCAAATAATTTGTATATTACCAAAGTAAATAGCTAACTGAGAATGGTTGTCTCGTATTACCAATCACCGATTGGTTGGTTGGAATTACATGCTACCGACAAGGGACTTACCCAGATTCATTTGAATTCATCATCCGATGTAGCAGATCCGGACGCCCCGGACCATCCCATCCTGGTTCAGGCATTTGGTGAATTGGACGAATACTTTGGCGGGAAAAGGACCCGGTTCAGCATTCCCCTGGACTTCGGAGAGGCACCCTGGTTTTACCAGGAAGTGTGGAAAACACTGATGATCATTCCCTACGGTCGGACCCGCTCCTATTTTGATATAGCCAAGCGTTTGGGTAACCCGAAAGCCGTTCGGGCGGTCGGACAAGCCAATCACCACAATCCTTTGCCCATCATCATCCCTTGCCACCGGGTCATCGGTAAGAATGGCGACTGGGGCGGTTATTCCGGGGGACTGCCCATCAAGAAGTGGTTGCTGCGCATGGAAAACCCCAATCGTTTCCGTAAGCAGGGTGACTTGTTCCAGGAAGGAGTGGCGGGGTGAAATTTTGAATGTTGAATATTGAATGTTGAATGGGCTGTCGGAATAGCTCTTCCATTTCCTGACGCACGGTCAGACCTCAGCCTTCCAGCCCGTCGGCACTTCGCCTGCCACCTCTTTTACTTCTGCGGCCTCTTTTACCTTTATCCCTTTCTTTTACCTCTTCTACCTTTGTTCTCAGATTTTTCGGACTTTTGCACCGCGAAGTAAAATCTTCGTTT
>ERZ795053.3810-NODE-3810-length-16805-cov-5.485015_pt1 | contig 16805 bp, 16 predicted proteins | sample MGYA00375137_ERZ795053 | MGnify/ENA primary metagenome ERZ795053 (study PRJEB30182, sample SAMN05720284) | activated sludge metagenome | isolation source: Anaerobic digester | place: Hong Kong | collected 2014-12-17 ...
CCCTGGTTGACCACATCCTCAATGCGGCTGATCACGGCGGCCACATCGCCGGCGGTGTCAATGACGTTGACCTCCCAGCCTTTCTCAGCGGCCGCGGCTTCAAAACCTTCGAGGTAGAACTGCGTGCCTGGTTGGGCGAGATAGGGGGTGATCACGGCAATTTTACTGCCTTCGGTGGAGGCAAGGGGGGCACGTTCGCTCTTGGTGTCCATTGCGGTGGCCTCGGTGTCAGCCGTAGCACTGTCCGTTTCTACAGGAACATTAGTACTGGCACAGCCAACCAGCGCAATGACGCTGATGATCGCCACGGTCAGCACGAGGTGCCGGATAAACTTGCTCATGGGGTCTCCTTAAGTTGCATGGTGAAGGTGGAGAGATAGCGTACGATTGGCGGGGAACTTTTCCCCATTATCACACCACTGATTTGATCGGCCAAATCTGTTGCTCCCGTACAACAGTAGGATTAAAAGGGGGAATCATTACATATTGCATAACCATGTGGTTATATATTTGCTTTATGCCAGAATCAATGTCTTATCGAGCCATTGCCGATCCCAACCGAAGAACCATTTTAGACCTGCTACGCAACGAAGGGCCATTGCGGGCGGGCGATCTTGTGGCACAGCTAGGTCACATTAGCCAGCCGGCGGTGAGCAAGCACCTGCGCATCCTGCGCGAGGCAAATCTTGTGCGCGCGGAAAAGGTCGGGCGGGAACAAGTGTACCATCTTGAGCCGGTACTCCTCGCCGAGATTGCAACGTGGTTGTCACACTATGCACCGCTCTGGGAAGAACGGTTGCAGACACTCAAACAATTGGTGGAATCAGAAAACAAAGAGGGTATTGAGGAGCATGTGAATGGAACCGATAACGATTCGAAAGCAGATTGAGATTGCGGCCCCGCCGATACAAGTCTGGCGCTATGTTGGAACCGCCGCTGGGTTGTGCCAATGGTGGGGTGTCGAAGTGATGATGGAAGAGCAGAAAGGGGGGCACTTTGAGGAACGCGGTGAGCATGAGGGACGGCCATATCGACAGCGTGGCGAGGTGATTACCTATGATCCGCCCCGTCAACTTGTGATCCGTCTGCACGAGGCCGCGGATCGGCGCTGGCCTTTCTACGCAGAAATTTCAATTTCGCTCACCGGCAACGAATCAGCGACAATCGTTGAAGTTGAACATCAGGCAATGACAGAAACGGTTGCGGTTGCACAACAGACTGTATCGGACAATCCATCTGGTCCGGTAATGGCATTGCCGGGTTATGCTGGCGCAGTGTCGGTACAGTCCGGACCAATGTCCACGCAGCCACATAGTCACCCATCGCTCACGCTTCAAACGTTATATAGTTGGCGTCACTGGCAAGAACAGATCTGGCAGCAGCGCTTTGGGCTGTTGTCAGATGTTGTAGTCTCTATGCAATCGGATTCTATGCAACCGGAGGCAGTTTCATGATAATAGATCACACATTTTGGGCCGGTCAACCGCTGCCGCGCAATGTTATCCCGATGGTGACTGAGACAACCAGCCGCGGCGAACGTTCTTACGATATCTATTCCTTGCTGCTCAACAACCGCATCATCTTTGTTGGGTCGCCGATCAACAATCAATTTGCCAACCTCATCATTGCCCAATTGCTCTATCTGGATGGGGAAACTTCTAAGCAGCCAATCCAAATGTATATTAGCAGCCCCGGCGGCGAGGTCTATGCCGGGCTGGGGATCTACGACGCGATGCAGCAGACCAACGCCCCCATCACCACCATCGCGGTTGGTTCTACCCACAGCTTCGGCACGATCCTGCTGGCTGGCGGTGCCCCTGGTCGGCGCTATGCATTGGAGAATGCTGCGATCCACATGCACCAGCCGCTGATCAGCGGTGGGGGCATTAGTGGTCAGGTGACCGACATCCATATTCATGCGCAACAGCTGGTGCGGGTACGACAGCGGATCGAACGGCTTATGGCCCATCACACAGGCAAAACGCTGGAGCAGATCGAGCGGGACATGGAACGCGATTTCTATCTGGATGCCCACGAGGCGAAAGCATATGGACTGGTCGATGAGGTGTTGACGAGTCCGGTTAGCGCAACAATTCCTCAATTGGCACAAATAGCGGAAACCGTCACAACGGAAGAGTAAGGAGCACAAGATGATCAGAGATTACCAAGATGTACAACTCGAGGATGAAGTTGGCCCGCTGCCGCACTACCCGATGATTCCGCCCTTGCACCCACCTACCAAAGAAACACCTGAACCAGCCTCGCCGTCACCAATGGTCTATCTATCGGCACAACAGCGCTGGCAGTACAAAATCATGACATTTTCCGCAAGCGAAGCCGCTGACCTCACGGAGGCCGACCTCGACGAATTGGGTGACGACGGTTGGGAATTGGCGAGTCTGCTGCCGACTTCTAACGCCGTGCGCTTCTATTTCAAGCGGCTCGAACGCTGACGCTTTTCTCCCATTAGCCGAAACAGCATTACCTGCGCTAAGATAGCCCAAAGCGATATTATACTCAACTCGCTCATAGATGAGAATAGCGCACTCGTGTATTTAGTGCGTTCTTATTCTCATCTATGGCAGTTGAGAGTATATTCAGGTTGATTGCAGTAGACAGCGAGGGGAGAAGCAGAGATGGCAAAAACAGTGGCACCGTATGGCACATGGCGTTCACCGATTACGGCAGAATTGCTGGCTGAGGCGGGGATTTCGCTCGGCTATATTCAGACCGATGATGCCGCGCTCTATTGGATTGAGGGGCGCCCATTGGAGCAGGGACGCTATGTCATCGTCCGCCGGACAGCCGACGGTGTGATTCAGGATGTGACACCGCCCGGCTACAATGCCCGCACGATGGTGCACGAGTATGGTGGCGGTGCTTATCTGGTAGCGGCGGATGCGCTCTATTTTTCTAATTTTGCCGATCAACGACTCTATCGCCAATCGCTGACGCCGGCTGAGATCGGTACTCCTACGCCCATCACCCCCGAACCACCCCGCGACCGCAGCTTACGCTATGCCGATGGCCGTCTTACCGCGGATGGACAACAGATCATCTGTGTGCATGAGCGCCACGAAGCGGATGGTACGGTCATCAACGAGTTGGTGATTCTGCCGACCGATGGTTCCGCCCCGCCAAAGACAATCGCGAGTGGCTATGATTTCTACGCCGCACCGCGTATCAGCCCCGATGGCACCAAGTTAACCTGGCTCAGTTGGAACCACCCGCTCTTGCCCTGGGATGGGACGGAGCTGTGGGTGGCTGATCTGGCCGTAGATGGGACGTTGTCGAATCACCGTCACGTGGCGGGCAGCGCCGAGGAATCGATCTGCCAGCCGGAATGGGCCCCCGATGGGACCCTTACCTTTGTCTCGGACCGAACCGATTGGTGGAATCTGTATCAGGAGCGGGATGGTGAGATCGTTGCGCTTGCGCCGCTTGATGCTGAGTTTGGCCGTCCCCATTGGACCTTTGGCGTGCCGCTCTATGAATTTGTGCCCAACGGTGACATTGCGGCGATTTACAGTCAGGATGGCGTCGATCAGCTCTCAATGATTAACCGAGAAAGCAAGAACTTACATACGTTTAACCTGACCTATACCTCGCTGCAAACGCTCTCTGTGCAGGGGGACAAGCTGTGGCTGATCGGGGGCAGCCCTACCCAGGGTGCAACCCTCTTCCAACTTGACCTCGGCGGCAAGACAACCACGGTCCGTGAAAGCTATACGGTCGACATTGAGCCGACGTTCTTTTCCACACCGGAGCCGATTGCCTTTCCCACAGAAAACAACTTAACGGCGCACGCCATCTTCTACCCGCCAACCACCCCCCTCTTTACCGCACCGGCTGAGGAAACGCCACCCTTGATCGTCATCTGTCACGGCGGGCCGACCGGGGCGACGAAGGCGCAGCTGTCATTGAGTGTGCAATTCTGGACGACGCGGGGCTTTGGCGTGGTCGATGTCAATTATGGCGGCAGCAGTGGCTACGGTCGTGCCTATCGCCAACGGTTACAGGGGACCTGGGGCATTACCGACGTCATGGACTGTATCAACGCCGCCCGCTATCTGATTGCCCAGGGTCGGGTCGACGGTGAACGGGTGGCGATTCGGGGTGGCAGCGCCGGCGGTTACACAACCTTGCGGGCGTTGACCTGGCAGAACTTCTTTGCGGCGGGTGCCAGTCTCTATGGTCTCGCCGAGTTGGAGACTTTTGTCAACGATACCCACAAGTTTGAGTCGCGCTATCTTGATTACCTCATCGGCCCCTATCCGGCAGAAAAGGCGCTCTATGCCGAGCGCTCACCGGTTAACCGCGCCGACCAACTGGAGACGCGGGTGATTCTGTTACAGGGCGAAGAGGACAAAATCGTGCCCCCGTCACAGGCCGAGATCATGGTCGAAGCGCTGGCGCAGAAGAATGTGCCCTATGCGTATCTGCTCTTCCCCGGCGAACAACATGGCTTCCGTCAGGCGAAGCACATCACCCGCGCCTACGAAGCGGAATTGTATTTTTACGGCGCGATTTTCCACTTTGCCCCAGCCGATGAGATCGAGCCGGTGACGATCCATAATCTGTAAAGGTCCATAATCTGTAAAGAGATGATAACATGAGGGGATGGCAGGATGACGGGATGACAGGATGAGGGGATGACGGGATAAATTATTATTGCCCATCTTGCTATTTTTGTCATCTTGCCATCTTGACCCTCCATTCCTTCAGCGGCGCACCAACTCGCGCAGGTTTTCCCATAGAATGTAGATACCCATTACCAGAACCCCAGTTTCGACGATCTCCCAGAAGTATTCATAGGCAAGGACAAGAGCAGAGAGCACAGCAGTGCTGATGGTGACGCTGGTGACAAAGCGGATCAGACGGCCACGAAAGCCGGCTTCGATGAAGGCATAAAGGGCGATCATCATGAGCAGCCCCAATGCAAGATATTGACGCCCAATGGTAATGAGTGCCAAAAAGATCAGCATGAGCAGCCCGACACTGATAGCGGCCCAATATTCGGCCAACAGGCCGGCGCGCAAGGTCTCATCTGACACAGGGCGGTGGGCGCGCTGCAGATGAGAGCGGAGCGGTTCAGGGTCAGCACCGGCGCGTAGTTGGTCAGCATAGTAGCTGAGCGCATCGAGCAAGGCTTCGTCGGCAGCCAGTTGGGCACGAAGGGTGTTGATCTCCTGGCTTAGCTCCTTCATCCGTTCCTGATGGGCAAGGTACGGTTTGTACAGATGGGGTTGGGTACGCATGGCAGCGGCTTGCACGCCAAGCCGCTGTAGCTCCGCTGCCATCTCATCGACAGTGGTACGGGTCTGCACCTGCCGATCGCGAATGCGCTCCTTCTCCTCTTCCACCCGCTCCGCCACCTCATCAGTCGGGGTTACTTTGTCCAAACCAGCCCAACCGACCGGATCATACCAAGCGCGACGGACCGTGCCATCCCGATTGTACATGGGGCCGGCGGGGGCGTCTTCCCCGGCAAAGGGATCCTGCGTGTAAAGGCCCCACAGACCGCGATACATACTTACCCACGGCGGGGTAGGGTTTAGCAGCCGCGGCTCTCCCCACTCACAATGTTGCCCCGGGCCAATAACCAGCCCATCCCCGCGTGCATAGTCAACAAAAGGAATACGGAAAATAGTGGAACGATGCTGTTCGTCTTCACCAAAATCGTCGCCTTCATATTGACGCAGACGGGTCCGCCAGACACTACGCACTTGTTCAAAGAGACGGGTCAACGGGGCAAAGATCGCCAGTTCGAGTTCCGTCAGATATTCGCCCGATTGAAAGTAGCTGGCGTGCGAGCCGGCTCCGGCATAGACCACCGGATGGTCATCGACTTTTTCTAACTCGGGATCGTCCCAGCGGCGACGTAGATCATCCCCGTGATAATCATGCGAAGCATAGGCGATCCACGCCGGTTCCACCGCGCCGGTCGCTTCCTCTTCACTGAGATAGAGACAGATCATCTCCCAATCGGATTCGTGATCATTGGCGCCAAAAAAACCGGAGCGCCAGTTGTTGAAAGGATAAAAGAACCAATACTGGAGCACCAGCCAACCGGATTGGCGCACGACGCGGCCGTGGTAGATGTGGGTTGGATTTTGGGTCGCCAATTGTTCGTATGCGCGGATGGCTGCCGCGGCAGAATCACCGGGCACCCGACCACGAGCCAATAGACTCAGTGAGAAGAGGGCGTCGATGAAGCGGGAAATATAGCCGACCCGAGCCAGACGGGCCTTGCCCGGGTGAAATAAGTTCCGCTCAGGATGCAGAATCTGCTCACGGCTTTGGGCAGCCATCTCTGCTGCGCCCAACGGTTCGGCAAATTTGAGATAGTGGACTGTGCCAAATTCATCGGGATACGGATACGCCAGCGTCGTCAGATCCAACTTGCCCCGCGGCACCAATTGTTCCGGTTCACTACTCCGCCGCTGCACCCACAACGAACAGGTACGAACATAGGGTTCAACATCCATTGGGAAAAAGCTTTCACCACGGGTGAAAGAGATAATGGGCTCAAACCGGCGCAGCAGCGCAATATCACGATTTTGACTCATGGCGCTGTTCGGTGGTAAAGGCAAGGCGGATATCAGTTGTGTTTAGATAGAGGACGAGAACAATGGCGAAGAGCATGATCAGATGGATCCAGCGGGAATCACGCAGCAGTGAATTGGAACCAAAATAAAGAATCAAGCAACGCAAGAGGATCAAGCCCTGCAGTGTCATCGCCAAGAGCCAGGCAAAGCGACGATAGAGCAGAAAGGCCAACGATGTCACCAGCAACAACAGGATGACCGGCGCCAATGTAGCGACCCACATGAGAATATCCAGTGCCCACACCGAGAGCATGATATCTTCGAGTTCGCGCTCCCAATTGACCTGTTGAGCAAAGTGGACGGTTACCCCGCTGATCAAAAAGGCTTGCAAAAAGAGCAACAGCCCGACAATGCGCACGGGCCACACGACATTCGGCGTTTCTTTGATGGATCGTTGCACTAAATGGCTAACACTCATAGTTTAGGAATTGGTTATTGGTCACAAGCAAACGATGGCGGTATGCCGAACATGGTGTAAACCGCCAATCCGCTCTCTGAGCCAATCGCAATCTACACAATTCGTGCTATACCGCCCAAACGATAACACAAATAGTAGAATAGTAGAATAGTAGACTAAGTTGGCCTTAATATCTACCGTCCCACCGCAGAGAGAACTCAGAGAAAATCAACAGCTTTACCCCTCTGTGCACTCTGTTAGCTCTGTGGCCTCTGTGGTGAAGGCTAAATCTATCCGTCAACCAGGATCACAGCCTGTGCTATGTACGAACTCTAATGGTCATCGTTTCAATGGCTTCGTCGCCCAAACGGTTGCCGGTAACGGGGTTGTAGAAACCGACCAGGATCAGATAGTTCCCGGCCGGCATATCCTCAGGGAGTTGAATAAGTACGTTGTCCTTGAAGACCGTCCCCGGAGGCCACAACGTGGTCTGCTGGGTATTTTGGCCCGGCAAACCATCCCATTGGGCAACAGGGCGACCGTCGGCATCGGCAACATGGACAAAAAGTTTGTAATCCACATGGAGCGCTTCTTCGACACGCCACCACAGCGCCAGGTGAAGGATACTACCAGCCTCCAACCGAGCACAATTGCGCGTGGCGCCCTGCAAGGTCACCGCCGCGTCGAGCGTCTCGTGCAAGACCGTGGTGGGCATGCGCATCCATTCCACGAGTGCCGGCGCGTCTTGATCGAAGGCATCTTCAAAGAGATCCAGATCGTAGGTGACATAGCCACCGGCCAGCGGTGCGTGCGCCCAAATCACAATGCGTGGCTCACCGGCCACCTGCACCTCACCAATACGTTGGTAGGGGCCATCATCCAAGAGATCATCATCAAAGGTGAAATCACGCTCCTGCACATGATCGGCGACAAAGATAAAGTCGGGGTTCTCTGTTGGGGCAACGCGGTCATAGCTGCGCAAATACCAGCGCAGCATGTCCGACCGCTCGTTGCTGGCATAGGTTTTGCCCAAGTACTGCCACTCTGCCAGAATACCCAGTGCTTTCCACCCTTCGCGGATGGGAAAACCAAAGCGCGGTTGCTGGGGAATCTTCTCCCCATAAGGGGCCCAATAGAGCGGCAGGCGGCTCTCTGCATAGTTTATCAGATAAGCGGGTGATTGGCGGAAAAAGAGAAGGTATAGATAGAAGATAGAAAGCGTAAACCAGAGTAGTAAGCCACCATGCCACCCCCAATAGGCCACAAAGTTGCGGCGGCGGATCGTGTTATCGAGCCAGACGAGGGCAAGGGCAGCCAGCAACGAACAGCCGGCCATGATAAAGTAAAAATGCGTTCCTGGATATTGAACGATGAGGAGATAGACCAAGGCTGCCGGCAAAGCCCAAAGCAGGGGTAGGTAGGCTTGTTGGCGATATTCGCGCCAGCCAATCACGGTGCCCAGCGCAACCAATAACAGCAAGCCAAGAGCAAAATAGATCGAATTGTACAGCGTAGTGATCTCAACAAAGAAGGTCCAATTGTTCGCCTGCATATCGGCAAGGCGCGAGGACAAATAGGTGCGCGTCGTGGCAAAGTAGGGGTTCAATAACAGCGGAACATAAGTGCCCGCCACAACAACGGCACCCACACCACCGGCCCACAGCAACGTGGGAAGAAGCAGGGAGGGGGACTTTGCATGTCGCCAACCGATCACAAACAGGAACGCCAGGGGAAATGCATTGAACAAAAATTCATAGTGCATCACCACACCAAAGGCACTCAACAAAAGCGCCAGCGCCAACCAGCGCCGGTGTCCCTGTCGGGAAAACTCCCACATGGCAATGAGGGCGGCCACGGAAAGCAGCAAAACCGCCCCCTGATATTGTGCGATGCGCGAGAGTCCCAATGCAAAGCCGTTGAGCGCAAAAAGCAGCCCAGCGGCAAAACCAACGCCGTTGCCAAAGAGCCGCCATCCCAGCAACCCCAATGCCACGATGCTGCCCACACTGGCCAAGGCAAAGGGCAGTCGTGCCGTGGCTTCGTTGATGGTGTGCAGGGCACGGTAGGTGACCATGATCACCGCGATCTCGCCGATGCCCTTGGTATGGCGCGCCAATGCCTCATCGCTGCCTTGAATCGCCTCGTTGGCACGGCGCAGCAGATGCGTCTCGTCCTGGTGGAATTCATGAGCACCCAGCACAGGCAAGCGCAACAGCACACCGATCAACAGAAGCAGAAGTAACCACCCCCAGGTCCGTTTGCGCACGTTTCGAAACTTGAGCGGTTGCTTGCGGCAAAGCACGAGGAGAATCAACGCCCCCACCGCATATGTACCAACCAGCAGCGGATAGGAAAGAGGACCAGGCAGCCAGTGCAGCGGGACCAACAAGGCAATTTGCCAACACCAGCCCACGGCGCTCGCCAAGATGAGCGCCGTGGGCCAATCTAATTCAGGTGGCGACCAGCGCCAGAGAATGAGACAGCCCGGCAGCCACCAACTGAGAATTGCAATGGCAACCCAACGCCACCACGTCAACGGCACAAATGCAATTTCAGCAACGATGAGAATTCCCGTTGCCACGAGAAAGAATCCAAGGGCAATAAAGAAGTACCACCGTTCGAATTGTGCGGAGCCACACTGCGCGGACATAAAAGCACGCAGCTTATACCACAGGGCATGCGTGATGGTGTTCTGTCCTGCCTGCTCCGATGTTGTGAAGTTCAACCAAATTTCCCTTTGACGCTGCGCCGTTGATTTGAAAGTATGTGAAAGCCACAGTATGTGAAAGCCACAGTATGTGAAAGCCACAGTATATGAAAGCCACAGTATGTAACGGGCAGAATAGACGAACAACATTCAAGGATCAAGGGTAGTGAGTTACAGTTGCGAGGCTGTTGGCTTCCCTACTTTTGTAGGCAAAGCAGTGGATTTCTGTTTACAACAATCGTGCACGCAAGGGTGCGTCCCATTCTTTTGGAATTGTAAAGAAGGACCAGATAGACCGTCCGGCGCAATTCCAAAAATGTGGTACGCACCCTGCACGCAAGGAGTACTTGTCATGAGCTGGGAAGCGCAGGGAGAGGGCACGCTGTCCCTGCGTGAGGGGTGTGTACCACGAAAGTGGCGCAACTCTTCCTGGAAGATGCTGGCTTGCCACAAATCCGGTATACGCCCCCACGCTAGGGCAACGCGCGAGGATGGCTGTTGATATCGCCCGCTATGCCGGCATCTCCATTGCCAGACAATCACGTAACTCAGTTGGGGAAATGTTACCCCCGCTGAGAATGAGAGCAACCTTTTTGCCCTGTAGTTGGTGGCGAATTTTCATAGCAGCGGCCAACGGTGCGGCGCCCGCCGGTTCGGCCAACGTTTTGGCCTTTTCCAGGTAGTGGCGGATCGCCACCTGCATTTCGTGGTCATCAACCAGAACAAAATCATCCAGTCGCGGCCAAATGAGCTGTTGGGGCATCATGAAGGGTTCACCGGTGGCCAAGCCCGCCGCGAAGGTATCAATCGCTGCGGTACGCCGTTCGCGTGCCTGCCAGGTGAGGAAGGCAGCCGGTGCACCGCTGGCTTGCACGGCAATGACCTGCGTCTGCGGGCGAATTGTCTTCGCGGCGATACAGGCGCCGGCGACGCCACTGCCACCGCCCAAAGGAACGATCAGCACGTCGATATCCGGCTGTTCTTCAAAAATTTCCAGCGTGTGGGTACCGACACCGGCAATTAGGTGTGGTTCGTTGCCCGAGTTGATGAAGCGCATGCCTTGCTCCGTTTCGAGCACAGTGCAATGACGCTTGCTGGCTTCAAAGTCGGCGCCGTGAAAGATGACTTCGGCACCATAGCTGCGCATGGCATCCACTTTCACGGGATTGGAACCTTCGGGCACGACAATGGTGGCGCGCACGCCAAATTGCTGTGCCGCATAGGCGATGGACTGGCCATGGTTACCGGTAGACGCGGTGACCACGCCACTGTCGCGGTATGCTTGCGGCAAGTGGGCCATCAAATTGATGCCGCCGCGCACCTTAAAGGCACCGATTGGTTGATAGTTCTCGTGTTTGATGTAGACTTCGGCACCGACGAGGGTATCGAGCGCAGGATAATGATAAAGTGGTGTCGGAGAAAGAAACGGACGGATGGTCTTTTGGGCTTGTAAAATATCAGCAAAGGCAACAGGCTCGGTAAACGGTTGCTGTAGGTGGGACATGGTAGGTGGATGCTCCTTGGCTTGTAACGCCGGCGCCCACCGGAAAACGATCAATAACGCCATGGGGCGGTAAATCAAGAAAGCAGCAACCGGTGACGACACTGTTTGCCTGTCTCTCAAGAAACATGCCGTAGCAGCACATCACCACACCAGCTTGTTTCTTGCAGCTTGCTTGGCCCCTTGTGGTGATGGCGCTATCACCGATTAGTCAACTTCCCACGATCAGCTTTCATCGATCTTACCCAGCGTTGGGTTGTGTTGCAGGCGGGCAATGGCATTGAGATCACTCAAAATGTGTTCGGGCAGTAATTCGCGTGATTCACGCTCTGCCGTTATATTATCCGTAATCCAGGCCAAAACGCCAAGAACGAAACCGGCGCTGCCACCCAAAATCATCCCATCGACGCCATTGGTTAGTGAGCCGCCAAACGCACCAGCCGTCATTCCCAATATTGCCAATGTCATCAATCCACTCATGGGATTTCCCCTCTCTGCAAATCAAAAATATGCGGCGATCACACACGACGTGTCGGAAGTACAGTGTCGAAGATACGGTATCGAAGGCACATTATCGAAGGTGTGATGAAGAACAATCGCTTTAGAACTTACGCATTTAGGGCTTACGCAACCACCGAAGAACAGGCTTTACTGGGTAACCATTTCTCCTTGGGGTGTCCCTTTTCGGGGCGTAAGTTGTACCCTTTAGTTTGAGAACGCAGCAGCAGAAAGAGTAGTTCCGCAGATCGGGCAGAAATCCGAAAAACGTATGAGAAATTGTATAGAACGTAGGGAAGCAGTCAGGAACGGAGAAATTGCGATTTGCGTGGCCGAGGGACAAAGAGGGCAACGATCCCGATCGTTATGGCAATCAAGAGCAGACTATTGAGCGCCGGTCGATAGCTGCCAAAATAGTCATAGCTCAACCCAAGCGGATAGGCACCCAGGGCAGTGCCACCAATCGCACCAAACATGGTCACGCCACGGATTGAGCCGAGATGGCGGCGACCAAAATACTTTGCCCAGATCACATTATCAATGACGCGGAAACTACCACTGCAAAGCCCCATGAAGAGGCCATAGATCAACCCGTGCCAAGGCAGGTACATCACTTGCACCAGCACAATCAGCAAGCTCAACAACGAGAGCAGCCCCGCCAAGATGTAGCGTGCGGAATAGCGGTCAAGCAACCGTCCCATGGCAAGATTGCCAATTACCGAAGAGAGAGCAATCACTTGAAAGACTTGCACGGCCGCGCTCCGTCCCAACCCTTGGGTTTCAAAGAGCGAGGTCTGGTGAAAGACAAAACCGGCGGTCACCATGGCCGTGGTTGCCAAGGCACCGGCAAAGAGCCAAAAGGCAGCGGTACGCCGCGCCTCAGCCAGTGTCCAGTCATCAGTACTGATGTAGCTCTGTGGCTTGCCCGCGATCGTGCTGGGATTGCCTTCGCCGTGGGTATCACCGTCGGGCTGTAGGCCATAGAGTTCCGGGCGGTCCCGATAGAAGAACCAACTCATTGGCCCCATCACGCCAACAGAGAGCAGCCCCAAGGCTACCCAGGCATTGCGCCAACCCCACTGGGCGATGAGCCATTCGCCCAGTGGGGGGTAGAGCAGCAGGCTCAAGGCCAGACTTTGCCCTGCCAGCCCCATGACAAAGCCACGTCGTCGCACAAACCACTGGGCGATCATTGTGCTGCTTGTCAGATTCATCGACCCAAAACCAAGGAAGCGTAGGGCCAGCAGCCCAAAGAGCAGCGTGAATATTCCCTGCACATTGGCCATACCCACACAGGCCAGGCCAAAGCCACAGACGGCCACCAGCATCACGCGGCGCGCACCGAAACGGTCAATGGCACGACCGACAAAGGGGAGCAGGGCCGATGCGCCCAGGGTCGCCAAGCCATAGAGAAGCGAAACGTTGGCGCGCGAGATGGCCAAATCGTTTACGAGTGAATCGATAAAAAGGCCAAAGGTGAAGGTCTGGCTAGGCCCCATCATGACGCTGCCCAACGTACCAACGAGCACAATGAGCCACCCATAGAAGAAGGGCACAGCATTGATCACGCGGCTACTGCTGTTGACGGCGGGGGCTTTCAAGGCAGCGCCCCGATCAACTGTCGGAGATCATAGACGTGCGCCAGCGCCAACAGAGCCAGGGAATGGTGAAAATGGCCGGCGCGGATCTCAGTACCGAGTTCTTCGGGCGTTAACTCGGCAACGACAATATCTTCGCCCTCCTCATAACTGGGCATGGCCCGTTGCTCGACATCGCGCGCCAACCATTGATGACAACGATTGGTGAGAAAGGCTGGGTTCGGTGCAACCGCGCCCAAGTAGTGCCAGTTGTCGGTGACATACCCCGTCTCTTCCCAGAGTTCGCGGGCGGCCGCTACGCCATGCTCCTCGCCCGGATCGACCAAACCACCGGGGATCTCCGTTGACAACTGGGCAGTCCCAAAGCGAAACTGACGCACCACCACGATCCGCTGGGTCGAGGTAATCGCCACCACATTCACCCAGTCGCCGCTTTCTATCACCAATGCTTTGCGTTCAGCACCGTTGCGCGGATTGCGCAATCGATCATACCGTACCTGCATACCCAGCGGCAACGTTGGCCCCGGTTCAGTGCCCAGATTGGCCCAGGGGCGTGGGTGTTTTGGATCGCTCATGCTCAATACTTTCTACACTTTGCTTTCGTTTTCAGTGAACAGTTATCAGTAAATTCGTGACTATACTGCGGTTGTGATGAGAACCGGAGTTTTCACCTCGCCAAAAACTCCGGTTCTCATTCAGAGCAGAGTATAACTGCTCACTGTCCCACCGCCTTACTGTCCCACTGCCTCACTGTCCCACTGTTTCCCCACTCAAATCGCCTGCGCGGCATCGACGTAGGTCGGGACCCCTTCTTCGGCGAAGATGCGGTCGATCGCGGCCCGATCTTCGGCGGTGAGCTGCCAATCCGCGGCGGCGACATTCTCTTGCAGCTCTTTTTCGTTGCGCATGCCCACCAGCGCCACGGTGACGGCGGGATTGCCCAATACCCAGGCTATCGCCAATTGAGCGACCGATTTACCATACCCCGCGGCCAACTCCTTTAAGCGATTGGTCACCTTGATCTCTTTGAGAAAGTTTTCGCGTTGGAAGAGCGGCAGGCCAAACGCGTTGCCCCGGCTGCGCCAATCCCAATCGACAAAAGTTGTCTCCGGCGTGAAAGCGCCGGTGCACAGGCCAAAACCGAGGGTGCCGTAGGCCATGTAACCGATACCATTGGCCCGGCAATAGGGCAACACCTCTTTTTCCATGCGCCGATCATAGAGATGGTAGCCAACCTGATTGGCGGTCAGGCTACCAACCTGTTGACACTCGTCCATCATTGCCACCGTGAAGTTCGAGACGCCGTAGTGGCGGATCTTGCCGGCTTGTTTGAGCGCCTCCAAAGCCCGGATCGGTTCTTCAAAGCGGGTGTGATGGTCCGGCCAATGGATCAACATGAGATCAATGACATCGGTGTTGAGCCGTTTGAGACACCCCTCGGTGCGTTTGGTAACATAGTGGCCGCGTGAACTGCGCCCAATGTTGTTGTTCTCCTCATCGTAGACAAAGCCGACTTTGGTTACCAGCACAATCTCTTTGCGGCGGTTGCCAAGTGCCTTGGCCAAAATTTCTTCCGAATGATAGGGACCGTAGACCTCTGCCGTGTCGAAGAGCGTGATCCCGTGATCGATGGCCGCGTTGACCGCACGACTGGCATCGCTCACATCGATTTCACCATATTGATTGGTGCTCATTTCCCAAGTTCCAAAGCCAATTGCCGAACAGACCAAATCCGTGTTGCCAAAACGTCGTTGTTCCATGGGTTCCTCCAATGGGTTGGGATAGGCGTGGCTGTTGGGAAAATGGTACGATTCCCCCGCACAACGGGCCATTTTCGCACAGAGCGCCCTGTAAAGTAAGGGGGAGACGACGAGGTGAATCGTATCGCAATTTTTTTCGATGGACAAACGCTGTTTTGGACCCCAAAAGAGCGTACGCCTCCCTCATACCGCCGGTGTCAGCGTTTCGATCTGTTCTCTGTCGCCGTGGGGCTGGCGCCAGAGCCGCACCACGAGATAAATCCCACCGATAAAGACCAATAGACCGACAAGCAAGCCGCTAAAGTTGCTGATCAACTCGGCAATATATTCGAACGAGTTCCCAAAGGTGAAGCCCAATCCACCATAAAGCACGATCCAGGTAACCTCACCGGCCACGTCGTAGCCCAAAAAGGCAAGGGCCGGGTAGCGACTGGCGCCGGTAACAAGATTGGTGGGGATGGCCAATGGAGTAAGCAGCCAGCGGGTCAAATAGACGGCAATACCACCCCGCTTGTGCAATGTTTCCTCAGCACTCTTCCAGGTGGCAGTTTCGCCAAAGCGACGTTGCATAAATTCGCCGGCAAAACGCCCCATTGCATAGCTGGTCATGTCACCGGCCACCACGCCGACCAACGCCAATGGTAGCGCCGTGGAAATATCCAGCACGCCCTGGCGAATAAATGCACCGCCGGCCATGAGCATCAAGGCGCCTGGGAGCGGAATGCCCAGGCCGCCCACAAAAAGCACCAAAGCCAAGAGCGCCGGACCATAGGTGATCACAGCAGTTAACAACGTTCCGGTTAGATCGGTAAAGTCAATTGTCATGGTCACTCCTGCGCAGGCTCATCGGTGTAGGTATCCAACGCATCACGCACAGCATTCAGCAGCCCTTCTGGTCCACCGGGATAGTGGAGTTCATCGCTCAGCAGATCCAGCGGCTTGTAGGGAGCTTCTTCGCCGGCAAGCTCACTTAGCATATCAGGCGGCGGGGGACTGTCGCGACCGGCAGTTTCGGTTGCCTGAACCATTTGTGCCGTTGTTGCAAGGCTGTCGAGTAAGTAGTCCAGTGGGACCCCGGTGCTATTGGCGATATAGGCCAAGCTCATCCACGGGCGAATGTCCCGCAGGCCTGGTGCCACCGGATTTTCCCGATAGGCCAGAATAATCTCACGCATCTGTTGGACAGCGGCATTGCGCGCCGCTTGGGGATTCGCGGGCGGCACCTTGGTGGTCTCACTGGGCGGCGACTCCTCATCGCGCCGTTGACGGCCAATGCGCCCAATGGGATCCCGTTCGGAACGCCGATCAAATGGAATCTCCAGCTTGGCGTAGATATATTCCTCCGGCACCGCGTAGGCAACGGCGATATAGCGAATATTCATCCAGGGTTGGATGGCATCAACGCTGGCCGTGCCATTGAGTAGCCCCTGTTCTCGGGCATATTCCAATTCGCGGTAGGCGCGCAAGGTGCGCGTGCCAAAAAAGAACATGAGCCAGAGACCTAGCACCACGATCAATATTGCCCAAAGACGACGATTCGTGAGCAACCGTCGGAGAAAAGGAACGCGCTGCGGGTGAGTGCTCGCTTTGGATGGATTTGTTTCTTGTGTCATACGTATTCTGTCTGATTGCGGTTTGGATGATTGGCGATTGAACTAGTACCAGTGGGCAGAAGTCAGTAGACAGTCAATGTCGTTAAGTTAAGATATTGTCGTTAAGTTAAGATATTATCGTGT
>ERZ795053.3818-NODE-3818-length-16790-cov-46.005677_pt1 | contig 16790 bp, 15 predicted proteins | sample MGYA00375137_ERZ795053 | MGnify/ENA primary metagenome ERZ795053 (study PRJEB30182, sample SAMN05720284) | activated sludge metagenome | isolation source: Anaerobic digester | place: Hong Kong | collected 2014-12-17 ...
CTCATTCAGCAACTCAAGAATCCTTCCCTTACAATGAGTTTTGCGTAAGCCCTAATAGATAAACTTCCACTAATTAAAAAGGAAAGCTATAGCAATGAGCGCTCCTGCGCATGACCGTCTTCACAAGGAAATACATCCGTTGCAATACCTAATTCTGGTTCGAAGACGACCAATGCTTTTCCCGGCAAGGCTCCAGCCTGGGTTTCTCTCAAGGGCTTGAGTCTATGTTCCGTTGCTTCAATGCAGTTGCCATCTAAAAATTTCGTTTTAAGTCTCGATAACAATGGGGGCTGAGCACCTTTCATCTCCCGGATAATCAATTCCGATTCATCAGCCATGTAACGCACGATTTCTCTTGCCATTTTGGTTTCGATGTTTTTCAGTTTGTCGTATACAGCCTGACGAGTTGCATCAATATCAGAGTTCAAGTAGGCTGAGTATACATTGCTTCTCACCCGACAGACGACTTGAAGCATAATGGAAACCAATGAAGAGAATGAAATGTTCCGAATGTATTGAACTTCTCTGACATTTTCAAACCAAGCGTCAATCTTTTCGGCATCGAATAAACGCTCCAATAAGCCTCGAACCATAACAGTCACTGGGCTTTTTTCCGCAAATTTTTGCAAAAGTGGGGTAAAAATAGCGAATTCCTCCTGTTGTAGGGCAATTTTAAATTTAAAATATATTATTTTACAATAGCTTATAATACCTTTACAGGGCTAGGAACTGCGCCCCAACTCCACCCTCATCTTCGACAACGCGGCCTTTCACAACAAAAATGACCTTGAAGCCATTGCCCACCAGCATGGCCATCACATCCTGTTTCTACCTCCTTACAGCCCCGATCTGAACCCCATTGAGCACGATTTCGCCAACCTCAAAAGACAACGACAATTCGCCCCTCCGGAAACCGCTCTTGCCGAAATCATTAAATGTTATGGAAATTATACGGAATGACTATAGATCGACGAGTCCGGGTTTGAGCCGGAATCCTATCGCCGCCACGGCTGGAGCCCGCGTGGCCACCCGGTGCACGGCAACCGTTGGTAAGCCCACCGGCTTCAAGCTGGTGATCGGTGATCCACGCTGGTTCGACGACCTGTGCCAGACGATCCGTCGAGGACCGGCCAGCGCACCCGACTTCGTCACCGTGGACAGCGCCGACGGTGGCGCCGGCGCGGCGCCGATGAGCTTGCTCGATTACGTGGGCTTGCCGATCCAGGAAAGCCTGCCGCTGGTGGTGGACAAGCTGAGCGAATACGGTTTGCGCGAACGCATCCGGGTGATCGCTTCCGGCAAGCTGATCAATCCCGGCGAAGTGGCCTGGGCGCTGTGCGTGGGGGCCGATTTCGTGAATTCGGCGCGCGGTTTCCTGTTCGCGCTGGGCTGCATTCAGTCCATGCAGTGCGACAAGAACACCTGCCCGGCCGGGATCACGACTCACAATCCCCGGTTGCAACGCGGGCTGGACCCGACGGACAAGGCCGAACGGGTACGGCATTACGCGGAAAACTTGCGCCGTGAGGTGGAAATCATCGCCCACGCCTGCGGTGCGGCGAATCCCCGGCAACTACGGCGTGAGCACTGTCGAATTGTGGTCGGTCCCGGCCGCTCGGTGCCGCTGGACGAACTCTATCGCCCGGCGCCAGCTCGGCGGTTGGACGCCGCTTGAACCGCTTCGTCCCCCACAATCAACCTCTTTTTGCCAAAGGGGGCACGATCTCACTCCCATATCCTTGCCCGTTTGTGGGCGCGGGACGCATCGTTCACGCCGGTTTCGTCAGCCGCTCCAACGCCTCGCGGTATTTGGCGACGGTGCGCGCGACGATCTCCGGTGGCAGTTCCGGCCCCGGCGGCTGCTTGTCCCAATCCAGCGTTTCCAGATAGTCGCGCACGAACTGTTTGTCGAAGCTGGGTGGGTTGACGCCGGGTTGGTACTGATCCGCCGGCCAGAACCGCGAGGAATCCGGGGTCAGCGCTTCGTCCATCAGCACCAGTTGCCCGCTCTCGTCCAGGCCGAATTCGAACTTGGTGTCGGCGATGATGATGCCGCGCGCCAGAGCGTAGTCCGCTGCTTCCCGGTACAGTTGCAGGCTGATCGCCCGTACCCGTTCCGCCAAGTCCGCACCAATTTGACCGACGACGTGATCAAAGCTCACATTTTCATCATGCGCGCCCAGCGGTGCCTTGGTGGATGGAGTGAACATCGGTTCCGGCAGCCGCTCCGCCAAGCGTAATCCCGTCGGCAACGGGATGCCGCATACCCGACCGTCGCGCTGATAATCCTTCCAGCCCGAACCGATCAGATAGCCACGCACGATGGCTTCGACCGGCAAACCCTTCAGCCGCCGCGCCACCACCGCCCGGCCCGCGACCGCCGCTCGTTCGGCCGGATCGAGCAGCGCCTGTTCCAGCGTCAGGCTAGCCAGTTGCAGGTGATTGGGAACGATGTGGCGGGTGCGGTCGAACCAAAAATTGGATACCGCCGTCAACACCGCGCCCTTGCCGGGAATCCGGGTGGGCAAAATCACGTCAAAAGCGGAAAGCCGGTCGCTGGCCACCATCAATAGGTGCCGATCGTCGGCTGCGTACAGATCGCGGACCTTGCCGCGATAGATCAGCGGCAAACTGTGAAGATCGGGCGAGGCGGCGACAGCGGACATGACCATGCAACTCCTGCGGCTGGGGAAAGAATCGGCGCGGCGCATTGTAACCGCCCGGCCGGCGACGGAAAATGCGATGACCCACCCGCGTTCGCCCAACTGACGTTTCGCAAGGCCACCCGACTCTCCGTCAAGGTATGCTGCCACCATGCACATCAATAACGATTTACTCCCCGCCGACCTGCTGTTCTTCGCCAACTTCATCTGGCTGCTGGTCGGCTTGCAGGCCCTGCGGTCGGCGCCGTGGCGGCTGTTCCTGACGAACAGCCGGCTGCAACATGTCTTCATGGGCGCTTCGGTGGCGTTGTTCCTGATATGGATCTTCGAGATTGGCGTGCGGCCGGCGCTCGGTTTCCACTTCCTGGGCGTGACCGTGTACACCCTGATGTTCGGCTGGTCGCTGGGCACGATCGGCGTCAGCCTGATCACGGTGGCGGTAACGGCGACCAGCGGCGACTGGTCGGCGCTGGCCACTAATGCCCTACTGTTGGGCGTACTGCCGGTCTCGACTAGTTATGGGATTTATTATCTGGTTCACCGCTATCTCCCCCACCACCTCTTCGTTTATATTTTCCTGTGCGGTTTCTTCAACGCCATGCTGGCCGCCGGCGTGGTGGTACTGACACTGGTATTTTTGCTGGTCACGACCGAGGTTTATTCCTTCGCCCGCATCAGTAGCGATTATCTGCCGTTCGTGCCGCTTTACCTGTTCCCGGAGGGCATGCTCAACGGCATGGTGATCACCGCGCTGATCGGGCTGCGGCCCGACTGGTTGAAAACCTACGACGACGAAACCTATCTCACGCATTAGATGTAGGCGCGGGAACCTCATTGCAACCCGTGCCATCTCAACCCCGCGCATTCGAAGAGGCATTTGAGTTCAAGGTGTTTGGCAAATTATTCGGTGGAACATTCGGCTTCATGATGGGCGGGCCGGTGGGCGCGCTGCTGGGCGCGGCGGTCGGCCATAATTTCGATCAGGCTCAATCGCAGAGCAAGCGCGCAACCGTCCCCCCCGAACGCGGTAACTCTCAGGAACACATCCAGGACACTTTCCACTCGACCGCGTTCCAGCTCATGGGTCACATCGCCAAGGCGGACGGCCGGGTTTCGGATCGGGAAATCGCCACGGCCCGCGCCATCATGGATCGCCTGCGGCTCAACGCCAGTCAGCGCCAAGCCGCAATTGACGATTTCACCACCGGCAAGCAACCGGATTTCCATCTGGACAGAGCATTGGGATCGCTCCAGCGCGCCTGCCGCAGCCGTCCGGCGTTTCTGCAACAACTGCTGGAACTGCTGTTCAATGTTGCTTATGCCGATGATGAGCTGCATCCGCACACCCATGCCCGGCTGCTGTACATCACCGACCGCTTGGGCATCCACCGCTTGCAGTTCGAGGCGCTGCATACCCTGTTCCGCGCCCAGCGCTGGGCACAGCGGCAAAACCAGGATGGCGGTGGCGAAACACACGGCCACCGGCAGACCCACGACCGGCGTTCCACCACCGCCGTCGGCTCGCTGACCCAAGCCTATGCCGTGCTGGGGCTACAGCGCGAGGCCAGCCCCGACGCAATCAAACTAGCCTACCGCCGCCTGCTCAAACAGCATCATCCCGACAAGCTGGCGGGTCGCAACGCCTCGTTGGCCGAATTGGCGCGCGCCACCGAAAAAACCCGCGAATTGACCGCCGCTTACGACCGCATCCGGGAAGCACGCGGTTTCTGACCCGTCCGACGCGAACAGAGTGGCCGGCGCCATCCAAGCGGCCGGTTGCTAGAGCACTCCCCGCTCGGCCAGTGAGACCATCTGTCCGTCGCCGATCACGATGTGATCGAGCAGACGGACATCGACCAAGGCCAGCGCTTCCTTCAGGCGCACGGTGATCATTTCGTCGGCACGGCTGGGCTCGGCGATCCCGGATGGATGATTGTGTGCCACGATCGCCGCCGCCGCGTTATGGTGCAATGCCCGTTTCACCACCTGCCGGGGATGTACGGCGGAACTGTCGATGGTGCCGAAAAACAATTCCTCGTATTGAATGACCCGGTTCTTGTTATCCAGAAACAGGCAGGCGAACACCTCGTGCGGGTGGTGGCGCATGCGGGCCAGCAGATACCGACGGGTGTCGGTCACGCCCTGGATGGCATCGCCACGCTGCAAGGTCTCCTCCAGATAACGCCGCGCCAGTTCCAACACCGCCTGCAGCTGCACGTACTTGGCCGGTCCCAGCCCCGGCGTTGCGCAGAACCCCGCCTGATCCAGTTCCAACAACTTACGCAAGCTTTCATGCTGCTTGAGCATGTCCCGCGCCAGATCCACCGCGCTGCGACCCGGTATGCCGATCCGTAGAAAAATCGCCAGCAGTTCGGCATCGGACAAGGCGGCGGCTCCACGTCGCAGCAGCTTCTCCCGTGGACGCTCCTCGTCAGGCCAATCGCGAATGGACATCGCCGCACACTCTTTTTTCGATTGATAACGCCAAGCATGGCCACCCGATTCGAACAAATCAAGAAACTGTGACACTTTCTTGATGGCCACCGATCGCGTCGCGAAAACGGCGTATTGCCCTGAAATCGGGCGCACGTCCCGCCAAAAGCACCGCCATGAAGCGGGCTTATCCTTTCATGCCGGCTAAAAATCGCGTTTCTGGATTATTGAATAATTTATTGTGTTTTATAAACAACAAGATATAAAAGTTGGCAATCGGTTTGCTAACCATATAGTCGTGGATTCGCGCTCGTCGGCCTCTTCAGGTTCGACACCAGCGCGGGTTCCAGGCGGCTAACGGGGGCCGCCGTCGCGGACTATGGCGTCCAACCATGTATCGTCGCACGTTGCGTGGTTGGACGCCCTTTTTATCTCCGCTTGCCTGAACAACCCTGCTCTCTCCTGCTTCTGTACCTGTTCAAGCTGCGCTAAGCTTGCCGCGATTTCCCCCATCGCGCGGAGTTTCGCCATGCTGCAACCTCTGGCCAAGAAACGCATTCTGCTGGGCGTCACCGGCGGTATCGCCGCCTACAAGAGCGCCGACCTGACCCGCCGGCTGCGCGAGGCGGGTGCCGAGGTGCAAGTCGCCATGACGCCCGCCGCCACTGCTTTCGTCGCCCCGCTGACCTTTCAGGCGGTATCCGGCCAGCCGGTTCGGGTCGATTTGCTCGACACTCACGCTGAAGCCGGCATGGGCCACATCGAACTGGCGCGCTGGGCCGATCTGATTCTCATCGCACCGGCCACCGCCGACTTCCTCGCCCGACTGGCCCACGGCATGGCCAACGATTTGCTCAGCACGCTGTGTCTGGCCACCGACCAGCCGATTGCGGTCGCGCCGGCGATGAACCGACTGATGTGGCAAAACGTCGCGACCCAGGACAACTGCCGGCTGCTGGCGCGGCGCGGCGTACACATCTGGGGGCCGGGAGTCGGCGAACAGGCTTGTGGCGAAATCGGCGCTGGGCGGATGCTGGAGTCGGTGGAATTGTGTGGTCACGTCGTCGAACTGCTCGGTACTCAGGAAGGCTTGGCCGAAATCCGCTCGGAACCGTCCATCGCGAACCCGGCGACCGCGCCGCTCGCGTCCCATGACCTGCAAGGACTGACCGTATTGATCACCGCCGGCCCGACCCGCGAGGCGCTCGATCCGGTGCGCTTCATCAGCAACCACAGCAGCGGGAAAATGGGTTTCGCCGTGGCTGGGGCGACGGCGATGGCGGGCGCGCGGGTGACCCTGGTCAGCGGTCCGGTCAATCTCAAAACCCCGCCCAGTGTCGAACGAATCGACGTGGACAGCGCGCTCGAAATGCACGAAGCGGTCATGGCGCGAGCTCAACGGGCGGACATTTTCATCGCCACCGCTGCCGTCGCCGACTACCGCGCCGCCAGTTCAGCCGAGCAGAAAATCAAGAAAACCCATGACACGCTGTCTCTGGAGCTGGTGCGCAATCCCGACATTCTGGCGGAGGTGGCCGCATTGCGTTCGCACCGGCCGTTCACGGTTGGCTTCGCCGCCGAAACTCACGACGTGTTGCACTACGCCGAGGACAAGCGCCGTCGCAAGAATCTGGACCTGATCGCCGCAAATCGGGTCGGCGTGGCAGGCAGTGGCTTCGGGAGTGAACAGAACGAATTACATGTGCTGTGGGAAGGCGGGGAACGGGTATTGCCGCTGGCCGAGAAGACTCTGCTGGGGCAACAACTGGTCGCGCTGATCGCGGAGCGTTATCGCTGCTGGAAAGGGGAGCGCTGAGCTGCTAGCTTGGCGACGATCCTGGAGTGTCTGACTGTGAGCCATCGCGACATCGAACTGAAAATCCTCGATCCCCGTTTGGGTCGGGAGATTCCCCTGCCCGCTTACGCCACCACCGGTTCGGCGGGATTGGATCTGCGCGCTTGTCTGACGGAACCGCTGACGGTCCATCCGGGCGAAACCCATTTGATTCCCACCGGCCTGGCCATGCACATCGCCGACCCCGGCTTGGCGGCGATGGTGCTGCCGCGTTCCGGTCTCGGCCATAAGCACGGCATCGTGCTGGGCAACCTGGTCGGCCTGATCGACAGCGATTATCAGGGCGAACTGCTGGTCTCGTGCTGGAATCGGGGCCACGCCCTGTTCACCATCGACATCGGCGAACGCATCGCCCAACTGATTATCGTGCCGGTGGTGCGAGCCGAATTCGCCATCGTCCCCGAATTCACGCCCAGCACGCGCGGCGCCGGCGGTTTCGGCCATTCCGGGCGGCATTGATCCTCGCGCATGATCCAAACCATCTTCCGGGAGTACGACATCCGTGGCGTGGTGGGCCGCGATCTGACTCCCGACGGGGTACGACTCATCGGCCAGGCGGTGGGCAGCCTGGCCGCCGAGCGCGGCGAAACCCAGGTGATCGTCGGTCGCGACGGGCGGTTGTCCAGCCCCATGCTGTGCGAGGCGCTCAAGGTCGGCATTCGCGCCGCCGGACTGGATGTGCTGGATCTGGGCATGGTTTCGACCCCGCTGCTGTACTACGCCACCCACACCCTCAACACCAGCCACGCCGGGGTCATGGTCACCGGCAGCCACAATCCGGCGCCGTATAACGGTCTGAAGATCGTCATCGACAAGATCGCTCTGCACGGCGAGGTGATCCGCGACCTACGCCACCGCATCGAGACCGGTGACCTGCGTCATGGCCATGGCCGCGAAGGGTTCACCGACATCCGCGCCGCTTATATCCGGCGGATCAGCGACACGCTGTGCCTATCCAAACCATTCAAGGTGGTGGTGGACTGTGGTAACGCGGTCGCCAGTCGTACCGCTCCACCCCTACTGCGCGCGCTCGGCTGCGAAGTGGTGGAACTGTACTGCGAGGTGGACGGGCGCTTTCCGCACCACCACCCCGACCCCAGCGTACCGGAGAACCTGATCGACCTGCAAACCGCGGTGCGGGCGCACGGCGCCGATCTGGGCCTGGCCTTCGACGGCGACGCCGACCGGCTGGGGGTCGTCACCAACGCCGGCAAGATCGTCTGGCCGGATCATATCCTGATGCCACTGGCCGAGGACGTACTGATCCATCATCCCGGCGCGGCCATCGTGTACGACATCAAATCTTCCTTGCACCTGACCCGGCTAATCGAGCGTCTTGGCGGCCAAGCGATCCTGTGGAAAACCGGTCATTCGCTGATCAAGGCCAAGATGCGCGAAACCGGTGCGTTGCTGGGTGGCGAACTGGCCGGCCACTTCGTTCATGCCGATGATTGGTTCGGCTTCGACGACGCATTCTACGCCGCCGCCCGGTTGCTGCGGTTGCTGGTCCAACAGCCGGTGTTCAGCGCCGAATTCTTCGCCGCCTACCCGACCGGCCTGAATACCCCGGACCTGCGGCTGGACATGGCCGAAGGCGAGCCGTTCGCGTTTATGGCCCGACTGGCGGCCCAACCCGATTTCGGCCCGGACGCGCGGATCATTACCCTGGACGGGCTGCGGGTGGAATTCCCGCACGGCTGGGGGCTGGTGCGCGCCTCTAACACCACGCCCAGTCTGACGCTGCGTTTCGAGGCGGACGACCCAATCGCCATGGCCGACATTCAGGATCGGTTCCGCCGGCAACTGCTGGCCTTGCAACCCGATTTTGCCCTACCCTTCTGATTTCTTCGTTTCCCATCGTTTTCAGAGGTTGATCCCCGCATGGCTTTAGATGCCCAGGCCGCCACCCAAGTGGCGCATGTTCTCACTGAATCGCTGCCCTACATCCGCCGTTTCGCCGGTAAAACCTTCGTGATCAAGTACGGCGGCCACGCCATGGAAAATGAGCATCTGAAAAACGGGTTCGCCCGCGACATCGTGCTGATGAAGTTGGTCGGCTTCAACCCGGTGGTGGTGCACGGCGGTGGCCCGCAGATCAGCGAACTGCTCAAGCGCATCGGCAAGGAAAGCCGCTTCGTGGATGGAATGCGGGTCACCGACAGCGAGACCATGGATGTGGTGGAAATGGTGCTGGGCGGGCTGGTCAACAAGGAGATCGTCAACAACATCAATCGCCACGGCGGTTGCGCGGTGGGCCTGACCGGCAAGGACGGCGACCTGATTCACGCCCGCAAACTGACCATCACCCGCAAGAGCCCCGATCTGGAAGCGCCGGAAATCGTCGATATCGGCCATGTCGGCGAAGTCGCCAGTATCGATAAATCCATCGTCGAGACGCTGGCCAAAGGCAACTTTATCCCGGTGATCGCACCGATCGGGGTCGGTCCGGATGGACAGTCCTACAACATCAACGCCGACCTGGTCGCCGGCAAGATGGCCGAGGTACTGCACGCCGAGAAACTGATCCTGCTCACCGATACCACCGGCGTGCTGAAGGAAGGCAAACTGCTGACCGGCCTGGATGCCCGGCAGGTACAGGCGCTGATCGACGACGGCACCATCCACGGCGGCATGTTGCCGAAGATCGGCTGCGCGCTGGAAGCGGTGCGTGGCGGGGTCAAGGCGGCGCATATCATCGATGGCCGGATCGAGCACGCGGTACTGGTGGAACTGTTCACCGATGCCGGTATCGGTACGCTGATTCGGGGGTAGGTGGAAGCGGCGGAAGAGCAGAGCTTTGAAGGTGGAGCCGACCGCTGATGGGTTGGCGCCGTGTTTACAAAAATGATGGTTCATACATGGTCGTCCCGGTTTGCTACAAGCCACCAATCGATGACGGCGAGACGAGGAAGATTGCGGCCATACATCCGGACTTTTCATGAGGCTTGGCCTCGGTCCCTGATGGAATGTGCTGGCGGACTCCACCATCAATAGGTCGTGCTGGAAGCACGTTGAGCCCATCGGGTTCTGCCCGCCACGGTCTGATCTGTCTTGCCATCCTGTCATGATTGCCCAAGCAATCGGTGAAGCGAATGCTCTATTTTGTTGAGTACGGGGATTCAATGGAGGGTTCGGCCACACCCCGATCGCCGCCGGGGCGTAGTCTGGTTGGAACTTGCGGTCGTGCGCGAGCAGCGCCCAGACCCTCCGCGCATTTTTGTTGGCCAGGGCCACCGCCGCCACATTTGGGTTTCGTCGATGGAGCAACTGAGCGAGCCAGTTTCCCGCATGATTCGATGGGCGCTTGGCGACGTGGATGACCGCGCGCGCGCCGTGAATGAGCAGCGTCCGCAAATAGGTATCGCCGCGCTTGCCAATGCCCAGCAACGTGGGCTTGCCGCCGCTGGAATGCTGCTTGGGAACCAATCCCAACCAGGCCGCCAACTGCCGGCCATTTTCGAACTGTCGAGCATCGCCGAGGGTGGCCACCAAGGCGCTCGCCGTGAGCGGGCCGATACCCGGGATCGCGGCCAACTTGCGGCTGGCGGCCTGTTCTCGATGCCATCGCTGGATTTGTTCATCCAGTTCCTCCACCTGTCGATCCAGGGTTTTAATTCCATTTCCAATGGCGTCATCCAAATAGATTTTGCAAATTGATCATGGGCAGGGCTCTTCGGTCGCGGTGGTTCTGAACCCGTTCAGTGTAGCCCCCGATCTCCAGCGGGGTGAGCCGTTCTCAACAGCCTGGAATCCAGATTGAGCCTGCTTTTTTTGCGCGGGCGTGGCACAAGGGAACGAGATGAAAGTCGAGCGGACGCTACTCTTTTTTTCATCGTGCTTGTTGGGCCTCGGATCCTCGGTCCAACCGCGCTGGGGTGGTGAGCGCCGAGGCGAAAAACGCAGGCGCGGGGCAAGCGTGAAAAGGGTAGCGTTTCCTTTTTCGTTTCACTTGGGCGACTCACCGCCTCCTACCAACCCCTCGGGTGCCAGCTCGCCAGCCCGCACCGCCGAGCAGGGCTGCGAGCAACCCCAGCCCCCACAGGGACAAGGCCGGTACGGCGACTGGCCCGGAACCGGCCGTGGGTACGCCGGCACCACCCGGATCGGTAATGACGCCGTTCTGCACCAGGTCGTCGTCACCCAGCTCGCCGTCGGTGATCTGGACAGTAAGCTGATTGCCGTTGATGGTGGTAGGCAGGGTATACCAATGCGACGTAGGGTTGTCCGCCGTCGGGCCGAATTTCCAGAACAGAGTTTCCGCCGGCAGGGGCGCCGGGTAGGTGAAGCGCAAAGTGACCGTTCCGTGTTGGTCGCAGGAGGTGAGGGTGAAGGCAAGCACCCCGTAAGGGAAGTTGATCCCCGCCGGCGGGTTGGCTGCCGCCTCGAACTGCCAATGGGTAAAACCACATCCAACCCCGCCGCCGTTGAGATCGACTTGGGTCGGGCCGCTGCGCCCGAGCGGTGTGCCGGTGATTGTGGTGATGGGAGCGACGATCACATCCGCAGTGGCGATGGCGGCGTTGTAATTGCTGTCCGCCGCCTTGGTGGCGGTCACCGTGCAGGTGCCTACCCCGATGCCGGTCAGGGTGGTGCCGGAGACCGAGCAATAGCTGCCGCCAGCCGTCACGGCGTAGGTGACCGCACCGGAGCCCGACCCGCCGCTGGTGCTCAGGGTCGAGGTCTCGCCATTGTGGATGCTGGACGGCGAAGCGTCGGCCGTCAGCGTGGCCTGACTGGCTTGTGTGACGGTTACATCCACCGTCGCGGTAGTGGCGGTGTAATTGCTGTCGGCGGCTTTAGTGGCGGTCACCGTGCAGGTGCCGGCCCCGATCCCGGTCAGGGTGGCGCCGGAGACCGAGCAATAGCTGCCACCCGCCGTCACGGCGTAGGTGACCGCGCCGCTGCCCGACCCACCGCTGGTGCTCAAAGTCGAGGTCTCGCCATAGTGGATACTGCTCGGCGAAGCGTCGGCCGTCAGCGTGGCTTGGCTGGACTGGTTCACCGTCAAGGTGAAGTTCTGCGTCGCATCGGGTGAGAGTCCGTTCGTGGCGGACAGCGTAATAGGATAGGTTCCCACGGTCCCGCTCGAGGGGGTTCCGCTCAACGTGGCCGTGCCGTCGCCGTTGTCGCTGAAGGTCACGCCGCCAGGTAGGTTCCCCGTTTCGCTCAAGGCCGGTGTTGGAATACCGGTGGCCGTCACGGTAAAAGAGCCACTGTTGCCTAAGGTGAAGGTCGCCTGGTCGGCACTGGTGACTCCCGGCGCCGCACTGAATTCATAAGCCCCCATATCCACGGTGGGGTTGATGATGCGTGCGTAGCCACTGCCGCGCTGGTCGGTGGTGAGCGGGTTGCTGTCCTCATCGACGGCCAGACTGTTGTCTCCCGCATCGGTGGCCGGACTGCCGGCTTGCGGCGCCATCGTCTGGGTGGGGCCGCCGTTGTCCGCCAACGCGCTCAGCAGGGGATCGCCGGTTTTGTTGTTGCTGTTGGTACCGTTAACGCAGGTCAGCCCATCCTGGATCAGGCTGTTCCGGGCGTCGACGGTGCCACCGCCCCTATTGCAGTCGCCGCCGGTACTGTTGGCGACGATGCTGTTGTTCAGGGTGACGCTGCCGTACACCTGGAGGCCACCACCATAGGGGGTCGCCGAGTTGCCGGAGAGCGTGCTGTTGGTCACCGTGAGCGGGCCGCTGCTGGTAGCGCTGATGCCGCCGCCTTCGGAGGTGGCCGAGTTACCGTAGAACGTGCTGTTGATGATGGTCCCTGTCTCCGTGCCCTCGGCGAAGAGGCCTCCCCCGTATTTAGCCGAGTTACCGGAGAGGGTGCTGCCGGAAAGAATCAGGGTTCCCCCGCTCAGGATCGCCCCGCCATTGCTACCGTTCGCAGAGTTGCCGGAGAAGGTGCTGTCGGTCACCGTCAGCGTCGTGGCATCCCGGCTGTAGATGCCACCGCCGTTGTACACGGCGGCATTACCGGACAGGGTGCTGCCGGTTAGCGTCGCTGTGGCGCCGTCTTGAATGTAGATACCCGCGCCGTAGTCGGCGGCGTTGCCGGTGATCGTGCCGTTGAGCACCGTCAGTGTGCTGCCCGTTTCGTTGGCGACGCCGCCGCCATAGCGGGTGGTCGCATTGGCGGTGATCGTGCTGTCGGTCACCGTCAGCATGCCCCGGTTGTAGATGCCGCCACCGTTGTTGTTTCCCGTCAACCCTCCATACCGCACCGTCAGGTTGTCCAGCATCAGGTTACCCGTATTGGTCACATGGAAGACCCGATAGGTGGCAGGCGTACAGGCGCCCGGCAGCGTGACCGGGTTGCAGGTGGACGCCTGCACGACGGTATTGGCCGCGCCCGTGCCGCTGATGGTCATTTCGCTGCTCACATCCGGGAGCGAACTGCCCGCCAACGTAATGGTGTAATTATTGGCAAACGTGATCCCACTGGCATTCGCATCCGCATTGGCCGCATTGATCGCTTCGCGCAGGGTGCAGTCCCGGTTGCCATCGCCCTGGCCCGATAGATCGCATAAGCCGTCGTCGGTGTCCGCATTCGAGTTGACGACAAAATCCGGACCCGTTTGCGTGCTGGCGACAAATTTCATAACGGTGGCTTTGAGGCTGTGTCCGCCATCCTTATAGGCGACGTAGGGTGTGCCCCCGGAAACCGCCATGGAGATGTATTCTGCCGCCGCGCCGGAGAAACCCGCCGTCCCGGCCACTTGCCAGGTGCTGCCGTCGTAATACATGACCGTGGCTTTGAGGCCATCGTTATTGTCCTGATACACGACATAGGGCGTCCCGCCGACGAAGGCCATGGAAAGGTAGGAAGACACCGCACCGGGGGAAAAGCCGGGCGTGCCGAGGGTCTGCCAGGTGCTGCCATCGTAGTACATGACGGTGAGTTTGTTGCCGTGGCCCCAATCCCTGAAGGCCACATAGGGCGTGCCGCCCAGGAAGGCCAGGGATTCGTAGTCGCCCCCATTGTCGGAAAAGCCGGGCGTGCCGAGGTTCTGCCAGGCGGCGCCGTCGTAATACATCACCGTGACCTTGGCGCTATGGCCCGCATCGCGATAGGCGACATACGGCGTCCCGGCGGAGATCGCCAGCGAGATGAAATCGACCTGGTTAGCAGAAAAAGCTTCCGTGCCGAGGGTCTGCCAGGCGTTGCCGTCGTAATACTTGACGGTCGCCGCGTAGCCGTTGGCCGGATCCATGTAGGCGAGGTAAGGCGTTGCGCCGGCGAAGGCCAGCGAGGTGTATTGAATCTGGCCGTCGGAAAAGCCTTCGGTGCCGAGGGTCTGCCAGGCATTGCCGTCGTAATACTTGACGGTGGCTTTCAAGCTGTTGCCCCCATCCTGATAGGCGACGTAGGGCGTCGAACTGTTCTCCGGAAAGGCCAGCGAGATGTATTGCGCTTGCGCGGCGGAGAAGGCGGCCGCCCCAAGGGTCTGCCAGGTGCTGCCGTTGTAATACTTCACCGTGGCTTTGTAGCTTGAATAATCCGAGTAGGCGACGTAGGGCGTGTCACCGGAGAAAGCCAATGTCGTGGAATCCGCCCGCCTGGGCGTAAATCCCGCCGTCCCGACATTCGTCCAACTTCCGGCTGCGCCTGCAGGGCGAATTCCCCCCAGCGCTAGCAACAGCGCACCGCACAAGAATGCATTCAGTAGTTTGGATGATAAGGATTTCATGACGCTCTCCTGTCAGCAATTCTCATTTTAGCGATTTTACCCAGTTTTGGGTTGTGGGGAGCTGGCTCGAAGCTTTGCGGCATGTAGTCGTTCACACTCCCCGTCGTTGCCTTCCCTCCAAAAGGGGGGCCTGGTAGCGCCGAGTGAGCGAGCCGAGTAGACCCCCGCCATGCACCTGAGCGATCACAGCCTGCGCCAGATGGATGACGCCGACGTCCAATCCCTGGATGTTGAGGCGTTACGCGGATTGTCGGTGCGGCTGCTGGCGGATCTTAAGGACGCGCGGGATCGGCTGAACCAGGGACCGGACAACAGCTCGCGTCCGCCGAGCGGTCGGGCGCCGTGGGACCGGCCGGGCGACGGCGAGCTGAAGTCGGACGCCGCCGATGCGGTGGACAGTGACTCCGTGTCGGCATCAGCGGACACGAAGCCGGTGCCAACGGAATCGCCATCGACCGAGGCGAAACCGGTGCGGGTCCCCGTGACCCGCAAGCCGGGCAAACCACTGGGCGCACCGGGCATCGGTCGAACGCAAGTGTTCCAGACCCATGCGGAACAGCCTCATCATCCCAACGCCTGTGCCGGCTGTGGCCGGCCGCTGGACCAAGCGGACACGGTGGCCTACACCGGTTTTCAGTCGGTCGATCTGTGCTGGAGCAATCCAGCGTGACTCGCTCCCTTACCCCAGTAGGGCACCTCGAAAAACCTCGGTTTCTTGGTGGATTGATGATGCAACTACCTGATTTAACAAAGGCCGATTTTTCAAACCTGAGGTTTTTCGAGGTGCCCAGTAGAGGGTCGAGTTCGGTTGATGTTTCAAGATGAAGCTCGGTTTGGTTGGAGGGTTCGCATTCGCCGTTGCTGGTCCCTAGCGCCTCGCCGCCCCTCGGTCTCGAACGGCTACGAACGCGAATTCGTGTACGTCCACGGCGCCGTCAACCCGATTGAGGGAGGCATGGACTGGATGAACAGCCAGAAGATGAATGCCGAGCAAATGACGCTCTTTCTGTCGCAAGTGAGCGCCGCTCACCCGGAGGACTTCATCGTCATGGTGCTGGACGGCGCCAGTTCACACAAAGCCAAAGATCTTCGGAGGCCTGACAACATCAGGTGCCTCGCCTTGTTCCCCCCATGCCCCTGAACTCGATCCCCAGGAGCATCTGTGGGATGAACTTTGAGAAAAGGAATTCCCGAACCGGGTTTTCGACGATCTCGCCGCCGTGATCAGGCAGTTGCAACAGGGCCTACCGCGCTTGAGCGCTGACCGCGAGAGGTTGCGAAGCCTGACGGCTTGGCCATGGATCGTTAGTCTCATTTTGACCGCGAACTAGAATAAGCACTTCGGCGACGCGATCGTTGAAACGCTTGCGAAACGGGGCTTGGGTCCGCGGGCGTTCCAGGAAGCCGGCGGCGGTGGCGGGCGGTTTTATTCGGCTGAATCTCGAAGTAGGCCCAGCGGCTGGCCCGGTCAATGGCGGCGATCAGATCGCGGTGTTCGGCCTTGTCCGGCATCCGGGGCAGGTCTTTGGGGTCCACATGTACAAACCCCGGTTCGTCGGCCTTGAAGGGCTTGGGTAACAGGGGCTGACCTTCCGCCTCGGGCAGCCGGTCAACCAACCGGGCCACCCCGTGGCGGCGCAAACACCGATCCACTGCCGAGCGCGGCCGCTCGGGGCAGACGAACTCGCGGGCCACCATCCGCAAGTCGTCCAGCGGCAGCAACAGCCGTTTGCACAATTCCACCATGAGGTATGCCTGTATCGGATTCAGGGTCGTGGCCAAACGGTGTGGCGGGTGCGGGCGATCCTGGACCGCGTCCCGAGCCCGCCAGCGACGAATCGTGGTCTCGCTCACCCCCCATTCCGCCGCCTAGTTCGGCCGCTGGACGCGACGATTGCCGGATATACGCCCGTTGCTTGGGCGTGGTGGTGGCGTTGGCGTGCAGGCGAATCTCCATCAGGGCCTCCGTGGCGCGAGGATCAGATCGTGCAAGAACCGCCGCGATGCCGGCAGACGGCGGCTCCAAGTGTCAACATAATCTCACGGGACCTGACATATAGGCGCTTGCGTTAACGTGGGAGTTCCAGCATCGCTTCCAGTCCGCCTTGCGGGTGATTGCGCAGCGTCAGGTCGCCGCCGTGGGCGCGGGCGA
>ERZ795053.3819-NODE-3819-length-16790-cov-11.316164_pt1 | contig 16790 bp, 13 predicted proteins | sample MGYA00375137_ERZ795053 | MGnify/ENA primary metagenome ERZ795053 (study PRJEB30182, sample SAMN05720284) | activated sludge metagenome | isolation source: Anaerobic digester | place: Hong Kong | collected 2014-12-17 ...
ACGGCTATTCTACCACAGACAGGCCACGAATCGGCTGTCGTATCGCTGCCGTCACTCGCGCCATTGCCAATCATGCACCGAGTTTGCCGCAGCCCGGCGCGGGCGTGCGTCGCACTGGTCAGCGGCTCACTCGTCAACCACGCACCATGTGACCAGTGCGACGCACGCCCTGCCTGGCACGGCGCTCACGCAACCGGCCTTCAGCCGGTTGTGTCTGCCGCCGCCTGGGAATCAATTCCCGGCTGATAGCCAAAGTCCACTCAAGTGGACTGACGGGCGTCTCCCCAGTCGGCTTGCAGCCGACTTGCGCTATCAGCCTCGATTTGAATCGAAGGCGGCGCCAACGGCGCGATTGCCGGTTTTATTCTTGAACATTCATCGAACCGGTGGCGCTCTGCCCAGCAGGGCCAAGACCGCCCGCCGCGCAACACCACCCGCCCGCGGCGAGGCGCAATCGGCTGTTTCCACGAATCGGTTGTCGTGTCGTTGGCGATCAGTGCGAAGCGTCCTCATCCGGCCCTTCGAGTTGGGCCAGGTAGGCGCCGACGTGCGTGGCGAACTCATCAAAGTCTTCGAGGTTGTGCTGGATATACTGGTAGAGTCGTTCGACCTCAATCTCCAGATAGAGATGAACGAGCACGTTGCGGAACTTCGCCATCGCTACCAGACGCGTGGAGAGGGATTCGGGCAGGACACCGATCTCAGTCAGCTTTGGGAAGATGTCTCGGTATTCGGTGGGAATGTCCGTACCGGCCTCAGAAAGCAAAATGGCGCCAATGTCCAAAGCGGATTGGATCGCCACCTGGAAGCCGCGCTCCGCGGCGGCATGAAGAAAGAAAGTCGAGACGAATTCTTCGAGCGGCGCTTCACCCAGTTCGCGCAGCGCGTTCACGTTGTTGGCGATAACGCGCAAGCGCGCCGCGATAGGGGTTATGTCCATTGAGCAACTCTCCTCGTCGCGCACGTTCCAGGATGGCTCGTTCGTGTCGTTCGATTACCGGCTTGAAGTCAAGATAGCGGCTGATCGTATCAGCCTGATAGAGGATACGCACCTGTTCGTCGCGGCAGGCGAGCACCTTGCCATCGCGCAGGACGCGATAGCGCAGCGCCAGCGGCGCCTCGTTCAGAACCACGACGTCGATCTCGTCGCGGTGCAACAGACCTTGGAGTGCATCGATCAGCGCCAGGCGAAGTTCAAATGCCCGCTCGCGTGACATCGTCTGCGGTGCAAGCACGGCAATATCGACATCAGAGAGCGGCGTCGCACTGCCGCGGGCGTTGGAGCCAAAGAGGTACGCGACGAGCACGTCGGGCTGGCCGGCCAGATAGTGCGCAAGGCGCAGCATTTCCTCTGCTGAGAGCGCACCCGATCCAGTGGTGTTCATGTGGACAGTATACCCGATGAACCGGCAGATCAGGAACAGCCTGTGTCTGGACGGGAGAAGCGCCTTCGCTCGTAGGTGCAATGTGTCATCGCACGGCGCGGCCAAGCTCGGGCGTGCGTTGCACTGGTCAGCCGCTCGCTCCTTACCCACGCACCGTGCGACCAGTGCGACGCACGCCCTGCCTGGCACGGCGCTGACGCAACCGGCCTTCAGCCGGTTTTGCCTGTCAGACGCCGGTTTCGAACCGGCGGCGCACGGCCAGGCTTGCCCCGGCATTGTGCACCGACGGTAACGGCGAGAGACACAGGCCTGCGATGTTTCGTCGCATACCCTGTGTGACCATCCGATATTTCCGCGATTCAGTGAACAGAAATTATCGGCCACGCGGCGGATCATATGCGTCGAACGGCATGATATGATCGTCCTGGAGACCAAATAGCTTCTAATGCGCTCGATAGTGACCAGGTCGGCGGAGCGTTTCGAGGAAAGAGGATCATCGCCATGGTAGAGCAGAGAGCCAGATTCCAGTTCCCGGTAGGATATAGGCGGTTTCATCCCAAACAACTGTACAACTTCCAACTGAATCGTTGGTATTCCCTCGGATATCTCCCCTGCGACGACTTAGCTGCGGCAGGCAAACGTGTCTCCAGCTTTGCGACTTGGACGGCCGAGATGCAGGCTCGCGGGGATGAGGCCCTGCGGCGGAACAACCTGATGCACGCCGCCTTCTTCTACCGCGCTGAGGAGTTCTACACCATCCCTGCGCGCCGGCGGGAAGCGCTGTACGAGCGATTCTCTGAGCTCTTCTACCGCGCATTTGCCGAGGACGGCATTGATACACACGAGGTACGGTACCAAGGCGCCTTTTTGCACGCTATGCGGCTCAGACGCTCGGGGCGTGGCCCGCATCGGGGCACGATCGTGCTGCACGGAGGATTCGACTCCTTCATCGAGGAGTTCTACTCGATGATGCGGTTCCTCGCGGATGCGGGCTATGACGTGATCGGGTTTGACGGCCCGGGCCAGGGCGCCTCACGACGGAGGCACGGTGTTGTCTTCGACTATCGCTGGGAGCAGCCGATGTCCGCGATCCTGGATCACTTCGCCGTCGAGGATGTCACAGTCATCGGGCTGTCGCTCGGTGGTTGGCTGTGCTTGCGAGCCTCTGCGTTCGAGAAGCGAATCGCCCGCGTGATTCCCAACGGTCACGCGTACGACCAGTACAAGATCCCCTCCTTGATTGCGCAGAAGTTGATGACCTTGTTCAACACGCGCTTCAAGGACAGCTCGAACCGCATCGCAACAAAGAACATCGAAAAAGGGGGCATGGAGGGTTGGCAGATGAGCAACCTCATGTACATCACCGAGATCGAGCCGCCAATGTCTGCCTTCGACTACGCGATGCAACTCAACGAGGAGAACCTGCACTGCGAACTGGTGGACCAAGATGTCCTTCTGCTGACCAGCCGAGAAGACCACTTCATCCCGTACAAGCTGCACAATCGACAAGTCCAGCTTCTTGCGAATGCGAGATCGCTGACCGACCGCGTGTTCACCAAGGCGGAGTCTGCGCAGAACCACTGCCAGATCGGAAACATCGGACTTGCGCTACAGGTGATGGACGACTGGATCACACGCACCACGGCGCGGAGCTAACCAACACCCTTGATTTGTCGGTCGGGACCCTGCGGCTCCGAGCCGCAGCTACGACACCCGCAACTCACCATCGCAGACGCCGCTCTCGGCGGCGTGTCTCTCGCCAACCAGCACCTTCGAATCGTCGGTCGAGATTTTACGCGCTCCATTGCCAATCATGCACCAAGTTTGCCCCAGCCCGGCGCGGGCGTGCGTCGCACTGGTCAGCGGCTCACTCGTCACCGCGCACCGTGTGACCAGTGCGACGCACGCCCTGCCTGGCCTGGCCTGGCGCTGACGCAACCTACCTTCAGCCGGTTGTGTCTGCCGCCGCCTGGGAATCAATTCCCGGCTGATAGCCAAAGTCCACTCAAGTGGACTGACGGGCGTCTCCCCAGTCGGCTTGCAGCCGACTTGCGCTATCAGCCTCGATTTGAATCGAAGGCGGCGCCAACGGCGCGATTGCCGGTTTTATTCTTGAACATTCATCGAACCGGTGGCGCTCCGCCCGGCCAGGCCGAGCCCGCCCGCCGCGCAAAACCACACGCCCGCGGCGAGACGCAAGCCGCTATTTCCGTGAATCGGTTGTCGTGTCGTTGCCGTCACGGGTAACTATAATTGTCGTTCACAGACCCTGAAGGGCATTCCTCTGGTTTCCACCAACGTTATTGACGTTGACTATCGTCAGGTTGACAAAGCGACGGTTTCAGTACCCCGAAGGGCATTCCTCTGGTTTCCACTCTACAACTTGATCGGCGCGGTTTCGGCCGACAAGTATGCGTTTCAGTACCCCGAAGGGCATTCCTCTGGTTTCCACACAACCAGCAGGGGAGCTGCATGGTCGACCGGGCAACCGGCGTTTCAGTACCCCGAAGGGCATTCCTCTGGTTTCCACACAACCAGCAGGGGAGCTGCATGGTCGACCGGGCAACCGGCGTTTCAGTACCCCGAAGGGCATTCCTCTGGTTTCCACGTTGCGCACAACGAGCGGTACACCAACGCTCAGGGCGAAAGTTTCAGTACCCCGAAGGGCATTCCTCTGGTTTCCACGATGCCCTAGTCAGAATGACGACTAGGCTGCGCCACATGCTAGTGGACGTTTCAGTACCCCGAAGGGCATTCCTCTGGTTTCCACACACGTTTCCGGAGTTTCTGGCATGTGCTTCCGGGCAATAGTTTCAGTACCCCGAAGGGCATTCCTCTGGTTTCCACCCCCGAAGAGATCAAGGCCAACTTCATCGCCTTGCTCAAGGTTTCAGTACCCCGAAGGGCATTCCTCTGGTTTCCACACAATGCAGTCATCATGCGCCGCAAGGACATGGTTGGGCCGACAGGCCCGGGTTTCAGTACCCCGAAGGGCATTCCTCTGGTTTCCACAAGGAAATTCCTTCTGGCGACACACAACAGTTTAACCCTAGTTTCAGTACCCCGAAGGGCATTCCTCTGGTTTCCACCAATGAGATCGAGGCAGTGGCCCTCGTCATCCAGACGTTTGTTTCAGTACCCCGAAGGGCATTCCTCTGGTTTCCACGTGATCGGAGTCCGAAAGGTCTCGTCATCAGTTTCCCCCATGTTTCAGTACCCCGAAGGGCATTCCTCTGGTTTCCACTTCGTACTCGCAATAATTGCCATTGCCGCAATGATTTGGGTTTCAGTACCCCGAAGGGCATTCCTCTGGTTTCCACGCGATGCGGTCATCTACGAGCATAATGACAGGCTGTTGTTTCAGTACCCCGAAGGGCATTCCTCTGGTTTCCACAAATCATAAGCATAGCTAGAGACGAAGCGGTAGGACACAGGTTTCAGTACCCCGAAGGGCATTCCTCTGGTTTCCACGATGGGCGTCAACGATTAGATGCCCATCCATCCTTGTTTCAGTACCCCGAAGGGCATTCCTCTGGTTTCCACGTAGAGGGCGTTACGCCCGACACCATTGTGCGCAACATAGGCCTCGGCCCGCTGGTTTCAGTACCCCGAAGGGCATTCCTCTGGTTTCCACACGACCATCTGGTGGCGCTGGTCGATGCGCTGCCGCTGCTGCGGTTTCAGTGCCCCGAAGGGCATTCCTTTAGTTTCCACTCGATGCACACCAACTGCGTGCTGGACGTTACCGCAGTACCACCGTAGTTTCAGTACCCGAAAGGCATTCGTCTGGTTTCCGCGTCGATGACGTGAAGGCGGCAACGGCCAACCTGCCGGAGTTGTTTCAGTACCCCGAAGGGCATTCCTCTGGTTTCCACTCAGTGGCGCTTGTCCAGAGGTCGCAGGTTCTGGCGATCAAGTTTCAGTACTCCGAAGGGCATTCCTCTGGTTTCCACGACGGCCTGGTTGAGGTTCTGGCTTACTCTGAGTCACCCTTGTTTCAGTACCCAGAAGGGCATTCCTCTGGTTTCCACCAGCCCTATTCTCCGCCACCAAAGACGGTGGTGGTCGAGGGATTTCAGTACCCCGAAGGGCATTCCTCTGGTTTCCACATCGAATCGCCTACGCCAAGAGCACGCCAACTGGTGAAATTGTGTTTCAGTACCCCGAAGGGCATTCCTCTGGTCACTGGAGAACGCGAAGCCCACCGACGCGATCAAGGAGGCATGGTTTCAGTACCCCGAAGGGCATTCCTCTGGTCTCCACAAGCACCCAGGCTATACACTGACGATCGCACCGGATTATAGGTTTCAGTACCCCGAAGGGCATTCCTCTGGTTTCCACTTCGTGACTATATGTTTTCCGTCGAGAGGCGGGACAACAATGTGTTTCAGTACCCCGAAGGGCATTCCTCTGGTTTCCACTTCGAAAGGCCCACAACCATGTGCACTTCCTACTACGTCATCGCGTTTCAGTACCCCGAAGAGCATTCCTCTGGTTTCCATAGGTCACCGACTGCCAAACCTGGTGTTGGTACCTATGTCGTTTCAGTACCCCGAAGGGCATTCCTCTGATTTCCACGCGCCAGATGTACTGGAATGCGGAGGAATTCATGTTCACGTTTCAGTACCCCAAAGAGCATTCCTCTGGTTTCCACGCTAGTGGGGCGAAGTCTACGCGTTATCGGTTGGTTGATCGGTTTCAGTACCTCGAAGGGCATTCCTCTGGTTTCCACGCGATGGATTGTAGCCGACATTATGCGGAAAAGCGACGATTACACGTTTCAGTACCCCGAAGGGCATTCCTCTGGTTTTCACAAGAACGAGCCCGTGAACTTCATGGTGATCAAGCGCCAGGCGTTTCAGTACCCCGAAGGGCATTCTTCTGGTTTCCACTCGAAATCATCACTGGCGGCATCGTGATCGCCGCACTGGTGTGGTGCCTGTTTCAGTACCCCGAAGGGCATTCCTCTGGTTTCCACTTGAATTCACCGATGGCACCTGCCGGCTGCTGCGAGACGGGTTTCTACCCCGAAGGGCATTCCTCTGGTTTCCACAAGCCATCCCCGGCAACCTCTACGCTGGCCTGTCGGCACCGCCCTGGTTTCAGTACCCCGAAGGGCATTCCTCTGGTTTCCACGTGTATCACTGGGCCATTGCGACCATCAACGAGTACGGCGAGTCATTTCAGTACCCCGAAGGGCATTCCTCTGGTTTCCACCATCGGCATCGATTGGCGGCCTTACAAATGGCAGCGACCGGAGCTTCAGCATCCCAAAGGGCATTCCTCTGGTCTTCATAACAAACTGCGCGGCTCACTGCTGGACATTATCGCAGTGTTTCAGTACCCCGAAGAGCATTCCTCTAGTTACCACATCCTCACAGACGACAGGGCCCTTTGATGCAAGCGTCTACCGCCAGCCAACCAAGTGGTGGGTTTCAATTGTTAATGTGCGCCAGATCGTTTTCCAACCGGCACGTCGCACGCCTATTCCTTATTTGCCGTGCGTGCCTGTATCGCCGCACGGCGCGTCTGGCCGAAGCCAACTGTTGTCAGCGCGCCCACGCCACTGTAGAAGGCGAAGTCGCCCAGCATCTGCATGACGCCCAGCCAGTAGCGATCGCCGGAGAGCGAGCGGTAGGTGACGTGGCCGACGCCGCCGATGCGCAGCGATCCGTCACTGTGGGCAATCGCCTTGCTGACGAGACGATAGCGGCTGATCGCCACCAGTGCTTCGCCAAAGCGCCGCATCTCCGGGCTGATGGCAACCGGGCTGAACGCGTTCCACCGGTCGACCAGGCTGCCGAAGACAAGGTTCGGCAACGGGATCGGGATGTTCATCGACTGTGACTTGAAGGTCACCGGCGAAGCGAAGTGTAGAGGAACCATGCGCGCGAAATTGTCGGCGCTGACCAGGTAGTGGGCTGCCAGCTCGTCGTAGGCGATACGCCCGGTCCATGGATTGGCGGATGCATCGCATTCGGCGCGCTCGACGCGAAAGGTGTGGTGCGCCAGGGTCAGCGATTCCGGCGGGTTGTCGAGCATGATGCCCGCCAGCGTTTCGCTCACGGTTCGGGTCAGTCCCGTCACCCGAACCGCGTAGGAGCGACCCGCCTCGATCTGGCTGCCATCCTGGCGCACGCGCGCGCCGATCAGGCCGGAGCAGGTCAGCGGTTTCGGCCCGTCGCCGTCGTGGATCTGCACTGCCAACGCGGGGCTGGCGGCGCCGAGTCGTTGCAGCGTTTCCGCGTAATGTGCGCGGCCGAGGTGTGCCGGCAATATGGTATCTCGTTCCGAAATCAGGTTGAAAGTAATGGCGATAAGCATGGATTACCCGCTGCCCTCATAATCGACAATCTGCGTTGCTATACGATCTCTATGCCTACGATGCCGCCCTTACCCGGCTCAGTCTTGGCGTACTTGAGGGCAAGATACACTTCCTGAAATGTCCGTCCATAGCCGATGGAACAACTCAAATTCGTCATTTCGGCGTACTTGCGTTGATATTCTACCAAGGTTTTGCGACTGAATCTCCCCTTGAAAAGGAGATCATCGCCAGCCTCGAATACAATACTTCCTTTGCCCGCGGCTTTAATCACGTCATCGGCGATTGCATGGATCGCGTCGGTGATTGTTCGGCTGAGTTGGCGGAAACGCCGTTCATCGCTGGAAGAACAGAACAGTTCTTCGAGGATTGTACCTGTGTTATCTCCGTCGAGACCAAAGTACAACTCTGCGCCGCCTGTGGGCTCATCCGGCCTGAATCGCCGGATTTTTTTGGGGGGAAGCACATCTGAGTCAGTATTCAGCACATTGTGCACGATATCAGTGTAGAACTGAATGAATGGGAAAGCCATCTTGACCGACAACTCTGCCTTAAATTTCTCGACCTCAGTCAGGAGACGGCCTTTGTGTGTCGTGCTATTTCGGAGATAGAGCATGAAGTCGTTGAAGCGATTCAGAAAGTCATAGTCGAAGTCGGCCGGCGCAGAAACCCGGACACGTTTCGCAAGTTTTTGAAGATTCTGCCCGAAAGTCCCCTCGGTAGAATCGGTCGTTCCGTATCGTTCCAGCATCACCCGAATCAAATCTTCGAGGCTTGCCGCCACTGCGGTTGATGCGATTCGATAGACAGCCTTGTCGAGGTGATCTTTCCGATCGCCGGACAGCTTAAGTTCTACTGAGTGGAGCAGATTTGTGCGGAAGAATTCATTGTCAGCGGAATTGGGAGAGATATTGGAATAACGTTCAGTGTGCTGATCAACGATGCGTTTGTATCGTACTACTTCAGCAAGATTCAGGTAGGCAATTCGGTCCAGTTGTACACTCTCTGGCGCCGGGCGATACGCGGCAGCCAATATATCGGGTGAGATGAACCCTCTCTCCGGCGTAAGTTTGGAGAGTTCGATGATGTCGATCATATACAAATGCGAGAGATCCAGTACATACGAGGTAATCGACAAAAACGTCTTGTGCAACGTAGTTCCGTTGGTGAGGTCGACTATTAGTTTTCCGGTATCGCCCGTGCCCCGAATCACGTTCTCGGCATAACTAACGAATCGTTGCAGCGATTCGGCAGTGGACTCAATCTCAATCACGCGATGAGCCAATGTTTCTCGATCGATTCCATGAGATTCCAGGTGATCCAGCCAGTCATATTGCTCGTGGAGCCGGGCATATGACTCCCGTGAGTGTACGATGAAGATATCGCGAAGGGGCTGGTGAAACAGGTCCATGGATTTGTGATTCGCCGCGATAATCGAGTTTGTGAAGGTAAATCGATTCACATTGCCAGAAATTATCAGTGTTGTCATGCGCCCCTCCTGCCGGATATATCTGCGATACCAGCCTGAAATACTCGCCAACTATAGAGCTAACCGATTGGGATCATGCGTTCCAGCATTTCGTTGACCTGGTCATACGGGTTATCTCCCGGTCCATTGCCGAAGACGATCTCGAACACCGCGGTGAGATTAGCAAACAGCGTCTCGATAGAATCTCCGTAGGCCTCGATAATTGCCCCGGCGCTGATGCCCTGGAACCCATGGCCCGAAAGGCCGCGGTTGCGCAGGTCTGCAACGGCCGAGAACTGGTGCAGCAAGCGCGTAGCATCCGCCCACTGCGCCCAACTGGCGTCATGCTGTACAAAGAAGTCGACAATCGCACCCAAGGTGATCCGGTTGAGCGTGCGTGTAAAGTCGAGTTTCTCCGGGGATTTCATGTAGGGCGACTTATAGGTCTCGGTGAAAGTACGCAGACCCACCACGCCGTCCAGCCACTTGGAACTGGCGAACAGATCGCTATTGGGCTTTGAGTATTGCAGCCCCATCTGCTCGGCCATGTAGCGGAAGGTCGCCTCCTGAAATCTGAATACGCGCTGCACGAAATCGGCATAGTCGCCGAATCCATGCCGGATGCGCATACTATGCAGCAGTTCAACCAGTTTGTCCATCACCTGCGGGTGCTCCAACTGTCCCAGCCAGAATTGCACCTTGACTTGATCTTCCCCCGTGGTCAGGGCGCGTGCGCGTTGAAGCGCAGCCCGCGCGCCGTCAAAGTCAAATGCAAGTCTGCGGTCCGCATACTCGATCAGTGCGGCCAGCACAGAGCGGCGACGCTCGTCGCTGCTGATCAACGCGTTGCTCTCTTTCAATGTGCGCGATGCCACGGCATAGGCATGCATCCGTATCTGGGTGAGCAGCGTATCGCGCGTCCGCCGTGCAAACAACTCGCCGGCAACGCCAACTTCATAGGGCCGTCCGGCGCTGCGGTCGACATAGAGCGTGCGCGCCCGGCTGCCAAACAACTCAACACCGACGACCACGAGCATGGATGTCATGGCCGGCGTCCCGCCGGATATCTCCAGGTACACCTGTTCGCAATCGCTTCCCCACTGCAGTGCATCCGGCAACTTCTCGGAGTAATCCTGCAACATGTTGCTATAGTCCGCAGGGTTCCCTGCGATGGACATGACGCGGATCTGTTTCTTGGGGATGAAGGCGCCCGGTGGTGCGCCCTCGATCAACGTGCGAAACGCATTGGCATCTGACAAGAGCTTCTGAATCGCACGCGCGTAGCCGATTGTGTCTTTTTGTCGCTCCTCGCTGCGTGTGTAGTGCTCCGGTTGGTCTGACGCGCACAGCCAGAGGCGGATGTCCTCGGCGCTCACCCCCTGCTCGACAATCAACCAGCGCAGCGTCGTGCCGATCAAAGGCAGTTGCACGTGGGATGCGAACTTTGGTGCATCTTCGCTCAAGTAATCGCCAAGTGACCTGATGGACCGCTTGTTGCGCAGCGTTTCGGGCAGTCTATTGGGGTCAGTCACATCCAGGTCGCTGTTTCCGACATTGGCAATGAGAAGTGTTTTCATTTCACACGATCCATGGTGACGCGCACCCAACCAAACGGGGCGACCATCCGGTCATCCTCGACGACGACCTTGCGACTGCGTGGGAAGGCCTTTCCTTGTTCATAGTTACGGCGCAGATCCATTGTACGTTCGTACCGTTTCACGATTCGATAGAGGCTGGCGCTGTCAGCAGTGAGAATGTGGCCAAGCGTCTTGCTCGACCAGCCCGTGCCCCAGCCAACCTGTGTGTAGAAGGTGGTCCGATCTTTCTCGGCCTGCAACTTCCTCATTTCGGCAAAACGCAATTGATAGAAGTCGGCAAGACCCTGGATGCCGCGCTCCGTCCAGTAGCGCAACTCGGCCTGGATGTGGCGATAGGCAAGCTTGTTGGCACGCAGGCGCAGATTCTTGATCCACTTGACCTGTTTGTCCTTGTCCCAGTTCAGGCGTTCAGGCCCGAAGCGATCCAGCATCATCTGGTCGAGCGTCAAGGTGGCCGACACGGTGGCGCCGCGCGGCATACATTCAAGCGCTACCGGAATGCTTGTCTCCTTGCCGGCATAGACCGCGCCGGTGATGAGTGCCATTCGTTTCTGGGTGTCTGGCCCGCTGTCCGAAACCTGCAATGCTTTGAAGATGTCGTTGTTAGGCGCACGTTTTTGCTCGCTGCGGGGCGCTACGATCGCGCGCTCGATGTTGCGCGCGGCGAACTTCGGGCGCTCGTCCAGATCATTGAGATCGACGGTCATACCGAGTTCCTCGAATGCGTCGACGATGAAAGCGGTGCGCAATGCGCCCTTCAGCGACGACCCTGGAAGATAGGGTCGATCCCAGGCGTCCTTGATCATCTCGCGGATCTCCGAGCCGGTCGTCTGTGCCCTTGGCGTGCCGCGCATCGAGTAGCGGATCAAGGGGCCATCCGGTTGGTAGTCATCTGCGTCGAGCAGCTCCACTGCCGGTCTGCCGGCAAGCAGGGTCTGCCATTGTGCGCTGGATGTTCCACGGTCAAGGATTTCGCTTGCCAGGGCATCGGTGTCAATGACCCACGTCTGGTTGTCGTGGACGCCAAACTCGAAATCGCGCCGCAGGATGTTTCCCGTGCCGATATGCAGCGGGGACAGGACCTCAATATCCAGCCGATAGATTTGGTGGTGGTTGTCTGCCATCAGATTTTCCTCACCCCAATTGGAAACGCATAGCCATTGCGATAGACGGCGTGCCGGTATCGCTTGCCGGACGCATAGGATGGGCGCACATCGACGAGTTGGCCAGACAGTTGCGCTCCACCGCTCACGTCCAGCACTGACCCGGCTTCGAGCAGGCGCACGCGCCGGCGCCGCTCTGCGGGCGCGCCGGCGGTTGCAAGCCAGCCACCGACTGTCACGATCTCATAGGCTGCGGCCGGACCAAGCACGCCCGCTTCAATTTCATCCGGGCGCGGATGATAGCGCGCCAGTGTCAGAACCTGATCCGCGCCCGCAGTGGGCGGCAACGCCGGTAACGGCAACGGTTCCCCGATCGTGAATGCTCCGTAGCCGGCGCTGCGCTCACCCCCGATACCGGCCTGGCTAATTTCTGCGAGAAGGCTGGAAAGCAGTTCTGATTGGCGACGCACGTCAGCCAGGAACCAGAGCCCGCACGCCTCGGCGAAGACAGTTCGTCCGGCAAAGTAAATCGTCGATGATGAGGTCGGGCGGGCCACCGTCACGCGTGGCACGGTGTCCGTGGCCCAGATCTTGGTCTCATGCAACAGTTCCGGCTTCAGCCGGCGCCATTTCGTGGGCAGTTGCTGCTGCTCTCCACCGTCCAGCCACACGGCGCCGTCTTGTAGTGAGGTCCGCGGGCCGTTCGCCCAGGCGTCATCCATCAACTCATGGGCAAGCAGGCGACTGAAGATGTGCGGCGATACATATTTGATCTTCTTCAGCTTTTTGAGAGAGCGCGGGTCCACTTGACCAAATCTCACCGGCAGGCGAGGCAGTGGCAGCAGTGGTAATTCCCCCGCAAATGGGAACATCGACGATAGGAGAAAAGGCGGGTCTCCATTCTCCCAAGGGGCCAGAAATTCATCAACCGCACCATGTGTCTCCTTGTATGTCACGACGAGTGCCGCAAACAACGAGTCGGACGCCAGGGTTTCGGCCGTGGTCTCCAACGCCCGGCCTTGACGGCCAAAATGAAAACCGCTTTCCGGATATGGCTGTAGACGAAAGGTCTGGAACGTCATAGGCCGCTTCCAAACATCGTCTTGCCGGCGATATCCTTGATGTCGCCGACGGCTGCCGACAGTTCGTCCAGATCTTTGTACGTCAACTCCTGCTCAAGCGAGGCGGCTCGATAGGTGCCGTTACCGGATTTGAAGCGCACGCCGATATTGCAGAAGGCGATCTTGCCGCTGCCACGACTTCCGTGTCCGCCCAGATAGTCATCTTCCAGCAGTGCCATGCCGTCGACCAGCGTATCAATCCAGTTGACATCGCCCGGATCGAAGAAGCTGACGACCAGTTCGAAGGGCCCGAATTCAGCCCCGGCCGGCACGCGCTCAATTGTGCGCGGATTTGCCTGCGACGTGACCCGGTCGATGGAGACTTCGGTCTTGGTTTCCGTGAATGGGAGTTCCGTGCGTGCGCGCCTCAGTTGCTCGGCCGATTCTGGCCAGAGTGCCACATCTCGCACGATCAACCGTGTCGGCCAGTTGAAATCTTCGGCGCTGCGTCCGTATAGGTTGCAGATCGGGCATGCACGATACTCCTCCACAGACTTGCAACTGTGGATCTCACCCTGCGCAATGCGTTGGCCGGTCACCTTGCCCGAATATTTCTCAGTCAGGGAGCGCATCTTTCCGCGCAACGATGATCCGGGAATGTATGGCTGGCCGGTGATCGGGTTGGCTATGACCATCTTGTCCGTCTTGCCGATTGAAAACAGGCTTTCCGACGCGCCGATATGGAGACCGGTCTTGACTTCGATCCGGCCGGTGACGAACATGCGCCCGTATAGCTTAAATGTGCTTGACATCGCTCAGTCCTTTCCGCCTGCGGCCTTGTGGTAGGCCAGAATCGCTTCAAAGAAATCGACAAATCGCTGGAAGTTCTCGCGATCCTCCCCGACAAGATCGATACTGTCCGTCAGTACCGTGACCAGCGGAACGACTTCCGGTGTACGGTAGCCCTGATAGGCCATCTTGGCCTTGAGTAGAATCAGCTCGCGCATGGCGCGCCGGGCGTCGACTGACTGATTGTCGGCGACGGGCCAGCCTGTTTCGATGATGCGTACCGAGCTGAAAATGCCGCGGATCTGTGATGACTTCAGCCCCTTGCTGTTCAGTGCGTCACCAAGCGCCTCGGCCCTCTGCACCATAAACTGGGCATCCGAGGGGGAATCTCCCTGCACAATTCGCTTCAAATCTTCTTGTGAAAGTTCCGATGGTACCGTAGCTGTTTGTGATCGCATATGTTCCTCAATCCCTTTCCTCGTCTTCTCCAACAGATTTACGTGTCAATGCTTCTGTCCATCTCGCTGCAAGCCCCAACCAAAGCAAGCCGGCAAAGTCCTCCTTCCGTAATTCGTCGATCAATCGCTCGATTTCTTCCCGGGCGGTTTGTGGGCGATCGGCAAGCCGCCGCAGGAGATAAAGCGTACGCCACATATAGGGACCCCAGATAACTTGCTGTGCGCCACCCCACGTGCGACCAATACCCTGCTCCCGCAGTTCCTTTTCAGTTGTGCGGTACTGTGCATAGGCATCAAGGAGAATATGGAGAAGACTCCGATTGCCTTCGGATTCTTCCACATATCGTTCGAGTTCGTTTTGAAGGCGTTTCACCTCCGGAAAGTCTTTCCAATAAAGTGTCTGCCCGAAAAGCGTGAGGGCGTCTTTCCCGTCAAGGTCTTTTGCAGCTTCGAGGGCGTCGCCCGCGCTTTCGGCTGCCTGGTAGAGCGGCTCTTTCCCGCCATGCAGCGTAATACCGCCACTGATTGTGAGTGTGGGATGACCGGACGTGTAGACCCCGAAATCGCTACGGATTTGCTGGGCGAGTTCAGGGAGAACACTCCACGCGCCGACGATGAAGAGATCATCGCCGCCGGAGTAGATCGAGTAAACTGCTTCCAGTCCTGTGTTGGCACGCGTGCGTTCGTTCACATCTTTGCACAGGACGCCGACCCATCCCTCAAAAAAGCGGCTCAATGCCGAACTAAGCCCGGCGACGCGGGAAAGCGTTGCGGCCGGGACGGTTGCGCCGCTCTTTTGATCTCGCCGCTGTATCCCTTCACTAAACAAGGTACCCAGGTTGTCGACATCCATGCGAAGCACGCCGAGCCGTTTGAGTCCCTGGGATGCCTGCTGCATGTCTTCGAATGTGGCCCGGCTGCCATCGCTGCGCAGCGGTGAGATATTGACCGTCCAGCGAAAGCCGCGCGCCACTGGGCAATGCATCTGTCTCTGAACGGTCGCGACGATGGCGTCATCGGCCATCCCTTGTATGCCCAACACAACTGCCCGTTGCGCGTTGTTTGGAAGGTCTGTCCACCCGGAGGCAGATCGGCGAATTGCGACAGACAGCCCGAGCGAACGAAGAATTGCGGAATAGGTACGCCCCTCGGAGGGGATGGCATCCGTATCGGCGAGAAGGATTGCTGAGGCGCCGCGCAGGTCTCTGCCCAATTCTTCCAGCGACCTGCACAACTCGCACTTGCGCACCGTGGCGGTATCGGTCTCGTCGCGCTGTGACTCTTCCACGTCGTCGCCTTCGTAGTGACAAACCTGGCATTCGCGAGTTTCATCGCCTCCAGTGCCCAGGACACTGAAGAGTTCATTCCCCAACTCGGCGAATTTACGTCGCTTGCGATCCGAGACTGCCATGCCGGCACGCCGCCATGCGGAGCCAAATCTGTCGCTCGCGAAGTCGGCGCAGGTCAATGAGGCCGCTCCGAGGGCACAGTAGAGGTCGCCGCCGTGAAAGTGCAAGAACAGACGGTCTAGCTTCGACTGCAAGGCATCCAGCGACTGCACGGCGTTGGCAGGTAGCAGTAGGTAGAAGTGGCCGCCACCGGCATAGATCAGATTGGTGCTGGGCAGGTCGAAGGTGCGAAGAATGAAGCGTGCAACTGCGTCAGTCAGCAACTGTAGATAGAATGAGCGCCCGCGCAGCGCCGATGTTGCGCCGCGTGAGGTGATGGTATAGATGAATTTCTGAATACCTGAGATTTCACCTTCCAGCAACAGGGCCACGGTGGTATTGTCATCCGCCCGATCTTGATCGCTGGTGACGGCAAGTCTCGCAACGGTTGGCGCCTCCAGATCCGACAGGCAGCATGCCAGTGCCGCAGCAACGCGGCTGTAATCAAACAGCGACACATCCTCCATATCTGGACCGGTGCCTGCCGGGATGTTCGACCCGTACTGCGCCAACAGATAATAAATATCTGAAATCAGGGTGGGCAGATCGCCTTCAGCGTTGGTCAACCGCTGTGCATCATTGCTGAGCGCCTGCCATAGATCGCTGTATGCGCTCGCTGCATCCTCTGTGCTGCTGCCTTCCTGCGCAAATATTGCCGCCTGGCTCAATGTCAGCGGAACGATCGGCATGGATGCTGGAATTCGGGTTTCGTCGCCAAGACGCGACAGTATCGTCTGAAGCCGGCTCGGCTTGTCAGGCTCCTCTTCAAGCGACTTCCCCGCTGCCAACTCCCCTGCCAGGCGAAGCATCTGCCAGGTTGATTCCCCATCATTCGTCGGTGACAGAGCTGGGGCCAGGCGCCGATTGATGTCGGTGGGCAAGACCTGCTCGCCGAACGACCGGGCCAACGCGCGAAAGTCACCAGAGCCTATACCGGCTCGTCGTGCAATTTTCCCGATACCAAGCAGTAGAGTGGCAAGCGCAGCAGTATGTTTATCCATCACATTGCTCTCCGTTCAGATACAGAAATAGCTGAACCGATTCAGGACGCCGAGGGCCGCCCTGAATCGGTCTAGTTGAATGATAGTATGCTGTGCATCATCTGTCATGGGACTCAACTCCCAAATCCTCCAAACCACGCCCCCAACTCCCGTCGCA
>ERZ795053.3820-NODE-3820-length-16789-cov-7.585694_pt1 | contig 16789 bp, 12 predicted proteins | sample MGYA00375137_ERZ795053 | MGnify/ENA primary metagenome ERZ795053 (study PRJEB30182, sample SAMN05720284) | activated sludge metagenome | isolation source: Anaerobic digester | place: Hong Kong | collected 2014-12-17 ...
AAATTTTGCCATCTGCTGAACTCAATGTTTTAACCGCGAAGGTCACAAAGGTTTTCCGCTGAGTTTGCAACGGTATTTCTTAGCTCACCATCTTAGCGTCCTTCGCGCCTTCCCTGCGAACATTGCGGTTAATTCATCATGCATTAATGGGATTAAATGTTTTTTTACCGCTATGAGCGCAAAGGGTTTTCGCTGAGTTCGCAAAGGTATTTCTTATCTCACCATCTTAGCGTCCTTCGCGCCTTCCTGGCGAACATTGCGGTTAAGTAATTATTCTTTTTGTGGAATTTCGTGCTTTCGTGCTTTTGTGGCGAAATATACAGTATTACCTTTCCCTTAAGTCTCAAAGGTTATTTCCCGACAACAATACCAATTTTGTAAAAACTGAAAACAGCTTTAAATTCAGCTTTACATTTTTTCTTTTGTCTATCTTTGCCCCGGGTTAAAAACCTTAAAATCAACAATTCATACTGACATGCAGACCATTATACATAAAACCGACAGTTATACCGACACCGACAATGTGGTATTCCCGGTTACCGATTTTGATATGCTCGAAAAGGAACTTTTCACAGAGGATGAGATCCTTTATATGGAGACTTTTTACAACGAACACAAACAAAGGCAATTCAGCTTTAACCGTTTATCAAATGTGGTATTTGTGATCCTGATGGACAATGAACGGGATCAAAACCGCCGAATGCAAAACTATCGTGAACAGGGAGTAAGATTGCAGGCCGAGGCCAATGGACATAAATTGAACGCCGTGGTTGTCGTCGACCGGGAAAATAAACCCGATGAGATACTTGCTTTTGCAGAAGGAATCGCCCTGCGCAATTACCAGTTCCTGAAATATAAAACCAAAGCTTCGGAGCAGATCAACTCCCTCGGTTCGGTTTACCTTTTGAGTAAAAATTTAACGGAACAAGCCATCGAAACCATGAATATCATTGTGGATGCCTGCTCACGCAGCCGCAACCTCGTAAATGAACCGGTGGCTTATTTGAATGCTGTTAAAATTGCCGAGGAGTTTGAGAAAATGGGCAAAGAAGCCGGTGCCCGTGTGGAGGTGTTGAATAAGAAAAAGATCGAATCACTCAAGATGGGTGGTTTGCTGGCTGTGAATAAAGGAAGCGTTGATCCACCTACATTTACGATTATGGAGTGGAAACCGGCAGATGCCAAAAATAAAAAGCCGATCATCCTGGTTGGGAAAGGCGTGGTATATGATACCGGTGGCATGAACGTTAAAACCGGCAATTTCATGAACGATATGAAAATGGACATGGCAGGCGGAGCAGCTGTGGCGGGCGCTTTGTATGCAATTGCCCGTGCTAAATTACCTGTTTATGTGCTGGCATTTATCCCTGCTACCGACAACCGCGTGAATGGCAATGCCTATGTAAATGGCGATATTATTACGATGCATGACGGAACCACTGTTGAAATTATCAATACCGATGCGGAAGGGCGCATGCTGCTGGCTGATGCATTAAGTTATGCTAAAAAGTATAAACCCCAACTGGTAATTGATGCCGCAACCCTCACCGGAAGTGCCATGCGTGCAATCGGTGTGTATGGAATTGCGGCCATGCAATCAAAAGCCGAAAGGGAATTTAAAAAACTGGCCGAAAGCGGTGAAAAAGTTTATGAGCGATTGGTTGAACTGCCCTTCTGGAAAGAATATGAAGATGAATTGAAGTCGGATATTGCCGATATCAAACACTTGGGCGGGGCCAATGCGGGCGCCATTACCGCCGGAAAATTCCTGGAGCATTTCACGGATTATCCGTACATTCACCTCGATATTGCAGGCCCGGCATACCTTGATAAACCTTTTAGCGTTTATCCTGCCGGTGCTACCGGAATTGCTGTAAGGTTGCTCTATCAGTTTATTGAAAGCAAATCATAGAAACTGCCAAACATGAACACACAAAATCAAGAACTTGTAAGAATTGGGATTACCCATGGCGATTTTAACGGCATCGGGTATGAGATCATCATAAAAACACTGGCTGACAAACGAACCCTGGAAATGTTTACTCCCATCGTTTACGGCTCCTCCAAAATTGCCTCTTATTACCGCAAGGCCCTTGACCTGGATGACATTAATTTTAACCTGGTTAAAAAAGCCGATTTTGCCAATCCCCGAAGGGTTAACATCGTAAATGTGTTTAATGATGAGGTGAAAATTGAAGTTGGTAAATTGTCGCCGGTAGCAGGCAATTTGGCCGTGCTGGCACTCGACAGAGTGATTGAGGATATCAACTGGGGTAAAATTGATGTGTTGGTCACCGGTCCCATCAACAAAAGTAATATTCAGTCAGAGAATTTTAAATTTAAAGGGCATACCGATTACCTTGCCAGTAAATTTAATGTGGAAAATTTCCTGATGCTGATGGTAAGCGGAAACTTACGTGTAGGCATGGTCACCGAACATATTCCATTAAAAGATATCCCTTCAAAAATCACCAAAGAGAGGATTTTGCAAAAAATCAGGGTGATGAGTCAAAGTTTGCAAAAAGACTTTGGCATCCGTAAACCAAAGATCGCTGTTTTGGGATTGAACCCGCATGCAGGCGACAACGGGCTGATAGGAACTGAAGAACAGGAAATCATTCAACCGGCCATTGAAGTTGCCAACCAGGAAGGTATCCTCACCTTCGGGCCATATCCTTCGGATGGATTTTTCGGCTCCTCGAATTTTAGAAAATTTGATGGTATCCTGGCCATGTATCATGATCAGGGAATGTTGCCATTTAAAACACTTGGATTCGACAACGGGGTGAATTTCACAGCCGGATTGCCCATTGTGCGCACTTCGCCGGCACATGGCACCGCCTTTGGCATTGCCGGTAAAAACGAGGCTTCGCCCGATTCATTCAGGGAAGCTATTTACATGGCAATTGATATTTTTAATAACCGGAAGGAATTTGAAGAGATCAGTAAAAATCCATTGCAACCGCAGGAAGAACCACAATTTGAAAATCAAAAAGATCGAAGGCCTGCCCACCGCGAAAATCAGGGCCAGTAAAGAAAACCTTTTATGCAAACGTATTCATACAATATCGGAACGATTGCCGAAGTGGTCGGCGGTGAGCTGATTTGCAACAATTTTGAAGACAAGGATGTAACTGATATCCTCATCGACAGCCGCCGGCTGATATCTGCTGAGCACTGTGTTTTCATCGCCCTGGTCACCAAAAAAAATGATGGGCATCGTTACATAGAAGAACTTTATCATAAAGGTATCCGCAATTTTATCATTTCAAATCCTGATTTTCATCACGAAAACTGCAATTGCATTCTCGTAAAGGATTCGTTGCTGGCACTTCAAAAACTCACAGCTCATCATCGCCGGAAATTTGATATCCCGGTGATTGGCATTACCGGTAGTAACGGTAAAACCATTGTTAAAGAGTGGTTGTTTCAGCTTTTGTCGCCCGAGTACACCATAACACGAAGTCCTAAAAGTTACAATTCGCAGGTGGGTGTTCCACTTTCGGTTTGGCAATTAAAAGAGGAGAGTCAGATGGGCATTTTTGAAGCCGGTATCTCCGAGCCGGAGGAGATGGAAAAGTTGCAAAATATAATCAACCCAAGCATCGGTATTTATACAAACATTGGCCAGGCACACGGCGAAAACTTCATTAATACCACCCAAAAAGCCGGTGAAAAACTTAAACTTTTTACCAGGGTAAAAACACTGATCTACAGCCCTGATTACCCCGAAATTCAGGAAACGATCATTCGCAGCGAATTGCTCCGAAAGATCAAAGCCTTCACCTGGAGTCGCAAGCAGGACGCCGATTTGCGTGTGAAAACCGTTACCCGAAATAAGGACAATACCAGTAATTTGACGGGTATATACAATGGCAATGAAATTTCTATCATAATTCCATTTGCCAATGATGCCTCGGTTGAAAATGCGATTATTTGCTGGGCAGCGCTGCTGCAATTCGGTTATAAAAACGACGTGATCGCACGCCGGATGCTCAATTTGCAGCCCATTGCCATGCGCCTGGAGATGAAGGAGGGGATCAATCATTGCTCCATCATTAATGATAGTTATAACTCTGATATCAACTCCCTGAATATTGCACTGGATTTTTTAAATCAGCAAAATCAAAATCAGAAAAAAACGGTCATTCTTTCTGATATACTGCAAACGGGCATGAATGATAATGAGCTATATGGGGAGATTGCAGGATTGCTCAAACAAAAGGGTGTAACTCGCATTATTGGCATTGGACCGGCTATTAGCAAGCAGGCCAACCAGTTTGATATTGATAAGCTGTTTTTCAACGAAACCGGCGAATTCATCAGTAAATTCAGTTTTGCTGATTTCCAGAACGAGACCATCCTGCTGAAAGGAGCCAGAATATTTGAGTTTGAACAGATCAGTCAGGCTTTGCAGCAAAAAGCGCATGAAACCGTTTTGGAGATCAACCTCAATGCCCTGGTCAATAACCTCAATTATTTCAGGAAAAAGCTGAATCCAAACACCAAAATCATGGCCATGGTAAAAGCTTTTTCATACGGTAGCGGGAGTTTTGAAATTGCTAATATTCTGCAGTTTCACCGGATTGATTACCTGGCAGTAGCTTATGCCGACGAGGGTGTGGAATTGCGCAAAGCCGGTATCAAAACACCCATCATGGTGATGAACCCTGATGAGCAGAGTTTTGATGCCATTATCAAACACAATCTGGAACCTGAAATTTATAATTTCCGTTCGTTGAGTTTGCTGGAAGAAGCTACCCGCACTAATATTATACCCGATAACAAACCGGTAAAAGTACATGTGAAGGTGGATACCGGGATGCACAGGCTTGGATTTAACAAGGATGAAATTGATCCCTTGATCGAACGGTTACAAAAGATGAAGTCGATTTATGTGCAGTCGATATTTTCGCACCTGGCCAGCAGTGAAGACCCTTCGGATGATGCGTTTACCGCTATACAGATTGAACTTTTCAAGCATATGGCCTGGAGGATCATGGAACATTCGGATCATTACATTTTAATGCATATTCTCAATTCGGCCGGTATCAGTCGTTTCCCGGATGCGCAGTTTGATATGGTACGCCTCGGAATTGGTTTGTATGGTGTTTCTTCTTCTCCCGAAGAAAATGAACAACTTGAAAATGTAAGTACGCTTAAATCAACTATTTCGCAAATAAAAACCATTCCGGCAGGTGAAACCATCGGGTATAACCGGCGCTGGAAAGCAGAGCGTGAAATGCGGATTGCCATTGTTCCTATTGGGTATGCCGATGGATTGAATCGTAAACTCAGTAATGGAGTGGGCCGCTTATTCATCAATCATAAACCGGTGCCGATCGTGGGCAATATTTGTATGGACATGGTGATGGTAGATGTAACCGATATTGATGTTCAGGAAGGCGATGATGTGATTATTTTTGGGAATGAATATCCTGTTTCTGAATTGGCCAAACAACTGGAAACCATTCCTTATGAGGTATTAACGAGTATCTCTCGCCGGGTGAAGCGGGTTTATTATCATGAATAAAATCAATTGAACAATGACGGAAAAAAAATTATCCATTCTTATTCCTGCCTACAACGAATCAAAAACCATTCATGCCATCCTTGACAAGGTGATTGCTGTTAAATTGATCAATGGCACCCGGAAGGAGATCATTTTGATCAATGATTTTTCAACGGACGATACAGCACTTAAAATTGAAAATTATATCAACAAGTATCCCGATATTGATATCCGTTTGTATAATCAACCCCATAACCAGGGAAAAGGAGCAGCTATTCACAAAGGGATTGAACTGGCAACGGGCGATTACCTGATCATTCAGGATGCCGACCTGGAATACGATCCCGAAGAGTATAACCGGTTGCTTCAGCCCGCATTGGATGGCTTTGCCGACGTGGTTTACGGTTCGCGCTTTATTGGCGGCCATCCGCACCGGATTTTATTTTTCTGGCATACCCGGGGCAATAAATTTCTTACTTTCTTATCTAATTTGCTTACCGACCTTAACATTTCCGATATGGAAACCTGCTATAAGTTGTTCGATTCGAAGATCGTTAAACGACTTAACCTGAAAGAAAAACGATTTGGTTTTGAACCTGAAGTCACGGCAAAAATTTCGCGCGTTAAAGGCATTCGCATTTATGAAGTGGGAATTTCCTATTACGGTCGTACCTATTACGAAGGGAAAAAAATAGGATGGAAAGATGGCTTCCGTGCAATCTGGTGTATTTTAAAATATAATTTGTGGAGTAAAAACTAAACGGAAGTTGCTTTTTTCTCTTTTTTCGATTTCAGGTGAATTTTTTCGTTCCACCAAACCCAAAGTAAAAACATCACTACATAAAAAAATGGTCGTGCAACATAGTCGTGCATAAAATCCCAGTGATCGGGGATATTCATGGTTACCACTACCATTCCAATAATCCGGAAAACATTTACAATGTGAATGATGATCAACCCAACGGGGATAAACCAAAGTTTATGTTTCCAGGGGCCGGGGAACAACATCATCAGAAAAAACCACTGATAAAACTGTTTAAGCCCGGAGCAACTGAGGTTTACATACACATACCCATTGGTTGAAGGCACAAAAAATACATTGTCGTGCATGCTGTTGAAAACGGTTAGCTTATCAAAAGGCACCACATTCATACCTGTTATTTCAAAAAACCATTTGGCTTGTTCAAAAACTACTCCTGCTAACCAATTGGCAGAGTTGGTTATAAAATCAACAGCCAGAATATTTGAAACGAAAATCTTCCAAAATACATGAAATGCAAGCAGAATGATCATAAAAACAGCCACATCTTTAAATGCTTCAAGATGATATTTTTTAATCAGATCATTGACCTTAGAAAGCAGCGGATTGCTCATAAATCCTGAATTTAGGGGTGATAAACTGAATGAAGATTAAAAATCAAATATTCAAAGGCTAAAATATAAAAACTTTAATACTTTTGTGCTTCCAAATTTAATTTCCTTTAACATTGAGTTCACACGACCGAACTAAATACAAACATAAGAAGCGATCTTCTAATAAATTGGTGCGCAAAATCAGGAAGTTTTTTCAGGGCTTTTTTGAAGATTCTTCTCCACCAAAGGAGTACAGGCCCTACCTTGGTCCGGATGCTACGGATGAGCAGGTAGAGGAAATGAAGTTTGAAAATACAAGAGCAACTAAAAAACGGCGGACTGGAAAACGGAAATCGGGAGGTTTTTTATCTTTTTTAAGTGCTAAAAATATTGAAAAACGAGTTGAAAAGCGGAAATCGGATCAGCACAAAAGGAAGGTAAAAAGAAAAATGCGTGCTAAAAAAAGAAAGCACGAACGTAAAACCAGACGTATCGATTTTATCAGAAGGTTCCTTCCTAATTATAAAAAGGAACGGGCCATTTCCATTGAATTTTCACAGGATGAATCAGATGATCGTATAAAACACGGAAATTACCTTACCTATACTTTTAATTCGGTTATCCTTTATATCCTTGCCTACCTGTTGGTTTACATGGTGTACCAGCTCACAGTTCTGGTAATAGCTGCAAGGTGGCATCTCGACTCGGTTTTGTTTTTTTATGATTTACAATTCAATGATTTTTCACCACTTTGGACGCCACTCAATATCATAATTGTCACTATCTCGGGGCCGGTTGTTGCTTTGTTATTTGGAATATTATTCCTCAGAATATTAGGCGGACGTTTTCATATGCGCAAGCATTTAAAACTTTTTATGTTATGGCTTGGACTTCATGGATACAATTTATTTCTCGGTGCCTTTGCCTCAGGAACTTCATTTGATGAGGGTTTTGGATATGTGGCTGCATGGCTCTACCTGAATATTTTCTGGAAGATACTCATTTCACTCATATTCCTGTTTATCCTGGGTTGGATCGGTTTTGCTGCCGCTCCCAAATTTTTGGATACAAGCTTTTCCATAACCCGGGTTAAGCAACAAAACAAAATAAAATTCCTTTTTTACCAGGTGATTTTATCATGGTTTATAGGTAGCCTTATTTTAATTTTAGTAAGGATACCCTACATTATGCCTTACGATACAGGAAACCTGATCACCATGGTTTTTGCTGTGGCGCCCATGTTATTTAACAGGATGGCAAAGCCCACAAAAAACTTCAGGCTGGAAAAAAGACAAAACCGACTGAAATGGTTCTTGTTTGCATTAATGGTGGTCTTGGTACTGCTTTACCGGATAGGACTTGATCACGGGTTACACATCCAACTTCATTACAGAATCCTGTTCAATCTTGACATTGCTCCAATTTAAACGAGGGTAAAGTCCATTTGCTTTTTGGAAAGATCAATTCGTTTTACCTTGATTCGTATCGGATCTCCCAATTGATATTCTTTACCCTTTTGAGCTCCAACTACTTTGTAATTTTCCTCATCCAGATAGTAGAAATCGTCGTCAAAATCGCGCAGAGAGATCATCCCTTCGCATTTGTTGCCATCCAGTTCTACAAAGATTCCCCACTTGCTTACACCCGATATAAGGCCGTTGAATTCCTGACCCACTTTGTCAAGTAAATATTCAGCCTGTTTATATTTTACCGATGCCCGCTCAGCCTCCATTGCCTTGCGCTCCATATCCGACGAGTGTTTGCATTTTTCTTCGAATTCAGTTGGATTTGCTGATTTTCCACCTTTTAAATAATGGTGGAGCAAACGATGAACCATCAAGTCGGGGTACCGACGAATGGGCGAGGTAAAGTGCGTATACCATTGAAAAGCGAGTCCGTAATGACCGATGTTTTGGATCGAATATTCGGCTTTGGCCATGGTTCTTACGGCAATCGATTCGATCATATTTTCTTCGCCTTTGCCTTTGATTTGTTCAAACAATTTATTCAGAGAAGACGAAATTGATTTACGATTTCCTGTTTGGAGTTTGTATCCCAGCTTCCCGACAAATTCAGCAAACGTTTGCAACTTATCAGGATTAGGCACATCATGAATGCGGTACACAAATGTTTTGGGTTCTTGTTTTCCTCTTTTTCTGCCTATCTTTTCGGCCACCTTTCTGTTTGCCAGCAGCATAAAATCTTCAATCAAACGGTTTGAATCTTTTTGCTCCTTGATATATGCTTCGATGGGCTTTCCTTTTTCATCCAGCCTGAATTTTACCTCCTGACTGGTAAAAGCAATGGCCCCTTTTTCAAATCGTACCTTCCTGAGCTTACTGGCAAGATCATGTAAAAGGAGCAGCTCTTTTTGATATTTATCGGTGCCACCTTCAATAACCGCCTGCACTTCTTCGTAGTTATATCTTCGGTCAGAGTTAATTACAGTTCTTCCATACCATTCATTTTGAACTCCTGCATTTTCATCCAATTCAAAAATGGCCGCATAACAAAGCTTATTTTCATTGGGCCGGAGTGAGCAAACATTGTTTGAAAGCCTTTCGGGAAGCATTGGAATCACCCTATCCACCAGGTAAACCGAAGTGGCCCTGTCAAATGCTTCCTTATCGATGGCAGAGTCAGGTTTTACATAATAAGAAACATCAGCGATATGGATGCCCACTTCCCAATTGCCATTTTTTAACTTCTGCAACGAAAGGGCATCATCAAAGTCTTTGGCATCCTCAGGATCAACCGTACAAGTGAAAACGTTCCGGTAATCGCGGCGGCTTGCAATTTCAGCCTCTGATATTTCCGTTTCAATGTTATCGGCATCAGCTTCCACATGTTTGGGAAATCCTACCGGAAATCCAACATCAGCCAAAATGGATTGCATTTCAACATCGTTTTCGCCGGGTTTGCCCAGTACGTTTATTACTTCTCCGAAAGGATTTTTAGAGTGTTCGGGCCAGTCGGTAATACGGGCAATGGCTTTTTCACCATTTTTAGCACCCTTCAGGTTCGAAGCTGGAATATAAATGTCAATGGGCGTAGATTGGTCATCAGGTATTAAAAAGGCGTATTTGCCTGAATGCTCAATAACACCTACAAACTGTTTACGCTTGCGTTCAACGATTTCAATGATTCGTCCTTCAATCTTTCTTTCTTTGCGTTTTGGGAATAATCTTACTTTAACGATATCTCCATTTAAGGCGTGGTAGGTGTTATTGGCTGCTATAAATACGTCATCTTCCAGGTCATCGGTTATGATATAAGCCTTTCCGGTTTGTTTCATATCCACCCGTCCGGTAATAATATTTCCGCTTACACCGGCTTTTATACTAGAAGGATTAAGTTTGAATTTACCCCGGTTAACTTCAACAATTGCCCTGGATGCCGACAATTCATCAAGTATTTCCTTAACCAGTAGTTTGCTGGCTTTATCACTGATACCAAGGGCATGCGACAATTGCCTGAAGTTATAACCTTTAAAGGGATTTTGCATAAAAACATCCAGAACGGTTTTAGCAAATGAGTTGCCGGAGCCTTTATTTCGTTTTCTTTTGTGCTTATGTGCCATATTAGTTTAAGAAAATAAATTACGATTGGTTTAAATTGTAGCCAAAGTTAAACAATAATTAAGCGGATTTTTTTATTTTTGGTAATGATGAACCTGCTGGAGGATTTTATAGCATTGATATTTCCGGTTACCTGTCCGGTTTGTGGTAACTCCCTTTTCAAAAATGAAAAGGTGATTTGTACAAAATGTTATTCCCACCTCCCCGAAACCGGTTTCCACAAGCATCCTGATAACCCGGTAAGCAAGGTTTTTTGGGGTCGGGTGCCCCTGGAGTCTGCCACATCATTTTTCTTTTATAAAAAGGGAGGATCGGTTCAGCAGTTGATCCATGAAATGAAATACCGCGGGCATAAAGAAATTGGGGTTTATTTAGGTGAGGTTTATGGTGCTCAGTTAAGAGGTGAAGACCATTTTCGGGATATTAAATTGATCATCCCTATTCCGCTGCACCCCAAAAAACAGAAAAAAAGAGGGTTTAACCAGGCTGCACTTTTCGGACGGGGGCTGGCCAATTCCCTAAATATTGAATTAGATACCAAAAGTGTGGTAAGGGTAGTAGAAACCTCTACTCAAACTAAAAAAAGCAGGTATAAAAGATGGGAAAACGTGAGTGAAATTTTTCAGGTTAAGGACGAGGAAAAGCTCAGGGGGCAACATGTGTTGCTGGTGGATGATGTGATAACAACCGGTGCTACGATGGAGGCCTGCCTTCAAACCCTGATGAAGGTGCCTGAAATTAAATTGAGTGTGGCTTCCATTGCTTTTGCGCACCATTAAAAAACCCGATTCGCAATTGAACCGGGTTTTTATTTATGTTATGGAAAATTATGCGTGATTTTTTATAAAAGCTCTCATTTTCGAAATACCGTACAGAGCACCATACAATGCCATGGCAATTAATCCGCCGCCAACAGGCGCACCTCCAACGGGGGTTCCCCCACCCGTATTTGGATCTCCTCCCGGATCAGGGGGGGCATCGGCCAGTGCTGGAATGGCGATTATTATGACAAACAGTGCGGTAAAAAATAGTAATTTTCTTAACTTTCTCATAGTCATTATTTTAAATATACTTTCCTATAATTGATTTTTTCATTTGTAATTACTGAAACAATATAATATCCGGAATTCTTCGGATTCAATGCTTTCTGCATTTCACCATTCAAATCAGTGGAAATAACCTGTCGCCCGGATAAATCATAAAGGATCGCTTTACCCCATAGTAGTTTTTCAGAAGAAATTATTACGTTTTGATTTTTGCTATAAATGAATAATCCATCTGTATTTGAGTAATCATCAGATGCTGGTGTTTCATTATATGAGAAGTAGAGCTTGAAACGGCTAACATTGTCAAGCGTTGAACCTGTAAATTTATAAACTGGATTCGACTTAAGATTGATTATACTATGTTCTTTCTTATCTTCAAGAAAGACAGGAATTCCTTCAAAACCGGAAATGTTTGAAAGGCTTAGCTCAAAAATACCATCTATTCCTGGTTCAAAAGATAGATTTAAAGGTTGGATTGGTACAGTGCCCATTGCATTTATTGAAAGAATAAAACCGTCATCGGCCACTGAGAATAATTGAGGATTATCAGGGTTTCCTTTTAATTTATATGCATCATATTGCTCGTCGAATCCGTTAGTTGCACCTTCGTTTATGTAAATGGCTGTTTCATCCTTATATCCATTTCCCTGAACAGTCAATAATAGTGATTCGGGGCTATTTGTATTCTTTAGATTAGCAATATTTGCGTGAGTACGTGAAGCATCACTTATTTCAAGTAATCCTCCGGAAACATTGTTACAATGGACAAAAAATCCCTGGTGTGGTGGAATAATATTGGTTAAACCATTAACGCTGATACCTGAAACATATGAAGCATATTGCGCCCCGGTCCATGTGTATATGGCATTGTCCACATTGGTTTTTGTCCATCCGGTACCATCCCAATTAACGGATGAAGGATAGGGGTTGCCAACCAGGTTATAACCCTTATCAGGGAATGCCGATCCAGGAGAATTGGTAATGGCCAGTGATCGGGTTCCTGAATTTAATGTTCCTGTAAAATTAAGGGTCGCATCACTACTGGGCCATACCGAATAACCCATCAGGTCGGTAGAAAGTATTGAATCTGCACTTACTACCCATTCCCAAACACCATCCACTTCATTCCACCACTGCATAAATAAACCTGCGAATACACTTGTATTTGCATCATCAATCGGAAGTCCAACAAAGTTCCATCTGCCCTGTGGGATAAAAGCTTCTACTGTTGCGTTGATTCCTGATGATTCAATCAATGATCCGTTACCAGTGGCATCAGACCTGATGTTAACTGTACCATCATTTGTAAAACTTCCATTTACTGTCAGGGAGCCACTTACTTCAATTTCAAGACTTCCCCCGTTTTCAATTACTATGTCATTGCAAACAGCACCAGAAGTTACAATTGGATTTGGGGCTTTTGCACCACTTACATCTGGAATCAAGACATCCTGATCTGCTGCTGGAACTCCGTTATCCCAGTTACCTGTATCGTTCCAGTCTGAACTAATGGCGCCGGTCCAGGTGGTGAAAAGCCCTTCATTCATGGCTCCGGGAGTTCCGAAGTCTCCGCTTCCGTAAGGTGTTACCGGTTCAAACCAGTTAGTTCCGGCATCGTTATCAGTTGTATTAAATTTAGAAGGATTTAATGACATTGAAGCTCCGTTTGGATCAGGCCAGTTAGGCCCGCCATCATAGGCTATTTCGTCAATAACTGTTATTCCGTCGGCCATTACAAGCAAAATTTCATCATCTGAATTTCCAAGGGTAAAACCACTATATTGGTAATCCACATTCACACCACCATTTGTTCCAGTATTTGCATTGATACCGAAAACCAAAAATCCACCCGCGGATATAATTAATGGTCCTCCATTATTAATGGTATGGCTATCGGAACCAAGATCTTTGATTATCCATCCATTCAAATCAACGGCGGAGGATCCTCCATTGTAAATTTCAAACCATTCGCCATCAGCATCAGCTACGGCAGCCGGATTTTGCATTACTTCCGTTATAACCAAATCTGTGGTGTTTCCGGTTCCTTCTGTTATTGCATCAGTTTGGGGCGCACCATCCACCTTATAATTGATAGTGCCGTTGCTACCGTTATAACCAAATATTTTAAAGTAATAATGCGTGGCCTGACTAAGTCCTGAAAACTGGTAAATCTCAACTCCGGCATCTGTATTCTGAACAAGCAAACTATTTGCTTCTGCTACACCATCCAGCGGATTTTCAATGGCCGCATAACTCACGTTGCTCCCTTTGAGGAGGTAGTGGGCAGCATCCGAATCACTCCAGGTTACTGTAATCTGGGAGCTTGAGTTTGCTGTGGCTGTTAATCCTGATGGATTATTGGTTGGTTCAGGAGCAAGCACAACACCCGAACAATTCACAGTTTTAGTTGTAGCTCCAGTGGATGTAATATTGATTTGCTCGCTATAAGAGCCTGATGCAAGGCCTGCTTTGAGTCGTACATAGATGGTTGTAGGGTTGACGATTCCGGCAGATTGGGCAAGGACAATATCCGACGATTGGAAGCTGGTGTTATTTATTGAAATTTCATAATTAACGGGAGGGGAAACAATAATATCATTGGTTAAATCGGTTCCGGAGGCATTAAATGACTGAGATGATGAAGGCCCTCCTCCAATGGTGTATGTGAAATTTTCCAGCAGGGCAGGGTCCACTGATATAAGTGGAATACTTGATGAATAATCGGTAAAAGAGAAATTATCGATAATTAAATGACCAGGATTGTTATCATTCAGCACCCGAATGAAAACGGGGGATGATTCATCATTTACATCAAAATTAAATGTTTGAAAATTTATACCTGAAAATGTTTGAGTGGAAATACTTGTCCAGCTTATGTTATCATAACTTTTCAAAACTTCGAAAGTACCCCCTCCTGTATTTAATTCGCGGTAAACGAATGAAATTGTTCCACAGGTATTAAGTGGCGGAGTAGTTATATTAGCTCCTGAAACGTCATCGTTAATACGGGCTGCATGACCGGTACCTCCAAAGGAAGCTGACGATGTTTCCTGATAAACCTGCTGTGTTGTCCAGTCGCCGGTGGCTAGTGTCTGGGTGCCATTTGTATATGAGGTTGCCAGCCCGATATCAAAATTTTCAGTCCAGGAATCTTTGGATTGTCCGAAAAGGCTCCCTGTGAAAAGCGTGAAAAGCAATAAGGAAATGTAAGCCTGTATATAATATTTCATTGATCTGATCATTAAAATTCTTTCCCTGATTAGTTTGCCTGAATGCTGACTTGCTGTATAGTCCCATCTATTTTATAATCGATGGAGCTTCCATCTCCGGTATATCCAAATACTTTAAAATAGTAAGTTGTTCCTTCGGTTAATCCGCTAAATGTGCAGGTTTCCACACCATAGGCAACATTCTGATTCCAAAAATCATCACTCACTGAAATTCCGTCGGATGGGTTAACGATATTTTCAAATCCAACATCACTCATTCTGATTAAATATCCGTTTGGGATAACTCCTCCGCTAGCGTCTATCCATGTAAGTGTAATGTTGTGCGCCGAAAAGTCAGTTGCCTGGCTCACCGGTTCCGAATCAAATCCGGCACCCCAAACCAAGCCTACATATTCAGGATGATCAATAAAAGGGTTGCGGTTATTTTGAATGGCATAAACTGCGTTGTTCCGGTCAATTTCTTTCTGACTCACCGGGTCCAGAATGTGCCAAGCCATTATCATATCTAAAAACCAGCTTTCGTAAGCAGGGTAGGATGTTCCGTTTAAAACCGCGTCGCCGTTTGAATTGTTGTTTTCCCAATTGGCAATGATATCCGAGTAACGTGTTGCCATATAAAAATAATTTCGCGCAAAATCACCTTTGTATTCATCAGCCGGTTCAAATACTATTCCTGAATAACCCACTACACTGCATGGACCAAGTTGTGACCCATTACCTGAAGTGTAGGAGGGTGAATTTGTTTCCCCGTAAGGATAGTTTGAACGAATCCCGTTTACGTAGCCATCAGTGGGTACAATTTGGAAAAGGTCGGTATACATGGGTGATGCATCATTGAACCAACTGGAAGGGAATGAGTGTTCGCGGTTATAGCAATCACATTCACTGCCGAAAGTTCCGCATTGATCACCTCCCAAAGTAAATCCGCATATTGCATACATATCCCAAACCACTCCTCCTCCGGCATTATCTGTTGTTGAAAAAGCCGTCCATAAGGCACTATATGAAATGGAGTTATGGTTATCGATTATATTGTGTAAGGCAATTTGAAGCTGCTCCCCACTTAATCCATTAGCGTCATCGTAATATCCTGATGGAATTTGAGCATCAACAAAGTTGAATATAGCCAAAAAGATCCCTGGGATCAGTATAAAAATCTTTTTAAAAAACATGTTGTTATTTGGTATTAACGAGGGATTGCAAATGTAAGAAAAGCCAATCATAACGGGCTTTTCTCAAAACTTAAGTTTTGCTTAATTATTAACAAAAAAGCGCATGTGTAAATTTACACATGCGCTTTTTACATACGAAATCGTTTACTACTTTTTGTAGTTCCAAACTTTTTTGGCACCGTAAACAGATCCCATTGCGATTAACATGATGAGACCGCCATCAATAGGAGCACCTCCACCAACAGGGGTGTTTCCTGATCCGGGGTCACCGCCTCCATTGGGATGTGGAGGGTTTTGTGCTAATATCAATAGGGGGGCAGTCATCAGAAACGCAACGATCGTGATTGTTTTTATTGCTTTTTTCATTTTTGTTGGTTTTTAAAGGTTAACAATTATTGGATATTCACTTTTTTAGTTGCAATATCTGAATCACTTACAACTTTAATAATGTAATTACCGGTTTGATCGATGGAGAATTGGTTAGTTCCACTTGTAAGATTAAAAGTGTTAACCAACTGTCCGGTCATATTATAAACCTGGGCAACTCCATGATTCGAAATCATGTGAATGAATACATTATTATTATAAGCATAAATATTATTAACCGAAGCATTCAATTCATCAGTTGATAAAGCTGTAAAATGCAGTACAAAACGATTAACTTCATCAGTAGTTGAATAGCTGAATGTGTAAGCGTTGGTAGCTAAGTTTGTAACAATGCCTGTAAAAGTATCTTCCAGCCAAACTTCAGCAATTTCATTAATATCAACCGCTTCAATTGTGTATTGACCATTAACACCACAATGGAAACCTAACTGAACTGTTTCAGCTTCCGGGAGGGCATTATAAGCCAGGTTCTTGTCTGCAATAGAATAAATTTGAGGATACTCATAATCAC
>ERZ795053.3821-NODE-3821-length-16788-cov-10.707165_pt1 | contig 16788 bp, 15 predicted proteins | sample MGYA00375137_ERZ795053 | MGnify/ENA primary metagenome ERZ795053 (study PRJEB30182, sample SAMN05720284) | activated sludge metagenome | isolation source: Anaerobic digester | place: Hong Kong | collected 2014-12-17 ...
CCCAGGGAGGAGGAGGGGCGCGATCGCAACTTGCTGGGCCCGATCGGCCCGAAACCGGTCCGGCTGCCTGCCGGGGAGGGAAGCCGCGGCGGTGGCAGGGAGGAGGACGCCACCGCCGCGCTTCGGTTCGGACCCCCGAGGGAGGAGGAGGGGGGACCGAGGTTTCCGCGACGACATCAGGGAGGAGGAGGATGCCGCCGCTGTTCCCGCGCCAGGGAGGAGGAAGGCGCGGAGAATTCCTTACTTGCCGTAGGCCGCTTCCACCGCGATCGAGTCGATCATCGTGCGGTTGATGCCCAGATCGGACAGGTCCCGATCCGTCAGGGCGTTGAGTTCACGCACGGTCTGACGGTAGACCCTGTACCGGCCACGCGCATCCTGCAGGTTGCGGAGGAACGCGCCGATCCGGTCGGACAGCCCAAGTTCGACACCGCTAAGAACAGATACATTCGCCATTTTCACACCTTCGTTTCCTTGTCGACGCCGTTCGTGGCGTCCCGCGTCGAGCGCCAGTTGCAGCGCTGTTGGGGCTAACATGAGGCCGATGCTGCGGTTGCACAATAGGTCACTCGATCAATGCCGCCATGCAGAAAATGCATAACCATTGCTGACGTATTTCCGTGCATCTGCCCTGTTTCGGTTCATTTTTTGTGCGCACCGTGTACCTGCCCCTTGCCCTTGCCATGCATCCGTCACAAGTCTGTCGTCAAACCGGAGGAGCCCGCCATGAGCCTGACACGTGATGCCGTCCTGAACGCCCTTGCCCGCGTCGCTCTGCCCGACGGAGGGGATATCGTGAGCCGAGATCTGGTTCGGGCGCTGACCGTCGAGGGTGGCAGCGTAAGATTTGTCCTGGAGGCCCCTGATCCCGATGCCGCCCGGCGCATGGAACCGGTAAGGCAGGCCGCAGAGGGCGCGGTCAGGGCGATGGACGGGGTTTCTTCCGTGTCGGCTGTACTGACCGCGCATGGCCCGGCCCCCAAGGCGCCGGCGCCCAGTCTCAAGATCGGTGGCCACCCGACACCGCAGGCCGGGCCGCAGCCGGTGGCGGGGGTGAACCGGATCATCGCCATCGCCTCCGGCAAGGGGGGCGTCGGCAAGTCCACGCTGTCATCGAACCTTGCGGTGGCGTTGGCCCGGCAGGGGCGGCGCGTCGGCCTGCTTGACGCCGATATCTACGGGCCGTCGCAGCCCCGGATGATGGGTGTTTCGAAGCGCCCCGCATCGCCCGACGGCAAGACGATCATTCCGCTGACCGCCCATGGCGTCACCATGATGTCGATCGGGCTGATGCTCAAGGAGGACGAGGCCGTCGTCTGGCGGGGGCCGATGCTGATGGGGGCGTTGCAGCAGATGCTGGGGCAGGTCCAGTGGGGCGAGCTTGATGTCCTGATCGTCGATCTGCCGCCGGGGACGGGGGATGTACAGCTGACACTGTGCCAACGTACGCACATGACCGGGGCAATCGTGGTATCGACCCCGCAGGATGTGGCGCTTCTGGATGCGCGGCGCGCCATCGACATGTTCGGCAAGCTCAAGACCCCGATCCTCGGGCTGGTCGAGAACATGTCGACCTATGTCTGCCCCAACTGCGGGCACGAGGCGCATCTGTTCGGTCACGGCGGGGTCGCGGCAGAGGCCGCAAAGCTTGGCCTGCCCTTCCTGGGGGAGATTCCGCTAAGCCTGGACGTCCGGCTGGCGGGCGATGCTGGAACCCCCATCGCGGCGGGCGAGGGGCCGGTGGCCGCATCCTATGCCCAGCTCGCGCGGCGGCTGATCGCCGGCGGCATGGCCTGATCCGGGAAATCACGGGAACGCATCCGTCCCAAAGGTGACGGGCACGGGAAAGGGTGGGAACGCGCGGTCTACCGACGCGCGGGGCTGACTCGAATCAATCAGCACGCCGAGGATTCGGTGATTTTCGGGCTTTCCTCGTGCTTCTGGGGGCGTGCCCCTGTGACTTCTCTGAGAAAATTTGGGAAATCACGGGACATCAGGTTTTATTTTTCATTCCCATATATTGTGCCGCGTTCTTAAGTGTCACCAATTTGTGCCAAGAACTGACAAGATTCTCAGAATATCCAAGCTTTGTTGGCCATTTTTGGCCTGACGGGCGTTGTTGCATCGGCAAGTTTTCTCTTGCTTCCCGTAAATTCCCATGTCATCCCTTGTCTACAGATGAAGACGGGCTCTCAGGGCGAAAAGACCCAAACGGCAAAAGTCAGGTTTCATACAGGCACCCGCTTTCATCGAACCAAGAGATCCGGCGCTCATGCGAGCAGACATCCCCCAGGTGGCAGGGCAGCCGGACAAACCCAGTGATGGGAACGAGGGCGGCGGATCGGGCAGTGGCAGCAGCCCGATCCGCCGTTGTCGTTCCAGGGGCCGGAAACCGGCCCGGGCGCTGGTGGAACGATCCTGGGGACGGGGACAGTAGCAGGAGCGCGGGCCGGTGGCACGCAGGTTCAGAGGGTCGGATACGTTCAAGGTGGACGCGAAGGGTCGCGTTTCCATCCCCGCACCCTTCCGCCGCGTGATCGAGGCCTCCGACCCCGACTGGAAAGAGGGCCTGCGCCCCAACATCGTCATCGTCTACGGCCCCGAAAGCCAGGACTGGCTCGAAGTCTATTCGATGGAAGCCGTTCACGAGATGGACGAACAGATTTCCCTCATGCAGCGCGGCTCGCCCGAGCGGCTGATGATCGAGGAACGCATGTATGGCCAGTCGATCGAAAGCGTGATCGACGACGACGGCCGCCTGACCATCCCGCAGAAACTGCGCGAGAAGGTGGGGCTGTCGGGCGAAGCCTTCTTCATCTCGGCGGGCGACTATTTCCGCATCTGGAACCCGGCCACCTACGAGGCGAAGGCGGCGCGGCGCAGCCAGCGGCTTGCCGACCAGTACCCCGAAGACTTCGATCCGCGGAGCCTGCTGCCGCCCTTGCCGCCGAGGGGCTGAGCGATGGCGGCGACCGAGATCCCGAAGCCGGACCAGGCCCCCCACATTCCCGTTCTGTTGCGGCCGCTGTTAAAGGCGGTCGCACCTGTCTTCGGGGTCTGGGTCGATGGAACCTTCGGCGCGGGCGGCTATGCGCGCGGGCTTCTTGAGGCAGGGGCGGAAAAAGTCATCGGCATCGACCGCGATCCGACGGTCTTTGAAATGGCAAGGGACTGGGCCGCCGCCCGGGGCGACCGGCTGGAACTGGTCGAGGGTACGTTTTCCGAGCTTGACGCCATCGCGGGCGGGCCTGTCGACGGCGTCGTCCTTGATCTTGGCGTGTCCTCCATGCAGCTCGATCAGGCGGAACGCGGCTTTTCCTTCCAGAAGGACGGCCCGCTCGACATGCGGATGGCCGACAGCGGGCCGACCGCCGCCGATCTGGTGAACACCGCGACCGAGGCGGAGATCGCCGACATCCTTTACCACTACGGCGAGGAACGCGCCTCGCGCCGGATCGCGCGGGCGATCGTCGCGGGCCGCCCCTTCGCGCGGACGCTGGAACTTGCGGCGGTGATCGAACGCTGCCTGCCGCGGTCCAAGCCCGGCCAAAGCCACCCCGCGACCCGCAGCTTCCAGGCGATCCGCATCGCGGTGAACGACGAATTCGGACAACTTGTCAAAGGGTTGGAGGCGGCGGAACGGGTATTGAAACCCGGCGGAAAGCTCGCGGTCGTCAGCTTTCATTCGCTTGAGGACAGGATCGTCAAGCGGTTCTTCCAGCAGCGGTCGGGCAGCGAGGGGCAGGGCAGCCGCCATGCGCCGGCCCGCGCGACCCGCGCGCCGGCCTTCACCCTTCTGACGCGCCGCGCCATCGGCCCGGACGACGACGAACTGGCCTCGAACCCGCGCGCCAGGTCCGCCCTTCTGCGCGTCGGCATCCGCACCGATGCCCCCGCCGAATCCGCCGACCGCGCCGCGCTTGGCCTTCCGAAACCCGCGCTGATGGGGCTTTGACGATGCGCAGCCTGCTTTACGTCCTCACCGCCTTCGCCGTCATGGGGCTTGCCTTCTGGGCCTACCGGGAAAACTACCACACCCAGGCCGAGGTGGCCGAGGCGCGCCGGCTTCAGGCCGAGATCGCGGATCTGCGGGAACGGCTGGGCGTCCTGAAGGCGGAATGGGCCTATCTGAACCGTCCCGACCGGCTCAGGGCGCTGGCAGAGATCAACTTCGGCCGTCTGGGGCTCTTGCCGATGGAACCGCGCCAGTTCGGCGACGTGCGGGAGGTACCCTATCCCGGGCTGAGCCTTCTGCCGGTCAGCGACGCGGTCGATGCCATCGCGATCGAGGGGGCAAACCAATGATCCGAACGCCGCTTCGCCCGCTGGCCCGTATCCTTTCTGCCCGCGCCAGCGGGGAAAACCCCGACACGATCGAACGCGCCAACCTGCGCGACCGGCACGAGGCGATGCGCGACAAGGCGCGCGCGCGGGCCGAAGGCCGGCTTCTGCTTCTGGGGGCGGCGTTCTTCGCCGCCTTCGCGGTCGTTGGCATGCGGATGGGCGTTCTGGCCACGACAGAGCCCGAGGAGCCGCAGGCGGTCGCCTCCGGCGCGTCGATCCTCGCGCAGCGCGCCGACATCGTGGACCGCCGTGGCCGGGTTCTGGCGACGAACCTCGTGACGCATGCGCTTTACGCCCAGCCGCAGTTGATGGTCGATCCGGCGCGGGCGGCCAAGGGGCTGGCGATCGTCTTTCCCGACCTTGACGAAAAGCAGTTGCTTAAGGACTTCACCGGCGCGCGCAAGTTCTTGTGGATCAAGAAGAAGATTTCGCCCGAACAGATGCAGCTTGTCCACGAGATCGGCGATCCGGGGCTGCTTTTCGGCCCGCGCGAGATGCGGCTTTATCCCAACGGGGCGCTGGCCGCCCATATCCTTGGCGGCGCCAGCTTCGGCCGCGAGGGCGTCGCCTCGGCCGAGGTGATCGGCACCGCGGGGGTGGAGCGCACCTTCGACGCCTGGCTGCGCGATCCGGCGAACAATGGCGCGCCGCTGCAGCTGTCGCTGGACCTGACCGTGCAATCCACGGTCGAGGAGGTGCTGGACGGCGGCATGAAGCTGATGAACGCCAAGGGCGCGGCGGCGGTGCTGATGAAGGTCGACAGCGGGGAAATCGTTTCCATGGTGTCGTTGCCGGACTTCGACCCCAATGACCGGCCGGCGCCGCTGACCAAGGGCGATGCCGGCGACAGCCCGCTTTTCAACCGTGCGGTGCAGGGCGTCTACGAACTCGGCTCCACCTTCAAGATCTTCGCGGTCGGGCAGGCCCTTGATCTGGGCCTTGTCGGTCCCGAGACGATGATCGACACCAAGGGGCCCATGGTCTGGGGCAAGTTCAAGATCCGCGACTTCCACAACTACGGCCCGGCACTTTCGGTGCGCGACGTCATCATCAAGTCCTCCAACATCGGGACCGCCCACATCGCGCAGACCATCGGCGCCGAACGCCAGCAGACATTCCTGAAATCGCTGGGCTTTTTCGAGCCGACGGCGGTCGAGCTGGCCGAGGCCGCATCGGCCCGTCCGATCGTCCCGAGGAAATGGCCGGAGATCACGACGATGACCGTGTCCTACGGGCACGGGCTTTCGGCCAGCCCGCTGCATCTTGCCGCGGCCTATGCAAGCATGGTCAACGGCGGCACCCGTGTGACGCCGACGCTCTTGCGGGCGAAATCGCAGATGACAGGCGCGCGGATCGTGTCCGAAGACACCTCGGCCCGCGTGCGCACGATGTTGCGCGACGTGGTCCGCAAGGGCACCGCGACCTTTGCAGAGGTGCCGGGCTACGAGGTGGGCGGCAAGACCGGCACCGCCGACAAGCCGATGCCCAAGGGCGGATACTACAAGGACAAGGTCATCGCGACCTTCGCCTCGGTCTTCCCGGCGCATGATCCGCAATATGTGCTGGTGGTGTCGCTGGACGAGCCGGTCGAAACCTCGGGCAGCGAACCGCGCCGCACCGCGGGCTGGACGGCGGTTCCCGTGGCGGCAGAGATCATCCGCCGTGTCGCGCCGCTGATGGGGCTCAGGCCCGAGGTTGAACCTTCCACCGAGGGCGGAGTAACACTCGTCAGCAACTGAACCGGGCACGGGGGCCCTTGGACGATGACGAGCGCGACGAAATCGCTGGCCGAACTTGGGCTCACGGCGCAGGGGGGCCGCGAGGCGCGGGTGACGGGGCTTGCGGTGGACAGCCGGCAGGTGAAGCCCGGCAACCTTTTTGCCGCGCTGCCCGGAAGCCGCATCCACGGCGGCGAATTCATCCAGTTCGCCCTGCGCATGGGCGCCGCAGCGATCCTGACCGACCGCGCAGGCGCCGAGATCGCGTCGGCCGAACTTTCCGCATCGGACGCGGCGCTGGTGGTGACCGAAGATCCGCGCCAGGCGCTGGCCTTCGCCGCCGCGCTTTGGTTCGGGCGCCAGCCGGAAACCGTGGTGGCGGTGACGGGCACCTCGGGCAAGACATCCGTCGCGACCTTCACGCGGCAGATCTGGCAGGCGCTGGGGCTGCACGCGGCCAACCTTGGCACGATGGGGGTTCTGGGCGACTTTACCGCGCCGCTCGCGCATACGACGCCCGAACCGATCACGCTGCACCGCCTGCTGGCCGAGATGGCCGGGGCCGGCATCACCCACGCCGCGATGGAGGCATCGTCGCACGGGCTGGATCAGGGGCGGCTTGACGGGGTGCACCTGAAGGCCGGGGCCTTCACCAACTTCAGCCAGGATCACCTGGACTATCACGCTGATTTCGAAGAATATTTCGCTGCAAAGGCCGGGCTTTTCAACCGCGTCCTTCCCGAAGACGCGACCGCCGTCGTCAACATCGACGAGGTGCGCGGCCGCGAGATGGCGAAGATCGCGGGCACCCGCGGGCTTGACCTGATTACGGTCGGACGCGCGCCGCTGGCCGATCTGTGCATCGGGGCGCAGCGCTTCGACGCGACCGGGCAGGATCTGCGCTTCACCTGGAAGGGCGAGGCGCATCTGGTGCGGCTGGCGCTGATCGGCGGGTTCCAGGCGGAAAACGTGCTGGCGGCGGCCGGTCTTGCCATCGCGGGCGGAGAGGAACCGGAGGCGGTCTTCAAGACGCTTCACGATCTGACGACGGTGCGCGGCCGGATGGAGCTTGCCGCCAAGCGCGAGAACGGCGCGACGGTCTTCGTCGATTATTCGCACAAGCCCGGCGCGCTCGCCTCGGCGCTGCAGTCGTTGCGCCCGCATGTGATGGGCCGCATCGTCTGCGTCTTCGGCGCGGGCGGCGACCGCGACCGGCTGAAGCGTCCGCTGATGGGGCAGGCGGCGGCGCAATATGCCGATGTGGTGATCGTCACCGACGACAATCCGCGCAGCGAAGACCCCGCCGCGATCCGCGCCGAGGTGATGAAGGGCTGCCCCGAGGCGACCGAGATCGCCGACCGGGCAGAGGCGATCCTGCGCGGGGTCGATGCCCTGCAACCGGGCGACGCGCTCTTGATCGCGGGCAAGGGGCACGAGACGGGACAGATCATCGGCAACGACATCTATCCTTTCGACGACGCAGAACAGGCAAGCGTGGCGGTCGCCGCGCTGGACGGGAAGATCTGATGGCGGCCCTTTGGACCTCTGCCGAAGCCGAGGCCGCGACGGGCGGACGCGCGACGCGTCCCTTCGCGGCGACCGGTGTGTCGATCGACACCCGCACGCTTTGCTCCGGCGATCTGTTCGTCGCGCTCAAGGATGTGCGCGACGGTCACGACTTTGTCGCCGAGGCCTTGCGCAGGGGTGCCGCGGCGGCGCTTGTGTCGCGCGTCCCGGAAGGGTGCGGGGCCGATGCGCCACTTCTCGTCGTTCCCGATGTGCTGGTAGCACTTTGCGACCTTGGCCGGGCGGGCAGGGCGCGGGCGAAGGCGCGGGTGGTGGCCGTCACCGGTTCCGTCGGCAAGACCTCCACCAAGGAGATGCTGCGCGTGGTCCTGGAGGGGCAGGGCAGCGTCCATGCCGCCGAGGCAAGCTACAACAATCACTGGGGCGTGCCGCTGACGCTGGCGCGTCTGCCCCGCGATGCCGATTTCGCGGTGATCGAGATCGGCATGAACCATCCGGGCGAAATCGCGCCCCTGGCTCGGCTTGCGCGCCCTCATGTGGCGATGATCACCACCGTGGCGCCCGTGCATCTGGAGGCCTTCGCCGACGGCATCGCGGGGATCGCGGCCGAAAAGGCCGCGATCTTCGAGGGGCTGGAACCCGGTGGCGTCGCGATCGTGCCTTCGGGGCTTGAGGTGACGCCGATCCTTCTGGGCGCGGTCGGGCCCGGCATGCGCACCCTTCGCTTCGGCGCGGATGCGGACGACGACTGGCGCCTTCTGTCGGTGACGCTGTCGCAGGACGCGACGGTGATGAAGGCCGCGCATGCGGGGCAGACGATCCTTTTCAAGCTTGCCACGGCGGGACGCCATTTCGCCGCCAACGCGCTGGGCGTCCTGGCCGCCTCGGCGGCGCTTGGCGCCGATCCCGCGGTCGCGGCCTGCGACCTTGGCCGGTGGACCCCGCCCGCCGGGCGCGGCACCCGCGAGCGCATCTACCTCGATATCGTGGACGAGGCGCAAAGCTTTGACCTGATCGACGATGCGTTCAACGCCAATCCGGCCTCGGTCGGTGCCGCGCTGGACGTGCTGGCGGCGGCCGCGCCGCGCGACGGCGTCGGGCGGCGGCACGAGGGGCGGCGGATCGCCATTCTGGGCGACATGCTGGAACTTGGCCCGACCGAGGCGGCGCTGCATGCGGGCCTTGCCCGCCATCCGGCGATGGCGCGCATTCACCTTGTGCATTGCGTCGGCCCGCGGATGCGCCACCTCTGGCAGGCACTGCCAGAGGCGCGGCGCGGCGAATGGCACGAGACGGCGGCAGCGCTGACGCCGCGCGCGCATCTTCTGGCCGATGCAGGCGATGTGGTGCTGGTCAAGGGTTCCAAGGGGTCCAAGGTCAGCATCGTGGTTGACGGACTGCGGAAACTGGGGCAACCGGGCGCGGGCGAAACGCGGGGAAGGGACTAGATGCTTTACTGGCTTGAACGCCTTTCGGACGGCGGCGACATCTTCAACCTCTTCCGCTACATCACCTTCCGCGCGGGGGGCGCCTTCTTCACCGCGCTGATCTTCGGCTTCATCTTCGGCCAGCCGCTGATCAACCTTCTGCGCCGCAAGCAGAAAAAGGGCCAGCCGATCCGCGACGACGGCCCGCAGACCCATTTCGCCAAGGCGGGCACACCGACGATGGGGGGGCTCCTGATCCTGTCGGCGATGCTGGTGGCGACGCTTCTGTGGGCGCGGCTCGACAATCCCTATGTCTGGATCGTGCTGTTCGTGACCTTCGCCTTCGGCCTGATCGGCTTTGCCGACGACTACGCCAAGGTCACCAAGCAGAACACCAAGGGGGTCTCGTCGCGGGTCCGCTTTGCCATCGGGCTGCTGATCGCGGCGCTCGCGGGTGCTGCGGCAGCCTGGGTGCATCCGGCGGATCTGACCAATCAGCTTGCCGTTCCGGTCTTCAAGAACCTGCTGATCAACCTTGGGATCTTCTTCGTCCCCTTCGCGATGATCGTCATTGTCGGCGCGGCCAATGCGGTGAACCTGACCGACGGGCTCGACGGGCTGGCGGTCATGCCGGTGATGATCGCCGCGGGCACTCTGGGCGTCATCGCCTATGCCGTCGGCCGCGTGGACTTCACCCAGTACCTGGAGGTCCACTATGTCCCGGGCACCAGCGAGATCCTGATCTTCTGCGCCGCGCTGATCGGGGGCGGGCTCGGGTTCCTTTGGTACAACGCCCCGCCCGCCGCCGTTTTCATGGGCGATACCGGGTCGCTTGCGCTGGGCGGCGCGCTGGGCGCCATCGCGGTCGTGACAAAGCACGAGATCGTGCTGGCGATCGTCGGCGGCCTTTTCGTGGTCGAGGCGCTGTCGGTGATCATCCAGGTCGCCTATTTCAAGCGCACCGGACGGCGCGTCTTCCTGATGGCACCGATCCACCATCACTTCGAAAAGAAGGGCTGGGCAGAGCCGCAGATCGTCATCCGCTTCTGGATCATCTCGCTCATCCTTGCGCTCATCGGTCTTGCGACACTGAAGCTGCGCTGAAGGCGGTGGCGCTGGCGGCCACCGGGCGACTAGGATAGGCCCTGTGGCAAAACTGGGGGGCCGCGCGTGTATCTTCGCTCCACCTTTCCGTCCGGCACCGCCGAAGAGGCGTTGGCCACTGCGATCGACGCCATCGGGCGGCCGGAGTTCGTGCCCGCCACGCTGGATTATCTGCGCCTTGTCGCGCCCTTCCACGGGTGCCTCGCGCTTCTGTTCGAAAGCGACAAGCGGCCGGTCCATGTCTATGACAACATCCGCGCGGAGCGCCGCGCGGTGGTCATCGACCGCTATCTGGACGGCGCCTATCTGCTGGACCCGTTCCGGGAGTATTTCCTGAACAGCCGTGGCGATGCGGTCGCCCGCCTCCGCGAGGTTGCGCCCGACCGGTTCCGGAACTCGACCTACTACCAAAGCTACTATAGCCATATCCGGCTCAGGGACGAGATCGGCATCTTCGTGGGGCTGGCCAACGGCAAGACGCTTTTCTTCTCGATCGCCCCGGTTGATGAGCGGCGCGAATTCACGCAGGGCGACGCGCGCGGGCTGCGCCGGGTGCTGCCGGTTCTCGCGGCGCTGTGCCGGCGTCACTTCGACCGGTATGAACCGGGCGATAGCGGTGCGAATTCGGTCAATGTCGAGGAAGTGCTGACCCAGGGCGCCGGATCGTGCCTGTCGCCGCGCGAAGGCCAGATCGCCGCGCTCATCCTCAAGGGGCATTCGACCGAAGCCATCGCGCGGCTGATCGGCATTTCGGGCGGGACGGTCAAGCTGCACCGCAAGAACATCTACCGCAAGCTTGGAATTTCGTCGCAGGGCGAACTGTTCAACCTGCTGTTGTCCGAAATCGCGCGGGCCTGACCGGTTTCCGCCGTATCCCCCCACCCCTCCAATATATCCCAAGAGGGGTATTTACACCCGCACGTGCAGCCCTCAGTCTGGAAATCAACAAGCCGGCGGCGGCACGACCGCGCCAGGCACGACAGGGAAAGAACAGCGGAGGACGGGACTTGGGCTCGGACGACGGCTTTATCGAAATCATCGATGTAACCAAGGCTTTCGGCCCCGCCGACCGGCGCGTCTATGCCCTTGGCGGGGTTGCCGCGACGATCCGGCGGGGGGAGTTCTTCACCCTTCTGGGCCCTTCGGGCTGCGGCAAGACCACGCTTTTGCGGCTTATCGCCGGGTTCGAGCTTCCCACCTCGGGCGAGATACGGCTGGACGGGCAGGAAATCGGCCACCTTCCCCCCTTCAGGCGCCCGGTCAACACGGTCTTCCAGAACTACGCGCTTTTCCCGCACATGACGGTGGCGCAGAACATCGGCTTCGGGCTCGAGATGCTGGGCAAGCCCAAGGCGGATATCGCGGCGACGGTCGAACGGATGCTGGCGCTGGTGAAGATGACCGATCTGGCCGGGCGACGCACCGACCAGCTTTCGGGCGGCCAGCAGCAGCGCGTGGCGCTGGCGCGCGCGCTGGCGCCGCAGCCCAAGGTCCTGCTACTGGACGAACCGCTTTCGGCGCTTGACCTGAAGCTGCGCAAGGAAATGCAGGTCGAGCTGAAACGCATCCAGCTTGAGACCGGCATCACCTTCATCTTCGTCACCCACGACCAGGAAGAGGCGCTGACGATGTCCGACCGGATCGCGGTGATGTCCGGCGGCAAGATCCTGCAGATCGGCACGCCACGGGAAATCTACGCGCATCCGACGAACCGTTTCGTCGCCGATTTCATCGGCGAGACGAATTTCATCCGCGCCAGGGTTCAGGGCGGCAAGGCCATCGTCGGCGGCGAGGTGGAGGTGCCGCTGCCCGCCGCCCCGGCGCAGGGGGAGGTCACGCTGGCGATCCGGCCAGAACACCTGCGCCTTGTCGCCAAAGGCACGGCGGGGGCGCTGACCGCGACGGTGGGCGACGCCGTCTATTTCGGGACCGACAGCCATGTCCATCTGACGCTTGGCGACGGCACCGGCATCGTCGTGCGCCAGCAGACGGACCCGGACGGCCGCGAGGGGCCGGCGCCGGGTTCGGTCCTTGGCGTCAGCTTCCCGCCCGCCGCCGTGCAGGTTCTGGAGGACTGACGATGCGGGAGACGGAAGCCACGCGCGAGGCGGCCCAGGTTCGGCGCAACTGGCTCCTGAGCCTTCCGGCGCTTCTTCTGCTGGCGGCCGGCGCGATCGGTCCGCTATTCATCATGTTGATCTATTCGTTCCTGACGCCGGGCAAATACGGCAATGTCGAATGGATCTTCTCGCTCGATGCCTGGCGCGGCATCCTGTTCACGCGCGACATCTTCGACGAGACGCTGAAGCTTGCCGACGCGCATCTGACGATCTTCTGGCGCTCCGTCCGGCTGTCCTTCCTGACGACGGTCTTCACCTTTGTCGTGGGTTTTCCGACCGCCTGGTTCATCGCGACGCGCCCGCCGCGCTGGCGCGCGTTCTGGCTGTTCCTGATCACGATTCCCTTCTGGACCAACCTGCTGATCCGCACTTTCGCGATCAACCAGATCATCCGCAACGAAGGGTTCCTCAACACCTTCCTGATCAAGATCGGCGTGATCTCGGAACCCTTGAACCTGCTTTACACCGACCTCGCGGTCTTTCTGGGGATGACCTATGTCTACCTGCCGCTGATGGTCCTGCCGCTTTACGCCGCGATAGAGCGTTTCGATCACCGCCTGCTGGAAGCCGGCTACGACCTTTACGCAAGCCGCCTTGCGGTCCTGCGCCGGATCATCTTTCCGACCGTCAAGCCGGGGATCATCGCGGGGTCGATCCTGGTCTTCATCCCCTCGCTTGGCGCCTATGTGACGCCGCGCATCCTGGGGGGCGGGCGCAACATGATGATCGGCAACTTCATCGACCTTCAGTTCGGGCAGGGCCGCAACTGGCCGCTGGGCGCATCGCTTTCGGTGATGCTCCTGGTCGTCGTCACCGCCGCCCTCCTGATCTATGTGCGCTTTGCGAACCGGGATCGCGGACATGGCTAGCAGAACCTTCACCGCCAGCCGCCTGCCGGGCTTCGCGACCGTCGCCATCGTCGTGTTCATCGCGCTCTACATGCCGATCGCGATGCTGATGATCTATTCCTTCAACGCGGGCGATTCGATCGCGATCTGGGACGGGTTTTCCTTCCAGTGGTACGAACGGGCCTGGGAAAACGAGAAGGTCAAGGAAGTCACGATCCGGTCGCTGGTCATCGCCGGTTCGGCGGCGACCATCTCGACCGTGGCCGCGACGATGGCGGCGCTCGCCACGACACGGAAAAAGCCGTTCCGCGGCCAGACCGGGATCTATGTGGCGATCAACCAGCCGCTGATGGTGCCCGAGATCGTGACCGCCGTGGCGCTGCTGATATTCTTCGCGGCGATCAAGGTGGCGACCGGCTACCAGGGCCTTGGCTACCTGATTCTGGCGCATTCCGCCTTCTGCATTCCCTTTGCCTACCTGCCGATCCGGGCGCGGCTTGAGGGGATGGACCTGACGCTGGAGACCGCCGCCGCCGATCTTTACGCGACGCCATGGTGGACGTTCCGCCGTGTCACGCTGCCCCTTCTTGCCCCCGGCATCGTCGCCGGGATGATGCTGGCCTTCGTCACGTCGCTGGACGACGTGGTGATCACGCTCTTTGTGAAATCGGCCGGCCAAGATACGCTTCCGACTTACCTGCTTGCCCAGATTCGGCGGCAGGTGACCGGCGAGGTGAATGCCATTTCCACGGTCCTGCTGGCACTCACTGTCATACTGCTTACGACCTTTTTCCTGCTGACGCGGAAGCGGTCGTAACGGGACCGAAAACAGGGAGTTCAGAATGAAAAAACACCTCACCGCCATCGCCGTTCTTCTTGGCTCTGCTGGCATGGCCCTTGCCGAGGGCGAACTGCAGCTTTTCAACTGGGGCGACTACACCAACCCCGAACTGATCAAGAAGTTCGAGGACGAGACCGGCATCAAGGTCACGATCACCGATTACGACAGCAACGACGCCGCCCTTGCCAAGATCGAGGCCGGTGGACACGGCTTCGACCTGGTCGTGCCCTCGGCCAACTACGTCCAGATCTACGTCGAAAAGGGCCTGGTGCAGGAACTTGACCTGTCCAAGCTCTCCAATCACGGCAACATCGCGCCGCAGTGGATGGAATCGTCCTACGATCCGGGCCGCAAGTTCTCGGTTCCGTGGCAGTGGGGGTCTACCGGCGTTGCGGTGAACAAGACCGCCTATTCGGGCGACATCAACACCTCGGCCATCTTCATGGACCCGCCGGAAGAACTGGTCGGCAAGGTCAACGTCACGCCCGAGATGAACGACGTTCTGTCGCTGGCCATCATGTACGAGGGCGGCGAGCCCTGCACCGAGGATACCGAGATTCTGAAGAAGGTCCGCGATGCGCTGCTCGAGGCGAAGCCCAAGTGGCAGTCGATGGACTACGGCATGACCGAGAAGATGGCGGCCAACGACGTCATGGCCTCGGTCTACTGGAACGGCGCGATCTTCCGCGCGCGTCTCCAGAACCCCGATGTGGTCTACGGCTATCCGAAGGAAGGTTATCCGCTGTGGATGGACCAGGTGATGCTGTTGTCGGACGCCAACAACACCGAGGAAGCCTACAAGTTCCTCGACTTCATCATGGTGCCCGAAAACGCCGCCCTGATCTCGTCTTTCGCGCGTTATGCGAACGGCATCACCGGGTCCGAGGCCTTCATGCCCGAGGACATGAAGGACGCGCCGGAAATCAACGTGCCGGCGGAATTCGCGGCGGCCGGGCATTTCCTGCCCACCTGTTCGCCCAAGGCGCAGGAATACTACACCGCGATCTGGACCGAACTCCAGAAGTGATGGTGCGGGCCGCGACAGGCCCGAACCGCCGGGGGGCGGCTGCGCCCCCCGGATCCCGCCCAGACAGAGCCGCGCCATGACAGATCACGGACCGGGCCCCGGTCCCAGGCCGCGCACGGCGCGCGAACTGGGGATCATGAAGGGTTTCCCGCCGCCCCCCGAAAAGATCCCGACCCCCTGGAACTGGGACCTGGCACCGTTCAACCGGCACACCTTCCTGAACGTGCGCAGCTTCGTGCCGACGGTCGAGGTGCGGGCGGATGCCGCGCGAAGCCGCCCCTTGCCGCGCGCCGACGCGGCGGTGGATGCGCTGACCTTCGCCGCCCACGACGGCAGCGTGAAGACCGTGGCGCAGATGCTGGCGGAAACCTATACCGACGGCTTCATCGCGCTGTCCGGCGGCCGCGTGGTGGCGGAACACTATTTCAACGAGATGACCCCCGCGACGCTCCACCTGTCGCAATCGGTGGCGAAGTCCGTCGTCGGCATCCTGGCCGGCGTCCTGTGGGGCGAGGGGCTTCTGGACCCCGATGCGCCCCTGACCGACTACGTTCCCGAACTGGCCGGCTGCGGCTACGCGGGCGCGACGGTGGGACATGTGCTCGACATGCAGTCGGGCGTGCGCTTCGTAGAGGAATATGCAGACCCCGAGTCGGACATCGGCCAGCTTGACATCGCTTGCGGCTGGAAACCCGCGCCGCCGCATTATTCCGGGCCGATGACGCTGCGCGACCAGATCCTCGGGCTCAGGCAGGCCCGTCCGCACGGCGAGGTGTTCGAATACCGTTCGATCGAAACCGACGTGCTGGCCTGGGCGATGGAACGCGCGGCGGGGCAGACCCTCGCCGACCTTCTGGGCACCCGGATCTGGGGCCCGATCGGCGCCGAACGCGACGCTTCCTTCACGGTGGACCGGGCAGGCACCGCCCTGGCCGACGGCGGCTTCAACGCCACCTTGCGCGACTACGCGCGCTTTGCGCTGATGGTCGCCGCGGGCGGGCGCTGGGACGGGCGGCAGATCGTGCCCGAGGCCTGGATCGACGACATCGGGCGCTGCGAACCCGGCAAGTTCCTGGGCGACTACCGGGCGCTGGCGCCGCGCGGGGCCTACCGCCGCAAATGGTGGGTGATGGACGCCGAACATGGCGATTTCTGCGCGCGCGGCATCTTCGGGCAGATGATCTATGTCGATCGCAAGGCCGATTTCGTCGCCGTCAAGCTTTCGACCTGGCCCGACTACCTGATCCCCGCCTTCACCGCCGACGCGCTGGCGGCCATGCGCGCGATCCGCGACGTCTGCCGATAGCGCGTGCCGGGTGCGACGCCGCCTTGACCTCGCCCCGGCGCGCGCGCTTTAAGGGGGACGGACAGTTTTCCGCGCGAAAGGAGCACGATCATGGCCTTTACCCTTCCCGACCTTCCCTATGCACACGATGCGCTTGCCTCGCTTGGCATGTCGAAGGAGACGCTCGAATATCACCACGACCTTCACCACAAGGCCTATGTCGACAACGGCAACAAGCTGATCGCCGGGACCGAATGGGAAGGCAAGTCGCTGGAAGACATCGTGCGCGGCACCTATCAGGCCGGCGCCGTCGCCCAGAACGGCATCTTCAACAACGCCAGCCAGCACTGGAACCACAACCAGTTCTGGGAAATGATGGGCCCGGGCGGCAAGGCGATGCCGGGCGAACTGGAGCGTGCGATCACCGAAAGCTTCGGCTCGGTCCAGAAGTTCAAGGACGACTTCGCCGCCGCCGGTGCCGGTCAGTTCGGGTCCGGCTGGTGCTGGCTGGTCAAGGACAAGGACGGCAGCCTGAAGGTCACCAAGA
>ERZ795053.3825-NODE-3825-length-16771-cov-17.338418_pt1 | contig 16771 bp, 14 predicted proteins | sample MGYA00375137_ERZ795053 | MGnify/ENA primary metagenome ERZ795053 (study PRJEB30182, sample SAMN05720284) | activated sludge metagenome | isolation source: Anaerobic digester | place: Hong Kong | collected 2014-12-17 ...
GGCCTTGCGGTCGGTTTTCCCCGACGGAGTCAGCGGAAACTGCTCCAGCCGGAGGAACTTCGTGGGAATCGCGGGGATTTTGTGCACCAGGTAGCGGATGAACTCCTCCGGTGCGATCTCCCTGGGGGCCACGTAGAAAAGAGCGATGCGCCCGCCCGCGGGGTCGTTCTCCGCATCCGCCCGGGTCAGCACGGCGCAACTCTGCTGCACATCTGCCATCCCCAGTACCGCATTTTCGATTTCCCCTGGTTCGATGCGCAAGCCGAGGAACTTGATCTGGAAATCCTTTCGCCCCAGGAAAAGGAGCTCACCGTGTTCGTTCCACATCCCCAGGTCCCCCGTGCGGTAAATGGTTTGGGGAAAATGGGGGTTGGTGGGGTTTTGCACGAACACTTCCGTTGTTTTTCCCGGGTTGTTCCAGTAGCCCGGGGAAAGGCAACTACCACGTACGCAGATCTCCCCCTCTTCCCCCAATCCGGCAAGCCGGTCCTGCTCGTCGAGCAGCAGGATCTCCGTGTTGGCGCACGCCTTCCCAATGGGCAAGGGCTCTTCGTCGGAAAAGCCGCGATCCACCACGTAGCAACTGCAGGCATCGGTGATTTCCGTGGGGCCATACAGGTTGGCGAACAACACGTTTGGCAACGTTTTCCTCCAGTAGTTGAGTGCGCGGTTGGGCATCACCTCCCCGCAAAACAGAACGTGCGTCAGGAAACGCGGTACCTGCTGGTCAAAGGCCCTTTCTCCCGCAAGCCACTTGAGGTAGAACGGCACCCAGAACACGAAGTTCACCCGGTTTCGGTTCAAGAAATCCAGCCAGGTTCCCGGGTTCTTGCGCTCCGGGGTGGAAGGGAAGATCACCATTTTGGCGCCGGTGGAAAGCATGAGGTAGATGTCGAGGATGGAATTGTCGAACGAGAAATTGGTGGCGCTGCCGAGCACGAAGTCCGCGTTCACGCCAAAAAACGCCCGCGCCCAATCGATGTAGTCGATCACGCCACGGTGCGTGATCACCACACCCTTTGGCACACCCGTGGAACCCGAGGTGTACATCACGTACACCGGGTCGGTGTCCAGCCTCTTTCCGGCCAGCGCCCGGAAAAAAGCTTCTTCGCTCTCGTCGGGCGGGTTGCTTTGCACGACATCCTCGAGCAGCACGATTTTCCGAAGCGGAACACCGTTTTTCACCAGGCTCGGCACGTTTTCCAGGTCGGTCACGATCCACTCCGGTTGCAGGTTTTGGAGCACTTTCTGGATCCAGGAAAAGGGGTACTTGGTGGGAACCGGAACGTAGAAATCGCCGGAATACAGCGCCCCCATCATGGCCGAGATGCACCGTGAATCGCTGGGCAGGTACAACAAGATGGGACGGGGTGGCCTTGTTTGCTGCCCACCGTTGTCGTGGAAAACGCGCGCCAATTGCAAGGCCTCACGCTGTACGTCGCAAAAACGCACCTCTCTCTTGTCGTCCTGCAACGCAACCTTTTGGGGCATATGCTCCAGGCGTTCCCAAAGGTACTCCAACACGTTGCGCTGCATCGTGGACCCCTCCTTCACTCCATTGCGGCCAAAGCCACGATGATGCCTGCCAGAAGCGAGCTGGTGAAATTCACCACGTTGTTTTCCACCCAAGGCCATCCCCGTACCCTTTTCCAGCGTTGCCCGTTTTGGGGCTTGCTCTCGCTGAGTGTGCCGTCGTCCTTGCGGTACAACACTTGCACCCAAGCTCCCAGGAGACTATCGGCAAAGCATCCCAGGAAACCTCCGAAGCCAATCCAAGCAATGCGGGAAAGCGCAAGACGGGCACCACCTTCCCAACCCATGGGAAGCGGTAGCAGGGCGACAAGGGCAATCAACAGCGCGCCGCCCGCGGAGGCAAGTGTTCCCGGCACGCTCACCGCCCCGGATTGGCCCGGCGAAACCCTCTGGAAGGAGCGCAGCGATACCGGCCGCCCCCTCCACAGCGTCCCCAGTTCCGTCGCCCAGGTATCCGCGTTGCACGAAGCGATGGCAGCACCCGCCGCAGCCAGCCAGGGACTCCAGCCGGTCAACCAGAAGAGTACGCCAAAAAGCGCCATGGGAAGCCCGTTGGCCACCACCTGCACGGGAGTACGTCGGGCACCTTTCGCGGTTCCCGAGCGCTTGGCTCCACGGATTCGTTGGTTGCGCGAAGTGAGAAGCGAGGAAGAAACCAGGAACGCCAACAGAAGGCACCACCCCCACCATCCCGTGGTGAGTGCAATCACGCTTCCGAGCAAGAAGGCCGCAACGTTTCCCGGCAAGGTCAAGAAACCTGCCAGCTGCGACAGCCCCACCATGACCAGGTTCAAACCCAGCGCCCATATCCCGCTCATGCAAGCCCTCCCGCCATCCAGCAAAGCCATCCAAAGAATGCCGAAACCACGAAGGGCACCGAGAGGTTATCGAAGCCGTACGGAGTGATCGCTTCCACCAGCGTGGCCACCAGTGCGCTGAGCAACATGATACCCACGCAACCAAGCGCACCCGCCCCTTGCCAAGCGCCCCCGGGCCAGGCAAAGCCCAGCAGCAAGAACACCCCCAGGCTGATGCAGAACATCGTGAGCGAACCTTCCACGCTTTTGCGCGACTTTCCCACTTGGAAGAAACGTTTTCCCCACTTCTGTCCCACCACGGCGGCAAGACCATCGCCGAAACCCATGGCCAGCGCACCGGTGCTCCCCACAAGGGGGTTTTGTACGAGCAACCCGTTCCACCAGGTGAGCATGGCCAAAAGCCCCATGGAAAGGGGAAAGTACACCGTACCCAGGTCAGCCTTCCCTTGCCCCCTCTCCATACCCTGGAACACTCCCTTGCGGTAGGAAACGAAGTTGAGCACCGAGAACAACAACAACGGAACGGAAAAGAACCAGTGGGAGCGAATGGTGAGCAGGGCAAGGATCCAGGAGTTGGACACCCCCACGTGCACGAGCTTGCGGCTGCCCTCTACCCCCAGCACACCCCTTTTCTTCAGCCATCCCGAAACACCCAGAACGCCAAATACCCACGCGGTGATCAAAATCACACCCGGTATGTCGCGCAAGCAAACCCCTCCCCTACAGGATAGAAACCAGGAAGAAAACCACCTGGGCAAGAAGCAGGTAGGCAGGCAGGCGGCTTTTCGCTCCCTGCAGCGCTCCCCATTTCAGCCCCCAGAAGGCGAGCAGCGAGCCAGCCACCCACCAGGTGAGGTAATTCTGGAAGGGCACGTGCCCCTGCCATTGCCAGTACCCCAGGTGAATCGCCGCGGGTTCCATCACCAGGTCGAAGGCCACCATGATGCCACCAATGGCTGCCGCGTGCGCCACGTCGTTCTTCGGGGAAAGGTGCACCAGCTGCAGAAGCGAGTGGGCCCCCAGAAGCACAAGAACCCACGCGAACCCGATCGAAACCGGTACCGCCAAAAGCTGCAACCCCAATCCCCCGGAGTAGGTGTACTCTCCAAACGGAAAACCCGTGTGCACGCCAACCCCTTCCAGGAAAAAACCCGCCAGTCCACTGCCAAAACACCAAAGAAGCAGGCGAATACGCCGAGATGCTTCGCTGGAAACCGCGGCGAAACCTACCGCCACAAGCGTCAACAGGATAAGCATCGGGGAGGCCATCACGAGCATCAGGGACGGGTTCCATTCGATCCGGTTGAACACCCCCCCAACCACCAGGAAAAACAGGAAGGCGAGGGGGAGCACCACCTGTTCCACCAGATCCCTTCGCGTGCGCTTCACCTTGTTACCGCCCTTCCAAAGCGTTTTGAACCTTCTTGGCCACGATCTCGGCGGCAATCACCACCATGGGCATCCCCACCCCCGGGTGCACGTAATGCCCGGCAAAGTAAAGATTGTCCACCTTCTTGCTGCGGTTCGCGGGACGCCCGGAAGCGGTTTGGCGAAGGGTGTGCGCGGGTCCAAAAGCCGAACCCCGAAGCGCGTGGAAATCCTGCTGGAAATCCCGGATGGTCAAGCATTCTTTTTGCTCGACCATATTCCCCAATGATTGACCCATCAACGTGCTGCTGTGCTCGAGCAAAATGTCCTCCATTTTCTGCCGGTTCGCGGGGGTATCTTCAAGCCCCGGGGCGATGGGCACCAGGAAATCCACCGCTTCCTTGCCCTCGGGCGCCAGGGTGGGATCGTCCGCGCTCTGAATGGAGATGTAGTAGGAAAAGTGCTCGGGCCACTGCGCGTGGTCAAACACCTTGGAGAAGTGGTCTTCCCAGTCCATCTCCAGGAACAGGTTGTGGTGCCGGGCCTTTTCCAGCTTGCCGTTGAGCCCCAGGCACAACTTGAACACCCCCGGCGAAAGGACCATCTTGTCCCAGTACGATGCGGGGTAGGAGCGGTATTCCTCCCCAAGCAACTGCTGTTCCACGTGTGCATAATCCGCGTTTGCAACCACCACGTCGGCCTCGAAGAAACCCTTCTGGCTCTTCACCCCAACGGCTTTTCCCCCACGCACTTCGATCGACTCCACCGGATGCTCCAGCAGCAACTCCACGCCGCTATCGCGGCACACGGTTTCGAATCCGTCCACCATCTTCTTCATTCCCCCCTCGGGGTACCATACGCCACCCTGCAGGTCCACGTGCGAAAGCAGGGTGTACAACCCCGACAGGTTGAACGGGCTTCCCCCGATGAAGACGGTAGCAAACTCCAAGATCCGCTTGATCTTCGTGTTGTCGAAGTACTTGCTCACCACCTTGTCGTAGCTGCCCAATGCCTTGAGCGCCTTGGACTTCACCGCGGACAGCAGCAGCTTTCCGTTCACGAAGTCCCACAACGAACTGATGTCCCGGTACAAGAAGTCTTTCATGGACATGTCGTACAACGAAGCAGCCTGCTGCAGGTATTCCTTGAGTGCCTGGAAACTTCCTGGTTCCAGCGATTCGAACAGTTCCTCGTTGGCGTCCAGCTCCGTGCGAATGTCCACGAATTCCTCCGGGGAAAAGAACACCCGGTAGGATGGGTCGAGGCGTTGCAAGTGGTACAGCTCGTCCACGTTTCGGTCAAACAGTCCGAAAAAGCGTTCGAACACCTCCGGCATGAAGTACCAGGATGGTCCCACGTCGAAACCAAATTCGCCCAGCTCCAAGCGCCTGGCCCGTCCGCCCAACTGCCCGTTCTTTTCCAGAAGGCGAACCTCGTGTCCGTTCTTTGCCAGCAACGCGGCCACGGCAAGACCACCAAAACCACCACCGATCACCACGATCTTCTTCTTCACTTCTCCCTCTCTCCCTTCCGGTTTGAAAATTGCGCAGCTAAGATGTTCCAGCTTCCCTGGAAAAGGATCCGCGTTTTGGACGGTTTGACCTTGCGCGCGTACACCACCAGCGGATTTTTCGCAATGGTCTTGGCCGTCCAGAAGTACATATCCGAGGCGGTTTTCACCGGGATGCGGTAGCGCAACGGAAGAAAGCCGAAACCCTTCTCCGCTTGCCGTTGCCAACCCACGTACCGTTCCACCTCTCCACGGACCAGCGCTTCGAATGCCCGTGGTTTCTCCAGAGCCTGGGAACGCTCCAGCGAGCGCAACCCGTGTTTCTCCGAGAAAGCACGGGGAATGTATTGCCTCCCCAGTTCCAAATCTTCCTGGATATCGCGAATGAAGTTGATGTACTGCATGGCACGTCCCAACATCTGCGCATAGGGAAACGAACGCGGGGGCAATTCCATCAGGTGCGCCATCATCAGCCCAATCACTTCCGCGGAGCCGTAGATGTATTCGAGTGTTTGGTCCAACGTTTCAAAAACCCGGGGAAACAGGTCCATCTCCATGGAGTGAAAGAAGGCTTCCACCCAGTTGGGATCCATTTGAAACTGTTGCAAGAGCGAAACGAAACCGTCCACCACCTCGTTGGAGGTGCGTTCCCCCTCCAATGCCCGGTGAAAATCCTTCTTGAAAGCCTGCCAACCCGCCACGTCCTGGGGCAACGTATCCACGAAATCGTCCGCGGTGCGCACGAAAGCATACAGAACCGTGACCCGCTGGCGCACGGCTGGGGGAAAAAAGCGCGTGCTATTGAAGTAGGTCCTGCTCCCCTTCTGGAAGATCTCGCGCAACTCGCCTTGCTCCAACCAAACCTCCCCCTTTCTCTCCAATGTTACCACAATTCAACGGAAATGGGGGAACGAATGTCCGTTGGGAGTATAATAAAGTATCAAGTTTCTTTTAAGAAAGGGGTTGAAAAAATGAGCAAATGCGGCCTTGTTTCCTTGTACTTCTTGCTGTTCCTGTCCGTGCTTTTTGCCCAACCCATAGCGATGCCTCTCCTGGTAAACGGTGAAGAACGCGAACCCCTTCGCATCATCCAGGAGGGCCCACACATCTTGGTGGACCAACAAGCCCTTTGCCTTGCCATTGAAGCCCAAAGCTGGAGCAACCCCTCTACCGGAGGGATAACAACGCAAAGGAACAACCGCTTTTCGGTTGTCTTTCCGGCAAAGGACTTCGGCATGCTTGACGGAAAGATGCTGGCGCTTGACGTTCCTTCCCGCTGGGAGGACGGCGCCTATTTCAGTTCCCTGGCTTTCCTTGCCACGGTTTTCGAGTTGCAGTGGACGTTGACGGGCGATGCGTTGCACCTCACGGTACCACCGCTTCGCGAACCGGTGTATTCCCCTCGTGTCCAACTTCTCTTGCAGCTGCTGGACCAAGGGGGATTCGTGGTGCAATCCGGAAAAATCGTGCAAGCTTTCCCCCTGGAGTACCTGGCTTCGCGCTACGCGCCGGATGCAAACGGAAACAACGCCCAAAACCCCTACCTGGTCTTCCTGGTTCCCCCCGCGCCCGGGCAGGCATTCTCCAACAATTACCCTTTTTCCTACCGGCTTCGCGAGGATGAAGTGCTCCTGCTGGTGGGAACAACCCCGCCAGCCTGCGCGTACTTCAGCTATCGAAGCTACCTGCTCAACCGATGCGTGGACGAAAAGGGAAACCGCCAAAAAGTCTTTGCCAGTCTCGGAGACACGGTGAACATCCAGGATTTCCAAAACATCCCCTTTTCCACCTCTCCCTTCGAGAAACCCGTGGTGGTCATTTCCGCAGCGGATCGCTTCGTTGCCGAAAGCGTACGCCAAACCCTTTTGTGCGCAGGTTTTCCCCCGGATTATATCTTCCAAGACATCATCCCCTCGGAAATCGTGCGCATGGGATTGGAGCCGCAGCACGACGAGCTCATCTTCCTCCAGCGCCAAGCCATCTTCCACGATTCCGCCCAAAAAACCGCCTTCCTGCAAAATCCTCCGGGGCTCGTGTTCCGCCTTACCCCAACCTGGGAATCGTGCCCGGACCCCTACCCTACCCCTTTGCTGCAACCACGGGGAACGGGGAAAACCGAAATGGCTCTGGCCAACAGCCTTGACACACTTCAGCAAAAAATCCTTGAAGCCTATCCCGATTATGTTCCCACCCTCCTGAAAACCACTCTCTGGTTGTGCGACGGTTTTTCCGCCATCCAGAACCTGGAAAACGTCATCGGGGAAGTCCGCGACACCTTGTACCTGCGCAGCGAACCCTTTTCCCTGCCAGCCTCCGGAGACGCTTTCTTGGTGGTGTTCGGCGTGAACCACCCCGCCACCGGAAAAGCAACCTACTCCAACTTCAGCATCTACAGCTGGCAGTTCCTAAACGGACTGGGAGGAATCAGTAACGCGCACTACTCCGGAACCGCGGAGCAATGGCTGGAAGACGATCCCCTTTCCCCCTACCTTTACGTCTGGAAAGTCTCCCGGAACGCGGGCGAAAGCGAAAATTGCCTCGTGGTACCCCCGGACGCCATTCCCTACGGTATCCCTGACAACCACCCCGCATTCATCGGCTTTCGCTCGTACCTGGAACCGGAAACGGGTGTTGGACCATCCATGGAAGAGATCCTTCTCCCCCGGGTACTCTTTTTCCACCGTCCAACTTCGCCGGAAGATTGACAAACCCGGCCGGTTCCTTTAGAATAGTTTAGAGACAACAAAAGCGAGGTGCCGGCCGTTGATTTCCCCATTCGACACGAACGAACCCACCCCGCCTGCCCCGGTGGAAGGTGTGATATTGATAGAACTACTGCGTGGCCCGTCGGGCGAGGTGGTTGATTTTTTATGCAAGGGTGTCAGCCCCGAAGCCGAAAAGCTCATGGGCCTTTCCGCCCCCAATTGGCTGGGGAACACCGCCAGTTCGCTATTTCCCGATTCTTTCCCCACGGTGCTTTCCCGGGTGCAAAGCTGCCAGAAGCCGGAAAACCCGGAATCCTTTCCCTTCCCAACAAGCGGAGAAAAGCGGGTGCTGGCGCGTGTATTTGCGCTTGGAGAAGACCGTTGCGCGCTGCTCCTTCGATACCAACCCGCAACGGTCTCCCCGCTGGAATTCCACCCTCTTTCCAACGACCGGTTGAACCTGATCTTCTCGAGCATTCGCTCCGTCACGTACTCCTACCTCTGGCAACCCGCTCCCAAGATCACCTTCATCAGCGAGAACATCAAGGAAGTCCTCGGGTTCCAACCCCGGGATTTCATGGAAAGCATGGAGTTTTGGCGAAAGCAAGTACACCCCGATGATATCCCACAGCTGATCCAGGCCCGCAAGGAAATCGTGCAGAACGGAAAGGCCACGCTTGAGTACCGTTTCAAAGATTTGGAAGGCAACTACCATCACGTGCACGACGAACAGAAGATGGTGGACCATCCCGACGGCACGCGCGAGGTCGTGGGTTCCTGGTACGACGTGAGCGAGCGCAAGCAAAGGGAAGACCAGTTGCAGCAAGAGATGGAAAAAGCGCACCTGATGGCCCTTGAAGCGGAAGCGGCGAACAAGGCGAAAAGTGGTTTCTTGGCGAACATGAGCCACGAAATCCGCACCCCCCTCAACGGCATCATCGGCTTTTCCGACCTCCTGCTCACCACTTCGACCAGCCCCTCGCAGCAGGAATACCTCAAGAACATCCTCAACTCCGCCTACGGCTTGTTGGACATCATCAACGACATCCTGGATTTCTCCAAGATCGAAGCCGGGAAATTGCAACTGGAGAACGAACCTTTCGCGCTGGCCAAGGTAATTGAGAAGGCCGCGGACATCGTGAAATACAACGCCCACCGCAAGAACCTCGAGTTGCTCGTGCGCATCGATCCCGAGCTCCCCCTTCACACGGTGGGAGACGAAGTACGGCTGCGCCAGGTACTGGTCAACCTGTTGGGAAACGCGGTGAAGTTTACCGAAAGGGGAGAAATCGCTCTTTCCGCCAGCTTCCTCCCACCGGTACGCCAAGGCATTGGCCCCGGGAAAGTGCACTTTTCGCTTCGCGACACGGGAATCGGCATCCCGCGCGAAAAATGGGACAAGATCTTCGAAGGTTTCTCGCAGCAAGATAGCTCTACCACCCGCAAGTTCGGGGGCACCGGTCTGGGCCTTTCCATCTCCCGCTCGCTGGTACGGGCGATGGGCGGGGAAATCCACCTCCAAAGCCAAGAGGGTAAGGGAAGTGAATTTTCCTTCGACCTTCCACTGGTGGAAACCCCACAGCCCGAACCACCGCAACGGCTCGCACTTGGGCGTGTGTTGGTCGTCGACGACCATACCCAAGCCGGAGAAATCCTCGTGGAAATGGCGCACTCCATGGGAGCCGCGGTGCAACGTGAGGAAGACGGGATTTCGGCGTTGAAGAGAATCCAGCAGAGTGTTCAATCGGAAACCCCCTTCAACCTTCTTTTGCTGGACCAGCAAATGCCCTTCATGGATGGACTGATGGTTGCCGAACAGCTTCGCGAAAACCTGAATATGTCGCGGGACGTCCTTCCCATCGTCCTGCTCTACAACGCCTCACACCTTCCCAACATGATGGAACGCTGCCAGGAACTGCAAATCGACCACACGTTGTCGAAACCGGTGAAACGCGAAGACCTTTTCCAGGTTCTGCAGCAACTCGCTCCCGAGCCTTCGCTTCCGGAGGAGGAAGAGGCGGAGAATTGGGGCATGGACGAACCGGAAAATGGTATCCGCTGGGAGGGAGACGGAGTAAGCCAGGCGGAGCTCGAAAGCGTCCCCTCTTCCGCTCCATTACTACACGTGCTTATCGCGGAAGACAACCCCATCAACATGATCCTCTTCCAATCCATGTTGCAAAAGATGGGGACATTTTCCGTCACACCCGCCACAGACGGCAAGCAAGCACTGGAAAAGTTCCAGGAAAACCCCCCCGATATCGTTTTGCTCGACGTGCAAATGCCCGAGCTGAACGGTTACCAGGTTGCGCAAAGAATCCGGCAATGGGAAAAGGAAGAAGGAACCAACAAAAGGATACCGATCATCGCGTTGACCGCGGGAGCGGTGAAAGGAGACCGGGAAAAGTGCTTGCAAGCGGGAATGGACGATTACCTCGCCAAGCCGGTGAGTTTTTCGGGTTTCCAGGCGGCGCTGCAAAGATACCACCCAGGGAGCAAGTTGGATTCTGCAATCCGCCAATTCTGTGAAAAAAACCATTACCCGTGGGAGGAAGCCCAGGAACTGTTCGTGGAGTTTTTCTCTTACCTTCCCGTGCAAATCGAACAACTCCAAGAAGCCTTGCTAACCCAAAACTGGAAAAGCCTCCTGGCCGTGGCACATTCCCTAAAGGGTACCTCCGCTGCGTTGTTCCTCGAGGATTTTGCCAACCTGGCACGGCAAATGGAGGACGACGCACGCAAGGAAGAACGCGCGCTGTGCACGCAGCACGTCAAAGACATCGAACGCGCGAAGATGGAGTTCCTGGGTCAGTGAAATTCTTCTCCCACTTCCCCCATCATGGTGTACCCCTCTTTTTCGTTGGAGTATATATCCCGGATGTTCTTGAGCCCTTCCATCTTCCGATCCAATACCAGCATACTGATGAGAACCTGGCTCAGGGCCATGGGAGGCACCCAGGAATTTTGGAACAGCAACGAATGGTTCGCGCACACAAGTAGGGCATCCGCCTGCGCGGCAAAGGGACACTCCTTGGAATCCGAAAACAGCAGGAGGTCACCACCACGCTCTTTCACGAAACGCGAAAGGAAGTACGACTCCTTGGAGTACGGGGGAAAGGCGAACAGGATCATGGATTGCTGGGGTTGGAACTCGGTAAGATCCGCGATGAAATCGGATATGGACCCGGAAATGATGGTTACGGGTTGGCTGATGACGTTTTTCAGCCCGTATCGCATCATCTGGGCGAGCTGGCGGCTCACACCGAAACCCGCCACGAATACCCGCGTGCATTTCTTCACCAACTCAAGGAAAGAAAGCACGGAAGCCATATCCACGTCTTCCAAAGTTTTGCGCAGGTTTTGCACTTCGTTTTCGAACAGCAGCTGCATCTGCTTGTTCCGCGAAAAAGAACCCAACTCGCTCCCCACGATCTTCCTCATGGGCTCGAAAGACAGTCCACGCGAATCTTGCAGCCACTTCTGCAACTCCTCGAAACCAGGGTACCCCATTTTCTGCGAAAAGGACTCGAAAACCTCCCCGGGAAGGTGCAGTTTCCCCTCCAAAACCTCACGCGGCAAGATGGAAAAATCTGCCGTATTCTTCCGTAAGAAATCGGCTACCCGTCCCTCATCGGGGGAAAAGCTATTCATCTTTTGATTCAATTGTTTCCAAATCATACCGTTCTCCCCTTATATTTTTGATCGTATCATATCCCAGATGAAAAAGTCAAGAAAAAACGAGAAATTGAAAAATCAAATTTCTTTCACTACTGTGAAAGTGCCCGTCCTTTTTTGCTCCCAATTTTAACCGTTCTCCAGCGCTTCGTTCAAACCAATTTCTCCATTTCTTCAAGCCATCGTGGTATACTTTAACGTTCCCAACTCTCGCTGGAGGGGGTTTTTCGTGCTGTATTGCAACTGGGCGGCAACCACACCTTTTCCACTCGTTTCCGGGGGTTCCCTCGGTGCTATTCACGTCCGAACAGGGGACGAAAACCAATCCTTTACCGGCACCCGTGAAAAGATCGCACGATTTTTCCATTTCCACGACCCGCGAAGGGTGATTTTTGGCTTCGGGGTCACCGACCTGCTGAACAAGCTACTGTGGGGCTCGCGCAAGTACTTCGGCGCATGCATTCTCACCACCCCCCTGGAACACAACTCCGTGCTACGCCCCCTGTACTATATCACAAAGAAGGGAAAGCCCCGCCGCGAACTCGTGCGCCTCACGCCAGAGGGCAAAATCGACCTGCAGGATTTCTCCCAAAAAATCCGGCAAGATGTGGGATTGGTGGTTGTCAACCACGCCTCCAACGTGACCGGCATCCTCCAACCGGTAGAACAGGTCGTGCAGCTTGCCCACGAGGTTGGGGCAAAAGTAATCCTGGACTGCGCCCAAACCGCGGGGCGCATGGACATTGCTTGCGATTCCATCGGAGCAGACGCCTTCGTCTTTTCCTCCCACAAAGCGTTGATGGGTTTCAGTGGATTGGGATTCGCCTGCCTCGCGGAAGGTTTCGAACCCGATCCCGTTTTTTCCGGGGGCACGGGAGCATACTCCGCGAAAAAAGAACAACCCGAACAGCTTCCCTTTCGCTTGGAAAGCGGAACCCCCAATTACCTTGCCATCGGGGCCCTGGACGAAACGCTCGACCGCATGCAACAAATGGACTACCTGGCCCGAAACCAACGATGCAACCACCTGTTCACAAACTTCTCTACCCAGGTCCGATCGCTTTCCCGCTTTGAAGTGGTGGGACTTCCCACATCCGAACACCTGCCCTACCTCAACCTGCGCTCCCGGGATTTTTCCGTGGAGGAGCTGGGCTTTGTGCTTTCCAACATCTTCGAAATCCAGGGGCGCCACGGCCTCCACTGTGCCCCCCTGATGCACCAACACCTCGGAAGCTGGCCCCTTGGCACGGTGCGGTTAAGTTTTGGCATCACGCAAGACGAAGGAGACTTCGAAGACGTCCTCTCGGCGCTGCAGAAGATGGACGGTGGATACCATGCGTTTTGAACCCCTGCTGAAGGAAGATTGCGTGGGAGAGTACCAGGTTTTCGTGTACACGCTGGAAAAAGCCATCACGCAGGCGATGGTAGAGCGCCTTTCCGGGCTCGGAACCCTCCAGGTTTTCCACGATTTTCCGAAACCCTACTTCCGGTTGCAATCCAACCACATGTTGCTCAAGGGGGTGATCCAAACCCCACGGCTGGATGTGACCTTTTACGATGCCGCACTGGAGGAAAAAAGCAAGTTGGAAAACATTTTGGCACAAATCCCGTAAGGAGGGAAGAAAATGAATCTTGTACACCCATGGCTCATTCTACTCTGGACAGCAATCTTGTTCGCGCTACTCGCTTTGATGGTTTTGTTCCCCTCCCTTCTGTTGTACCTCGCCCCGGCGGCGGGGGTGGTTATCCTGGTCGCTCCCTTGTGGTTGTGGCGAACCAACCGAGAGTACCGCGACACGGTCAAAAAAACCTGGCTGGTTTCCGCGGGAGGGATGCTGGATAGTACATTCCAGGCACGGAAAAACGCCCCGCTTTTCGCGCTGCAGTTCAACTTTGCCTCCTTTTTGGGTACCATGCGCGGCAACCTGGTGTACTTCAAGAAACTCATCAAAACCATCGCGCACTCCTCCCACGAAGCCAACACCATCTCGCAGGGACTTCGCCAACAGTCTCAAGAACAAAACACGATCATGAAAGACGTGGCCAACACGGTCAAAGAGATCGCCGAAGGCTCCAAGCAAATCACCGAGAACATCATGTCGGTTTCCACGGTGGCACACAACACCTCCGAGAAAAGCGAAACCATCCAGCAGAAAACCACCCACCTGGTGGAAATTTCGGAAACCGGGAAAAGTTCCATGAACCATACGCTGCAAAGCATCCAGCAAACTATGGATTCCTTCAACCACCTTCTGCAAGAAGTGACCGCATCGCAGAAAAACGCGGCGGAAATCCAAGAAATCGTGGAAGTGATCAACAACATCGCCTCCCAAACCAACCTGCTGGCGTTGAACGCTGCCATCGAAGCGGCCCGCGCCGGGGAAGCGGGGAAAGGTTTCGCCGTGGTAGCCGACGAAATCCGAAAACTGGCCGCGGGAGTAACCGAGGCCACGCAAACCATTTCCACCTTGGTGCTCAACGTGCGAAACAGCGTCAACCAGGTCATCGAACAAACCGAGGGAACGAGGGAAAGCATCTCCTCCGCGTTCGAATCGGTGCAGACCACCGACGAGGCCTTCAACGAAATCATCGAAAACGAGCGTTCCATCATGGATGAAGTGCAAGGCATCACCTCGGAAATCAACTCCCTCAACGACGCCATCCAACAGATTGCAAGTGTCACCCAGGAGCAACTCGCGGGCACGGAAGAATCGCTCGCCAGTATCGAAATGGTGGAAAAGCTCTCGCAAAACGTGTACGAAACCAGTGAAACCATGGTCAAAAACACACACGAAGTGGAAAAGAACACCCGGGGGTTGTACGGAGTCATTAGCGGATACAAGACCGGTGGAACCCGTTAAGGAGGAGACGTAAGATGAAGCTAACCAAGCGATTCGACAGCAACGAAGGCAAGCACTTGATCGAAGGCATCCATTTCGTGCTCCACTGCCACCACTACAACACCCTGATCCACCGCGCCATCGTCAGCACCCCTTTCCTGGATGGTAAAGAATTCATTTTCCAAACCGTCGCACAAGACTTCGCCCAGAGTTTGCCGCGCATCGTGCAAAGCCAGAAACTCTCGGGGAAAGACGCCATCCTCTCTGCATGCTCGGAATTCTACAGCCTGCTGGGTTTCGGCAAAATGGACCTTTCTGCGCTTTCGGCCACCGGGGGACGTGCGGTTTCCACCTCTTCCCACCTGGCATCCGGTTACCTGGCAAAGTGGGGAAAGCAAGACCAACCCGTGGACGACTTTGGCAGGGGTTTCGTCGCCGCAGCATGGGCAACGGCCTTTGGAAAAGACGTCAAGGTTTGCAAAGTGGTTCAAACCCGCTGCATCGCAAAAGGGGACAGCACGGGCGAATTCACGGTGGAGGTGTAAGCCATGGCAATCGACAAGAAAGTGATCTTCAACGGTGTTTCCCAGATGCAGTTCGTCGGAAACCAAAAAGGTCTGATCGACGTGTTCGGCGTGTACCTCACAAGTGGCAGCTCCACCATGTACAACAACCTAAGCTTCGAGCTCATCCGGAAACTCGACCCCGCGTTGATCGCGGAAGCAGAAACCATCCTCACCAACGCGGCACGGGTATGCGGCTACAACACGTTTTACGGCATCCAAAACTCCGTGGAATGGGAAGGGCTCATCGCACCGATGGTGGACAACGACACCGACCGGCTGATCGCCAGCGTGGAAATCTGCAACGCGCTGGGGTGGGCACGCTGGGAACTCGTGGACGTGGTCCCCGGCAAAAAGGCGGTTTTCCGTGCCCACAAGGGCTACGAGGCCGAGCTCTACGTCAAGAAGTACGGTCCTTCCAAGCGTTCGGTGTGTTACATGATGCAAGGGGTGGCCTCCGCGCTCAACGACCTTTCCTACGGTGGGGAATACCCCTCCGGCATCTACGCCTTCGAAACCGTGGAAACCATGTGCCGCGCCAAGGGCGACCCCTACTGCGAATTTGTCACCACGAGGGTGGAGTAAAGACTCTCCCCTTTTTTCCGACGGGCCCTGGTGGCCCGTTTTTTTTGGGCAACATCTTGACACCGTCTTCAATAAGTGCTATAATGTTTTATATAGAAAACTTGCGGAGCTCCACGAAAAAAAGGAGGAATGAAAGATGGAAAACCGAGCAATGCCCCTGATCGGGGACCGACTTCCCGACCTTGACGTACAGACAACGCACGGCAAAATGCATCTTCCCACCGATTTCTCCGGAAAATGGTTCATCCTGTTTAGCCATCCCGCCGACTATACACCCGTTTGCACCACGGAGTTCGTTGCCTTCCAGAAACGCTGGGACGATTTCCAAAAGCTCAACACCGAACTGGTAGGGCTGAGCATTGACCAGATCTTCTCGCACATCAAGTGGGTGCAATGGATCAAGGAAAACCTGAAAGAAACCATCCGATTCCCGGTGATTGCCGACGACCGGGGAAAAGTCGCCGAGATGCTGGGTCTGGTGCACCCTGGTAAGGGCACCAACACGGTACGCGCGGTGTTCATCGTAGACCCCAAGGGCATCATCCGCGCCATCCTGTACTACCCGCAAGAACTGGGACGCAACATGGACGAGATCCTGCGCATGGTGAAAGCGCTGCAAGTCTCCGACGAGAAGAAAGTGGCGATGCCGGCGAACTGGCCCAACAACGAACTGATCAACGACGAAGTCATCATCCCCCCGGCAACCGACGAGAAAACTGCCGAACAACGCCCCAATCAGTACGACTGCTTCGATTGGTGGTTCTGCCACAAGAAAATCTGATCACCTCTCAATCAAACAAAAGCCCCCCACCGGGGGCTTTTGTTCATGGGACCGCCGCACCCCAGTGCGGCTCTTTAGGGTTTCCCCCTTTCCAACTCCAACGTCTGCTCCCGCAACTCCACCACTCTCTCCCGAACCCCCGGAGAAAGCCCATCCAAGTTCTCCGCGATCATTTCCTTCCACCCCTCGGAAAGCCCCGGCTGCAACCCGTGCGCCACCAATTTTTTCCAGTTATCGAGGTAGTACACCAAGGCGTTCTCAAAACTGGTTGGATCGGGATCGAATTGTTTGAGGGCGTTGAGGTAGACGAGGTCCATTCCCTCAGTTACCCCGGAAAAATCCCGTTTCAGCCGGAAAGCGTAGTCGAAGGAGTATTTCATCCATTCGAGCCAG
>ERZ795053.3826-NODE-3826-length-16771-cov-10.784937_pt1 | contig 16771 bp, 15 predicted proteins | sample MGYA00375137_ERZ795053 | MGnify/ENA primary metagenome ERZ795053 (study PRJEB30182, sample SAMN05720284) | activated sludge metagenome | isolation source: Anaerobic digester | place: Hong Kong | collected 2014-12-17 ...
GGCCGGGCGCCGAGGGGCTGTCCGGCTGGTGGCGCCTCCCCGCCGGCCGACACCGGCGCCCTCGGACCGCCAGCCGAAAGGCCCGAGGGTTCGTTCCACCGGCCGCCCTCCGGGGCGCTCGATCCGGCATCGCGCCGTTCGCGCCGCCAGTCCTCGTACTCGGGAAAACGCGGATACCGTTGGCGCAGCGCGGCCCGTTCCTGGCCGTGCCGGTCCCGCAAGGCTACCCGCTCGCCGGCCTGGAGGGTGGCGAGCGCGCCGCGCAAGGCGTTCAATTGCAGGCCGCGACCTTGCCACGAGCCGCGCAGCCAATGATGGCGCGCCTCGCGATGCCGATCGCGCAAGGCCTGGCGTTCCGCCTGCTGGCGCCGCCGGAGCGCCGCCAGGTCCTGCGCTTTCGCCTGGTGATCGTTCTGGCGTTCCCTGCGATACGCCGACTTTTCAGGCCGGTCCGACTGGACCGATTCCAGCACACGCTCGCCCGGTTGGAGGTCCGATTCGGCCGGACGATACGCGCCCAGGCGTTGGCACAACGCCCCCAGACCGCACTCGCGCCCGAGGCGGGAGACCTTGACCGCGATCTCCCCGACCCACAACACCGCTCCCCTCCCCTGCGGTTCCAGCCGCAGGCCCCGCGCCGCCAGTCCTCGGTGCAGGTCGGCCCAACCGGTCGCCCTCCGCAACAGCGGCGCGCCCTCCGCGAGGGCGATCCCCTCGGCTGACCTCGTTCCGGTGCGCGCTTCGAGATCACGCGCCTTGGATCCCGGTCCCGGTTCCCGTCGGCGCGACTCGCGGACCAGTTCGCCGGTGGCCGACACCTGATAACGCCCGTTCGGTTCGCGTTCCCACCCCTGGACGTGTTCGATCCGGGCGATGGCGCGATGCGCCGCTTCCAGATCGAAGCCCCCGTTCGGTTTGATCGCCTTCAGCGTCTCGGGATGGACGCGATTCACCACCAGATGCAGGTGAAAATCGTCGGTATCGGCATGGAACGCATACAGCGCCTGATGCGCCCGCATCCCGAGTTCGTCGAGAAACAGATCGACCGCTTGTTCCAACTGCGCTGGAGTCGGTTGCTCGCTTTCCCGCCAGCTCAGCACCCAGTGCTGAATCGGATTCCTGCTGGCGACCGCCTCCTGAGCCAGGGCGATCATTTCAGCCTTTTGACCGGCGCGGCTCGCGCACAGGCAATTGCGCGCGCCCGCATACACGCATTTCTCCTGTTGCCGCCGGTTTTCCGGAGCGTCGATGTAATCGACCAGCCGGCTCACCCGCGCGGCCTTGCCCGGTATTCGGCGCGGATTCGTTTTAATCTTTTTGACGATCATCGCCCAAGCGTTCGATGGCGGCCACAACGGCGCACAAGGCCTCCCCCATTTGCTGGGGTTGCATCCCGTCGCTCTCGGTGCGTATGGACTTGAGCAAGCTGCCTAGCCGGCGCAGTTCGCGCACCATCGCCTGGTCGGCCCGAGCCAGGATCGGCCGTCCGAAATACCGCCGCCGAACCAGTTCCGATACCGACAGGCTGGCCAGCGCGGCATCTTCCCGCAGCCGGGCTTTTTCGCCAGCCGTCACCCGCACGCCGATGCGCTCGGTCAGCGGTTCGGTTTCCTTCCGGGTCTGGGGCATCACGTTCTCCGGGTTCGATGTTCGACAAGGGTCATCCTGCGCGCCCGACGAGGACACCCGCCGGGGGAAGCCGCCGAGATGTTCGGCATGACGACTGGCAACATCTTCCGCACCATCAACCGTCCCAATCCGACGACCCATTATTGCCAGGATTGAATCATAACTATTGTTTTTTATTTATTATAAATCTATTTTAATGACGGCGATGCCAATTGGGTGATTCGCCGGATGGCGGGCCGTCTGCCTCGACGCATCAAAACCGCATCGAGGCGGCTCGCCGGATCGAAGGAGCGACGGATCGTTCGTGATCACCAGGTGATTCATGGGAAAACACGCGCCGGAATACTCGCTCGAACAGATCGCACGCATCGCGACGAAACTGGACGCCCTGCCGAAAATCAACCAAGCCCGCTTCGGCAAGCGGGATGCGATCGAACGGCTGTCCAAGTCGATTCTGAACGTGCTGAAGCGCGGTTATTCGATGGACGATATCGTTGCCAGCTTGCGCGAGGAAGGACTCCATCTCACCGCCTCGACGCTGAGGACCTACCTGTATCGAACGACGGCGAAACCGGCCAAGAAACCTGACCCGCTGCCGGGACCCAAACCGCGCGAGACCCGTCCGCCGATCCCGACACCGTTGCCCGCGAGCCGGGGGACCTTCATTCCCCGCGAGGATTCCGACGAAATTTAGAGGTTCACCAGCGACGCCCGACGTCAATCCGTCGAGGTGGCGCCACGATCCTTTGGAGGACCACAGCATGGCGAAACCGATTTACCTGGTGGGCGGCAGCAAGGGCGGAGTTGGTAAAAGCATCGTGACGATGGCGTTGATTGACTCTCTCCAATCGCTGGACGAAACCGTGCTCCTGGTGGAGACGGACACCACGAATCCTGATGTCTGGATGTGCTATCGGGATGAGGTGGAAACCGCCACCCTCGATCTGGACGAGGCGGATGGCTGGATCGCCCTGATCAATCGCTGCGAAAGCCAGCCCGATCATCCGGTGATCATCAACACGGCTGCCCGCAACAATCACGGCGTGAGCGTTCACGGCGTCACCCTCGACAGCACCCTGGCCGAACTCCAGCGCCCGCTGGTGACGTTTTGGGTGATCAACCGCCAACGGGACAGCCTGGAACTGCTCAAGCCGTTCCTGGACGCTCTGCCAAACGCGACGGTTCATGTCGTGCGCAATCTCTACTTCGGCGAGCCCGCGAAATTCGAGTTGTACAACCAATCCCGCTTGCGGGAGACTCTCGAACGCGCCGGCGGGCAAACGCTCGATTTCCCCGATCTGGCCGACCGGGTCAGCGACGATCTGTTCGGCCGGCGTTTGGCCATCGCCAAGGCCGCTCGCGATCTGCCGCTCGGCAACCGGGCCGAGTTGACGCGCTGGCGCCATGCCTGCGCCCGGATGTTCGCCCGCATTCTCCATGACCCCGCCAACGCTCTCCGCTCCGCGTGACGCACCGGACTTTCGGACCCGCTGGATGGTGAGTTTCACCCGACTGCTGGGCCGGCCGCCCAGCGACCGCGAACTTCGGGAACTCGACCGGGTTCGGGAGGCGCTCGACCTGCGGGATAACGACGCCCTGTGGCTGATCATCATGGCCTTGCAGTACTTCCGCCAGGATATGGAAACCTCGGTCGCGGCAACCCTCGGCAACCTCAAGCAGGTCGCTGACGCCACCGCCCAGGCGGCGATGGAAAACGCCAGGCGCGAGTTTCAGCGCGATTTTCCGCACGTTCTCCGAGAGGTCGCGCGCGGCGTGACGACGCCGGCGGCGGCCAAGCCGGACTCGCGGCGTGGGGGACAACGATTCCTCGGTATTGGCGTCGCGGCGATCTGCCTGGCGCTGGCCCTCTGGGGAGGGGCGTGGCTGGCCTACGATCACGGCTGGCGGGCCGGATACCGATCCGCCTGGAGCCAGGCCCAGATGCGCGAACCGGGACCTCATCCCTGATGCGGTCCGATCCGTTGCCTTCAAGCCATCGCGCGGCTCCCGAACACCGTCCCAGGCCCCGTTCGCTGGGGGGTCCGGGGGATACGGGGATTCCGGATATTACTGCCACCCTCCCCCATGAAATATCCTTATCTTCAATCCTTATGCATTTTCCACGCATGGGGGAGAAACAATCCCCGGAATCCCCGTATCCCCCGTGGACGGGATCTTCTTCACCCGCCAGTAAAAGATTTTGGCGTCGGTATTCATGCCGGCCTTGTCGAGCCGTAGCCCGTCGACGACCCGGCCCTGATACTTGCCTAGCCAGCGCCCCAGTCTTTGTGCGTCCACCCTTTCGGGGTCGCGCGGGCTGGCAGCGACTTCGATCAACGCGGCGCGAAGGTGGATGTGCTCCACCCAGCCGGCTTGCTGGGCCACTTCGGCGGCGGTCACGCACCGGTCGCCCACAGTGGCGTGCCAAAGATTCAGGATAGTGCGCAAGTGGATCGTGACCGTATCGGCGGCTTCCAGCCGGGCGCGGGTCGCGTTTGGGTCGGGCATGCCCAGCCAGACCAGAGCCGAGCGCACCAAGTCCGACCAGTCCTCAAAACTTCCGTAGGGTTCGATGTCCTGCTTCGGCTTCCCGGCAACGATGTAGGCGCGCAGGAGGGTCAGCGCGGCGGCCAGCAGTCGCGCGCGGCGCCGGACGATGTATTCCTTCACATTCAACGAGAATTTGCGGGTATCGGGTCGCTCGACGCCGGGATCGATGCGACACAGCAGCATGCGGCGCACCATATCGCCCCTGGGCCTCAGATTGTTCCCGGTCGCAAACATGGCGACGCGGGCGGGCAGGTTGAAAACCTGGCTCTGGCCGAGTACGCGGATGGCGATGGTGGTCTCGGTCAACGCGCTGCAGAGTAGATTGCCATGCAGATCGCGCTCGATGTTGTCGACGTTGAGCAGCGAGACACCCTGCAACAACAGCGCGCCCAGCCGCTTTTCATCCTCGGTTTCATCCCTGCCCTGCGAGATGGCCGGCGCGACGCGGCCGGTGGCGATGAGGGCGATGGAATTGACGATCAATCCCTTGCCCGAGCCCATCACGGGCGCGTCGAAGGCAAACAGGGGGGCGGTGCGCAAGCTGCGGCGGATGACCGCCGTCAAAATGGCAGCGATGACCACGGCCAAATCGACATCACCCTCGGCGAAGGGGAACTCGCCGTAGGGATACTTGAGGGTCTCCAGGGCGGCTCGCGCGTCTTCCCGGGTCGGGTTCTCGATCGGCAGGACCGGCTCGCCCCGATAGTCGACATACAGACCGGAAGCCGGGTCATAACCGGAGGTCAAAAGCAGGGATCCGTCCTCGCGCAAGGTAGGGCATTCGACGATGCCGGTCAGCACCGGGACGCGCCAGTCGCCCGGCAGAGCCAGATAGGTGTCAGCGACGCGCAACGGGGGGTCCACGATGACCCAGTCCTTCCGGCGGCCGTCGTATTGTTCCCAGGTCGCTGCCTTGGCTAAAGCCCAGCAGAGCCAATAGCGGTCTGCTGGTTGCAAGACCAGCGCGCCCGCGGGCAGTTGGGCGCCGCCGCCGGTCTTGGGCGCGTCGAGGGTGATCGGGCGGACCAGCATCCCAGCTCGTTGGTACACCGGCAGACCGGAAAAGATCAGCTCGTTCTCGGCTTGCCGAGTGGTCGCGGGCAGTTTGCCTGGGGCGAGCCGAACCCGCCCGATGCGCTGCGCGGCGCCGCCGATCTGGTCCTTGACGCGCTCCTCGCCGTTCGGCCAGGCCGCCAGATCGGCAAAAGTCGCGGGCGCGGGGTCCATCGCCGCCTGTCGTTGTCGATCGCGCGCCTCGAGCACCTGTTTGGCCTCCTCAAGAGCCTCTCTGGCGATCCCGTTCGGGTTGACCTGAGCGCCTGCGTCAAGGGCGGCCCGTTCGATTTCCGCCGGGCTGGGGTGCAGGAAATCAGGCGCGACCAGCGCCGCGCCACCGATCAGCGCATGGCAGGCGCCGCGCGCCTGATCGTGACGTGACTTTGTAGCGGTGGTGATCGCCGGAGCGCAGACCAGAACGCGCAACCTGGGATGGTGCTGGCGCAGAGTTTGGGTTGCGCCATAAAGCTGCTGATCAGCAGCGGCGATGACGGTCATCCCGGTGATGCGGTGGACGACGTCCGCGTCCTGCGGGTTGTCGGTCACGCAGACGATAGCGCGCGGATCGAGGACGCCATAAAGGGCTGGCTCCTTGACCGTCGAGCCAGCGGCGGGCACCCGCGCGACCGGCGCGGCGGCTGCATCGCGGACCGGGGTGGTGTCGGTCTGTTTCCGTGTCATTCCCAAGAGGGCGGCGGCGGCTTTGACCGCTATCCGATGATCGCCCCCGTGCTCCAGGGTCGCGTACAGCGAGAAGGCGTCATGCGCGTGTCCGTCGTTCAACGGGTCGGCGCTGTGGTGGCTATAAACCCGCCCGTCGGGCAGTTGGGTGACGCCTGGCAGGCCGCTGGAACTTCCGGGCGCGATCCAGCGCGGGCCGTGTTTCCGATAGCCGTGCCGCTCCAGGATCGCCGCGCAATCGTGCATCTGGTTGAAGGCGTCGATCACGCTCGATCGCGCGTAACCGGCGGCCGGAGCGGCGCTGCGGGGGCGTTGCGCGGTCTGCTGGGGCACCTGAGCGGCCAGCGCCGCGAGCTGGATTTCGGTGACCGTTTCCAGCGTCGCTGGCGCGCTCAGGATGCGGGCGATGCGATGCGGTCGCTCTGGCGTGGCGTCGCCCTTCATCACCCAGGTGCCGTAAATCTTGCTGATGCGAGCGGCATTGCCGACGCCGGTATCGACCGTAACGGGTTGGGTTTGCCGCTGGGCGCCGTCAAACCGGCCGGCCAGCGCCTTGAGACAGGCCTCCACCAGGACCTTGCTCTCCGGGTTGTTGGGCAAGTCGATCCGGTACAGCAAATGGGCTCCATTACCGCTGTCGCCGACCAGGGGCGCCGGCCAGCCCTGGATCGTCAGCCAAGCCTGGATGGCCCGAGCTTTCGCAATCGCCGCGTCGTGCTCGGCGACGTTGCTGCTGATGCCGGCCGGCCGCCCCGGATCCAGGTCGATCAGCAACGTCCGGCGGCGGATGATCTCCGCATCGCTGGTGGTGTGCCGCGCCTTGAAAATCACCTTGTTGTTGGCGCGCGCCAGCAGCGCGGGGTCCGTGGGGTTGATGGTGAGGTAAAGACCGGGCGCTTTGCCACTCCAGTAGGCAATCGCCAACGCCGCCTTGTCGGGATGGTCGAAGTAGCCGGATACGGTCGCCTGAAACGGGCTGGTGCGCCGCTCGCGGGCCTGCGGGGCACGGACCTCGAATACCTCACCAGGCTGGATCAGCAGGGCCAGGGTTTGCTGAATGTGTTCGACAGCGTTGGGCGCGACTGGTCCATCAGCACTGGGGGCAGCGGTCGTGATCATGGGAGGCCGCTCGCGCTCGCGCCCACAATTCCGGCGTGCCTACTGGTAATGTCAGGCAGCTACTGTCGAAGCTGCGGCCCGACGGAGCCAGACGCCTCCGCCGGACCATCGGTGGGAAACGTCAAGGTGGTTTTCAGCAGCGCGTCGGCGTGGCGCAAGAGGTCATCGAAATAGTACTGATATTGCTGCAGCCGCCAGATTTCGCCCCGGACCTGGTTCGCCAGGGTGGCAAGGTGGCGCCGGTGGTGGACAATGTCACGAGTGACAAACTGCTCCCGCCAGAACCGGACTTGGGTCAATCCTTGTTCGATGCGGGAAATCGTGATGGTGGGATCGCCGCTGGGCGGCGATTGCAGCCGCTGATACAGGGTGTCCGGCGTCACCGGCTCGCCGCGAGCTTCGAGATACTCCACCGTTTCCAGGACGTCCATCGCCACGCGAAAATGCAGGTCTGAATCGGACGCCGAAATTTTCCTGCGGTGATTACCCATGGCACGCACCTCCGAGGCAGTAGGCGACTTTGATCCATCTTTATCCCGTCGCTACCGGGTTTCCAAGGGGCTAACGGCAAATGCAGAATCCTCCTACACTGTTTTAGGAATATTCTTACATTTTGTCGCGGGGTGGCCAGGCACATGATCACCGTGATGTTGGTCGATGACCAGGAACTGATTCGCATCGGGTTAAAGGCGGTGCTCTCCCACGACCCGGAAATCAAGGTCGTCGCCGACCTGGATAACGGCCTGGATGCACTCCGCCAGGCGCGCGTCTGGCAGCCGGACGTAGCCGTCGTGGATGTCGACATGCCCGAGTTGAGTGGAGTGGAAGTGACGGCGCGCCTGCTGGCCTTGCCGCATCCCCCACGCGTGATCGTGCTCTCCGTCTTGACCCAGCCGCCCTGGCCGCAACGCCTGCGGGCGGCGGGCGCGCGAGGTTACGTCGCCAAGGAACGGGCGTCCACCGACATCCGCGAAGCGATTCATGCCGTTCATCAGGGCCGGCTGTATTTTTCTCCCACCCTCGTGGACGGCTTGGAGGCGGCGGGATCAGGTCCCGGCAACGATCCGCTGGTTGCTTTGAGCAATCGCGAACTGGAGATTTTTACTTTGCTGGTCAAGGGACACGCACCGGAAGACTTGGCGCGATTGCTCCATGTGAGTCCCAAGACGATCTACAGCCACCGAGATCGGATTCGCAACAAACTCGGGGTGAGAAACGATGTCGAAATGACGCACATGGCTATCCGTTATCGGCTGCTAAAGGAAACGACACTCTGACCGTTTCCTTTCGGTGCCGAACGATGGTTCACCCGTGGGCTACCAACGCGATGAGACTCGGCGATGTATTGAATGCCACCCAGGCTCTCGCCGCCGCCGGCGATGATCCCGCCGTCGCCGAGGACATGGTCAAGCGGTTTCTGACCATCCTGGCCACCGCTCGCGCCGACTTGAACCCCGCGGAAGCCCTGCGGGATACGGAGCGATTTCGAACCCGCGTTCACCGCTTATGTTCGGGCGGCCTCTATCTCGGCTTCGAGCGGGTTGGGACCGCCGCGCGAAGCCTGGAATCCCGCCTCACCAACCACGCGCCCCCGGAGGAGATTGCAGCGGCATTGGCGGAACTGAACGAGGCAATCCAGGCCGCCCTGGAGCCTGGCGAGGCTGCCTTGCTCGCATGGCTGGCGCACGGCGCCAATACTACATTGACTCACCCACATAAAGACTCACTGACTTACCGACTTACCGACTTACCGACTTACCGACTCATTGACTCGCAGACTCACGGTTGACATCCACGTCACCCGGCGGGCGACCCGCGCGCATCCCCGATTTTTTCACCAGGGGATGGGAAATCATCGAGCGACTGGCGGTGCTGCAAGGTAAAGAATGTGAACGGCATTAACGGCGAAATGGACGGCAACGGCATCGTGAATTCGCCCGGTCAGGTAGTACGCGACCCCATAACCGAGGCCCGCGACGGTCGCCAACAGCATGAACGCGCCGCCACCGCCCATATGAACCCCACCGAATAGCAGGGATGCCACGATAATCCCCAACGGCGCGGCCTGTGACCACCCCCGGTCGGCAAATCCCCGAATCAGCGCGGTTTGCACGATCCCGCGAAAGAAGCTTTCTTCCAGCACGCACGCGAACACCAGATTATCGGCAAGCCGGTATGCCAGAACCGGTAGCGATCCCAAGGCCCACCCCGGCCGCACGAAACCCAGCGCCAGCGCTAGGAAGACCAGCACCATCACGGTGGTTACCAAAATCAGGGCGAATGTCAGTCGGGGCCGGTCGCGGCCGAACCACCCCGACGGGGGCGCCACCGGCGTTAGGATCAGCGGCGGCACCAGCCCCAACAGGATCAGCTTTTCGGGAGAAAACTCAACGACAGGCGGGTTTCCCACTCCCGGAGCTTCGAACACCGGCATGGGGGCGAACCCTGGCAACAGCCGAAATCCTAGGGCCAGCACGACCAGCACATACAACACCCAGCCCACGGCCTGCCAGAGCGGCCGGTGAACCCACTTGAGCGACGCGGCCAGGCTCGCGGCGAGTGCCAGGATCGGGAACGCCACCGGCGCGATCCCACCTTGGACGACCATCAAGACCAATGCCCCACCGAGCGCGCCAGCGCCGGCGAGCAGGGCGATCCGCTGACCGGCGATCCAGCCCGTCCAGTACAGCCAGCCACCACCGAACAACAGGATCGATAGCATCATCGCGGACTCAGCCGGCGGGAATCGCCATGACGGGCGTATCCAGCCCCATCAGCGTTTCGTAAACCGCGTTGATCAGTTCCTCTTCGCTGAGAGGCTTGACCAGTACGCCGTTCGCGCCCGCCGCCATCGCGCGATCATGGGTCGGACGGTCCGCGCTGGCGGTAAACGCCAGGATGGGCAGGCCAGCGCCGGCGGGTAGGGCGCGGATAGCCTGGATGGCGGCGATGCCATCGGTACCTGGCATTTGAATATCCATGAGGATCAGTTGCAGGTCCAAACAGACCGCTTTTCGCGTCGCCTCGTCGCCGTCGCTGGCCTCCAAAACCTGCAAGCCGTGCCGGCGCAGTTGGCGGGTCATAATGTCGCGATTGATTTCGAAGTCTTCGACCACCAGCACAGTTTTACCGGTGAGAAAGTGTCGCCGCCGTCGATGATGATGAGGGATGCTTTTCTCTTCCAATCGCACGTTGGCGAGCAGGGGGCTCAGTTCGGCGTACCACGCCGCACGAGTGATGGCCGCATGGAGCACAAGGCTAATACCATTTTGGCCCAGCGCGGATTGCGCCGGCGGCAGAGGACCTGTTTCCAGACTGATAATGTGTTGCGCCCAGTCATGCCAGCGTTCGATTTGTCCTGGCAGGGTCTGGACCGGCAGGGTGGATAAATTTTGCGCCACGAGCACATCGTAACCGATGGCGGGAGGGGATCGGTCATCCAGGATCGCCACCGGGCCTGGCTGTTCTGTCACTGCCATACCCAGGTTTTCGAGGCGGCAACGAACCGACTCGCGGAAACTGGGGCGATCATCGACAACCAAGGCGCGCCGCTTCCTCAGCATACCGAGGGGGAACCGAACCGTGCGGGGCTCGGGATCGGTTTGGTCGAACGGCAGAGTCACCGTGAAGATCGTGCCTTGCCCAAGACGGCTTTCGACACCGATGTGGCCATTGAGGACATCGCAATAACCCTTGACGATGGACAATCCCAATCCAGTGCCGCCGTAGCGCCGATTGAGCGCGCCGTCCACTTGTTCGAACGGCGCGAATATCGCCGACCTCTGGTCGGCGGGAATGCCACAACCGGTATCTTGAACCTGCAGGCGGATCGGGGCCGGACCATCGGATGGGCTGGACGGCGCGCTCAGCCGAATACAGACGCCGCCTGCTTCGGTGAACTTCACCGCGTTAGCGATCAGATTGGCCATGATCGCGCGAAACGCGCGGCTGTCGCCCCAGACGATGGCTGGCCAGCGCGGCTCGACGATGACATCCAGATACAGGCGCTGCCGGGTCGCCAGCGGCGCGATGGTCTCGACCACCTGCTCGATCTCAGCCCAGAGATCCAGTGGTTCGAAATGGGGAGTGTATTTGCCGCGCTCCAACTGAGTGAAGTCGAGAATGTCACTGATGGTGTCGTACAGCGTCCGCACTGCCCCCAGCAGCGTCTGAATCGTCCGTTCCTCGTCGGGACCGTGAGCGGCGTGCAGCAACTGTTCCGCCAGCCCCTGGATCGAGTACAACGGGGTGCGCATTTCGTGCGAGACCTTGGCCAAGAACAGGCTCTTGGCCTGACTGGCCTGTTCGGCGTTTTGGGTTTGCACCCGCAGGCGGGCTAACACCTGGTCGTACTCCCCGCGCACCTTGGCAAGTTCGTTTTCGAGTCGGGCCTGCTCGCCCGCGATGGTCTCGGCCAGCAGATTCACCCCATCCTGCAGGATACCGATTTCGTTGACTTCGGTTCGGGGCAACCGCACCGTCAGTTCGCCGCCTTTGATTCGCTCGATGGCGCGCGCGGTCTGCCGGAGGGAACGGGCCAGCCGGTAACCGGTCCAGCAGGCCAGGATGAGTCCGGCCACGAAGGTGATCGAAACCAGTCCGATGTTCCGTAAAAAAAGCTGGGCCTGTTCGATCTGCACGGGCGCCGTGGCGAGTTCCAGTTCGACCGCACCCAGGTAACGCTTCTCCAGGGGAGTCGAGCTCGGCAGCGTCAGTGGTTCCAGATAGACAGGGGCCGCGAAATGCTGTCGGTCGGCGGGGAACACGTTCGGAGCCAACAGGGGATCTCCGTCCAGCGGTCCCGGAACCGGGACCGCTGGGCTGGAGTCGGTGTACAAAACCCGTCGATCCTTGCCGAGAACTGTGACCCGCTTAACCTCGGTGCCTAGCACCGTGGCGGTCGGCTTCACCATGGCTTGAATCAGGGCGGGAATCTGCTCGGTGGCGCCCGCGAGCAACGGATATTCGAGGTTGGCGGCCAGTTGAGCGGCCAGCAAAGTTCCCTGCCGGTGCAAGGTCTGCTGGCCCTGCGCCACGTTGTCCCGATACGCCAGCACTACCAGGATCAAGGTGACGATCAGCGTCGGAGCAATCGCCACGATCAGAATCTGGGCGCGAATCGAGAGACGGCGGTAAATCTTACTGAGCATGGGCGTTCCAGGTGGCTGGAATCACGATGGAAAGGACGCCGGCCACGGTCGGGTTGACGACCACTCGGGTGGCCTCTGGATACGCCGGGGCGGGAACCGCGCCGCGCGCCAGGCGCTGGGCGACTGCCACGATCTGCGCGGGCAGGCGGTCGAGGTCGGGAACGGCTGCCGCCAGCACGCCCGCGCGCACGTAGTCGGCGGTGGGCCCCCCAAAGGTGGGTACCATCTGGCGAATGGTCATCAACAGAATCGGTTTCAGGGACCAGGCGTTAATGAGCTGAAGGTCGGGGAGCAACAGTACGGCGTCGAGCGCGCCGATGCGGTTGCGCAACGCCCGAACGGCCTCTTCGTCGTTGGTGGCGGTGATTTCCTCCAATTTGAACCGCAACCGCTGCGCTTCCGCGCGCAGGCCGGATAAGCCGGCCTGCCGCGGAGACACCAACACGCCCACGGTGGTGGCCTTGGGCAGCAGCTCGCGAATCAACCGCAGGTTCGCCGCCGGGTCCGCTGCCTGGTAGATGGCAGTACGCGCCGGCCCCCGGCTCTGATCGAGCAGAGGTTGGAGCTGCGCATCCGGCACCAGCACCATCAGCAGGGGAATGGAGCAGATTTTCTCCGCCGCGCGCGCGGCGTCCTCGGCCACGGCCACCACGACGTCGACCTGCTGGCACAGATCGGCCAAGGTGGGAGATCCCGTCCGCATCAAGGCTTGCATAGCTACGCGCGGCGGTAATGACTTCCGCTGCGATGGGGTCGATTTCAACCAGACGATCAACCCCACCAGACGGGTTCCCTGGGCCTCGACCGCCTCGAGCGCCAACAGGTCGGCGCCGGCTGGCCAGTGTCGTTGTCGCGCCAGGAACTCACGGTGGTCGGGTGAATCGCCGCTGGCGACGAATAACAGCGTGGCAGAACGGGCCTGGGCGCAGAGCATCATCAGAATCAGGGCCAGAAGTCCGCAACCCATCGTGGCAAGGCGCGTTTTCAAGAGGACTAATGGTCTATGGTAAACCGGAGGAACACGCTTCGATCCCACTCGCGGTTCGGCAGATAATCGCTGACCGGCCCCAGCAGATTGGCGCCGATCAACTCGGCGGTGACCGGGGTGGAGCCGAGTTTGAACCGCTTGGCCAGCCGGGCACCCAACTGATGATAGCCGTCGATCGGCTGATCCCGGTACCACTGCGTCCCGGACTGGTAATCGTAGTTCAAGCTCGCCTGCCAGCCATTGCCGAACGCCTGACTGATCAACAGCCCCAGTCCGTGGTGCGGCGCGCTGTCTTCATAGCCGGCGTCGAAGCGGGTCCCCGCCGCGTCGATGGTGGTCAGGGCGTAGCTGGCGAACAGCCGGGTGCCCGACGGGTTGCGCCAATCCCATTGCGCCTCCAACCCGCGAACCATGATCGGGTTATCGTTGGCAAAATCCAGGACCAGATGGCCCGGGAGCATGGTTGGGAGGTCGGGGGCGGGCCGGTAGAACGTTCCAATGTAATCTGAGTAGCGCTCCTGAAAGAGACGCAAATCCAGGCTGGCGGACCGCGAAGGCTGCCAGTGGTAGCCCAGTTCGATGGAGCGGTTGATTTCCGGGTTCAGTCCGCCGCTGGCGTAGGCGCCGTAGATCGTCAGCGGCACGTTCACGCCGCGAATGATGGCTCGGCCGTTGTTCTCGTAGAGGGTCGGCTGACGCGAACCGGTGGAGTAAGCGACCCGCAGGGTCTGTTGGTCGTCCCAATGATAGTGGACCGAAAGCCGGGGCAGGAACAGCCACGCGGCCGACAGCGAGGAATATTCCAGCATGGCGCCCGCGTTCAGAATCCAGGCGGGATTGATCCGGTATTCGCCGTGGCCCGCCAGCCAGGACACCTCGTTGCTCAGCGTGGCGTCGGTATCGAAGTAAAACGGCGACCGGACCCTTTCCTGGTAATAGCCGAATCCTGCCCTGGCGCGCCACGCATCGGAGAAACGTCGGACGTACTGGACGTCGGCTTCGTAGCGCTCCTCCTGGATATCGTAATCGAATTGCAAGTTCACGCCGGGAAGGAGCTGGTCGTTGCGAAATCCCCGATCACCGTAATGGAAGACGTTGTGCGACAGGGTCAGCGTCCATTCGTCGTTCCGGGTTCCGGGTTGCCGCCATTGGAGACTCTGGAAGTTGTCGGTGACCGGGAAATCCCGCGCGGGCGCCGGAAACGTCGGCTCGGGATCCTGAATCCCGTACTCGCCCCGGGCGAACCCGGCTTGCAGTTTCAATTCACCACCGGCTTCGAACGGCATTTCGCCCAGGAACGACACACTGGTGTTGCGCCGGTCGTCGTAGACGCCGGGATAGCCGCTGTCCCCCACGCTCGACACGGAAAGAGTGTAGTCCATCGCCCCCACCCGTCCGCCGTAGCGCAGGAACCCGTCCGCGATGCCTTGGTTGCCGCCCGCGATCCGAGCCGAAAGACCTGGGTACTCGGCAGGGCTGCCGGTCTGGATGTTGATCACCGCCTGCAGGGCGTTGGACCCGTAGGCTGCGGCGGCGGGGCCGCGAACGACCTCGATGCGCTCGATGTTCTCCAACGGAATGGGCAGGTTGTTCCACTCGATCACCCCGCGCGAGTACTGAAAAATCCGCTGTCCGTTCAACAGCAGCAGCATCCGCCGCGCGTACTCGTCAGATAAACCGTGGTAGGTGGCGGTCGGCAAGCTATTGTTCTTGTAACCGACCTGGAGACCCGGCACCAACCGAAGGACATCGACCAACCGCCGGGCTCCGGAGGCTTCGATCATCGCCCGGTCGATGATGGTGACGGTGCTCGGCGCCTCATCGAGGCGCTGGGGCAGCCGCGATGGCGTCAGCACCTGCGGGAGATCGCCAGCCGAGTCGCCGTCCGCCGCCCGTGCGGCTTGAACATCCGCGACGAACATGCCCGTAGCGCCCCAAAGAACAGTCATGGAAGTAATGAGGTCGGTTTTCATGACGACAACCCTCTGGGTTGGTGATCGGAATCCGCGCCTGACCGGCGCCGCGGGCGGATTGGCCCACGAACCCGGGCAGTAGCCCGTTCTCTTTCCTCCCTCTCGTTCTTTTATCCTGGTTTTAATCCTGGTCTGGGACCCATGAGCCTTCCTGGAAGAGGTCGACGATTCCGCGCGCCGCCGCTTCACGTGCGATCATCTGCTCGTATTCGTGAAGTCCTGTCGTGAAACGAGTCAACAACAACCGCTGTACGGCCCCGATGAGCCGGGAGACCGGCAGGGAAGGGCGCCCGCGTTGGGTCCAGCGGTAACCGGACGTCCGCTCCCGGCCGAGTAGCGCGGCCAGGCGGGTGTACGGAACCGTTTGACCCGTCACCTGACTCAGTAAACCCAGCAACTCCTCGGGTGTCGGTTCGCGGGGCGCCAACTCCGGGAAGCGGTCGTAGAGGCGGATGGCGAGCGCGACCGTGGGGCTCGGGATCGGTTGATCCCCCCGCTTTTTCCAGACCGACCAGGTCGACTGGGAAATCCCGAGCAGCGCGCAGCATTCGGCAGACGTCCGGTTCAACCGGGCCGCCAGCAGGTTGAGATCCTGGCCCAACACCGGGCGATCGGAAGGAATGGCAGGCATCGGCATGGGAGAACGGTCCGGTTGAGTTGTTTTAAGTTTATTTTATAACCATATTTTTTTATGATTTACACCAATTCTAGCTTGATAATGATCCTATTAGAATTAGTATAAGACCATTTGCTTTTTCGAGGTCTATCGGATGGCTTCCACCCGCCTGGATATCCCCCTGGCTGGCGTTTTTCAGGATCACTTGTTGACGGTCGAGCGTTACGCCGCTGCGTTGCGGTTCCTGGGCCTGAAGCCTGGCGATGTCGTCGTGATGCGGCTGGATCCCGCGGCGCCCGAAGCGATCCGGGTGCAACGGGCTTGCTGGCGGGTGGGCGCGACGGTCGCACTGTGGACGGAGGAATCCTGTGCTTCCCCTCCGCTCGATGCGCTCTTGGCGCTCGCCAGCCCTACGCTGCTGATCGGTCAGTGGGGACGGGATGAAGACTTGGATGCCCTGGGTGAGCGACTCGATGTCGAATATGTGTTGACCGTCGGGTCTGAAGGCGAGGGAAGTCTGGACGATTTCGCGGTTATTGCGGAGCCCCGGTTCGGACGCGCTTCAGGCCATCACATCAATCCGGCCTTGCTGATCTGGATCAAAATGCACGGTGGTGGACAATGGCGACGATTGACCCCCGATGAACGGGTGGTTGCCGGGATCGCTGTTGCGGACTTTGCCGAAATACCAGGTTTCCCGCTGTAGCGTGCTCTGTCTGCTGTTTGACGAGTCGTTAGCTTGCCTTCGTCGGTGATCTTGGCGCTGGACGCATGATCGGAGTTGCCGGTTTTTGTTTTTGTTCTTCAAAAACACACAGAATCGCGCCTGTGTGTGAATATATCTAAATATATCTTGAATATATATGAGAACTAGTGGTCATGGAAAAAGCTTTTAATTTTCAAATTCTTACGAGACTTTTTTGGAAAAAAATTTTTGTCAAAATACTCACTTTCTTTTGTCAAAATACTCACTTTCTTTTGTCAAAATACTCACTTTCTTTTGTCAAAA
>ERZ795053.3828-NODE-3828-length-16767-cov-4.141635_pt1 | contig 16767 bp, 45 predicted proteins | sample MGYA00375137_ERZ795053 | MGnify/ENA primary metagenome ERZ795053 (study PRJEB30182, sample SAMN05720284) | activated sludge metagenome | isolation source: Anaerobic digester | place: Hong Kong | collected 2014-12-17 ...
AATATGTTAAGAATAAAACCACACGAATTAGAATCAGTAAACGAAATCATAAAAGCTTATAAAACAATTAGCATTCATGAATTATATAATATTTATAAAGGAATAAAATCAAAATTTAGAATAAGAAGAATAGTTAATAAATTAATTAAACATAATTGTGTATTATTAAGTTGTAATTAATACCAGTTAGTAAGAAATAAAATATGGACCATAAAAAATTAGTATCATTTAAAGATTTAAAAAGATTTGAGGTTTTTGTTTTTAATGATGATGAATATAAACAAAAATTAGTTAAAATTACAAATAAGAGTTATTCTTATTTAGAGGATTTTGACGGTATATATGAAAGAATGGATATTAAAAAAATAGACTTAATTAAAATTGGAAAAATGGAATTTAATGATAAATAAAGAAGAAATTTTAACCAGAGATCAATGTTTCGATATTTTACTTGGAGAAAATAATAGTATAGATCATATTTTTACAAGAAAAAACAAAGCAATAGAAAAATATAATAGATTAGAAAATAAATTTTTTCTAGAACTTTATTTTGAAATGATTAAAATAGAATATAATCGTTTAAATAATTTTTCAAGATTAAATTTTTATTGTCCTTCTCCATGGAATGATAAATGGGAATGGGATGATAAATATGTTAGCCATTTAAAATCTTTTAATGATTTAGATATTTTTGATGTATTTATTTTTGATATAAATAAAAGTTATACTTATATAAAAATAAATAAAACTTCATATATAGATAAAGATGATCCAGAATTTATAATAAATAGATTAGACTTAGATGAAAAATGTATAAATAAACTTGGAAAAATGCAATTTATAAAGTAAAAACATATGACAAAATACAAAATCTGTTGGAAATTTAATAAATATAAAGGATCTTCTAAATCCTATACTGAAGAAGAATGGAATAAAATTGGAGGAAGATCTGTATTTGAACAAATTGCCTTTCTTAAAGAGATTCATGGATCCAAAAGTCATTGGTTAGAGAAAGAAGTTATTGATGAATAATGTAGGAATAAAATATAAATATAATTTATATCGATTAAAAATAAATAATAGAGGTTTTTTCTTTTATTATCTTAAAGAAAATAATGAAATCTATCTTTTAGGAGGATTTTTATATCATACTATTCTTTTAGCAAAATTTAGAAAAAGAGAAGAATGGAAAATGTATGAATCATATAATTGGAAAGATTGTAATAAGGAAATTGAAATTTTTGAAAGATTTTTAAATACCAATTTTTCTGAAATAGAAAAATTAGAAAATTGTATACAAGATGTAAATATAGATTTTAAATATATTAAAGAGCAATTGGAAATTAGTTATGATGAATAATGAATTAGAAATTACTGGAAAAATAACTGTTTATGAAATTAAATATAATTATAATTTAGGAAATGAATATGATTGTTTATATTTAACAATTAAAAATAAAAATGAATTTGAATTTTCTTTAGGAGATCCTCCTGGTGATATTTGTATTAATTTCAAAAAAGATTTAAATTGTTGGAAAGTAAATAGAATACAAAATAATGTTAATAGTAGTAAATTAAATATAGAAAAAATAATAGACAAATTAAAAAAATTTATTGAAAATCTTGATTTGGAAAATTTAAATCTTAGTTATGAAGTAATTTAAATATGAAATTAAAAAGCAAAATTGAAACTTATGTATTTTATAATTATAACTATAAGATAGAATTAGAAAAATTTACAATTTTGGAAACAGATAAACACTATATTTATATAAATTTTATAAATGTATCAAATGTTGATACTATTTTATTTAAATATAGCTTAAAAGAAAATGGGAAATTTTATAAATCATATTCATTAAATAATAAATTTCTAGAACAAGAAAAAGAAAAAGAGATTTTAGAATTTTTTGAAAAATTTATAGTTGATAATAAATTGGTTACGAAAGAACCTATTAATACTGAAAACAAATATTGTACATTTGAATATCAATGGTATGGCATATACTGAAATATGAACAAAGCAATATTATATAAATGCAATAGATTTTAATGAAGATTTTGATTTTACTTGGGTATATGTAGAAGAATCAAACGATATAAATAAATACCATTATTTTTCTATATCAAAAAATGAAGATAATATATGGAGTATAAATGATAGTTATAAAAATTCTTTATTAGAATCAAATATTTTAACAAAAGAAAAAATTGAACTAATAGAAAATCATTTTAATACTCATGGTCTACCAAATGAAGAAAATACAGAAAATGGCTATCCTTTTTGATTCATTAAAAATATTTAGTTTATTAATGATTGGATTTTTATCACCTTTTATAATTTTTGTAGCTTTAGAAAATGTATTTAATTAAACTATTACCATTTTTATTTGTATTCTTTTTATTTTCTTGTAATGAAAAGGAATACTACTGTAATAAAGAAGAAGAGCAAAAAAGAGATGATTTTATTGAAAAATGTTTAGATAAGGCTATATATAATAATTACTATGATTATAATTATACTTTAAATAATTGTATAAGAACATCTAATGAACTTTTTTGTAGTGAAAAAAAATGAAAAAATTCTTAATATTAATTTTTAGTTTTATTATTTCTTGCAATAATGATAACTATATATGCAAAGATAATATAAAAATAATCAGATTAGAATTTATAGAACAGTGTATTAATATGGGATCTCCATATATTAATACAGCGTCATTAGATTCTGCAATTAACATTTGTATAGAAAGATCTAATGAAATTTTTTGTGAAAAACAAATAAATTGTAATCAATAATATGATAAAAACAATACTAATATCCAGTTTAATTGCATCACTTTTACCAATTTTTTATTTTGCTAAAAAAAGACATGATTCCTTTAAAGAATTGGCAAAATTAATAAAAGATGAAATCTATATTAGAAGTATACTTTCTAATGAATATTGGTTAAGTACGTTTTCTTTTATTTCAACTATTTTATTTTATGGATTATTTTTTATAAAAGATTAACATGTACGAAAGTTAAAACCGCCAAGAATACTATTATTCTTGGCGGTTTTCTACATTTATACTTGTTTTTATGTTTCTTTTTATCTAAATGTGGTCCTGCTCTACTTCTATTATGTGCATGTATTGCTAACCAATTTCTAATTCTAATTCTTTTTTTAACCTTACCCTTCATAGTAATTTCCGCTTTTTGGAAAAGCTAATTCTATATATATTTCATCATTTTTGCTAATTCCATAATAATTGCATTTTTTAACTATTCCTTCTTCAACGCATTCTAAACTTTGTTGATTTTCAATTTTCAATGGATAATATTTTGTTTCTCCAGATATCCATAACAGCCATCCAAATCCAACTTCTTCATTTTTTTCTAAATCTAAACTGATTTCAAAAGAAGGCCCTGCGTGGCTCGCGTCCGAAAAAAACACCCCATCCTGATCGGGCTCTACAGCCTCTTTTACAGCCAGTCTATAATCGTCCCCTATATCTTTAAATCCAGCGGAGTAGTCATGCCACCCATTTTTATTAATTAAATCACAAGATGACATCTTATTGTTCTCCCAACAAAAATTTTCAAATTCTCCAGAGAATTTATTAACTCCTCCATCGTTTTTGTATATGATTACTTTATAATAAAATTCTGTTAAACAAAGTTTATTATCAATATCAATATAACAATTTACGTATTTTCCATCATCGCACTGTTCTGGATAATCTTCGCATATTTGATCATTTAATTTATCCCAAACATCTGAATCGCATCCACTAATAATACAAACAGCGCTTAATAATATTGTATATATTTTATTATTCTTCATTCCCTGCCTTTTCTTCTTTCTTTTTAAAATTTTCTAAATATTCTATAGCTTTATTTAATATTTGTATATCATCATTCAATAAACCAATTCCTGTATTACAATTTCCGCATAATAGCCCTCTTATTTTCCCACTAGTATGACAATGATCAATATGAAATTCTCTATTTAAAAAATCATTATTACATATTAAACATCTATTATTTTGATCTTTAACTAAATCTAATATTTCTTTCTTTTCTAATCCATATCTATTTTTTCTTTTTCTCCAACTTTCACAAGATCTACATTTATTTCTTTTTTCGTCTTTATTTTTTATATCTTTTGAAAAACAATTTTTAAATTTATATATCTTACATTTAGAGCATTTTTTTAAATAAACATATGTTGAATTCATTTTAAATTTCTATATTTTGCTTTTAATTTACTCAATAATAAATCATTTTTAATTTCATATCTTTTAGTTAAATAATAAAATTCAGAAACATCTTCAACCTTACCTTTTAAATAATTCACAACACTATAATTAAATTCTCCGATGTAACCAATATTAAATATTCGTATTTTTAAATCTAATTCATCAGAAATATCTAATATATTATTTTTATAAATAGATTTAAAAAATAATATAGGTTCAGCAACTTTTGAATATACAACGCCTTTTTCTAAATATATTCCTGAATCCATTTTATATTATTTTATCAATTTAACAAATGTCTTCTTTATAAAAATCAGGATAGCCATTAGAAATAATGAAATTATTTAATTTTTCAGTTGGATACCAACCATTTCTATCTTTAACTAAGTATCTATTTTTTGCTAAATGTTTCAAAGTTTCTGAATTTTCAAAATACTTTCCTGAAGTATAGATTTGCCAGACCACGTCTTGAAGGCTTCTGTATATTATATATTTATCTAACGTAAAAACTAAATTTTTATGTATAAATTTTGTATCTTTATTTATTTTTAAATTTAACATTTATACATATATACTACATTTAAAAAACAATTTCAACTAATGAATTTTAGCCTTAAAGTGAAGTGAGAGAATTTGTTAATAAAATACAAAGTTCTATACTTTAAAACAACTCAAACTAAGAAAATCTTATATGTAGGCAGATGTAGGATATAAACCCACAAATGGACGAAAGGGAAGAAAGGGAGACTTTTTGGCCAAGACCTTTCTGTGATCTCCCTATTTTCTCTGGACTCTTTTCACAAATTTCCTTCCCTTTCTTCCCTCCTTTGCGAGATCCTGAATAAAAACAAATACTTAGAGAGGATCGGAACGTCGTTAACCTTCCCCGAAAGTTTCCCCTAAGTTTCCCTGAACGTTGTTAAGTGTCAACGGAGATTTGGTAGTTTTGAGGTCTGCCTACATGTAGGATAATGTAGTTTTTCCTAACATTACTAAATATTTCGGCAAATCTACCAGGGAAACTTAACGCTGTTAGGGGAGACTTTCGGGGAGACTTTTTTTGGTGTAGGTGTGTGTCCTACATATGAAAAAACAAACAAAAAGTAGTTGATTTTTAATCAAATTAGTAGTATTATCTTGAAATGGACCCAATTAATAAAGTAAGCAAAAAACAAGTCGATCAAATTTTAGATTTTTGCGAAGATGCACAAAAAGATTTTGAAAAAGCATTTGAAAGATTAGACGCTATTGAAAAAAATGAATTGATAAAATTAGAAGAAATGATGAAAAGGATTGAGGTTTTAGAAAAGACAGTTAATGGAAAATAAGAAAAAAGAATTAGAAGAAAATAAATTTATTGAATTAATAGAAGAAGGACGAAAAATTAGACTTGAATATGAAAAAAATTGTAAATACACAAAAATTTTAACTGGAAAAGATATGAACTTTTGATGTGATTAATGAAAATGGAAAATAAAAAATTAGAAAACAGATTAGAAAAATTAGAAAAACAACAGAAGAAAAATGAAATGTTAAGGGAAGCTATTAGTGACGTTTTGAAAATTTGGATAAAATCTATGGAAAGAGCTGCCCATTAGATAAAAAATAAAATGTATCGTATTAATCCAAATAATTATAAAGATATTAAAATTAATAAAAGGATAAATTTTTTATATAAAAAATTAACATCCATTGAAGAAGTTATTCTAAAAGAAATATTAGAATCAACTTCTAATTCATCAAACATTAGATCGAATAGAGCAAGATAAATTAAGTATGAGCGAATTTAAAAAAGAAAAAACTTATGAATAAAGATTATTTATTTTGTATGTGTTCTCTTATATTAAGAGAACCTTGCTATAATTGGAATGAAAATAAATTAACAGTCTGTGTTTGTTATGATTATGGAAACGGAGAAGCAATTCCTGGTTGAATAAAAGTAATACCATGCAGTTTGTGTGGATTTGGAAAAGAAGAAGAATCTAATAAATGAAACACGAAGAAGAAAAATATTCTTTTATGAAAATTCGTAAAAGAAATGAAAATCCTTATGAAAAAGAAATAATGTATTCTTTTTCTATTAGAGATGAAAAAAGCGGAACTATTATATATTCTTATTATATAAATGAAATTGATGTTTTAGAAGATTCTGTATGGGTTGAAGTAGAATCTGACTATAAAATTAAATATCATGATTTCGTTATGATTAAAAATAACGAAAATTTATGGGAAATGGAAGAAAGTTATAAAAAATTTCTAAAAATTTATAATATTTTAGATGATAAAATTATCAAATTAATTGAAGATTATTTTAATAAAAACGGAATTCCTAAAGTAAATAAAAGAAAAACTATGAAATTAAAAGATGTACTAGAAGGAGCAAAAAGAGCAAGACAAAGAGTTTTAAAATGGCCCCAATGGAAAAAAGATATATCTGGTATTAAATAACTATAAATAATGTTAGAAAGATTAATAAGTTTAATGAATGTTAATTTTAATACATTTAATGAAGAAGATTTTTTTAATTGTTTATTAAACAATACTAATAAAAATATTAATTTAGAATTTCTGTTGGATACTGATTTAATAGATAAAGAAAATTTCGGTAAGTAAAAATTTAGATTGGATGGATGATTTATATGAATTAATAAATGATATTCAATAGGATTTTTTATAGGAATATTAATTGGAAACTGTATTAATTAAAAAATAAAAATTTGTCCTTTAATAGTTGAAAAATATGCTGTTAGTAACACTAGACAAAAATCCTGATTTTTCTTGTGGATTAATAATAGAATATAAAACAGGAATATTTTATAGAAATATTTGCGGCGGAGATAAACATGTAAAAATGATAACAGAAGGATTTTTTGTTCCGTTAAATATTGATTATTATTGTGAAGATAATTTTCAATATAAATGGAGTCAAAATTATAAAGAAAAAGAAGTGAATTATTGGTTGACTAATTATGAATTGCAGTATATAATAAAAGCAAGAGAGAATAATGATAATTTGTTGCATGGTGAAGGATGGGTTCCAATTAGAATTTTCAATTCAAAATTAAAAACAATAGATTATTTTTTACCAAATTTTAACAATTATGAAAATAAAAAAGGTATTATAGTTTATAGAAATGGGAAATAAAATGAAGACATACGAAGAATTACAAGAAGAACATGATTTAAGATTAGAATTATTTTCTAATAATACTAATGATTTTAATCTTGAAAAAATATGGAAATTTTCAATGTTTGGGGAAGTTTTTTATATTTTGACAAGATCTGTTGTAGAAGAGAATTCCGTCAAAATATTTAGAATAAATTTTTATGATAAAAGAGTAATATATTTGTCTATGAACTCAATTGGTATTTATAAATATACCTTAAATCATAAAGAATGTGTTGTTGATTATATAAATAAGATTTTGAAACAATATGAGTAATAAAGAATTATATTTTAAAGATCTGGAAATTTGGGATATTTTTGGATATGAAGAAGATTATTTTCAACAATTATTTGTTAAAATTGGAGATTCTTCTATAGGATTATATTTTAGAAATGAAGAAGAATCTTTTAATGCTTCTGTGCAAGATTTATCAATAATTCCAAATAAAAAAGTATACAAGTTTGATAATTTAAAATGGCTTGAAAAAAATACTTGATATATGAATATAGAAAAAGAATATATAGGAATATTACGTGGCGATAAAAACAAAAATATTTGGAATTTAAAAATTTGCGATAATATAGAAAATAAAATTGTAGTAATCACAGATTTTCATGATTTAAAAACTTCTATTTATAATTATAGGTATATAATTACAAAATATTATTCATACTTTGATCATGAAGTAGTTCCATTATATTATTATAAATCAATAGATCAGAATTTTGTATTAGAAAAGTATATTTCTAAATTAGAAAAAAATATTTTAAAGCGTGAAAATTCATTTTTTAAAATATTTTTTGAAAATGAATTAAGCATCCCATTATTACTATCATTTATTGGTGTAATAGTTCTTACTATTTTAAATATATATTTATGTCTATAATTATAGAAAAAGAATTTCTAAAAAACTATAATGCAGATGATCATAAAAAAGTTTGGAAATTAAAAATTTGCGATCTTGAAGAAACAATTATTATTGTTACAGAATTTGATAAAAAGAAAACGTTTATATATAATTATGATGAATATGTAAGAAGAGATACTAGTTATCATAGATCGTATGATTTATATCCTAAAAAAAATATTCTCATACAAATCATTAAATCAAGAATTAGTTTTAAATAAATATATCGAAAAATTAGAAAAATATACTAAAGATAGAAGTGATATTTTACATAAATTGTTTAAAACTTATAATATGCTAATATTTATTTCAATAATAATATATATTAGTATAATGATTTATGGCGCTAAATATTCATTGTTACTATATTAAACTTTGTAATGAATAATTTAATAAATTGCGAACATTTATTTTTAAATAAAAAAGTAAATGAAAGTAAAATAGCAATGATGATATTTTAGAATTTTTTAAAGGAAATATTTGAAATATGAACTCTTTGATAAATAAAGAAAAAGATTTTAAAAAATTAAAATTTAAAAATAAAGCCATAAAATTAATAGATGAAAAGAAAAACTTAATTAAAAAAGAAAATGATTTAAATGAAAATAAAATTAATATTCATGAATACGAATTAGATTTTTGTTTGAAATATACATTAGAAATAGAAAATGAAAAGAAGCTTTTAGATTTCTTGAGAATTTATTAGATGGTTATATTTTAGGAGCAAGATCTTCTAAAAAACCAAAACATTTAATAATTGAAGCGACAAAATCTATTTTAGAAAATTTTGAATTATTTTTAGACGAATTAAATAATATAAGTGAATAAAATGCAAGAATTAACTTTTATAGAAAAATCATCACAAGATTGTTTACATAAAAAAGAATTTAGTAATGGATGTGAATTATTTTGCTTAAAACAAGGTATCAAAACATATTGGAAATTAGTTATTAATGGAATTGAATATAATTTAATTACAGTTTCTTTTATAAGAAATAATTGTATAAGAATTTATGAAAATTTAAATGAATTACCTATATACAGTCTAAAAGGTTTAGATCATAGTTTTGCTATTGTAGAATTTGTTAAAAGTCTATTTAAAGAAGAAAAAGAAATTTTAATTGAAAAGAAAAATAAAAAAGGATATAATTCAATTATTCTCCTAACTTTATTTTATAGTGTTATTCTAATATTTATCATATTTTTTAAATAAAAGTAATTAAAAATGCTAAGAGTAGTTTCAATATCAGATACACATAATATGCATGAGCAAATTGAATTGCCAGAAGGTGATTTAATAATTCATTGCGGAGATTTTTCTTCAGAAGGTAGTAAAAGTGAATTTTCAAGTTTTTTAAATTGGTTTAAAAAACTGAATTTTAAATATAAAATATTAGTACCTGGAAATCATGATAAATATTTAGAAAAATATCAATATGAAGATCTTAAAAGATTTGAAGAAATAGGTATAAATATATTAATTTCAAGAAAATTAGAAATAGAAAAATATAATTTTTTTGGATTTCCATATGTACCGTATTGCGGAGATTGGGCGTTTACTTATAGATTATGGAATTATAAAATTGTAGCTCCAGTTTTTTCTTTAGATATACCAAATGAATTAGATGTTTTAATTTGTCATGGCGGACCCTATAAAAAATTAGATAAATGCAAAGACGGCGTTGAAGTTGGATGTAAATATTTAGCACAGAGAATAAAAGAAACAAATCCAAGATATTGTGTTTTTGGTCATATACATGAAAGCAATGGGATTATAGAGGAAGAAGATACAACTTTTATAAATTGTAGTATTTGTAATGAATACTATGAACCTGTAAATAAACCTTTTGTTTTTGATCTGTTTTAGGAAAAATATGAAATTTAAAGAATTAGATATTAATACTACTTTTAAATTTAATAATTCAGAAAAAATTTATCTTAAAACATCTAATTATTCTTATATTAATGAATATGGATTGGAATATTATATGCTAAGTAATTTCAATTTCCATTTGTATTTGGAGACAAATGTTTTTATATTAATGAAAATGAAGAAATTTTGAAAACAAATAAAAAAGTAACCGGAACGGAATGTGGTTTTAAAATCTTATGGGATAAAAATAAAAACAAAGAACAAAAAAATGGAAACAAAATTTTTTAATCTAAGAATGTTTGATTTATTTAAAATTGGAATAGAAAAAGATGATGCAGTTTTTGTTAAAATAAGTAATAAAGAAAATGAAATAGAATATAATTCTGTTGAATACAATCCTTTAGAAGAAAGTTTAATTAGATGGAAATACGGGTCGGTTATAAACAATTTTGAAGACTCTAATGATTTTGGTAGAACATATCTAAAAATAGCGCAAAATGCAGATGTAATAAAAATTGGATCATTAATAAAAAATGAATCTTGACTTTAAATGATTTTTGGAGTATAAAGTAAATATGGAACACGATATAAACGACAATATAGAAAAATATTTAAATTGTGGATTAAATTCATTTATTTCAACATGGCTAAAAAAAGAAAAAAATATTGATAATTATAGGGTTGATAAATTAGTTGAAATAGTATTATTTATATTAAAAACTTTAGCAAAACAGAATGAAGATAAAATTAAAAATGTTATTTTTAATAATCCTTCTATAATAAATATATTCATTTCAGAATCCCTTAGTGTTGTAAATAAAAAAGAATTCAAAGAATTACTATCTGACTTGTTAAGTAATTAGAGAAAAACATGATAAGCGAAGAATTTAAAAAAGAAGTACGATTAGAATTAAAAGACCTTTTAAAAAGAGTAATTAAAATAGGCTTAAAAAAATATGAATTCGATGAAGAAAAATTGAATATATTTGTTGATCTAATAAGTTTTTTAGATGATGAAAAAATTACACGAACTATAGATTCATCAAATTTAGCAAAAATTTCTTTTGATACATATATAATGTATTCTATGTCAGAAGAATCAAAAGAAAAAGGAAGAAAATTATTGGTAAAATTATTAAGTTAAAATGAAAAGACAATTTCTAAATTGGTTAGATCATAAAGAAGAAAATAATGATATTTCAAGAAAACAAGCTGATAAAGCTCTATCATTATTAAATGAAATTATAGAAAATGAAGAAAGTAATTATGAATTAATTTGCTATAGATTAGGAAAATTAAATAGTATTGATATGGAATTTTGTAATGAAAATGAAATTATTGAATTCATTATAAATGAGAATAGTTATTCTGTACATAAAATAATTAAATATTAATATGATATACTATTAATATGTTAAAGAAGAAAAAGCTAACTAGAACAGAAAGCTTAAAAAAGAAACTTCCTTCAAGAGCTTTTTCTAATGATATTCTTTTAGCTAATGTAAATAAATCTAAAACTAAATGGAAATTTAGTAAAGCTAGAATAAATACAGCTATAGATGAAGTTAAAAGATTATATAAAAAAGGTAAAATTTCAAAAAATAAGTTTAATAAATTAAACAAAGAATTAGACGCTGCAATAAATAATATTGGAAAAGAATATAAGTGCAAAAGAAATAAGAAAAAATTGAAAAAAAATCCAGATAATTCAAAATGGTCTAATACTGAAATATTAGAATTTATAGAAGATAAATATGGAAAATTAAAAAGAAGAGAAATAGAAATTGCATCTAAAGATTATGATAGTGATGATATTGAAGATGTAGATTTCAATGGAATTAGTAGAAAAAAATTACTAAGAAAAGTAAGAGAATTATCTGAATGGAAAGATGATGATGAAATGAGAGAAATTTATAATGATAATAAAAAAGATATAGGATTTAGACAAAGCTTTGGGGTAAGAGTTAAACACAAAAAACCATCAATATATAAAGATTTAGAAAGAAAAGGAATACAAAAAATACGAAAAGGAATTAAAGAAACAGAAAGATTGGGAGCTAGATTTGATGAGTTATTAGAATTAGATGATCTGATTTAAAATGGAAATAATTAAAGATACAAACATATTAATATTTAAACATTTAAATATAGGAGATTGTTTTTCATATAAAAATGAAAGTTTTATTAAAATTAAACCTTTAGTATTGCAAAATCAAAATTATTCTATTCCATATAACGCTTTAAATTTAAAAGATTTTTCTTTATATCATTTTGGATCTCATAAAGAAGTTAAATATTTAAAATCTAAATTATTTTTGGAAGAAAAAGAAGTTTTATCTGAAAAAGAAAAATTTAAAAGAGAAAGATCAGATAGGATTAGATTAGAAGATGAATTTTGGGAATATATAAAAAATAATTCTGGAATGGAATGTTTATTTGAAGAATCAAGAAATATGTATACTAGGCATGGAAAATGATTGTAGAAATTTTGATATTTTTGGAAAATCTGAAGGACAAGGATTACTATTTAATATAGAATCAAAAGAAAATGTAGAAATAACAATATCTATTATCTATCAAAAAATAGAAGTTGATAAAAATTTTAGATTTAAATCAACTTAATAAAATAAACAAAAACCTACTTGAAATAAAATTCCACATATACTATAATAAAATTTCTTGATACGAAACAAAATAACAAACACTAAGGAAAGTCAAATGAATAAACTATTAGCATTAATATTAGTACCATTTTTAACATTATCTCTTACTAATTGTAAAAAAGAAACTTCTGCACCAGTAGAAGATGTTAAGGTTCAATCAGTAGAATCAAAAGAAACAAAAACCGAAGATGTTAAAGTAGAAGATTTTATGAAAGATTCTACCGCTGCGTCAACAACTGAAGTAACAGAAAGCTCACATGATACAGTAATGGATACTACAGCAGGAACAGATAATAAATAATGTTATATAAAACCCCCAACGAGTTACAAGTTAACCGTTGTAAAATAAAATAACAACCATCCGCCTACCAGTAAACCTTGTAGGCGTTTTAATTTATGGCAATTCTAAGAAGAAAACTTATAAGTAAAAAAATAGTTAAAGGTAAGAAAAGACCTGTTTATAAGTTTTCTTGGGATATTGATGGTAAACCAGCTAAAAAAAGACATATAGAATATGCAAAAAAATTAGGAATACCTCCTGATATTGATCAAAACTCAGTTGAAGTTTATTGGCCTAAAACTCCGAAACAATTAGCTAGCTGGAAAGATAAAAAAGGCCGCAAACAGACGATTTACCACCCTTCCTTTACGGCTGATAGAGAAATAAAAAAATATAAAAGATATGAAAAACTAAATAAAGACTACAACAATATAATTAAAAAAATAGAAAAATTATTTAATTCAAATAAAGAAAAAGATAAACAATCTGCAATAATTTTATATTTAATAGCAAAAACAGGATTTAGAGTAGGTTCTAATCGAGATACTTTAGCAGATAAAAAAGCATATGGAATATCAACTTTATTAAATAAACATATAAAAATTATAGGAAATAAGATAATATTAGATTTTCCTGGTAAAAAAGGGGTACGAAATAAAAAAACAATTATAGATAAAAAATTATCTGATACATTAAAAAATTATAAAACTTCTAATTATTCTAAAAGATTATTTAATGTTTCTGATACATATATAAGAAATGTACTTGACAATATTTCAAATTACGAATATAATATAAAAGATTTTAGAACATTAAAAGCTAATGAAATTGCAAAAAAAGAAATAAATAAGAAAAAAGGACCTGCTATAAATGAAAAACAATTTAATAAGTGGCAGAGAGAAGTTGCGGATAAAGTTGCAAAGGAATTAGGCAACACAAGATCTATAGCATTAAATAAATATATAGATCCTAAGATATGGATAAAATGGAGAAGCCCCGAATGGAAAATTTGGATGCCAAAATTAAAAGAAATTTGATAAGATTAAATATCTATTTATATAATAAATCAGATGATTATATAAAAAAATTTGAAAATAAATATAAAGTTTATAAAACACGAAATTTTATAACAGATTTTATATATGGATTAGCTGTTGGATATTATAGTGTTATAAATAAAATCAATAATTTAGAAGAAAAAGAAAATGAAAAAAATTATATTTTTAACTAGTCTTTTAATAGGTTGTGGTCCGACGCCTATTGAAACAACTGCGAATAGCAGCGTAAATAGCAGCGAGGCTGACAGTACTACATCAAATAATGATGAATATAATTGTTTTAATTATACTTTATCAAAAAATTTAACAAGCATTACAATTAAAACTGGTGTATTAACTAGTAATAAAGTACTTGAAATATACAGTAATAGTTATATAGATGATACATATGAAGAATATTTTTATAAAATAAAATATAAAGAAGATCTAGTTAATCCAAAATATGCATGTGATTTAAAAGTTTTTTCACAAAAAGAATTTTATGAAATAATCGTTTATGGTGATCAAAAACATGATCAATACGGTGAAGTGTGTTGGAAAGTTGTTGAATAAATAAAAAATAAATGTTAAATAATATAGATGTGATGTTGTTATCTGCCGCGTTTTTTACATTAAAGAGAAATAAAAATATGAATACATACAGAAATAATTCTTTACCTGAAGAATATAAATTAGAAATAGAAGATTTAGTTAAAGATAAAATTGATAATAGAGTTAGTAATTTTAATTATACTGAAACTAATAATATAAAAGATATTATAAATAAACATTTAGCAATATTTTATGGAATTATTTTTAGTGCTTTTACTATTACAATGTTTAATTTAATTTTTATATTGGATAATAAGGATATTTTATTATTAAAATCTAAAATATTAGAATTAATAATAATGCATACAAATATGATGTAATGTTAATTTTTATAATAGTTTCAATTTATTACATGTTTACATAATGCAAACTTTTCTACCTTACCCCTCATTTAAAGATTCTGTAAATTGTTTAGATACGAAAAGAAAAGGTAAACAAAGAGTAGAATCCTTACAAATATTAATAAATCTTTTATCTGGAATTAAAGATACTTGGATAAATCATCCTGCTGCTAAAATGTGGAAAAATTATGAATATTATCTTTGTGAATATTCTATAGAATGTTGTAAAAGTTGGATTTCTGATGGATATAAAGATACTTTATTAAATAATTTTAATGCATTATTACACGCAGATAAAAATTATTTAATAAAAAGTAAATCTCCATTTTATACAAAAATAGAAAAAATATTAAGATGGCATACTAAACCATTAGAGAAAACAGAAAAACCTTTTTGGTTAGGATTAGATGAATTTCATAATTCACATAAATCAGCATTGCTTCATAAAAATTACGAATACTATAAGCAATTTAACTGGAATATTGAACCTAAATTAGAATACTTTTGGCCAGTATAATAGGAAAAAGTAAGATATGAAAATAAATAAAATAAAAATTAAAAAATATTTAGAAATTTTTTCTGATTTATCAGATATTTTAATTCATGTTAAAAACATTAAATCTCCATTATCAGTTGCATCTTTAGGATTAAAATTATATAGTTCTTTTTCTAAATATAATAAAAAACCCGATCCTTTTAAAAAATATAATCATTTAGGATTTAATCCTATTGGAAATTATTTATTTAATAAATTATCATATGATAAAAATAGTACAATTACACATGAATCAGATGGCCATTATTCTTTTTTAGAATATAAAGAGTTTGGTATTACTAGGGCAAATTCTGATAAAAGATGTTATTTTCATTTTAAAGAAAAAATACGTGAAGCCGATTTTTATAATATTATTTCTGATATGCTATGGGAAAATATAAAATATGGAGAACTAAAAAGACCTGATGATACTTTAAGATATTATGAATTATCAAATATTGATTTATCAAAATATGAATATTTTGAATCAGATAAATTTAATATAATTTATAATTATTCAAATAATTTTATTAAAAACAAAGAACCTTTAATATTTTTAATGACAGGGATGGAAGGTTCAGGTAAAAGTAGTTGTTGTTTACATTTATTTAAAAAACTTAATTTAAATAAAATTCTTCTTTTAAATGAAAAAGAATTATCTAATTATAATTTTAAACAAGATTTTAATAAAATGATTGAAACATTAAAACCTGAAGCAATTATATTGGATGATTTTAAATTAGATACATTTGAAGGATATTTGTCAAATTTAGAATATATAAGAGAAAATATAAAAATTTTTGCTATAACATCTAATCTTTCAGTAGAAGATTTTAAAACAAATAAATTAGATCGAGCTAAAATAAGATGCGGACGAATTGATAAAGTATTTGAATTTAATGATATTGACGAAAATGTTAAATTAAAATTTATTCCAGAAGAATTGTCTCAAGATACAAAAAAAAGACTTTTAAAATTAAATATCGCAAGTATTAAAGAATTTCATAGAAGATATAATATATTAAATATAAAAGACGATGAATCTAAAATCAAAGAAGAATTAGAAGAAATAGAAGAAAGATTTAAATAATAAAAAAAAAAATCTTCAG